>Ga0182013_10000816_pt1 | contig 43260 bp, 33 predicted proteins | sample 612S2MmetaG_FD_120487 | JGI IMG/M metagenome (GOLD analysis project Ga0182013, IMG submission 120487) | Permafrost microbial communities from Stordalen Mire, Sweden - 612S2M metaG | ecosystem: Environmental > Terrestrial > Soil > Wetlands > Permafrost | place: Sweden: Stordalen | collected... | reverse complement strand
GGTTTTATCCAGTTTTTACCTTTACATAGCCCACGATTTAAATCGTGGGCTATGTAAATTGCAGGCAAAAAATGGTTTTAACCATTTAAATGAGGCCAAAATTTTCCAGACCCGATTGCCCTGTGGTTTACAGGACCAAGTATCTCATTTCAAAAATAAATCAATACCTTAGTTATACCTTTATGCCTTGGCGATATTACACAAGCGAAGAACTTTCTGTATTACTGGATATTCCCGAAGAAGACTTTCACAGGAAAGTTAAAAAAATGATAAAGAGGGATTTTAAGATTGAGTTGGAAATGTTAAAAACCCGGACATTTTACTTGATGAAAACTTTATGATGGCCCTTGCAGATCCAAGAGATCATAACAATTTTTGCAGAACAAATTTGGATATCAATTCGTATATTTAAAACTGAAAGTGAGCACAACTTATATCGATATTGTATTGGAGGGGGATAAATTTTCTCCCAGAATGCTTAAAGAGCTTACCAATTTCGACATTGAAACATTAGCCGAATATGGCGAAGTAGGTTTAAAGGGTCGGTATAAAGGTAAAAAAATGCCTTATGGCCTGGCCCTGCTAAAAGTTGCGCCTGCATATTCCGAAGATATCAATCTTGCATTGCAGAAAGTTATTGATGGATTACTTTTAGAAAAACCTGCGCTGGAAGAGAGTGGTGTAGATGAAATAACATTGGATTTAGAAAATTTTTCGCAAAGCGAAATCGAAATTACAATCAATAAGGAAATTATAAAAAAAATATCCGCTCTCAGCGCAAGTATAGATATTTCTTCTTCAAATTTTCATAGCGAACCTGCTAAAAGGGCTATTCGCAAAACTGATAAAGGTGGACTTGCTGTTGCAAAGAAGGGAGCAGTCCGGTTGGCTAGAGGAACTTTTAATTTTAGCCGGAGAGAGATGGAAGTGCTGAGCCTTATAAAGGATGGACTTACAACCCGTGAAATAGCCAAAACCTTATCTATTGAAGAATATTCCATTGAAGGTATGCGGCGAAGTATGATAAAAAAATCTGGGGCAAGAAATATGATTGTGGTAATATACGCAGCACAAAGCTATGGGCTTATTTAGGTCTGGTCATTGTCATGGTTTGCAGTTACTAATAAGAGTTTTCATGTAATACCTTTTCTGTTCCCGTTGGACTCCACCCCGTGACCTCATGGTTGTGACTGGACTTCCAAAAGGACAGGCCCTGCGGAGACACTAAGCGAAATTATTCTTTGCAGTTCTTTGCATTAACCTGTATTCAAAAATTAAGTAGCCGGCCTGTAAATAACATTGCCTATGGTGCGGGCAAACTCTTTCTTCTGTTCAATTAAAAGTTTGTGCAGTTTTATAAGCTTAAACAGTTCGCCATCGTCTTTGGCATCCTTTATCAGTTTTTCAACCTTACGCAACTCAGCAATATTTCTAAACTGTTTAAAGCGGATAATAGTTGAGTGAATATCTTTTACAAACCTGTCTTTCTTTTCAGCTACCGCAACTTTGTATTTTATCCACCAGTTATCGCTCAGGGTATAAGGCTGCGTTAAAATATCTATCGCTAAATTCCTTACCTGCTCATCGTCGTTTGCCGTAAAAAAGGCTTCATCATGCACCCGGCCATCGGCAAATTCTTTTTTTATAAGCTCATAAATAACTTTATACTTCGGGGTTTCAACATCCGAGCCTTCCAACTCATCCAGCACGTATTGCACAACCGGTATCTCATTTTCCTCTCCCTGTGTTTTCCACGAACCGAATTCAAGCAATATCCTGATGATATCGTGCTCCAGTACAGGCAGGTTGGTGGGGTTTTCAAAAACTTCCTGCTTATGGGCCGCTGCTGTAAGTTCATCTTTTTTTACTTCTTCGCGCTGTTGTTGTTTCTCTTCTTCTTTATGCTGTTCACCCTGTTTTTTACGCCGCGCCTTATTTACCTCAGTTATCAAAATCTGCTCGCTCATATCAAACAGCTGGCTGCTTTCTTTTACATAAACAGAGCGTTGTATGGTATCGGGTATTTTGGCAATTGAATCTACAATATCCCTTATAAGTTCAGCCTTTTTAATAGGGTCCGTTTTGGCTTCGGCGGCAAACAACGAGGTTTTAAAAAGTATAAGGTCTTTCTTGTTCTCCTGTATATATTTCTGAAAGGCATCCGTGCCTACTTTCTTTACATAACTATCCGGGTCCTCCGGCGATGGCAACACAACTATCCTCACATTCATCCCCTCTTCCAAAATAAGGTCTGTTCCGCGCAGTGCGGCTTTTATGCCGGCGGCATCACCATCATATAACATGGTAATGTTGGGCGTCATCCTTTTTATCAGCCTTATCTGCTCAACCGTTAAAGAAGTTCCTGATGATGAAACCGCATTTTCAATGCCGGACTGATGCAGCGAAATAACATCCGTGTACCCCTCCACCATCAAACACTCGTCCTTTTTGCGAATTTCATTTTTTGCAAAAAAACCGCCGTATAAAATTTTGCTTTTCTGGTAAACCTCACTTTCGGCGGTATTAACATACTTGGGCGCTTTTTCATCCTTAACCATGATGCGCCCACCATAAGCCACCACTTTGCCGGTCATGTTATGGATAGGAAACATTACCCGGTTCCGGAAAAAATCATAGGTGCTGCCTTCCTTTGGCGAGGTTAAACCAGCCTTCTTCAATATATCCAGCTGATAGCCCTCTTTCAGCATCTTTTTGGTAAGCACATCGCCACCATCAGGTGCATAGCCTAACTGAAACTTTTCAATTGTTTTATCCAGAAAACCGCGCTCCTTAAAGTATGCCAGGCCTACCGCACCTGCCTCGTTATTAAACATGTAACCGGTAAAAAACTTCTGGGCATAAGCGTTGGCTATGTATATGCTTTCAGTAAGGTTTTGCTTTTCTATTTGCTCCTTCTGGTCGGTTTCATCGCGGGTTTCTTCAATTTCTATATTATACTTCTTAGCCAGGTAGCGCAGGGCATCGGGGTAGGTAAGTTGCTGGTAATCCATTAAAAACTGCAACGGCCCACCCGCCTTGCCACAGCCAAAGCACTTATAAATGTTACGCGCCGGGTTTACGTTAAATGAAGGCGTTTTCTCGTTATGAAACGGGCACAGCCCCAGCAGGTTAGCGCCCCGCTTCTTCAGCGTAACAAACTCCCCTACCACGTCTTCAACACGGGCTTCCTCTATAATTTTTTGTATGGTAGGTTTCGAAATCATAATTAATTGGGGTCGCAATTTAATACCCCCTTGCCAATTTTGGCATTGTTTTTTGGGAAACCTGAAATATGCCGCAATTGTTTTACCTCACCGCCATTTATCAGGCCCTTTTCTCCTAAAAAATCAAAACACAGCAAACCCTATTTTAACAAATCTGTTATAGTGTGTAAATTTAGTTGCCTGATCAGGTGAATTATTCGTAAATTCGTAAACATTTTTTTCTAAAAATAATAGTCATTAATAACAACCTTTACATGAAAAAGAGCCTTCTGATTTTTACGTTTGCTATGCTGGTGGCCTATAGTGGCCTCTTTGCTGCTACGGTAAGTGTTGAACAAGCCAGAGCCATTGCAGTAAATTTCTTTAGTTTAAATGCATCTGCCGGTCACGGGGTAAACGCTGTGCTTTATTATACCCGCACAGAGGCCGATAATACAGTTGATTATTATGCTTTTAATATTACACCGGGGCCTGGCTTTGTAATAGTATCGGCCGATGATATTATTGTTCCCATACTGGCGTATTCTACCACCTCAACTTTTCAAAGCGACTTAACCCAAACCGGGGTGGTTGACTGGATGAAACATGCCGCGCAACATGTTTATAAGGGAATTCTGGCAAAAATTCCTGCCAATCAGCACATCAGCGGTTTATGGACAGCATACCGCAACAACCAGCAACCTGCGGATATGAAGAGTTCTGTTGTTGCTCCCCTTATTTATACCGAATGGAACCAGGAGCCTTATTATAACCAGGATTGCCCTATGGCAAACGGCCTGAGAACGGTAACGGGCTGTGTGGCTACAACGATGGCCCAGATAATGAAATACTGGAGCTATCCGGCACAGGGAACCGGTGCTTTTTCGTACGATGATGGTGGAAACTTTTATCAAAACAACATAGGAACGCTGTCGGCTAACTTTGCCGATTCAACCTATAACTGGCTGGCTATGCCTATCACAATAATCGGGCCCAATCCGGGTATCGCATCATTGATGTTACAATGTGGTATCAGTGTTGGTATGGACTACGGAACCGACGTACAGGGCGGAAGCGGGGCGCAGGTACTTACTACCTATGGGCCATCAGCTCAAAACGCATATGTTGCGTATTTCTCGTATAATCCTAATACAATTAATGGTGTTTATGAATCGTCATACAGCTCAACCGATTGGCTAAACCTGATAGAGACCGACCTGAATGCCGGCCGGCCCGTTCAATATGTTGGCGAAGACCCCACCGCCGGCGGCCATACATGGGTTTGCGATGGATATGATGGTAACGGCTTGTTGCACATGAACTGGGGCTGGGGAGGAAACTCTAACGGCTACTACAATGTAAATTCGTTGACAGCAGGTGGTTATACTTTTAATACCGATGAAGCAGCGTTATTAGGTATTGAGCCACTTGATCCTTCTTTGGCCAGTACGGCCACCCGCATTTCTATCTGCGATGGCGATACCGCAAAACTAACAGCGCAGATTATAACCCACGCTTCCTATACCTGGACGCCCACCCTGGGCCTGGCATGCGCTAATTGTGCTTACACCACTGCCACACCAACAGGCACCACCGTTTATACAGCTAAAATTGACAGTGCCGGGACAGTTAAAAATACAACTTACATAGTAAGCGTTAACCCTAAAGTTACGGCCTCGGCTAATACCGTAAACCTTACCTGTTATGGCGCAGGCAATGGGGTATTAGATATTACACCTGCCGGCGGCATACCAAACTATACCTATAACTGGAACAATGGCCTTAATGTATCCTCATCCAACACACTTGGTGCCGGCAATTATTCAATAACCGTTACCGATGCGGTAGGTTGTTCGTTTGTAGTTAGCCAAACGCTTAGCCAACCTGCCGGTATTAACGCTACCGTCAGTGCAACAGCAGTAAGCTCCTGTACCGGGGCTACCGGTACAGCCTCGGTGGTGGCTTCAGGCGGTGCCGGAGGGCTTACTTATTTGTGGAGCGATGCAGCCACAACAACAAGTATTTCAGACCTTACAGGCGGAACTTATACCGTTACCGTTACGGATGCAGGCAACTGCACTACAGTTGTTGATGCGGTGGTAGCACAGCCCGAAACTATTCAGGCCTCTGTTACCGGCACTAACACAATTAGCGGCCAGCATAACGGAACAGCTGTAATATCAGATGTTTCAGGTGGAACCGGCCCTTATAGCTATGCCTGGAGCGATGGTGAAACCAGCCAGACTATCGCAAACCTTGAAGCAGGAACTTATACCGTAACAATTACTGACCACAACGGTTGTTTTGAAACAGGCTCGGCTACCATTAATACTACTTTTGGCACAGCCGTTAATACCGTAAATAACGATTTGAGCTTTAGCATATATCCTAACCCGGCGCGTTCGCAGGCGTTTATTCAGCTTAGCAAAATTGCCACCGGTACCAGCTTAAAACTTGAAAATGTTTTAGGGCAGGTTTTAGAAAGCAAACCAATTACCGAAATGGAAACACAGCTTGACCTTTCATTATACCCTGATGGAGTTTATATTGTTGAAATAAAACAAGGCGAAAAGAGGGTAGTAAAGGAAGTTGTATTAAGCCGCTGATTACATCTTTAAATAAATGATTGAAAGGCCATGCTGAAATTTCCGGCATGGCCTTTCAATTTTTGGAGGATATTTGCACAGCTATCCATGCAGCCTGTTAATTACAATTCAAAAGCAAGGTTTAATAATGAAAATACCCACTCCGGTTTATCTGTTGTTGCTTTTAGTTTTGCTGCCGGGTAAAGCCCTGGTTGCGGGCGATAACACGCTTACACCCCTGCGCGAAAGCATACTTGCAGGCGGGTATACCCGCACCTATGCACTGTACCGGCCAACCGGTTGGGACAAGCTGAAAAACATGCCATTGGTATTATTGCTGCATGGCGCCGGTGGCGATGCTGAAAAAATGGAGCAGCTAACCGGCTTTATTGCCATTGCCGGGCGCGAAAAATTTATACTGGTATATCCCGAAGGCATGAACCAGCAATGGAATGATGGCCGGGGAAGGAATGAAGAAATAAACGATGTGGGATTTATAAGAACGTTGATAGATTTCCTGGTTTCAGAATATAAAATAGACTCTGACAAGGTATATGTAGGTGGCATGTCGAACGGAGGATTTATGACCATGAGGCTGGCCTGCGAACTATCTGATAAAATTGCTGCCGTAGCCGCAGTTGCCGCCACCGTTGATTCGGTGGTTGATGCCGGTTGCCAGACTGTAAAACCAATGCCCGTTATGCTTGTAACAGGCAATAAAGATAAGCTGGTGCCGGTAACCGGTGGTGTTGTTTCGCGGCTCCCTAAAAGTACCCTCCTTTCCCACCATGCCATTGTCGAAAAATGGGCTATTCGTGATGGATGCAATCTTCAACCCACAGTAACAAGCCTGCCCGAATTAAAGCACGATGCCACCACCGTAACCAAAACAGTTTACAGCGGAGGAAAAAATAATACCGAAGTAATCAGCTATGTAATTGGTAATGGCGGCCACACCTGGCCGGGCGGTTATCAATACCTGCCCACGATACTGGTTGGCAAAACAACACAGGATTTAAACGCCAGTGAGGTTATCTGGGAGTTTTTTAAAAGGCATTGAGGATTATAAATTTCATTTTTAATTCAACTATCGTATTTTAGACTTTCAATATTTGCACCAATGGCATTAAGCTGGAATGAAGTAAAGGAGCGCGCATTTAAATTCTCGAAAGAGTGGGCTGATACTTATAATGAAGAGGCAGATGCTAAACCTTTTTTGGAAGCTTTCTTTACGGTGTTCGGTATTAGCCGTAAAAAAGTAGGTACGTTTGAGCATCGTGTAAAAAAGTTAAACGAACACGATGGGTACATTGACTTGTTTTGGAAAGGCATGTTGCTGGTTGAAATGAAAAGCAAGGGGAAAGATTTAGACAAGGCTTATACCCAAGCCCGTGAGTATATGCAAACCCTGCCCCAGCACGAGTTGCCAAAGTGTGTGCTGATATGCGATTTTGAAACTTTCAGGTTATATGATTTGGAGGAACATGAATTGCATCAATTTAAATTGAAAGACCTGCGCACCCATGCAAAGCTGTTTGGCTTTATGATGGGTCGCCCGCAAAAGGTTTATAAAGCCGAAGACCCTGTAAACATTGATGCCGCAGAGCTGATGGGCCACCTGCACGATGAACTAAAAGATGTGGGTTACACCGGCCATCACCTTGAGCTATACTTAGTGCGTTTGCTGTTTTGTTTGTTTGCTGAAGATACCTCGATTTTTGAACCTGATGCCTTTAAGGATTATATACTGCAAAAAACAAAAGATGATGGCAGCGATATAGGCATACACATAGCGCAGTTGTTTCAGGTTTTGAATACGCCTTACGAGCAACGTATGAGCACGATGGATGAAGACCTGGCTGCCTTTCCTTATGTAAACGGTAAGTTGTTTGAAGAGAACCTGCCCTTTGCCAGTTGGAACAGCAAAATGCGCAAGTCGTTACTTGCAGCCTGCGAATTAAACTGGGGCAAAATAAGCCCAGCCATTTTCGGCTCCATGTTTCAGAGTGTAATGGACGAAAAAGCCCGTCGCAACCTTGGTGCACACTATACCAGCGAAAAAAATATACTTAAACTGATAAAGCCATTGTTTTTAGATGAACTCTGGAATGAGTTTAAGAGCGCAAAAAAAACCAAACCTAAGTTAGAGGCTTTCCATAAAAAAATTGCCAACCTGCGGTTTATTGACCCTGCGTGTGGTTGCGGAAACTTTTTGGTTATAAGCTACCGCGAATTGCGCCTGCTTGAAATTGAAGTAATAAAGGAACTGTTGTATACCTATCAGGGATACCGCAAAGATGAGGCCGCCGATGCGCGGATAAAAGCCAACCTGCTTATAAGGTGCAGTATCAACAATTTTTTTGGTATTGAATACGAGGAGTTTCCGGCACAAATTGCACAGGTTGCCATGTGGCTGGTAGACCACCAGATGAACATGCTTGTTACTGATACCTTTGGCCAGTATGTAAGTATGCTGCCCTTGCAAAGAAGCGCAACTATTATAAACGATAACGCGCTAAGGGTTAACTGGCATACGTTTGATTTGGAAGGTGATGACATTAAAACCATTTACGCAAAAAATGTAGAAATAATTCAGATAATTGACGAGCAGGATGGTGGTAAGCCAAGGCCTTACGGTATAACAAACGAAACGATAACTACAGTCAATGAACCGGTAGAAAGATACCGGTTAGAGATACGCAGCCGGAACTTGACCATCAAAAAGCCGCGCAATACCAGAGGTGAGGATGCAACACCATATAATTATATTTTAGGGAATCCACCGTTTATTGGTAAGTCGCTGATGAATAAAGCTCAAAAAGCCGATGTGGCAAAAATATTTAAAGGATTTAAAGGGGCAGGGGTATTAGACTATGTTACCTGCTGGTATATTAAAGCAGCTCAGTACCTAAACAGGTTCAGCACAGAAACATTCCCAATTAAATGCGCCTTTGTTTCTACCAATTCAATCTCGCAGGGCGAACAGGTAGGTATTTTATGGAACGAAATGTTCAATAAATACCATATTAAAATTCATTTTGCACATAAAACATTTAAGTGGAGCAATGAAGCAAGAGGAAATGCCGGTGTACACGTGGTTATTATTGGTTTTTCCAATTTCGATACAGAAAACAAAACCATCTATGAATATGACGAAATTAAAGGTGAACCCCACTTACTATTAGCTAAAAACATTAATCCGTATTTGGTAGAAGCAAAAGATTTAAATATTGTTTCCAGAACAGTTCCGATTTGTAAAGTAGAGGAAATGAATACGGGAAGTACACCAGTTGACGATGGCAATTTTCTATTTACACCGTTACAAAAGGAGGCTTTTCTTTTAAAGGAACCCGGAGCCGCACCTTATTTCAAAAAAATAATCGGATCTCAGGAGTTCATAAATAATGAAGAAAGATGGTGCTTATGGTTACGTGATGCTGCTCCAAATGATTTACGTTCTCTCCCGCTTGTAATGGAGAGAATCAGCAACGTAATGGCATTTAGATTAAAAAGTGTAAAAGAAGCTACAAGGGAAAAATCAAAAATCGCATCCCGGTTTGCTGAAATAAGGCAACCAAAATCTGACTATCTGGTAATTCCTTCAGTTTCATCTGAACGCAGAATCTATATACCAATTGGATTTATCGATAAGGATACAATCGTAAGTAATCTCTGCACTTATCTACCCAATGCATCTTTTTATTCTTTTGGTATTTTATCCTCCATCATGCATTTGGTTTGGGTAAAATATACTTGCGGTAGATTAGAAAGCCGTTACCGCTATTCAACAAAAATCGTCTACAACAACTACCCCTGGCCACTTAACCCAACAGATAAGCAGATGCAGGCCATTGAAGCCGCCGCTCAAAAAGTATTAGATGCCAGAACAGAATACTCCAATAGCAGTTTAGCCGATTTATACGACCCATTAACTATGCCATCAACCTTAGTAAAAGCCCACAACGATTTAGATAAAGCTGTTGACCTTGCCTACCGGCCTCAACCATTTACCACCGAAGCCAAACGCATGGAGTTTTTGTTTGAGCTATATGAGCAATACACAAAAGATTTGTTTACTAAAGAGAAGGTTAAAACTACGCGAAAGAAACAGACGGTATAAGCTATTTCACAATCTCAAACTCCACCCGTCTGTTCAAAGCCCTTCCGGCCTCAGTTGAGTTATCAGCTATTGGCACCTTTTCGCCAAAGCCTATATAAACCAGCCTGTCTCCGTAAATGCCTTTGCTGAGCAGGTAGTCATACACGCTCATAGCCCGGCGCTCAGAAAGCCATTGATTGTATTTGGAGGATGCGATGGAATCTGTATGGCCCAATATCCTGATATGGATGTTCGGATTTAATTTAAGGAACGCCACCACATTGTCAAGCTCTTTGTACGATTCCTTTTGCAGATAGCTGCTGTTAAGGCCAAAGGATACGCTGTTTAACCGGTATATCTCGCCCTCATCTGCTTTGGTATCCTTATTTATAGCATCAGGGAAATTAACCGGTGGGTTCTCTTTTACCCGTTGGCGGTAAGCTTTAGCCATATTATCCAGGCTATCTTTAAACTGTGCCTTTATAGTATTCATCCGGTCGCCCAGTTCCTTTATTTTCTCATCCTGCTCCATGTTTTTAGCAAGTATGGAGTCAAGGCTTTGCCTGGCGCTGTCCAGTTGTTGTCTGGTATCTTTTATAGCAGCAACGGTACTATCCAGTTTATGCACCATTTGTATCAGCGAATCCAGTTTTTTATTTACGTCATCAGAAGGCTTAATCTCCTCATCTTCCTTCTTTTCCGTTTTCTTCTTTTTAATCCACTTATCGAAGTTGATACCAAAAATGATTTCGTGGGTACCTTTTGTAATTGCGTAGTTAAGATGTGGTATAAAAGGGTCTTCATAGGCATATCCTATGGTAATCATTTTGCTTATGCGCACCGCAGCATTAACCGAAAGGCCATAAGCCGAACGGTATCCTATACCCAGGAAAAGAAGCCGCTTGTAATTAGCTGTTATTTCACCATCTACCTGCATCGGCAGGTTAGCAGCACCCTTTAGCAATACACCGGGCTCAATATTAAATTTTTCGTTGGCAAAACTCAACTCGTAACTGGCGCCTCCTAAAAAACTCCGGGTATTGGTGTAATCGCTTTCTTTTAACTGGCTGATAAAACGCGCCTCGGTATTAACCACCTGCGGCACCGCAAAACTGATGGTCAGCTTTTTCCATTGATATGCCAGGCCAACGTTCATATTAAACGCGGCGCCGGTTCTGGCCCTTTGTGCTATTCCCTCATCATCCAGGTCAGCCGCTACGATGTTCGAAAAATCAATATGGGTTTCAGTTACACCCAATGCAACGCCCAGCGATAATAAATGGTCTTTTGCCAACGTCACTTTTTGCGCATAGTAAACCTGGGCAGTGGTGTTATGAATTATATCTGTATTATCCTGGTTTAAATTAAAGCCTGCTCCAATCCTGTCGTTCCATAAACTAACGTCGCCTACAACACCTGCGGTAACCGGGTGCCCTTGTATAGCAGTCCACTGGTCGCGGTAATAACCATATAAATTACTGCTTCCGTTGTACGCTGTAAGGGCCGGGTTATACAACAGGCGCATAAAATACAACTGGCTGTATAAAGGCAACTGCTGCGCCTTTATTTGCGCCGAAAGCAGCAGCACCCCAACCGTTAGTAAAATATATTTCTTCATCATATCAATTTCCCTTTAAATTATAGTTCCCTGTCCCTTTACACTTCAACCCCGAAAGGATAAGAGAAACCCTTGCGGGGTAACCTCATTATTTGGCGCTGCTGTTCAAAATATTAATAGCCCCTTTATACAAATGATTATCCTGCGATGGAACGGTTAATTCATAGTAATAAGTAGCATCAGGCAGTTTCTCGCCTGTATTCATATATGTTCCGCCCCAGTCATTGTTATAATTCTGTTCATAAAAAACAGTTTCACCCCAGCGGTTAAATATGATAAGCCTTGAACCAGCCAGGTCTACCCGGCTGTTTATTTTCCAGGTATCATTTTTACCGTTGCCATCAGGCGTAATTATATTGGGCAACACGATGGCATCAGGCACATAAACGCGCACCGTTACATGGCTGGAATCAATGCACCCGTAAACATCAGAAACGATAAGCGTAAAAACAACCGAATCAGCCGACCCCGAATAAACAGGATCTGGGATATTTACGATGTTTAAAACCGAAGCAGGATTCCACTGATAAACCAATAAGCCCGAACCACTGGCCACACCATTTAACTGGACTGATTGCCCCAAAGCAACAGAAGTATCATCGCCGGCCGAAACAACCGGTAAGGCGTGTACTTCAAAACCCACCGGCGCCGAAGTATCTGTTGAACAGGCGTTGCTTCCCACCACAGTAACCACATCTGCATTTAAAAGGCTGAAAGTGCTGAACGAACTTGTTGGCGACATACTATCCTGCGCAACACCATTAATAAAAAACTGGTATTGCATAGCACCGGCAGCATTAAAAGAAACTGTTTGCCCGGCACAGACAGCATTATCTAAAACGCCCGGCATCATAGAAACGTGCACCGACGGATTAATTATAAGCGGGAAAACAGAAGTATCAACGCATCCGTAATTATCGATAACAATATCAATGATGGTATCGTTGCCACTACCGCTTAACGGCGGGTAAAAGTAATGCGTGCTTACACCCAAACCAATATACACCCCACCGGCAGGTGTAAAATAATTATTGAGGTCGAGGGGCGCAGAACCGGCACAGGTAGGTGGAAAATCAACCGTAGTTATAAACGGATGTTTGCGCACGGTAATATATGAGTCCGCCGAATCGGCACACCCAAAAGTATCGGTGTATATGTAACTGATATTATGGCCCACAATACCGGCATCTATAGTATTGAACGAGGTATCGGCAGCATAATCTACATAATAGGTACCACCTGCGGGCGCACCACCGTATAAAACAAAATTGGCAACGGTATTACAAACATTGGGCTGAATATTTAAAGTAACCACCGGTAACGGATGAATAGTAACACTTGCTGACGCGGTTGCCGGGCACTGGTTACTGTTAGTAACAGTAACCCTGTATATGCCGCTGCCGCTTATTATTAAAGTTTCGTTGGTAGAACCATCAGACCATAAGTAACCGGCCCCTGCATTACCCGCATCCAGGGTATCAAAGCCACCGCATTGCGGCGCAACAGTATTCAAATTTACAGTGGGAACCGAATCTATCGTAACCTCAACAGTATCGCTTGCCGGGCAACCACTGCTGGTTTCAGTAACGGTTACACTGTACGCCCCGCTTGTATCTGCAATTATAGACTGCGTTGTTTCTCCATCACTCCATGCATAAGCCTGTCCGGGGTTTGCTGCGTTTAAAGTTACCGTCCCTCCGCAACTGGCAATGTTACTACCCAGGTAAACCACCGGTACCGGTTTAATATAAACCTGCACAGATGATGTAGCGGTACAACTATTAGCACTGGTTACCGTTGTGCTGTAATTACCGCTGGCGCTAACCTGCAAGGCCTGGTTAGATGAACCATCAGACCACAAATAAGCTGAACCCGGATTACCTGCATTTAGCGTTACACTTCCGCCGCATTGCGTAACAGGGTTGCCCAGGTTTACCGAAACTCCGGCGTTGATAGTTAAACAATAATCCTGCACCTCACCGGCGGCTAAATTGCCGCAGACTTGCGGCTGGGTAAGCGGGGCAAGGCCCGACTGGCAAAACACGCGCAACTTTGAATTCCCAGCCACTGCATTCTGGGGTATAATAATATTGGCGCTTATCACTCCACCGGGCGACACGTAACCTATCGGAAAAAAATCGCCGGGGTCTGAGAAAGTCCCGTCGCAATTCATATCAATGCATACAGCTATATATTCGCCGTTATTGGGATTGTTGGTAATGGTAATCTGATAGCTTGCGCCCGGGCAAACGCTGGTGCAAAAGGTGCCGGAATAGTCAGTGTTATTAGCATTAACCGGCGGACAAACCGCATTTTGATTATTGATAGTATTAAACTGAACCCCGCTTATATAATCGCCCGAACCACAGGAAGTTACCTGGTAGTTTGGCAGGCAGTACTGGCCGTAAACCAGTGATGTTGCAATAAACAAACACAGCGTTAGCCAGATTTTTGAACCGCACCGGGGCAGGGGGCTATAATAAAAAAACCGGGCAGCGTAAATCACTTTATTCATTCGTTGACATATTTGATACAGAAAAACGTCACTCATCGCAGTTAAGCGAAAATTCAGGTCTAAATACTTAATACTATATACTTAATACTCACTCACTATTTCTTCTTCAGCTCTTCAATTTCCTGCATCATTAAAGCGTTCTGCTTCTTTAACTCTTCAATGGCCGCTTTCTGTGTTTCAATCATAGTTTGTTGTTCCTGCACGGCTTTTACCAAAGGCACCACAAACTGGCTGTATGCCACACCGTAATTATCATTTTCATTTGCAGGCTTATGTAAGCCGTTAAAATCATAACCGGTTGCATTCATGGCCTGTTCAACTTCCTGCGCAATAAAACCGCTTTGACGTATAGCTGAGGATGCTGAGAAATCTTTACCATCCAGGTACGATTTTCTTTCTTCAGCAGACATTTTTGCGGTTACAAACTCTTCATATTTGCGGGTATCGAAATTGTAAACCACAGGCCTTAAACGCATGATGAAATCGAGGCCCTTCACATCTTCTTCTTTGATATTATACTTAAAGCGGCCGTCAGAAGGATTTGTATACGGCACCTGTCCCTGTATCACAGTAACATTTGCATCGCCTATACGCACCATGTGCGAGGCAGTGGCAACGGCATTCGACCCCACGGCGGTTGCATCAGTATAAGCACCGCCGCTTACATTGGCATTGTAACCAATAGCAGTATTGAGGGTGCCGGTTATATTATTCCACAGCGCCTTGTAACCATCGCCCACATTAAACGACCCGTTAGTATTGGAATACATGGCCTGCCAGCCTGTAGCTGTATTTGATGAGCCTGTATCATTAGCATATAGCGCCCTGAAGCCGGAGGCAACGTTATTTGAACCGGTTACATTCAGGAACATAGAACTTTGACCAAATGCTGTATTATCTGTGCCCGTGGTATTTAAGAACAAAGATGTTTGTCCTATAGCTGTATTGTATCCACCGGTAGTATTGGTATATAAAGTCTGATACCCTACTGCAGTATTCGATACACCGGCATTCGCGTTTGCTGATTGGTACCCGAAAGATGTATTAAAGCTGCTGAAATCTATCAAGCCGGAAATCTGGCTGTTTACTTTAAATGAAAGATTGCTGGCATCTGTAGTTCCTATAAAATTTATAGCAGGGTCAGTTCCCGGATTGCCCAGAAGGTTCCATGAAAAATCACTGCTATCTGCCGATGGCACCCAGGCAGAACCGTTCCACTTCAATATCTGGTTTAAGGTTGGAGTGTTTGAACTAACTGGGTTTCCCTGAATTTTAGCCACCGTTGGCGAAGGATAATTGCCCGAAAGATCACCACTGGCAGCACCCAGCGGACCGGTTGGCCCTATAAGGCCCTGTATACCCTGCGCACCCGTAAAACCTTGTATGCCTTGTATACCTTGGGCACCTGTTGCGCCAACAGCCCCGGTAAAGCCCTGAATCCCCTGGGCACCGGTTATACCTTGTACGCCCTGTACACCTGTTGCGCCCACGGCACCGGTTATCCCTTGTATTCCCTGCGGGCCTGTTGCACCAATGGCACCGGTTATGCCCTGTATCCCCTGAGGTCCTGTTGGCCCTGTAAATCCTGTAGTTCCCATAATTCCTGTCGGGCCTTGTGCTCCGGTGTTACCCTGTGGTCCTGCAGGGCCCTGTGCCCCTGTTGAGCCTTGCAGCCCTGTTATTCCGGGTTGTCCCTGGCTACCTGTGGTTCCTGCATTTCCGGTTACTCCCTGCGCACCTTGCAGCCCCTGGCTACCGGTAGCACCTGCAGGTCCCTGTAATCCTATAGGGCCGGTAGCGCCAACTGCGCCTGTATTACCCTGTAATCCTTGTGAACCCGTTGCACCTTGCAGTCCTGCATTTCCCTGCAAACCGGTTGCACCCGGATTCCCCTGTGTACCTGTTGCTCCCGCCTGTCCCTGTAAACCGGTAGGGCCTTGCGCACCAGCTGCACCGGGTGCGCCCGGTTGTCCGTCAGCACCACTCGCGCCTTGCGGGCCTATAGCACCCGGTAAACCCGGTGCGCCATCTATACCACCTGGCCCTGTCGCTCCTGCAGCACCAGCCGGTCCATCATTCCCCTGCGGGCCTGTCGGGCCATCGTTTCCTGATGGGCCCGTTGGGCCTCCACCGGGGCCGGTAGCACCGGTATCACCCATGTCGCCTGTCGAACCTGTCGGCCCGGTAGGGCCCTGTATACCATCAGCACCGGTATTTCCCAGGGCACCGGTAGCACCATCTGTTCCATTTGTTCCGTCAGTACCTGTCGGGCCGGTAGGGCCTACAGGTCCACCGCTGGGTCCCGTTGCGCCTTGCTCACCGCTTGGGCCATCGGCACCTGTTGGGCCGGTAATTCCATCCACACCGCTGGGGCCCTGCAAACCAGGCGCTCCGTCAATACCCGAAGGCCCCGTTGCTCCCGCAGCGCCTGTTGCACCAACATCACCCTGCGTACCTGCCAAACCTGTGGCGCCCGAGGCACCGGTTGCTCCGGCAACACCCGTTTCCCCGGTACTACCCTGTGCACCTGCCAGGCCCGTTGACCCGGTTATTCCGGCGTGCCCTGCAATCCCGGGTGTTCCTGCTGGCCCTGTGGGGCCTGTTGTACCACCGCCTGCCGCATTGGCAGCATATAATGCATAAGGGACACTTAATAATTGGGTAGTTCCCATATCAGTATAGTTAGCGCCACCTGTAGGATCATATTCAACCTGTAAATATTTAGGGCCGCTGCCCCAGTTAACAGTAGCCAGGTTACCCAATTGCCCTATTTGCAGGGTTATAAGGCCAAACTGGTTGGTTGTAGCAGTAGTGCTTTCCTGAAATACGATAACTCCCGAGGGGCTTTGGTCGTGAATCTGAAAACGGATTGAAACTGTGGTATTATTTGGCAAAGGCTGGCCTGAAGCGTTACGCGCAATAGCCTGATAATTCATTTGTTGGGGTGCCTGGCCAAAAGATAGCACTGCTATCAATAGCGTAACGGGGAGTAGAAAGTTTTTCATGGGTTGAACTTTAAATCTTACGTCTATATCTTAAATAACTGCATTGGATAAGTGCTGCCTGGAAATAAGAAAAAACTACATTAAAAATAATACGTATTTATATGTTTAGTATTTTTCAATGTCATAATTCGCCAGAAAGCGACTAAATATCAAAGGAAATCCTGCTTACTTAATAACAGGCAGACCTGAAGAGTATACAGTTTAATACGCTGAAATACAAAGCAGGTTCCATATTTTAACCCTAAACAAGGCAGGCGCTTTGCAAATTAATCCGCGTTTCAGCTTATAAATGCTATCTTTGATGGCTTTTGCACAGGCACACCATATTATTCTTACCTGCTAATGTTATTTATATGAGCACATCATTCGGGGTTATCCCAACGAAAATAGACGAACGCCTTACCTACGCAAACGTTGTAAGCATTGCCGAACAAAGCATTAATGACTACCTCCGGTCATATCAACTGAGCCCGGTAGTTAAACTATCGGTAAACGTGCACGATAACGATGAGAAATATATTAACCAGATAAACCCCGACGATAAGTTTGTTTGGAAGGGCACTGAATATGCCTGGTTTACCATGGATAAAGCCAAAGGGGGCACGGAGGCCTATTGTAACAAACTAAGCGAAACCCTGGACTACTGGCCATCTTACATTGAAGAAGTTTGCCACGATCTGGTAAGTGCAAAAGAAATACAACAGATAAAAGAGTATAATATCAAATGGTATTTTAAACGCTCGGCCGGGCAATCGGCTTTGGTTAACATTGCTTACGGCCACTTAGCCGCGGCTTTGGCCAAAGTAACCGATGGCATTATTTACTCCGAAAGCGCCTGGGACCCCAAGCTGTTCCCAATGAAGTACGATAACTTCACCAACATTTATTTCCGCCCCGAAATGACCGACCACGAACCCAGCCGCAAATGGGCCGAAAAGTGTTTGAATGGCATGAGGGATTCAGTGGCAAGTAAGAAAGCGTTGTTATAAGAGGTGTTCAGGTGCGCAGGTGTTCATGTGTTCAAGTTAATCCCAAAAGGTTGTTTGTCATGACCTTTCCCGTTCAAACTAATTGTATCCAAACAAATTGCCTATAACGGTACAATACATGAACACTTGAACACCTGAACACATACATGAACACCCCACTCCTACTTCCAAAACACCTTAAACACATCCGGGTTGCGCGCTCTTAGTTCATCCAGGTTATCCTCGTCCCAGTCTTTTCCATCGGGGGCTTCTTTGTAGGCTATTTCTTTAAACGCGGGGTCGCTTTCAATTTCTTTGCCGGTTAATTCTTCGTATGCATCTGCGGCCAGGTAGTAAAAATCTTCAGCTTCTTCACTTTCTTCCAGTTTCTCCCGGCCAAGCTCCGCCAGGGTATCAGAGTTTTTTAAGGACTTTTCAAATACATCTTTACCCTGCACCACCAGCCAGCTTCTGAAATCAATAAAACCATCATCGCTGCAACCGCCCTGTATGGTGTAGGCTGCGGCCCATAAATCCCAGTTATAGCATTCTTCGTGTAACTGGCGGAATATGTAATCGAATTCAAGTAAGTCTTCTTTTGAAAAAGTTTCCAGCTTATCGCTTAAAAAATCAAGCTGGTCTTCGGCATTACCTGCCCTCAGTGAGTCCTGAATAATATCCCAAAATTGCTGTTGATTCATATTGTCTCGTTTTTATGGATGATAATGCAAAAGTGAGAATTTCTTTTGCTTTGGTTTGCAAATATTTCTCAACACACCCGGTTTTCCGTAGTGGCAATAATGTTTACCTTAGTTTTGTCTTAATACGCGCACCACGCAATGACGCGCATTTTTAAAAATTGCCGGTTCATGAAAATATCTATCGTAGTTGCAGTATCAGATAATAACGCCATCGGCGCCGGTGGCAATTTGCTTTGGAGGTTACCCAAAGACATGGAGTATTTTAAAAAAATAACCACCGGCCACCATGTATTAATGGGCCGCAAAACCTGGGATTCAATACCCGCAAAATTCCGCCCGCTACCGGGCCGAACCAACATTATAATAACCCGCCAAAAAGATTTTAAAGCCGAAGGCGCGGTAATAGTAAAAAGCCTTGATGAAGGTATTGAACTGGCCAAAAAAGCCGGAGAAACAGAGTTAATGGTAATAGGTGGCGGCGAAATATACAAGCAGGTTTTCCCTAAAACCGATAAAGTATATCTTACAAAAGTACACGCCACATTTATTGATGCAGATGCGTTTGCACCCAACATTTCAGATAATCACTGGAAAGTTGTTAGCACCGAAAGCCATTGGGCAGACGAGAAACATCCTTATCATTTTGAGTTTGTGGTGTTGGAGAGGAATTAGGCTAATTTTATAATTTCCGATATGACCTTAGATAATTCCATATGGAAAGACCTTAAAGCAGGTTATAAGACGGTTTATGATGCTTCAATTCCGTTAAAGCAACTCGAAAAAGCAGTAGGTTCTGACGAGATCAAAATAATTCTGGATGAGTTATGGAATGAACTTCATCATCAGGGTGATGTTGGAATTGCCTCATATTTGGCCTTGCCTCAAATAGTCAGAATCGCACGGGAAAAGAAAATATTTGATTGGAATGTTTTAGGTCTTTGCGCGGTTATTGAACAACAAAGGCACCTCGGAAAGAATCCTTCCTTACCGGTTGAGTTCCTAAGTTATTACCAACAAGGATTAAAAGATTTATATGATTATGTCATTAGCCGTTTATATGATGAGCTAGATGGATATACTTATACAACTTCCTTATCTGCACTGGTGACTTGTAAGGGAAACGTAAAATTGGGGAAAGCGATTCTGGTATTAGCCAGTGAGGGTATTCTCGATGAGTTTCTTTCAGAATATTGAACAATTCTTTCGCCTAAGAGTCACCATTCTGGCTTGCAACTCTGCATGAGGTTGGCCCGCATTAACGCAGAGGCCCCATTCGCAAAGCCGAAAGGGAGACTCTGCGGGGAAGGTGTTTCGGGGAAGGTCTTCTGTATTTAATTTAAAGCTGTATTCGCATTCTCTGCATTTCCCTCCGTGCGAAACCTTTGTATTCCTTTCAATCCACTTCAAAAGTCCCAAAGTTCAACACTTCGCCTTCATTCACATCCAGCAAAGCAAGCTTCTCAAAGTCAACGTTTTTCCAAACGTGGCTTTGAAAATGAACTACGTCGCCGTCAAAAAGCAGCACGTAAAGATCGGGTAGTTCTTCAAAACCAAAGTGGTAGTTTCTGATATCAGCCGGTGAGAAATGGATAAGCGCTTCCCCTTTTTCGTTTAGCGGTGCATGGCCCAGGTATTCATCATCCTGAAAAAGCTCTTTGTCGTACAGCCTTGCGGTATATTGTTCACCGGTTACCGGGGTATCAGTCCCTTTTTTTATAAACTTAACCTTAACGGCCATTTCGGTTTCAGGGTTCCAGTTACGGAAGAGATTTAAAAATTTGTTTTTCATAGTATTATTTTTTTAGGGGACGCTGATTTGTTATGATGATTATGATTAAATGCAATTTTATACTTAAAATGCCTTTAAAATCATAAAAAAATAATCATAATTATCATAACAAATCAGCGTCCTGCTGTATTAAATTAATTAATATTAATACGCCCGTGCAAAAATCACACGTTCTTTACTTGGTTTACCACTAAATACACAAACACCATCCTGCTGTGGGTTGTTCAAAGGTATACAACGGATAGTAGCTTTCGTCAGTTCTTTAATTTTATCCTCTGTTTCAGCCGTGCCGTCCCAATGGGCCGATATAAAGCCCGGTTGTTCAATTACCTTTAAAAACTCATCCCAGTTGTTTACTTCACGAATGTTCGCATTGCGGAAAGCTAGCGCCCTGTTGTAAATGTTTTGCTGTATATCAGCTAATAACTTTTCAATATAGGCAGCTATACCTTCAAACTGCCGGCTTGATTTTTCTTTGGTATCGCGGCGGGCAACTTCAACGGTTCCTGCTTCATAATCGCGCATGCCCATGGCTAACCTCACCGGTATGCCCTTTAATTCGTATTCGGCAAATTTAAAGCCGGGGCGCTTGGTATCGTCCGTATCAAATTTTACCGAAATGCCTTTGGCTTTTAATTCTTTCATCACCGGTGCACATTTTTCGTGCAGCTTATTCATTTCCTCTTCCGTTTTAAAAATAGGTACTATCACAACCTGCAGCGGTGCAAGTTTTGGCGGCATTATCAATCCATCATCATCGCTATGCGCCATAATTAATGCACCAATCAAACGGGTTGAAACACCCCAGCTGGTTGCCCAAACGTGCTCCAGCTTACTCTCCTTATTCAAAAACTGTACCTCAAAAGCTTTGGCAAAATTCTGCCCTAAAAAGTGTGAGGTACCTGCCTGTAATGCCTGTCCATCGCCCATCATAGCCTCAATGCAATAGGTATCCAGTGCACCGGCAAACCTTTCGTTCGGTGTTTTTTTGCCCTTTATAACCGGTAGCGCCATATACTCCTCGGCAAAAGTGGCGTAAACATCCAGCATCCTTTCCGTTTCTTCTATTGCTTCTTTAGCCGTAGCATGTGCGGTGTGGCCTTCCTGCCACAAAAACTCGGCGGTACGCAAAAATAAACGGGTACGCATTTCCCAGCGTACTACGTTAGCCCATTGGTTAATCAGCAACGGAAGGTCGCGATATGATTGTACCCAGTTCTTATAAGTATTCCATATAATAGTTTCTGATGTTGGCCGGATAATCAGCTCTTCTTCCAGTTTTGCTTCGGGGTCAACAATTACGCCTTTGCCGTTAGGGTCGTTAATTAACCGATAGTGCGTTACTACGGCACATTCTTTGGCAAAACCCTCAATGTGCGAGGCTTCTTTGCTTAAAAAACTTTTAGGTATTAACAGCGGAAAGTAAGCGTTAACGTGTCCGGTTTCTTTAAACATTTTGTCAAGCGCATCGCGCATGTTTTCCCATATGGCGTAACCGTAAGGCTTAATAACCATACATCCGCGCACACTGCTGTGGTCTGCTAAGCCACCTTTAATAACAAGGTCGTTATACCACTGTGAATAATCGTTAAGTTTCGACGTAATTTCTTTGGCCATCGTAAATTTGGTAAGGGTTTAGTTCCTAATACCGGTGAATTTTGTTAATAATGATGTTTTATGTTAATAATCCGTCAAAATTATCAAAATCATTGAGGAGGCTTAAACTCTTTTCAACTAACTTTGTCATAACTATATAAAACAGGGAACTTATGAAACGTAAAACAATCATCATTTCAGCTTTAATGTTGCTCAACATTTTTTTGGGATTGAATGTTTTTGCACAAGCCGATGATGTATATTTTAAAGGCGATAATGGTTCGCAGCAAAACAACGGCGGCCAGAATTATTCTAACCAGGATGGCAATCAACCCAATTATAAATTGCAAACCAGCAAAAGCTATATTGATAGCAGCGGAAACACAGTAACCAATAATAACTACTACAACGATAACGACTATTCGGGTCAGTTAGAGAGTTATTACGGCGGATACAACAGCCCCGGATATGATGACTACGGTTATGATGGAGATTTTGGTTACGGCTATGGAGGTTATGGTTGTGGCTATGGAGGTTTTGGTTGTGGCTATGGTTTGGGCTGGGGTTTAGGATGGGGCTACGGTTTAGGTTGGGGTTATGGCGGTTGGGGAGGCCTTTATGGCTATGGTTATGGAAGAGGTTGGGGCGGTGGCTGGGGCCATGGATACGGCGGTTACGGCTTTGGCAGAGGCGGATACGGATCCGGCAGGGGCGGATACGGTGGTTATGGTGGATACGGCGGCGGAAGAGGATTTGGCTCTGGTAACGGCGGGGTTGCTTTTGGTGCCACAGGTCATTCGTCATCTGGTAATTCAGGCGGGGTTGCACATAGCAACACAGGCAACCAGCTATCAGGAAGGACCGCGGGAGTACAATCTAATTCAAATGGCGGAAGATCAGCACAGGCAGCAGGAAGGTCTTCTGAAAGCGGCGGTTGGAAATCTATATCACCCAGTGGCTGGAACAATAGTAAATCAGCATCGTCTGCCACTAACGGAAGCAGTTCTGCAAGGGGTGCCGACCGCCAGGCTCAAAGAAGTCAATCTTCTTTGGCTCAGCAAAGAGGCAACTCACAGGCGCAAAGCAGGGGCAATAATGCTTCTTCTTCAAGGCAAGGTAGTTCAGCTGGTCAATACAGAGGCTCGTCTTCTTCACGCAGTTCCAGCGGATCTGCCGGTGGTGGATACCATGGCGGATATAGCGGCGGATCCCGTGGTGGATATAGTGGCGGTGGCGGATCCCATGGCGGATATAGCGGCGGCGGTGGTGGACGTAGTTCGGGCGGCGGTGGAGGACATAGTTCAGGAGGAGGAGGCGGAGGAGGACATTCAGGCGGCGGTGGAGGTGGAGGACACAGATAATAAGGCCAGTTAAGATATTGTAAAACGGAATCCCGAAAAGGTTCCGTTTTTTTTCAGGATAAGGTTGATTGATATAATTTTGATTATTCTTTGCGTTTGAATGGTTAAACGCAATGTAATACTAAACAATGAGAGCAGGATTTATAGCTATATTTTTGTTACTGGGGCAGATTACTTTTTCGCAGGATAATTCAGATATGTCGGCCTTATGGTCCCGAACAGGTTTGTCGGGCACTGCCCGGTCCGTTGGTTCGGGTGGGGCGTTTGGCTCAGTAGGTGCAGATATGGGTTGCATAGATATTAATCCCGCTGGATTGGGCGTTTACCGCTCAACCGATTTCTCTTTAACCCCTTTGTTGCAAATAGGAAATAACCAGGCAGTGTACGATGGCAGTAACACCTTTTCGCATAAGGTTTCGTTTGCCATAGCCCAGGGCGGGTTTGTGTTTACCAAGGTTTATAAAAATGCCTCCGAAAGCAATGGAAACCAAATGGGGTTTTCAGAACGCCCGCTAAAATCCATTAGTGTGGCCCTTAATTTTCAGCAAACCAATTCTTTCGACCGCAGGCAATATTACAATGCCACTAACACCACTAACAGCCTGATAGATGAATACGCAGGCCTGGCCAACATGTATAACGTACCAGCCAACACAAATCCTATAAATTTTTCAAACGACCCGCCGGAAATTGCCATGGCGGGGCTGTTTAACCTGGTAGGGTATAATGCCAAAACAGGTACTTATTACAGCAACATGAAAGCACCGGTTACGCAAGCCGGCCAGCTTGAAACCAGCGGGGCCATTAACCGCATTGATTTTGGTTTAGGGGGCAACCTGCAGGATAAGCTATACTTTGGTATTAACCTGGCGGTGCCTATTATCAATTACAATATTTATAACGACTTTGTTGAAACCCCTTACGGCAGCAATCCTTCAACGATACAGCAGTACGAACTTACCACCAATACTACCGAAACCGGTTTTGGCTTTAACGGCATTTTAGGCCTTATCTACCGGCCATTTCCATTTATGCGCATAGGCGCAGCATATCATTTACCAACCTGGTATGCAATGACGGAAAACTACAATATTAACTTTACCGAAGATTCAGGAATCTACCAGACCACCGTTAATAACGGCCAGCCCATATCTGCTACCCCTTTTAAATACGGCATGAGAACGCCCATGAAGGGCACCTTCAGTGCAAGCTTTTATTACAAGCAGTACGGGTTTCTTTCAGTAGATTATGACATTCAGAATTTAGGCGCATCAAGGGTGCATGTGCCTGATGATTCAACCGGCGAGGGAGCAAGTATTAACAGCGAAATAAAATCTACCTATGGATTCAATCATACGGTTCACGCCGGGCTTGAAGCTGCTATTAAAATTGTAAGGCTAAGGGCGGGATATTACTTCTCTACCACACCATACAAGAGCGGGCAGGAAGTAACCACCGGATACAATGACGTAAGAAATGCCTTTACCCTGGGTGCCGGAATAAGACTGACCCATTTTTATGTTGACCTTGCCTATATATATGGATGGTCGAAAGATGCCAGCATACAACTTTCAAACTATAACTTCCCGGTTAACAGCGTTTATAACAGCTCTACTGTTTTGCTGACCGTTGGATGGAAGTTTGAAGCAGGCGATAAAAAGAAAAGCAGTAGTAACCAGCAAAGAAGCCAGCCGCGTTACACGCCGCCGCCGGTTGATAATGATCCACGGTATTAACGTAAAAAAATGTCATTGCGAGTCTAATTCCCGTGAAAAATTAAAAATACCATTAGCCGTGGCAATCTTCCGTTGTGTCTTTAAACGGGAAATGTACCATAAAGACACAGCGGAAGATTGCCACAGCCTTTTCTCTTTTATTTTTTTATTGGAAAAGTCTTCGCAATGACATCTGTTTATATTTAAATACAAATCTCGCTCGTTGGATTGTATATCGGGATTCAGATTAACGATTAGTTGAAAAGAGCGGGGAAGTGCCCCTACTATGAAAGTTGTCTTTTACTAAATATTTCAGTTATACCACATTTACTTCCGGCAAAATTTCAATACCGAATTTCTCCTTTACCGATTGCTGAATATCCAGCGCCAGTTGCCATATTTCGTTACCCGTTGCATGGCCGTAATTAACCAATACCAGCGCCTGGGTAGCGTGCGAGCCGGTGTTGCCCACTACTTTGCCCTTCCAGCCGCATTGCTCAATTAACCAGCCCGCAGGCACTTTTACACTGCCGTCTTTTTGAAGATAACCGGGCATTACCGGATATTTGGCCACCAGTGTTTCAAACTGTTCTTTGCTAATCACCGGGTTTTTAAAAAAACTTCCGGCATTGCCAATCTTATCAGGGTCGGGCAATTTTAAGGAGCGGATTTTAATAACCGCATCACTTACAACTTTAATAGAAAGGTCGAAAGCCTGCATCTGGCCCAGGGTTTCTTTTATATCGCCGTAATCAGTTTTAAAACGATACCGTACAAACGCATGCGGCGAATTTAGTTTTACAAAGCGCAGGCTTAACGAGGTAATCAGAAATTGCCCTTTGTATTTTCCTTTAAAAACACTTTCCCTGTAACCGAATTCACAATCTGCCAAACCGAATTTTACCAGGTCGCCGGTATGTATATCCACCGCTTCCAGCTCATAAAAAACATCTTTTATTTCAACGCCATAGGCGCCTATATTTTGCATAGGGGCCGCCCCGCAAAAACCCGGTATAAGCGACAGGTTTTCAATACCCCCATAATTTCTTTCAATGGCCCATAATACCAGTTGGTGCCAAACCACTCCGGCATTTGCTTTTACAATAACATGGTGTTCGGCTTCAGAGGTAATTTCAATACCGGGTATACAATTCCTTATTACCAGCCCGTCGTAATTTTTTGTAAGCAGCATATTACTGCCTCCACCTAGTATTAATTTCTTTTCGCCCGATAGATTTTTATCTCCCAATATCTCCCTGAAATCATCTGCCGATGTTATTTCAGTAAAATACTTTGCCCGGGCATCAATGCCGAAGGTGTTGTAGGGTTTAAGGGAGATGTTGGATTCTATTGTCATGTGTTCATGTGTTCAAGTGCGCATGTGTTCAAGTGCGCAAGTGTTCAGGTAGTGATGTTCAATAGCGGCATTTTGGTACGAACTTAAATACTATTCCTAGAATGGCATACATTTTAATGAAAGACAACACCACATGAACACCTGAACACATGCGCACCTGAACACGTTCACATTTCAACACCTGCGCACCTGAACACCGCCCCCTCACTCCAACCTGTTCAATCCCGCCTTCGCTTTCTGGTCTAATCCATTCTTGTATTCATGATTTGGGAATGAAAGGCAAAGATTGTAGTAATATTTTGCTTTTTCCTTATCGCCCTTCGCCTCATAAATTTTTGCCGATTCGATGGCAGAGTTAGCCGCAAAATAGCGGGGTATGTCCTTCCCTTTTTCAATTGCCCGGCCATAATATACCAGGGCCGAATCGGTTTTGCCGGTTTCATCAAATATCCTTCCTAAGCGGTATAGGTATTCAGTTTTATCATCGGTTGTAATAAAGGCATTTTCGTTCAGCAAATTCATTTCTGCTGTTGCCTTTGCATATTCACCCCCGTCAAACAACAAACGCGCCCGCAGTAATTTCGGATTGGGTATCCGCCGGTCGTCCGCTTCCTTTTTAGCCTGCTTATCCGCATCCAGCACAGAACCTCCTTTATGGCCTGCTTTTTCAATAAAGTTCAGATAGTTGGCCGTATCTCCTTTTAATAAATAGCACCAGGCTATTTTTTGAAAAGACGACTTAATGTGGTTCTCGCCTTTATATGCAGCTATAAATTTTTTAAAACAAGCATCAGCATCAGGTTGCAGTTCGCTCAGTTTTGCAAGGCCCGCCAGGTAATCTAAAAAAGGAAATTTAGCAAACGAATCTACCGGTGGGCGCTGGTCAAGCAGTTTTAAAGCTTCGGTATTATGCTTGCCATACACTCCGATATGCGCACAGGTATAAGTGCTCATCAGGTTATCGCTTTTGGGGTAACCATTGCTTTGCAACACCTGCCAGGCCTCTTCGCTTTTGTTCTGCAAATTCAGCAGCAGAAAGGCGTAATAGGTAATGGTCTCATCCCGGTAGATATAATCATTCTTATTGCCGTAATCAATTAACTGTTTCAGATAACCCATACCCAGCTCAACGTTGCCTTCCATACCTAAAAGGGTTACACCCCATTTGTATTTATCAGGCACACTGCCCAGCAACGCATAAAGCACCCCCAGCGACTTCTGCGAGGGCTTAAAATCAGGAAATTTTTTCTGGTTCTGGCCAAGCATTTTAAATGCCCGGCGTATTTCAAACACCGCATTTAAATATTCCCCAAACTTAATATCAAGCGCAGCCCATTGCAGGTTAACTTCTGCCATGGTAAACAAATAATAAGGCGTTTTTGGGTCGCCTTCATTCAGTAAAACAAGCCTCAGGTCTTCATTCTTTTTTAACCGGTCGTAAAGGTTGCGTTCATCGCTGGTGTAAACGGTTAAAAAATCGAAGTAGTTATCCAGGTACACGGCAATCAGGTTATCCGGGTTTTTCTTCTCCTCATCTTTTAATAAAGCGCTGCCCTGGTTAAGCTTTAAAGCTATCAGGTTGTTATAAGCGTTACGGCAATTAGCATTAAAATCAAAGTTTTGGGCTTTGCCGGAAAAACCGGTAACAAGGATGACTAAAAAAACGGCTGATTGCTTTAACACGGGGTGAAAGATAAACGGTGCAGCGTGAAATTAAAAACCGGCCGCCGCAATTCAATTTCCGGCGGTCAAATACAGGCCTCTCGCTCCCGATAGCTATCGCATATGCGTCAACCTAAGAATCGGTCAAACAAGTTGAAGCCCTTTATTGACAAGGGTTTCAGGAGAATACATTTCCTCTTTTTTCTATCCTGTTCCTAAGGCGGCTCCTAACGGAGCGCAACCATATTGTATGGCCTTACTACAAACAGTCGGCTCCTCTGGAGCGTTTTGGAGGAACTCCGTTGCAGAGCAACCGGCTGTTTGTAGCGAAAGTACCAAATAATGTCGCGCTCCGTTAGGAGCCGCCTTGGCACTATAAGTATTTCCGGCAGATTATAACATGAACCTGAAACGTAACAATAACAAGGGTTACAGGCATTGTTTGCTGTAATTAGCTTGACGCACATGCGATAGCTATCGGGACTTCGCTTGTCGACCCTCCATCGCAAGCGATAGAGAGGCTTCTATGTGGGTTATATTACCCGCTCTATTCTTAGAGTGGAGCGGGTGCCCGCACGAAGTGTCGGACGGGAGAGGCCTGTATTTGAATGAACAGTGCACAACCTTGGTTTACTCCTCCTTTTCTTAACAGCGCATTTCTTTTTTTATACTTTTACCACCGTTCATGCAATTGTATTTTCAGTTTTATTGATATATCAGATGCCCAAAGTTTTTTTAACAGGCTGTGCAGGTTTTATTGGTAGCCATACTTCCGAGATGTTGCTGAACAAGGGTTACCAGGTTATTGGTATCGATAACTTCGACCCGTTTTATCCAAGGGCATTTAAAGAAGAAAATCTTAAAGTCCAGCTTAACCATCCAAATTTTACGTTTATTGACGGTGACATAAACGATTACGCCATACTGAATGCCCTGCCCAATGATATTGATACGGTGGTTCACCTGGCGGCTAAAACCGGTGTCCGCTCTTCTATTGCCGACCCGCTTGGTTATTTTAAAGCAAACGTAACAGGCACGCAAAACATACTGGGCTGGATGCAAAAAAGCAGAATTAAGAAAATGGTATTTGCATCGTCCAGCAGCATCTATGGCAACAACGTTAAAGTGCCTTTCTCTGAGTCAGATAATGTAGAGCAGCAGATATCTCCTTATGCCGCTGCAAAAAGGTCGGCCGAGTTGATTAACCATGTTTATCATCATTTGTACGGTATAAATATTATTAACCTCAGGTTCTTTACCGTTTTCGGCCCCCGCCAAAGGCCCGATCTGGCCATCAGAAAATTTATTGAATCTATCAGCGAAAATAAACCGGTAACACTATACGGCGATGGCAGTTCAAGCAGGGATTATACTTATGTGGGAGACATAGTGCAAGGCATATTCAATGCAATAATCTATTTGAACGAACACGAAAATGTTTTTGAAATAATAAACCTGGGTAACAGCAGCCCTATCTCGCTTGCAGAAATGGTGAACGTTATTTATGAAGTAATGGGGACGGAACCGAATATCCAATATCAACCTATGCAGGAAGGCGACGTAAACCGCACCTTTGCCGATATTGAAAAGGCTAAGCGCCTATTCAATTACCATCCTTCAACCTCTTTCAAAGAAGGTATACAAAACTTTGTGAATTGGTACGAAGAACAGGCCGGTATTGCAAAGCGGATATCCGGCTAAAACATTGAAACTATCCCCGCAATTTCTTTCTCACCCTGGTTACAAAATTTCGTAGCATGGCAGTTGCCGTGGTTGAAGTAGTATAGGTAACTGTTTTTACGTCCGTCTTTTTCTTTTGCGCCCAAACCCAATCGCCGTCTACGGCTATTTTAAAATTGCTGTAGTCCGGATGTTGCATTACCAATAAATGGAACACATCTTTTATTTGCGGTGTGTTCAGCTCTTCATCCGAAAGGCTGCGATGAGTTATACCATCGGTCGACTCTCTTTTGGTGGCAGCGTTGGCATAAGTCCATTCGTAATCATCGAATATTATCCACCCGTTATCTTTTAAAAGTTTATCAACACAGAAAAAAGCGCTGCTGTCTATAGTCCAGTTTTTGGGGCCGTCAATGATACAGAAGTCGTATTTAGGTGTACAAACATTATTTACCGTCTGCGCTTTAATATCGTTATGCAAAAACCAGTTGTAACCTGTTTTAAGGCGGTGCATTTCTACATACTTTTCCAGGTTCAGGTTCTTTAATAGTGTTTCAATAGATGGATTAAAAGCCGAATTACTATCAAGCAACAAGTCTACACAGGTTAGTTTACCGCCACCCAGTTCGTCAATGGCCGCCGCCATATAGCAACTGGCCACCCCATGCGCAATTCCCAGTTCCAGCAGGTTAGTGAGCTTGTTTTTAATGATAAAATCATACAGCTCTTTTGCATTTTCCTCTGAAATGTATGGAATGCCTTTTAATATCTGGTGTGCGGTTTCAAATTTCATAAATAACCTGTGGCTTTGTTTATAGCGACTAAAATATGATTTAAATTAAAAACCCTCTCGAATGGAGAGGGTTTTTATAATTCTTAGTTATCAGTTTCAGGTTCATCCCAGGCAACTAAAATTCTACCACAGTGTTCGCAGGTAATAATTCTTTTTCTCTGGCGGATTTCCAGTTGGCGTTGCGGTGGTATTTTTGCATAACAACCGCCGCAGGCATCGCGTAATACAGCAACAACAGCCAGGCCGTTTTTATAAGCGCCACGGATACGGGTATAAGCTTTCAATAAACGCTCTTCAACTTTCTTTGATTGCTTATCCGAATCTTTCTGAAGTTCTTTTTCTTCCTTTTCGGTTTCTTCAATAATCTTCTCCAGTTCTTTCTTCTTGTTCTTCAGGTTCTTCTCGCGCTCTTTAATAGTCTTTTCAGTTTCATCCAACACTACCTGCTTTGATTCAATCTTGGCGGTAGAATCAGCAATCTTTTTATCACATAACTGAATTTCCAGTTTCTGTAATTCAATTTCTTTCGAAAGAGCATCGTATTCACGATTGTTCTTAACGTTATCCTGCTGTTTTTCGTAACGGGTAATCAGTTCTTTAGCAAGCGCTTTCGCGTTTTTGCGGTTCTTGATTTCCTCTTCCATTTCACCGGCTTCGTCCTGAGAGTTTTTCAGACGGGTGTGAAGGCCTTCAATTTCGTCCTCAAGTTCTTTCACTTCAATAGGCAATTCGCCTTTAAGGATCTGTATTTTATCAATCTTTGAATCAATTTGTTGCAGTTCCCATAGTTGCTGCAATTTTTCGTCAATAGAAAGTTCTTTGGTTGCTGCCATTGTTATAGATAATTAATAGGGTTTGTATTGATTTTTGACATTAGGGCTGCAAATGTAGGGAATTTTTCCGAAATTATTTCAATCAGCAGATGTTTCGTAAACTGCTCACTTTCAAAGTGTCCCACGTCGGCAACCACTATTTTGCCCTCGGCATCAAAAAAGTCGTGGTATTTAAAGTCGGCGGTAACAAACACATCAGCCCCGGCAGCAATTGCATTATTTAACAAAAACCTGCCCGAACCACCGCAAACGGCCACTCTTTTTACCTCTTTTTGGCGCAAAGGCGTATATCGGATGCAGTCCGTTTGCAACTGCTTTTTAGTTGTTTTTAAAAAAGCCAGCTCATCCACAGGCTTTTTAAGGTTGCCCACCATACCGCTGCCAATCTTGCTATAATAATTTTCCAGGGTAACAATATCATAAGCCACTTCCTCGTACGGATGGGCTTTTATCAGGGCTTCAACCACCTTACGTTCAATAACAGCCGGAAAAATCGTTTCAAACTTTACCTCTTCTACCGTTTCCATTACCCCTTTCTTACCAACTACAGGATTAGATGCCTCATTTCCTTTAAAAGTGCCCATACCCGGGGCGCTAAAGCTTGCTTCGCTATAATTACCGATATACCCGGCCCCGACTTCAAAAACGGCTTGTGCCACGTTAGCATAGTGATCTAGCGGAATAAAGGTGTAAAGCTTTTTAAGGAGCTGCTTTTTAGGCAAAAGTATTTCGCAATCCACCAGGCCAAGGCGCTCGCATATTTTAGCATTTACGCCCGCCATAACATTGTCGAGATTGGTATGTATGGCGTATATGGCAATATTGTTTTTAATGGCTTTTATTACCGTGCGCTCAACATAATTTTTGCCATTCAGCTTTTTAAGCCCGGCAAACACTATGGGGTGGTGGGCAATAACCAACTGGCATTTTTCAGCAATAGCCTCATCAATAACGGCTTCCGTTACATCCAGGGTTACCAGCGCTTTATTAACAGGGCTGTTCTTATCCCCTACTATCAAACCACAGTTATCGTAGCTTTCCTGGTATTCCAGCGGCGCAATACTTTCAAGAAACCCGGTGATGTCTTTTATCTTCATATTTTTGAGCTGATTGAATACAAAGTAATTTGAAAAGCTGGTTAAAACATAAAATTTGTATCAGGTTCACGTTTTATGTTTGCCACAAAGACACTAAGGCACAAAGTTTTTATAAGGAAATTCCTTTTTAACCCTTTGCATTTCTTAGTGTTCTTAGTGCCTTTGTGGCAAGATTTTTTTAGATTTTAAACACGCTATCCTATCAATACCCTTTCAAAAATACTTCTTTACCCTTTTGCACTCATCTACGGCTTAATAACAGCCTTCAGGAATTATTTGTACGATAAGAAGGTATTCAAGTCGTTAAAATTTGATTTCCCGGTAGTATTAGTGGGTAATTTATCTGCAGGGGGAACTGGTAAAACCCCACATATCGAATACCTGATATTTCTGCTTCAGTATGTTTACAAAGTGGCGACGCTGAGCCGTGGTTATGGCCGGCGGAGCCATGGTTTTGTTATTGGCGATACAAACGCTACTGCCTTACAAATAGGCGATGAACCCCGTCAGTTTAAGGCTAAATTTCCTGAAACCATTGTATCTGTTTGTGAAGACCGCGTTTTAGGGGTGCCAAAGTTATTAGGTGAACACCCCGAAATTGATGTCATTTTGCTGGATGATGCGTTTCAGCACCGGAGTATAAAAGCGGGCTTATCTATTTTAGTAACTGAATATGCCAACCTGTTTACCCGCGATAACTTAATACCTGTTGGCTGGCTGCGGGAGCACGGAAGCAATTATCACCGGGCAGATATTATTATTGTTTCCAAGTGCCCCTGGAATTTAACGCCAGCCGAAAGTGAAAAAATCATAAAGGAGATTGCTCCATATAGCTACCAGAAGATTTATTTCTCTACCATACAATATGGCCCTTTGTATTCGTTTAATGATTTTGGCCGGAAATGGAATCTTGAAAAGGACACCAACGTTTTGCTGGTATGCGGCATTGCCCGCTTTGACGAATTGAAAAACTATTTAAGCCAAAGGGCAGGGAATGTTTATGTTCGCGACTATCGCGACCATTACCGTTTCGACCGCTATGATTTGGAGGCAATACGTGAAACCTTCAATAACCTGGGCGATGTAAAGAAAATTATAGTAACAACCGAAAAGGATGCCGCAAGGCTTGAAGAATTCCGCGATTGGTTTTTGCAGAATAAAATCGAAATATTTGTCCAGCCGATTGTGGTTCAGTTTTTATTGGGTGGCGCCGAAAGATTTAATGCAGATATTCTGCAATACGTTGAAGTAACAAAACAAAAAACCGGGGTTTAATAACGGCATGGAAAATTTGTTGGAAAAGATAAAAGAGACAAGCGATTTTCTTAAAAAGAAGATAAGCAAGGAGTATAAGCATGGCATCATACTGGGGTCGGGACTGGGAAATCTGACAAAGGAGATTAAGATAGATTTAGAACTACCTTATGGCGAAATACCGAATTTTCCCGTATCAACGGTGCCTGGCCACAAAGGCAGCCTGATATTTGGAGAGTTGGGCCGCAAAAATGTGGTAGCACTTAACGGAAGGTTCCATTATTACGAAGGCTACTCTATGACCGAAGTTACATTCCCTATTAGGGTAATGAAATTTTTAGGTATGGAGACCCTGCTGATAAGCAATGCCTCCGGCGGTATGAATGCCGATTTTGAAGTAGGTGACCTGATGATAATTACTGACCACATCTATCTGCAGCCTGAGCATCCGTTACGTGGTAAAAACTATAATGAACTGGGCCCACGCTTTCCGAATATGAACAATGCTTATAATCCGCATATGATCCGAAAAGCAGAGGCTATTGCACTTGAAAATAATATTACCTGCCACACCGGCGTTTATGCAGGCCTGCAGGGCCCTACGTTTGAAACCCCCGCCGAGTATAAGATGCTACACATACTTGGCGCCGATGCAGTAGGCATGTCAACAACACCTGAGGTAGTGGTAGCAAGGCACATGGGCATGGAGGTATTTGCTATTTCGGTAATCAGCGATATGGGTTACCCGTTCGAGAAAGCAGATAAAGTAACGCACGAATTTGTTTTGAAAAAAGCCGCGGAGGCCGAACCAAAAATGAGGAAAATTATTGTTGAATTGCTTCAGCAGATATAGATATGAGCGGTAAGTGTGTTCAGGTGTTCAGGTTAATGAGGTGCTATTGAGTTTGATAAATAAGTTAACGCTTTAACATGCGCAGCACATCACTTTTAAGATTATATGATTGTGTTAAACGCGCAGTTAAAGCCTCCCCCTTCGGGGGAGGTTTGGTGGGGGCTGTTTTTCTTCTCTTTGTTTCTCAACTATCTTTTGGTGCCGTATCAGATTCTACCCATGTGGCTGTTGATTCCGTCAAAACCATTAAACCTAAAAAACCTTCCACCAAAAACGATACCTGGCACTTGCCGGGCGAGCCGGATAACCATTTTGTTATTGACTCTACTATTTTTCATTTGGAAGAATACAATCTGGTACAGCGCCCAGGCATTGATTACATCAATATGGGTAACACCGGCAGCGCTGCTTACCCAACCGTTTTTAGCCTTGATAAACACATGGGGTTTAATACCGGGTATAATCAATACGATATTTATAAGTACGAGAAGGACTCTATAAAACATTATACCCTGATAAGGCCATACGTTGAGGTGGGGCTTATGTTCGGGTTGAATAAAGAGGATATGATAACCGCCAAATTTGCCAACCAGTATAAAAAAATGATTTACTACGGCGTTGATTTTACCAGGATATTCTCGCCGGGCACCTATGGCAGCCAGCTGACAAACGTTAACGGCTTTAACTTGTACGCCACCTATATTTCGAAAAACAAGCATTGGAATGTTGAGGCCGATATTGTATTTAACTCCGTAAAAAATGAGGAAAGCGGCGGCGTAATGGCCGACCCGTTTGACTCTACCTACTTTAAAAAAACGTTGGTACCCGTTCGCGATTCAGCGCTGAATAAATATATTCAGATAGATGCTTACCTGACGGCCACTTACAGTATTGGCCCTAAAATGTTTGAGCGAAAACATCCGGACTCTGCCCGCGCGCAAATTATTTTGCCCGTTTTCAACATAGGTTACCAGTTTGATGTGGAGCGCAGCACATACAGCTATCGCGATTACGATCCTGATACTAATTATTACCACCGGTTTTATGCGCCCGATTCAGTGTATAATAACCTGAATTATACCAAAGTTGGCAACGCCCTTAAACTGGAATACCGGCCGCGCAAACTACTTACAGACTCCACCTTTGAAGAGAAAGATTTTATTGCCTTTGCCGAAAGCGGGTTCGACTATTACCTGTTAACGCAGAATGGCCTGAATAACAATTTCGGCGACTGGTATGTAAGCGGCACGTTTCGCAACAACTACTCCAGCAAACAAAAAATAATTTATAATGCCTCGGCCAAGTACTACCTGTACGGCTATAACCAAAACGATTTGCTGGTAGATGGCGTTGTTGGTTACGACCTGGGTAAGTTTGGCTCTATAACCGGTAATGCCTCATATCAGCTAAAAGAGGCGCCTTACATTTACGAAAACTATTACATATCTGCCGATTCGGGTCGTTATAATCTTTCATATCATTACAAACTACCCAAAGAGAAAACACTGGCCATAGGCGGAAAATACACCAATCCTTTTTTAGGCATAACCGCCGATTTAAATTATTATGTGGTTGACCACATACCGGTTTTCCCCGGCCTGGCAAATCCTTATGTTACCAATGGTGAGGAGAATGTGTTTGTAGCGCACTTTGGCAATAAGAACTCTTTTTACGGTTTCCATTTAGATGATGATATCTGGTTTACGGTAGCGCCTGACAACGGTGATATTGGCACTACATACCCTATGCTTTATACCAAGCACAGCATTTATTACGAGCGGAGGTTATTTCATCAATTACTTTGGCTGGATGTAGGATTTGACCTGCGCATACGCTACAAAAACAATGCTCCTTATTACGACCCTTTATTGGGTGGCTTTTACCCCGAGGCCAATGCTATGCAACAATACCCTTACCTGACGGCTTATCCTATGGCCACCTACCCGGTGCTTGATTTCTTTGTAAATGCAAAAATTAAAACGGTGCGGATATTTTTAAAGGTTTCCAACATCAGTTCTGAGTTTGGGCCACAGGGGTATTTCAGCGCTTTCCATTACCCGGCAGCCGATATTACTTTCCAGGCGGGGGTTAAGTGGAGGTTTTTTGAGTAGGTTCTTTCATTTTTGCATTTAAATTAATTTCGGGTTATCTTTAATTTATGGAAGAGGAAAAAGATAGCATACATCATTCAAACAATGAGGTAAATGAGCCGTTAATAACCTACAATATTAAAGGAGACAGATTGCAAACCCTGTTTGAAATAAAAAAGAAATTAAAGGCTTTAAAATCAAATTTAGCGAAGGATTTTTCGGTTGAGCGAATTGGTATATTTGGTTCGTTTGCACGTAACGAGCAGAACGAAAACAGTGATATTGATATTTTGGTAGAATTTAACCGGCCTGTTGGGTATGAGTTTTTCAGGTTACAACGTTTTCTTGAAAATCAGTTGGGAAGAAAAATAGATTTGGCCACCAAAGCCATGTTAAAACCCAGGATTAAAGATTCCATATTAAACGAAACCACCTTTGTTTAATGTCTAAAAAGAACCGCGATTATATTTTCTATCTCGAGGACATGGCAGTGAATCTTCAACACGCTATTGAGTATATTGAGGGGATGAGTTTTGAATCGTTTTGCAAAGATTCAAAAACCCAGGATGCAACAGTAAGATGTTTGGAAATTACAGGGGAAGCGGCACACACTATCCCAAACGAAATAAAACTTCGTTATCCTGGTGTGGAATGGGATGACTTATACGCTTTCCGTATAAAAGTGGCGCACCATTATTTTGATATTGACCAAAGCCTGGTATGGCAAATTTTAAAACAGCATGTCCCTTCTACATTAAAGGAGTTGAAAAAGATAATCGCTGCAGAAAACGGAAAGGAATCTTAATATCCCGATCCCGGCAAAAGCGTTTATAAACTATTTCAGCGCTTTCCATTACCCGGCAGCCGATATTACTTTCCAGGCGGGGGTTAAGTGGAGGTTTTTTGAGTAGTGAAAGTCAATTTCTACTCAATCCAATCAAATAAATACTTCTCGTCATAATCAACCTGAAATTTCTTCAAAAAACCAGGATACTCCTGCTTAAAAGTTCTGGTTCGATGATGTTCCTCCTGCTTTAAAATATACTGATAAACATCATCCAATTGAGAATGCGAATACGAGAAAGCCCCATATCCTTCCTTCCATGAAAATTTCTGCTTTACCAATTTTCTATCATTAATAAAGTTGCTGGAGTTGTTTTTAAGGTCGCGCACTAAATCACAAATTGCCATAGATGGCCGTAACCCAATGAAGGCATGAATATGGTCAGGCATTCCATTTACGATGATTGATTTTTGTTGTTTCTTTTGGATAATGCCAGCCATGTACTTGTGTAATTCATCTTTCCAGGCTTTGCCTATTAGGTTTTCTCTACCCTTTACCGCAAAAACTACTTGGATGTATGTTTATGAGAATGTGCTTGCCATATAATTACTTTGTAGGCTAAGGTTACAAAATAATTGCAAATCGCGGAAGAATTATAGGTATGCATATTGGTAGCGGAGGCTCGATCATGTCACCCCTCCGGGGTTTAAGAAATGTTCTGCCCGTTTGCTATAATAATGTCAACCCTTCGGGTTTAATACAAAATACAATAAATGAACATTCTTCATTTTAAAGAAAAATGTTCTGCTAAATTTAAATCCGGCAAATAATACTAACGCACTGCTTCGAACCCCGAAGGGGTGATATTATTATAGCAACAACCAACAAAATGGTATAAACCCCGAAGGGGTGACATGATTGAGAATTTAGCAATAGAAAGAAAGAGAATACGCCTTACCACCACATTAAACTTCGTTCAACAATCACCCCGATATTACCTGACAACAAAATAAAAATCCCACTCCTTTCGGTAGCGGGATTTTCAATTTGTAAAAGAAACGGGAAAAACTATTCCTCTCTTTTTCTTCTGTAGGTTTTGCTTTAGCTTCAGCAGGTTATTTTATGGCGATTACCAAATCCTTTCCGAGTTCAAGTTTTAGCGTAAGTTTTGCATTGAGCGCATCAAAAATTTTCATAACAGTGGCAAAGGTGACGTTTTTAGCACTTTGCTCAAGCTTAGAGATTTGTGCCTTTTGAACGCCAACCATATAACCCAACTGCGCCTGGGTTAACCCTCTTTTAATTCTTGTTTCTTTAATCATGTTGCCAAGCACTTCCATCTGAAGGTTGGCCTCGTATTTATCCCTTTTAGGCGTACCAGATTTACCAACAAACTCATCTTTAATTTCTTCGTGGCTATAGACTTTTAAACCGTTAACTACTTTCATATTTTACCTAAATATTGATTTCTAATCCTTTTTGTTTTTTCAATCTCGAAACGGTCAACCTTACTTTTCTTTTTTATAACTCCATGAGTTGTAATAACCAAAGTTTGACTTTTATCCCTGTTATCCCAAAATGCAAACAATCGGATTTTTTGATTTTGATAATTCGTTCTAAACTCCCAAATAGTATCATCCAGTTTCTTAAAAAGTTCAGGGTCGTTTAGCAAAGTGGCTTTGTCAATATTATAAATGACTTTGTTCCTTGCTCCAAGAGATAACCCAGCTAAAAAATCCCTTACTTCCTCCAGGTAAACTACTTTGAATTTTTCAATCATAGTTTAAAAATTGCACATTCGTTTCCTTCATAAAATTTGCTTTAATGTGAAATAAATAATTATTGCGAATATAGCAAAAGTTTCCAAAAATGGAAACTTTTAAAAACAATTTTATTTCGTTAAAATAAAAAATCCCGCTCCTTTCGGAAGCGGGATTTTCAATTTGGAAAAGAAAACCGGAAAACTATTCTTCCGTTTTGTCTTCTGTAGGCTCGGCTGATTCAGCGGCTTTGTTAGATTTTGCTTCGGCTTCAGCGGCTTCATCGGCAGCTTGCTTGTTCTCCATCTTCTCCTTTAACTGGCTTAATACACCAAGGTCGCCGAGGGTTGTTTTCTCAACGTTCTTTTGAAGTGTTTTAACTGTTTTAGCAGTTTTTTCGCGTTCAACTTTCTTATCTTTTCTTTCGCCTTCCTCAGCATCGCGTTTCAGGTCTTCCCAGATGCGTGCATGCGAAACCAGTATTCTCTTATCGTTTCTGTTAAACTCTAATACTTTGAATTCTGCTTTTTCGTCAGCGTTTAAGAAACCACCATTTTCTTTAGCCAAATGCTTTTTAGGGGCAAATGCCTCTAAGCCGTAAGGTAAAAGAACTACAGCACCCTTGTCGTCTGCGCTTAACACAGTTGCTTCGTGTACTGAGCCAATTGGGAACACAGTTTCAAAAGTATCCCATGGATCTTCTTCAATCTGCTTGTGGCCTAAAGTAAGTTTGCGGTTTTCGTTATCAATATCCAATACCACTACATCCAGGTCGTTACCAATTTTGGTAAATTCAGTAGGGTGGTTGTAACGTTTAATCCACGAAAGGTCGCTGATGTGGACCATGCCACCAATGCCGTCAGCTAATTCAACAAATACACCGTAAGGGGTAATGTTTTTAACAACGCCTTTGGTTTTGGTTCCCACAGGGAATTTATCGGCAATCTTAACCCAAGGGTCTTCAGTCAGTCTCTTTAACGATAATGACATTTTTCTTTCCTCACGGTCAAGGGTCATAACAATAGCTTCATGTATATCCTGTAAGTGGAAATATTCGCGGCTATTGATTGGCGTATTGCTCCATGAAACTTCCGATACGTGAATCAAACCTTCAACACCCGGAGTGATTTCAAGGAATGCACCGTAATCTTCAATGTTTACAATCTTACCTTTCACCTTGCTGCCTACTTCAATTTCTTTATCCAAAGTATCCCAGGGGTGAGGCTGTAATTGTTTCAAGCCTAAAGAGATTCTCTTCTTGTTATCATCGTAATCCAATACAACCACGTTCAGTTTCTGGTTAAGTTCCAGTACTTCTTTCGGATGGCTTATGCGGCCCCACGAAATGTCTGTGATGTACAATAATCCGTCAACACCACCCAAGTCAATAAACGCACCGAAGTCGGTGATGTTTTTGATGGTTCCTTCCAGCACCTGGCCTTTTTCAAGTTTGCCGATGATAGCTTCGCGTTGAGATTCAATATCTGATTCGATAAGCGCTTTGTGAGATACTACCGCATTTTTAATTGCTTCGTTAATCTTCACAACTTTCAATTCCATTGTTTTACCAACGTAAACATCGTAATCCGTAATTGGCTTAACATCAATCTGAGAACCCGGAAGAAATGTTTCAAGGCCAAATACATTGGCGATAAGACCACCTTTGGTTTTAGAAGATATTTTACCCGATACCACAGTACCGTTTTTGTTAGCCTCAACAATCTGCTCCCATGCTTTAAGCATACGGGCATTTTTGCGGCTTAATTGCAGGATACCTTTTTTGTCTTCTTTGTTTACAACATAAACATCAAACTCATCGCCCACTTTCAGGTCTTCCACATCGCGGAATTCGGTAAGTGGCACCAGGCCGTCTGATTTAAATCCAATGTTCAATACCACATCGGCTGAAGTGATAGCAACAACAGTTCCTTTAACGATTTCATCGTTTTCGATGGTCTTTAAGGTCGATGAGTATTCTTCATCGTACTTTTTGCTTTCAGCATCGCTGTAACGTACTACATTGCGTTTGTCTACCGTCCAATCGAAATCATCGAAAGCACCAACTGCTGCGTTGGGTCCGAAGTTCTTGGCCGGAGTAGCTAAAACCTGTTCTTCTGATACTTGTTCTTCTGGCATAAATAACTAGCCGGTTATTGTTTATTCTCATCCCGGAACATGAGTTTAGTTGATTTGTTAAAAATGGGCTGCAAAAATAGTAAAAAAGTGCCAATAAATTGAAGTTTTTTTAAAGTTAAATAGGGCCGCCTTTTATGTAGCTGCAGGCAAAGACCTAAAAACATGATAATCAATAGAATAACGGGGTAACGATATATTTCACGGGACAAGCCACAATGAAAAACACTGCAAATTATCGCTCAATTGATGTATTAAAGTAGTTATTTGGGAGCCTGTCCCGTTTTGTCCCCTATGATGATTTGTAAAATAGGACTAAATCAGGCGGTTTTAAGTGCCTGCTTTTTAGGTTTAAAGTTTACAGCCATCCGCACCAGTTCAATAAATGATTTGTCGGTTTTTACCTTTTCGGCGTACTTTTTAGGACGTTCCTTTTTGGCCGATTCATACCCAAAATACTAAAAATCCCACTTCAAAATACGGCTTTCCATAACTAACTATAAATAAAAAAAGTTGCAAAAAGGCCGCAATTGCGTTATATTGAGGAAAGTTATTTAATCTTACAAGAACAATAACACAATTATGTCAGAAACAGAAAGCAAACCGAGCCCATTTTTAGACAAACCAAGATTCTACGCAAATGGGTTTAATGTGAACAATACTCTTGTTGATTTTCAACTTTATTTATACGAAAACGGAATAGCTGTTGGTACTGTTAATCTTTCGCCTATAACCGCAAAAAATGTTGCAAAGAGTTTATTAGATTTAGTAGACAGATACGAAAAAGGACTAGATACAAAAGTGGAAGATTTTAATGATATGTGGGAAAGAATGGAAAAGCTTTTGAAAAATAACGAAGGTGGTAGCTGAAAATATACAAATGGGGTTTAAGAACGAAGGCAAGTCAATTTATTGGATTTCCCCTTCCCAAAATCCATTGCTGGATGAAACGGCCTTAAAAATAGAGGGGTTTTCGCAAATAGCAGAAAATGAATTTTATGGGAATAGCCCTAAGATTTCGCGCACTGCCATTGACGTTGCTATTCAATTAAACTTTGAAGCCTCACGCGGCACTGGTATAAAAAAAGACGCTTTGCCTACTTTAGTTGGCGGCATTGAGTTTATTCTTTACAATGACACATTTAGGTATGAATTTGGTGTAAAAAAAGATGGCTCTATAAATTTGGTTATTGAAGAGGACGACGAAATTGTTAGCGAATTTATTAATATTGATATTCACCAAGCGAGAGAATACATAGTAAATGCTATAAAAGTTAAAGAATGCTTTTCGTCAGAATCATATATCGCAAGCACTGGGCAAAGGAAGAGGGCAGATTTGCAACAACAGCATTTTCCGTTAGCAGCGATGGCGGAATTTCCGTCCTATGTGTTGAATGTATCAGTGAAAGTAAATCCACAATTTGCCAGCACATTGAAAAATACTATAAACACGAAAAACCCATATTTTGGGTATTTTCAAAAGAAGAGCTTCTCGCAGAATGTTCAGGGTGTAGAATAGCCCCAGAAACAAGTAATGGCGACCCTTGCCATTGGAATATATATGATATTACTGACGGCACAAGAAAAAAGTTCTTTAAGAAAAGAATAACTAAAGAAACGCTGACTGCTGCATTAAATACATGTAACCCCGAAAACAAAGAATTTTCATTAAATGATTTAACTTAACATTGTCCGCTATTTAGCTATCAAATCCTGATACCTTAAACGCGTACCTCCGTTGGTTAGCGTTGAGTGAAATCTCTCATTATCGGTTACTTTACGGCTGTTATAACGGTAACTAAGTTCAGT
>Ga0182013_10000815_pt1 | contig 43289 bp, 48 predicted proteins | sample 612S2MmetaG_FD_120487 | JGI IMG/M metagenome (GOLD analysis project Ga0182013, IMG submission 120487) | Permafrost microbial communities from Stordalen Mire, Sweden - 612S2M metaG | ecosystem: Environmental > Terrestrial > Soil > Wetlands > Permafrost | place: Sweden: Stordalen | collected... | reverse complement strand
CCTGCGTGGTTTGCGTGCGCTGCTTGGGCAGGCGTTGTCCTACAGGGTCCTTGCGCGGGATGTAAAAAAGGAGACCTGGGCGTTGGGCGGACGTCATCAGGGCGAGGTGCTCCTCGGCGCACGACTGGAATCCAAGGCGACGGAAGTGTCGCTGCAACGCGCGGCTCTGTTGAAGGCCGTGATCCGGGTGGAAGCGAGCGCTGCCCGCGCGCGCGCCGCCGGGTATGGGCGGCGCCCATGACGCTTTCCCCCAAACTACTGAGCGCGCTTCGCAACCTGGTGGACAAGCAGGGAGGCGCAGATGTGGACTGGATCAATATCGCCGATGCTCGCGCCTTGACGGAACTGGGCTTCGCCCGGCGCACCCGCGCCGGCTGGGAGATAACGTCCGAAGGCCTAGCCCTGGTGAAAAGCGGGTCTGGCGGCCCCGAAGGTCCGACGCTGGTCAGTTAGAGCCGGATGACTTCTCTCGAAGTCTGAATCCGGCTCTAAATATTTGAATCTAGAGCACGATTCAGCGTTTAGGCGATTCCGCCTAAACCCATCGGGCACTAGCGCGGGGACCCTAATCCGTCATCGTCGGATCGAGCAGCTTGTCGGCGTCGATGATGAAGAAGCGGGCGTGGGCGTTGTCGACGGTCGCCTGGGCCTTGGCCTTCCAGGCCGCATAGGCCTCATCGTAGTTGGGATAGGCGCCGACGAACACCACGGTGGAGGGGTCGCGGAAGTGCGGATGGCCCTCGAGAGCCTTCAACTCGCCGCCCAGGACGATGTGCAGATGATGTTTGCCGTCGGGCATGCGTGCTTTCCCAAGAGAATCAAGACGGCGTTAGCCATCGACAGTTCGATTAGGCGCCGGCGTCGATAAAATCAATCGACTGGACGTCGCACGCCGCTCCGAGAAGCGACGTGATCAGAACGGCGGCATTCGCTGCGCCCGCCGTCAGCTCAAAGGCCAGCGATCGCCATACCTTCGACCAACAGAGAGGGGGCGTTATGGGCGGAGCGAATTTCGAGGTCGGCTCCGGCGACGAGGCGGGCATAGACGTCCACAAGATTGCCGGCCACGGTGATTTCATTGACCGGATAGGCGATCTGGCCCTCATCGAACCAGAAGCCCGACACGCCGGTGGACCAGTCCCCGGTATTGGCGTTCAGGGATGGTCCGAACATGGAGGTGACCAAGAGGCCCTTGCCGGCGGCTTGCATCAGGCCAGCCAGGTCCAGATCGCCCGGCTTCATCGTGAGATTGTGAACCCCCACCCCCGGCGGTCCGGCCAAGCCGCGCGAGGCGTGACCGGTGGTCTCAAGGCCGAGCTGACGGGCCGAGGCGGAATTCAGCAGCCAGGTGGTCAGAACGCCCTTGTCGATCAGGCGGGTGTCTTTGTTGGCCACGCCCTCATCGTCGAAAGGACTGGAGCCGAGGCCACGCAGGCGGTGGGGCTCGTCGACGATGTCGATGGCGGGGGAAAACACCGCCTGGCCGAGCTTGGCTTTCAGGAACGAGGCGCCGCGGGCGATGGCCGGGCCGGACACGGCGCCCAGCATCGGCGAGAGCACCGACATGGCGACGCGGTTCTCGAAGATCACCGAGGCGGTCTGGCTTTCGATTTTGTGGGCGCCCAGCCGCTGCACTGCCCGGCGGCCCGCTTCGGAGCCGATCTCCTCGGGCGCAGGCAGGTCCGATTGCCAGCGGGTGGAGCGGCCATCGCCGCCCCGCTCCATGCCATGTTCGTCTCCGGCAATAGCCGAGGCGTAGAGTGAGAAGCCCGAGGCGCGGTGGGCGCCGGCAAAGCCGCCGCTGGTCGCCATGCAGATGCGGCTGCTCGACCAGGAGGCCGACCCGCCGTCCGAATTGGTCACGCCCTGCACGGCGCGGGCCGCGTCCTCGGCGGCCAGGGCGCGCGCTTCCAGGTCCAGCGGCGTGGGCTCGGCGGCGTCGAAGAGCTGCAGGTCAGGGAAGGGCCCCCTGGCCAGACGGTCTTGCGGGGCCAGGCCTGCATAGGGGTCTTCGGCGGCCATGCGGGCCATGTTGAGGACCCGCTCCACCAGCTTGGCGCGGCCCGTGGTTGACACGTCGGAGCCGGAAACGCTGGCCTGTTTCTGGCCAATGAAGACACGGATGCCCAGGTCGCGGGCTTCTTCGCGCTCGACCTCCTCCAAGTCGCCCAGGCGCACGCTGACGGACAAGGATTGACGTTCGGCCCAAACGGCCTCGGCGGCGTCGGCGCCGGCTTTCAGGGCAGCGCCGACCAGATCATGCAACAGGTTTTCGTCCATGCGCGCCATATGGGGCAGGGCGGCCCCGGCCCGCAAGAGCCAGCCTCACTTCCAGATCGGCTTGCCCTCGCCCGGCAGCCCGAGCGTGGCCCACTTTTCGCTGACCGCGCGCACCACCTCAGGGTCCATGGCGATCTTACGGCCCCATTCGCGGTGGGTTTCGGGCGGCCACTTGTCGGTGGCGTCCAGGCCGATCTTCGAGCCTAGGCCGGACTCGGGCGAGGCGAAGTCCAGGTAATCGATCGGGGTGTTCTCGATCACCGTGATGTCGCGCGCCGGGTCCATGCGGGTGGAGAGGGCCCACATCACATCCTTCCAGTCGCGTGCATCTATGTCGTCGTCCACCACGATGACCCACTTGGTGTACATGAACTGGCGCAGATAGGACCATACGCCCAGCATCACCCGCTTGGCGTGGCCCGGATAGGCCTTCTTCATCGACACCACGGCGATGCGGTAGCTGCAGCCCTCCGGCGGCAGCCAGAAATCGGTGATCTCGGGAAACTGCTGGCGCAGCAGGGGGATGAACACCTCGTTGAGGGCCTCGCCCAGCACGCTGGGTTCGTCGGGCGGCCGGCCCGTGAAGGTGGTCAGATAGATCGGGTCCCTGCGCATGGTGATGGCCGTGATCTCGAACACGGGGAAGCGCTCGACCGAATTGTAGTAGCCGGTGTGGTCGCCGTAGGGCCCCTCGTCGGCGTAGTCGTCCAGGTGCACCACGCCTTCCAGTACGATCTCGGCCTCGGCCGGAACCAGCAGGGGCTGGGTCTTGGCCTTGACCAGCTCAACCTTGGCGCCGCGCAGCAGGCCGGCGAACTGATACTCCGACAGGGTGTCGGGCACCGGCGTCACGGCGGCCAGGATCATGCCCGGATCGGCGCCCAGCACCGCGCAGGCGGGCAGGGGCTCGCGCTTGCCCGCCGCCTTCCAGCGGCGATGATGCTGTGCGCCGCCGCGATGAGCCAGCCAGCGCATGACGGTTTTGTCGGGCCCCAGCACCTGCATGCGATAGATGCCGAGGTTGTAATCGTCCTCCGCGGCGTCGCCTGGGCCCCGGGTGATCACCAAGGGCCAGGTGATGAGCGGGGCGGGCTCGCCGGGCCAACAGGTCTGAATCGGCAGCTTGCCAAGGTCGATGTCGGCCCCGGTCAGCACCACCTCCTGCACGGGCGCGCGCTTCACCGTCTTGGGCCGCATGGACAGGACGGTCTTGGCCAGGGGCAGCATTTCCATGGCGCCGGACAGGCCGCGCGGCGGCTGGGGCTGGCGCAGAAACGCCAGCAGCTCGCCCACCTCGCGCAGGTCTGCAGCGGTGGCGCGGTCCTTGCCCTGGAGGGTCACGCCCTTGGCCACACGGGCCACCGTGCCGAACAGGTTGGCCAGGCAGGGGATGGACGAGGGCTGACCGTCGGCGCGGATGGGATTCTCGAACAGGACGGCCGGTCCGCCGCTGGCCAAGAGGCGGGTCTGAATCTCGGTCATTTCAAGCACGGTCGATACGGGCTCCTTTACCCGCACCAACTCGCTGGCCGCTTCCAGCATCGCCATGAAATCGCGCAAAGATCGATAAGCCATATGCCCTCGCTTCAAAGCGACACCTACGACGTTCCTAAACGGATCGCCACGCCCAAGCTCGACCGCTCGCGCGATCGCTCGCGGATGGATATAACCGGGCTCGTGAATCCGCGCGCCCCCGCCATAGCCGATCCCGTCCTCGTGCTGGGCGCCACCAGCCTGATCGGCCGGTTCCTTGTCCCGCGACTGGCGACGCTGGGCGTGGAGGCCATCGCCCTAAGCCGCAAACCGACCCGACCTCCCGACGGCTCCTTGCGTTGGCTGCAGGTTGATCTGGATGGTCCGCAGTTGGGAACGGCTCTGCCGGACGCGGCGACGGTGATCAGCCTGTCGCCCATCTGGGCCCTGCCGCCGGCCCTGCCGGCGCTGAAGGCCCGAGGCATGCAGCGGCTGGTGGCCTTCTCCTCCACCAGCGTGTTCACCAAGGCTGGCTCGGACGACGAGGGCGAGCGCAGGGTCGCCCAGAAGCTGGCCGGCGGAGAGGCCGCGACGATGGCTTTCTGCGAGGCGCACGGCGTCGCCTGGACCATCCTGCGGCCGACGCTGATCTACGCCGAGGGCCACGACCAGAATGTGACGCGCCTGGCGGGGATGATTCGCCGCCTGGGCTTTCTGCCCCTGGCCGGGTCGGGCCAAGGTCTGCGTCAGCCGGTGCACGCGGACGATCTGGCGATGGGCGCTTTGCTGGCCGCCGTCCGGCCGGCCGCGCATGATCGCGCCTACGACCTGCCGGGCGGCGAGACCTTGACCTATCGCCAGATGGCCGAACGGGTGTTTGAGGGCATGGGCCGGCGACCGCGGATCGTCACGGCGCCCGAATGGCTGTGGGCCTTGGGCTTTGCCATAGCCAAGCCTCTGCTCAAGGGAGCCACGGCGCAGATGGGAAAACGCATGGCAGAGAACCTAGTGTTCAAGGCCGGGCCCGCGCAGGAAGATCTGTCCTGGGCCCCTCGCGACTTCCAGCCGAAGTTCGCAAAAAGGAACTGAAGCGGCTCATGGGCCGCCGGCTAAGCCCGAGCGCCACAGGCCTGCCATCAGCCCAGCCAGGAGCAGAAGGGCGGCGTTGCGGTTGGATTTGAACAGGCGCAGGGCCAATGAGCCGTCGTCGATGCGCGCCTTGGCGGCTTGGCGCGACAGATGGACCGCGTAGAGGCCCGCGAAGGGAAGAAACAGCGGTCCGAGCCGCGCGCTCCAGGCGGCGGCCAGGGCCAGCGTGAAGGCCAGGCCGTAGAAGGCCAGCACAGCCCCGGGCGTGGCCGCCCCCAGACGCAGGGCCGAGGACTTCACCCCGACCAAAGCGTCGTCCTCCTTGTCCTGGATGGCGTAGAGGGTGTCGTAGCCCAGGGTCCAGAAAAACCCGCCCATATAGAGCAGGGCCGGGGGCCAGCCCAGGCGGCTGGCCACGGCGGCGTAGCCCATAAGGGAGCCCCAGTTGAAGGTCAGGCCCAGCCAGGCCTGCGGCCACCAGGTGATGCGTTTCATCAAAGGGTACGCGGCGACCAGCAGCAGGGAGCCGGCGCCCAGGGCGATGGCCAGAAGGTTCATGGTCAGCAGGATGGCCAGGCTCGCAAGGCAGCACAGGGCTATGAAGGCCAGGGCTTGCTTGACGCTGATCTGTCCGGAAGGGATCGGCCGCTGCGCGGTGCGCGCGACCTTTGCGTCGATGTCCCGGTCGAGGATATCGTTCCAGGCGCAGCCGGCGCCTCGCATCAGGAAGGCGCCCAGGAAGAACCGCGCCAGAACCCAGGGATCGGGCCAATGTCCCATCTGGGCCGCCGCCAGGGCCACGCCCTGCCAGCCGGGCAGGAGCAGGAGCCAAGCGCCGATCGGCCGGTCGAACCGGCCGAGCCTGAGCCAGGGCCGCAGGCCGTGCGGCGCATGCCGGTCGACCCAGTTGGCGGCTTCGGCGTCTGGAAGGGCGGCGGACATGGCGGCTTTGTGCAACGGATGAGCGGCGCTCGTCACTACGAAATCAAACCTGTTCGATTCGCGCCCGCAGAAGACCCTGGTCGACGCCGTGACCGCGCGCGATTATGACGACCCGAGCCAACGGGGCCGCATGGTGGTGCTGTGTTGACGACGGCTAGCGATTTCGGCGGAGGACCACATGAGTGCGAAGCGGACGGCCCCGACCCTGGCCTTGGCGGTGCTGACGGCGACGTTCCTGGCGCTGGGGGGATGCGCCTTGTGGAAGCACAAGCCCGAACCGCCCATTGCGGCCGGCGCGGACCCGCGCACGACCTGCCCCAAGGACAATCCCTGCAGCAAGATCGCCAACCGGCGCCAGTACTTCAACCAGCACGAAAACCGCTACTACTATTTCGACCAGGTCACCGGCCGGTACTACTGGGAGAACGGCGAGCCGCGGTTCTGATCCTCAGCGCGCCAGCCGCCCATCGCCTAGCGCCTTGGCCTCGAAGGGGAACAGCACGTCGGGATCGGGTTTGTCCGTCTTCTTCGACAGCTTGGGGCAGGCCAGCGCATGCAGCAGGTGGCGCATGATGTTGAGGTGCGCCCGCTTCTTGTGGTCGGCCCGCACGCAGGTCCAGGGCGCTGCGGCGGTGTGGGTGCGCATCAGCATCTCGTCGCGCGCCTGGGAGTAGGCGTCCCAGCGCTTGAGCGCCTCGCGGTCCATGGGGCCGGTTTTCAACCGCTTGAGCGGGTCGGTCTCGCGCTCCTCGATGCGCTTGCGCTGCTCGTCCTGTGAGACGTCGAGCCAGTATTTGATCACCTGCACGCCCGAGGCGATGAGCATGCGCTCGAAGTCCGGCGCGTCGATCAGGAACTGCTCCTGCTGCTGCGGCGTGGAAAAGCCCATCACCGTCTCCACGCCCGCGCGGTTGTACCAGGAGCGGTTGAAGATGACCCATTCTCCGGCGCCGGGCAGAAAGTGGACGTAGCGCTGAAACCACCACTGGCCCTCCTCTCGGTCGGAGGGCTTGGGCAGGGCCACCACCCGCGTCGCGCGGGTGGACAGGTGCTCGGTCAGGCGACGGATCGTTCCGTCCTTGCCCGCCGCATCGCGCCCCTCGAACAGGATCACGGCCTTGTGGCCTTCTTTCATCGCCCAAATCTGGGTCCTGACCAGCTCGATGGACAGGGCGCGGAATTGCGCGTCGTGGTCTTCGGATCGGCTCATTCCACTCCCGGTTTGTCAGCGCCGCCGCAAAAGTCGTCGCGGTTTGAATGCCTGCATTCTAAGAAGGCGCCATGATCCGGCTATTTGTCGATGACGATCTAGAGGCGGGCGCAAGCTTTTCGCCCCGGCCAGAACAGGCGCGCTACCTGACTCAGGTGATGCGGCTGGGCGTGGGAGCCGAGATTTTGGCCTTCAATGGGCGCCATGGGGAGTGGCGCGCGCGCCTGGCCGAGACGTCCAAGCGTGGCTGCGTACTGGAGACCGTGGCCCAGACGCGGCCTCAGGCCCTGGGACCTGACCTCGAGCTGATCCTGGCCCTGGTCAAGCGCGGGCCGCTGGAAACCATCGTGGAGAAGGCGACCGAACTGGGCGTGCGGCGCATACGCCTCGTCACCACCCGTCGCACCAATGCCGACCACGCCAATCTTGCCCGTCTCAGCGCCATCGCGACGGAGGCGGCCGAGCAGACCGGCCGGCTGGACGCGCCGGAGGTCATCGGACCGGACAAGCTCGAACGGCTGCTGAATGGATGGGCCCCGGAGCGGCGGCTGATGTTCTGCGACGAGGCGGGGGATGATCCGGCGGCGGACTGGGGCGGGCCGAACGGGCGCGCCGTTCCGGCGCTGCGGGCGTTGGCGGGGGAGCCAGCCGGGCCATGGGCGGTGCTGATCGGGCCCGAGGGTGGCTTTGATGCGCAGGAGCGAACGCGGCTGCAGGGGCTGTCCTACGTCACGCCGGCGTCGCTGGGTCCGCGTATTCTGAGGGCCGACACGGCCGCCGTCGCCGCGCTGACCCTGTGGCAGGCGGCCCTGGGGGATTGGCGGACGGGCTGACGCCCCCTTGAGATTGGGGCCCAGGCCCATTAACTGCCGCTGGCGAGGTGAAGCGACGGCCTCTCGCGCGCCGAAAGGCGTGAAGAACCGTCGCTTGTGGGGATTTGGAGCGTGGCATGGCCGCAACCTCTGTGGATGACCGGCCGCTCACTGCTCAAGGGTTGGCCCAGCATCTGGCCGACGGCTGCAAGCCCGATGGGCCGTTCCTGATCGGCGCAGAGCACGAGAAGTTCGTTTTCCGCCACGGTTCGCACGCGACGGTTCCCTATGAGCCCGATGGCATCAAGGCCCTGCTCGAAGGGCTGATGCGCTTCGGATGGCGGGGCGTCTACGAAGGCGAGACCCTGATCGCCCTGCAGCGGGGCAAGGCGAGCGTCAGCCTGGAGCCCGCTGGCCAGTTCGAGCTTTCGGGCGCGCCCCTGGAGTCGATCCACGACATCTGCGGCGAGACCCAAAACCACCTTGATGAGGTCAAGGCCATCGCCGATCCGCTTGGCATCGGCTTTCTCGGCCTGGGCTTCACGCCCACTTGGCGGCGCGAGGACTGCCCGGTGATGCCCAAGGGCCGCTACGCCATCATGCGCGCCTACATGCCCAAGGTCGGCGGCAAGGGTCTGGACATGATGCTGCGCACCTGCACGGTGCAGGCCAACCTGGACTTCGCCTCCGAGGCGGACATGGTGAAAAAGTTCCGGGTGAGCCTGGCGCTGCAGCCCATCGCCACGGCCCTGTTCGCCAACTCGCCCTTCATCGAGGGCAAGCCATCGGGCCTGCTGTCCAGCCGCGCCGCTGTATGGACCGACACCGACCCGGACCGCACCGGCATGCTGGAGTTCGTGTTCCAGGACGGATTCGGCTTTGAGAGCTATGCGGACTACGCGCTGGACGTTCCCATGTACTTCGTGAAACGCGCGGAGCGATACATCGACACGGCGGGCCGCTCATTCCGCGCCTTCATGCAGGGCGAGTTGCCCGAGCTGCCGGGCGAACGCCCGACCTTGGGCGACTGGGCCGACCACCTGACCACCCTGTTTCCCGAGGTGCGGCTGAAACAGTACCTGGAGATGCGCGGCGCCGATTCGGGTCCGGCCTCGCGCATCTGCGCCCTGCCGGCCCTGTGGGCGGGCGTCTTGTACGACGATGCCGCCCTGGAGGCGGCCTGGAGTCTTTGCAAAGACTGGACGAGCGAGCAGCGGGCCCGGTTGCGGCTGGACGCGGCCCGGACGGGGCTGAAAGGCGAGATCGGCGGCCGCACCGTGCAGGACGTGGCGCGCGACATGGTGGCCATCGCCAAGGCCGGCCTGCGCCGCCGGGCCAAGCTGAACGCCAGCATGATCGACGAGACCGTGTTCCTGGGCGAGCTGGAGGAGATCGCCGACAGCGGGATCACGCCGGCTGAGCGGCTGCTGGACCTTTATCGCGGTCCTTGGCAGGGCGACGCCAGCCGGGCCTTTGAGGATCTAGCCTACTAATCTCAATTCAATACGGCAGCGCAGACCGCGGCTCGGACGCTTCCTCGCCGGGACTGACCGGGCTGACCTGGATCCTGTCCGGGTAGAAGGCGATGTAATTTCTCAACGCCAAGGCGTCGTGCAGGGTGGATTCATAGCTCCAGGCCGCATTCTCGGCAGTCTGGTCGTCCACGCTGACGGTGAAGTATGCGGCCTCGCCCTTGTAGGGGCAGCGAGTTCGCCGATCGGTCTGGCTCAAGCAACTCATATCCACGTCCTCGCGCGGGAAGTAGTGCGCGGGCGGGTAATCGCCCTCCAGCACCGTCAGGGCGTGGTTGGTGTCGGCGATGACCCGCCCTTGGAAGACGGCGCGCATGTGGTTCAGATTCGCCTTGATATGCACAGGATTGACGTTGCCGGTCATGGCGTTTGCTCCCTATTCGGCTTGAATGCCCGAATGTGAAAATCGCTCCGCTCCGCTCCTCGCCGGGCCAGCCGTCCGATCCACGGGTAGAGCGTCGCCAGTACAACCCCGCAGCCGAGGGCTCCGATCCATACGCCGCGTCCACCGGTCGGATCGGAGCCGAGCAGGGCCAAGGGATCGCCCTTGCCTTCGGCGATGGACAGGCCAGCGAGCAGAACCGCCATCATACTCTCGCCCACCACGAGACCGGAAGCTAGCAGCACGCCCAAGCGCTTGGCGGGCTGGCCCCAGGATTTGGCGCCTGTCCAGCGCTCATAAGCCCAGCCGATCAGCGCGCCGAGGATCACCGGGACGATCACGTCCGAGGGCAGGTACATGGCCAGGGCGGCGCCCAGCGGCGGCAGGCTCAGTCGGCCCGTCGTCCGGCGCAGGGTCTCGTCGATCGCCACAAGCACCGCGCCAACGGCCAGGCCCATGCCGATCAGCCGCCAGTCCAGCCCACCCTCGATCACGCCGCGGGCCAGGGTGGAAATGAGCGTGGCCTGGGGCGCCTGGAGCGGGGTATCGGACAGGGCGTGGCCGGGCACGCCGACGAAACCGTTGGATTTGAGCAGCAGATTGCAAGTCCAGGGGATCACCAGGGCGCCGGCGAACACACCCGCCAGCAGGGCCAACTGCTGGCGCCAGGGCGTGGCGCCGACCAATTGCCCGGTCTTCAGGTCCTGCAGATTGTCGTTGGCAACGGTGGCGACGGCCACCAGGATGGAGGTGACGAGCAGGGAGAAGGCCACCAGCGCGTGCTGACCGGCGGGGCCGGCGGTGGCCTTAGCCAGGAGCGCCAGCGCAGCCGCTGCGCCGAGCACGCCCAGGATCGCTAGACCCGAAACCGGGCTGTTGGATGAGCCAATCAGGCCGGCCATGTAGCCACACACCGCAGCTACCAGAAAGCCGACCACGGCGATGTAGACCACGCCGCCGACCACCAGGGGCGCCATGAGCGACCGCAGCGGGGCGCCGGCCGGGACATCCAAAAACGCGTGCAGCAGCCAGGCCATGGGAACCAGACAGGCCAGGCTGATCAGACCGACAATCCAGATGGGCAAATCGTGCTCGGATCGCTCCAGTTCCGGGTCCAGGCTTCGGCGTGAGGCGGCGATGGCCGACATAAGGCCGGTCCAGACCGGGATGGCCAGCTTGCCCAAGGTCCACAGAGCGGCCGCGGCGATCGTCCCGGCGCCGATCAGTCTGACCTGACCCTTCCAGACGGAGAGGGCGGCGTGCGCCGCATCGCCCGCAACGGGATGGGCCGCGCTGAGCAGGGGCGTAGCCACGCCCCAGGCGATCAGAAGACCCACGGCCATGGCTGAGCCGACCGCTATCCCCATCAGTTGGCCTATGCCAACCAGCAGCAAGGAAAAGGACGCGCCGAGCCCCGTGGCCGCTGTGGGAAAGGGCCGGAAAAAGACGCTGACCCCATCGGAGAATAGCTTCAGCGCCGACAGGATGACCACTCCGGCCGACGTCAGCGCGCCGGCCGTAAGGGCCAGCAGACCCTCGCGTCCTTCGCCCGCCGCGTCGGCGGCCAACGAGGAGGCCATGCCGACCTTGAGCACCTCTGCGGCGGCCACGCCCTCCGGATAGGGCAGGTCCGATCGGGTCACCAGGGCCCGGCGCAGGGGGATGGTGTACATGACGCCCAGCACCCCGCCGATGGCGCAGATGCCAAAGGAGCTCCAGAACGGAAAGCCGCTCCACCAGCCGATCATCAACAGGCCGGGCAGGACGAAGATCACCGAAGACAGGGTGCCCGCCGCCGAGGCCACCGTCTGGACGATGTTGTTCTCCCAAATCGTGTGCCCCTTGAAGGAGCGCAGGACCGCCATGGAGATGACGGCCGCGGGGATGGAGGTGGAGAAGGTCAGGGCCACCTTGAGGCCCGCATAGACATTAGCCGCGGTGAACACCACGGTGATGGCGAAGCCCAGGATCAGCCCGCGCGCGGTCAGTTCCACGCGGGTCTTGGGGGCAGGCGCGTCATCCATCCGGCATCTCTCCTACACAGCCTCAGCAGTGCCAGAGATGAGCGCCCGTGCCTACCTAGCGCAGGGCGCCGAGGCCTTCGAGTTCGCCGGCCGCGCTGTTCGGCGGCGGCAGGGCGCCAAGCTTCTTGTCGATGGCCCGAACCACCATGCGGGCCGACCAGCGGTGCGCCAGGAACACGTCGGCGACAAGAGGGCCGGCCAAGGGCGCCACGCTGACGCCGGTGCGTGCGGCCATCAGCGCTGCGCAGCCGAGCAGCACGTGGATCGGCACGCGCGCCCGCACAGCTTGGCCCAGAATGAAGACCGCCGCGCAGGCGCTATAGATTTCGCCCACGCCGGGGATCCAGCTCAGCACGCCGTCTAGCCCGATGCGGAAGGGGCCGATGTGCGCCAGGTTGTCGGACAGGCGGCCGACCATGGCCACGCTGTCGCGGATTTTCACCAGGTCGGCCGGCGCGCGCATGGCTAAATCCTTTGAAGCGATGGCCTATACATAGGAAGCTTGCGGCCAGGCCAAGCGTTCCATGCAACAGGCCAAGGCGAGGCGACCGATGCGGCTATTGCTCAACATACTCTGGTTCATCCTCGGCGGCTGGATTTCCGGGGCCCTGTGGCTTCTGGCCGCGGTGATCCTGGCGGTGACCATCGTGGGCCTGCCTTGGACCCCGGCGGCTGTGCGCATCAGCTGCTTCAGCTTCGCGCCGTTCGGCAAGACGCTGGTGGAGCCGCCAGCGCGGGTCGGCAGCGTGATCCTGAACATCGTCTGGATCGTCCTGGCCGGATGGTGGCTGGCCCTGCACCACCTCGTGCTGGCCGCGGCCCTGGCCGTGACCATCATCGGCATCCCCTTCGCCTGGCAGCATTTGAAGCTGGCGATGATCTCCCTGGCCCCCGTGGGCGCCCGGGTGGTGGAGGCTTAGAGGCGCCAGGGGAGCGGTCGCGGCCGGTAAACCGGACGGTGAGTGATGCGGGCGTTTTGAGCGTTGCCTGCGGCGCGGCGAACGCGGGTGTGCGTCGGTGCGATGATGGCTATGCATCTGTCGGTTGAGCCTTTTGCCTTGCGTGTATCTGTGAAAAGCTTGGCTGTAAGGCTCGACGCGAGCTAACTCACGCGTGGTTTGGACACGGGAAATCAGCTTCGGGGAGGGGTAATGTCTAGTGTTATCAGTAAGCTGCGTAACGGAAAAGAGAAGGCCTACTGTCGCGCGGCGATCATTTGCGGCGTGGTTCTGTGGGGGCTGATCGCGTGGGGCGTCTGGGCGGCGTTCACCAGCGGCAAGCCCGCAATTGCCGGCCTGGTAGCGACATACCTCTTCTACGGAGCCTGCATCGCGGTCTTTTATCTCGTGTCCAGCGCCGCCTACCGGGCGACGGCCTTCGGCAACATGGTCCTTTTGAGCCCGAACCAGTTTCCTGAGCTTCATGCGATGGTGGTCGCCGGATCTCAGGAGCTCGGTCTGAGCGAGCCGCCCAAGACATTCCTTTATAACTCAAACGGTCTGTTCAATGCGTTTGCGCGCCGCCTGATGGGCGGCCGGTATGTATTCCTGACATCCGCGCTGGTGGAGGCCAACAGCGACGATCAGGTCCGGTTCGTCATCGGCCATGAACTTGGACACCACGCCGCCGGCCATCTGAATCCATGGCTCAATTTTTTGAAATTGCCCGCTCACGTCGTGCCCTTTCTGATGAGCGCTTATTCGCGGTCCCGCGAATATAGCTGCGACAGCATCGGGAGCTATCTGGCCAAGGACTTCAACGCGTCGCGCAGTTCGTTGCAGATGCTGGGCTGCGGATGCCGCCGCTTGAACGGGTCGATGAACTGCGAGGCGTTCGTGGCTCAAGAAACCATGGTCCCGCCCATCTTCGGCTTTCTCACCGAGATATTCCGAAGCCATCCGCGGCTTACCCGCCGGATAGCAGCGATCAAGAATCACCAAACCTAGGTCGGATGGTGGTCCCGTCTCGGACGGAGCGATTGGCGCCATCAGCTTGCGCCTGAGACCGTAGCGCGCTACTTACTAGGTAGTGCGCTACCGATTGGAAAAGTCGTGCCTCTGACCCTTCCGAAGACCCATCAGGACAAGTTCCAACGATACCGGGCCAGCCGAAAGGCGCGGGGCCTTAAGCTGCTGCGCGTTTGGACAGTCGATCCGCATGCGCCCGGCTTTGCCGAGGAGGCCAGACGTCAGGCGCTGCTGTTGCGCGGGTCCCCGGAGGAAGTGGAGGCTCTGGCGTTTATCGAATCCGCCGCTGATTTCGGCGACTGAGGGGTGCGTCGCGGCGACCTGATCACGGTGGCCGTGAGCGGTGATTATGGCAAGCCGCGCCCGGCCCTGGTGATCCAGTCCGATTTTCTGGCCGACACGGATAGCGTATTGGTCTGCCTCGTCACCAGCACGTTGCGAGACTCGCCGCTGTATCGGCTTGACCTGCCAGCCGTCGGGGCCACGGGTCTGCGCGAGCAGTCCCAGGTCGTGGTCGACAAGATCATGGCCGTGCGGCGAGACCGGTGCGGTCCGGTGATCGGTCGGATTGATTCGTCCACCATGTTGGCGTTGAACAGGCTATTGGCCTTAGCGACAGGGCTGGCGGACTAGGCTGACTAAACGTTCGTCCCGCCAACGGTCAGGCCCTTGATCTTCATGCTGGGCTGACCCACGCCCACCGGGACGCCCTGGCCGGCCTTGCCGCACACGCCCACGCCCGGGTCGAAGCAGAAGTCGTCGCCGATCATTTCCACACGGGTCAGGGCGCTGGGCCCGTCGCCGATCAGGGTGGCGCCCTTGACCGGGGTGGTGATCTTGCCGTCCTCGATCAGATAGGCCTCGGTGCACTGGAACACGAACTTGCCGTTGGTGATGTCCACCTGGCCGCCGCCGAAGTGGGCGGCGTAGATGCCCCGCTTGACCGATTTGATCATGTCTTCGCGCGAGGCGTCGCCCGCCAGCATGCCGGTGTTGGTCATGCGCGGCAGGGGCATGTGGGCGTAGGATTCGCGCCGGCCGTTGCCGGTGGGCTTGAGCCCCATGAGCCGGGCGCTCAAACGGTCGTGCATATAGCCCACCAGGATGCCGTCCTCGATCAGGATGGTGCGTTCGGTGGGCGTGCCTTCGTCGTCGATGGTCAGCGAGCCGCGGCGGCCCAGTTCGGTGCCGTCGTCGAACACCGTCACGCCCGGCGCGGCCACCCGCTCGCCGATTCGGCCGGAAAAGGCCGAGACGCCCTTACGGTTGAAGTCGCCCTCCAGGCCGTGGCCGACCGCCTCGTGCAGCAGCACGCCGTTCCAGCCGGGGCCCATCACCACGTCCATCTCGCCGGCGGGAGCGGACGCGGCGTCAAGATTGACCAGGGCCTGGCGCAGGGCCTCCTCGACCTCGGCCTGCCATTTCTCCGGCGTGATCCAGGCCTCGAAGCCGGCCCGGCCGCCCGCGCCGGAATAGCCGGACTCCCGCCGACCCCCGCGCTCGACGGTCACCTGCACATTGATGCGAGCCAGGGGGCGCACGTCGCGCAGCAGTCGCCCGTCGCCGCGCAGAATCTCGATCTGGCGGCGCTCGCCGGCCAGGGACGTCATCACCTGCACCACCCGCGGATCGCGGGCGCGGGCGAAGGCGTCGATCTCCTGCAGCAGGGCGACCTTGTCTGAGAAGAGGGGGGAGGCGAGCGGATCCTCCTCGCCGTAGAGCTTGGCGTTGGTCGCCCTGGGACCCTCAGCGGCGACGCCGGAATAGCCGCGCTTGGCCAGGGCGGCGGATTGGGCGGCGCGGCCGATCGCCGCCGCCGAAATTTCGCTGGCGTGGGCATAGCCCGACCGCTCGCCCGCCACCACGCGCAAGCCAAAGCCCTCAGCCGCGTCGTAGGCCGCCGATTTCAGGCGGCCGTCATCGAACACGAAGGATTCGCTTTCCGAACGCTCCAGGAAAAGTTCGCCGTCGTCCGCCCCGTCAAGCGCGTCGTTCAGCAGGGATGCGGCGCGGCCGGGGTCCACATCGCAGGCTTCCAGGATGGACAGGGCGGAGGGCTGGGCGGTCATGGGCTCAAAATCCGGTCAAACGCCATATTGAGGAGGCGAGCCCGTATACATAAGCGTTCGACGCTCCGAGCGAAACCTTCACCCTGTGCCTACCGGCGCCTTGGCAAGTGCAAATCGAACGCGTATGCACGCCCTTAAGCCCCAAGGAGTCTGCTTTCGCCCGGTGCGACAATCCGCTGCCGGGCAGAGGCTGAACGCCCCCAGGCTTTAAGTTATGAGTCGGCGGACCGGCCTTGCCGGGCTGGCGGCCACAGCCGAACTGTGGAGACAATGAAAAAGTCACTAATAGGGATGGGAAAGCTGGCGACAGCGGTCGGGTCGGCGCTCGTAGCGTCGGCGATCGGCGTTCAAGCCCGGGCCGATGAGCTGCTAGGTCAGCCGACGCCCGGAGCGATTGACCTTCAGCGCTCGGCGTCGCCGTTGCGCGATGACGTGATGTTCTTCCACAACGACATCCTGCTGCCGATCATTACCTTGATCGTGCTGTTCGTGTTGGCGCTGCTGGTCATCTGCATCGTGCGTTTCAACAGTCGGGCCAATCCTACCCCGGCGCGTTGGAGCCACAACACGGCGATCGAGGTGGCTTGGACGGGCATTCCCGTGCTGATCCTGATGTTCGTCGCCATCTTCTCGTTCAAGCTGCTGTTCAAATACCACGACATGCCGCAGCCCTACATGACGGTGAAGGCGACCGGCTATCAGTGGTACTGGGGCTATGCCTATCCCGATCAGAAGATCGACGAGATCACCTCGACGGTGACGCCCGAGGACAAGACCACCCCGCAACTCTATCGGTTGGCCGCTGACAACCCGATGGTCGTTCCTGTGGGGCAGGTGGTGCGGGTGCTGGTGACCGGCGCGGACGTGATCCACTCCTTTTCGGTGCCGGCCTTCGGCGTGAAAATCGACGCCATTCCGGGCCGGGTGAATGAGACCTGGTTCAAGGCCGCGCAGGTGGGCTCCTACTACGGTCAGTGCTCGCAGCTATGCGGCATCAACCACGCCTTCATGCCGATCCAGGTGAACGTGCTGTCGCAAGCCGATTTCAACGCCTGGGTGGCCTCCAAGCAGCCTAAGCCGGCTCCAGTCGCCCCTGCCGCCGCCGCCCCAGCGGTAACCAAGACGTCAGCCAAGATCGACGCCGCCAAGCCCGCCTTGACGCTGGCCGCGCTGAACCGCCCGATCGGGAAAGAGTAAGACATGGCCACCGCTCACGCCCACGGCGACGATCACGCCGATCACGACCACAAGCCCAGCTTCTTCGTGCGTTGGTTCTTCTCGACCAACCACAAGGATATCGGCACGCTGTACATCCTGTTCGCCATCATGGCGGGCCTTATCGGCGGAGCCTTTTCCGGCTTGATCCGCTGGGAGCTGGCCGAACCGGGCATCCAGATTTTCCAGCCCAACTCTTGGTTGGCCCAGATGGGGATCATCGAGGGTTCCAAGCACGGCTATAACGTGATCGTCACGGCGCACGCCCTGATCATGATCTTCTTCATGGTCATGCCAGCCATGATCGGCGGCTTTGGCAACTGGTTCGTGCCGCTGATGATCGGCGCGCCGGACATGGCCTTCCCCCGGATGAACAACATCTCGTTCTGGCTCCTGGTGGCGTCTTTCGCCCTGCTGTGCACCTCAATGTTCGTCGACGGCGGTCCCGGGCGCGGTTTCGGCGGTGGTTGGACTCTCTATCCGCCACTGTCCACCATCGGCCACACCGGCCCGGCCATGGATTTCGTCATTTTGTCGATCCACTTGGCGGGCGCCTCCTCGATCCTCGGGGCCATCAACTTCATCACCACCATCTTCAACATGCGCGCGCCGGGCATGACCCTGCACCGGATGCCGCTGTTCGTGTGGTCGGTGCTGGTCACCGCCTTCCTGCTCCTGCTGTCGCTGCCCGTCCTGGCCGGCGCCATCACCATGCTGCTGACCGACCGCAACTTCGGCACCCACTTCTTCGATCCGGCCGGCGGCGGCGACCCGGCCATGTTCCAGCACCTGTTCTGGTTCTTCGGTCACCCGGAAGTGTACATCCTGATCCTGCCGGGCTTCGGCATCATCAGCCAGATCGTGTCGACCTTCTCCAAGAAGCCGGTATTCGGCTATCTGGCCATGGCCTACGCCATGGTGGCGATCGGTTTCGTCGGCTTCGTCGTGTGGGCCCACCACATGTACACCACCGGCATGACCGTGAACCTGCAGGCCTATTTCGTGGCCGCGACCATGATCATCGCGGTGCCCACCGGAGTGAAGGTGTTCTCCTGGATCGCCACCATGTGGGGCGGCTCCATCGAGTTCAAGACGCCCATGCTGTGGGCGATCGGCTTCATCTTCCTGTTCACCGTAGGCGGGGTGACAGGCGTGGTTCTGGCCAACGCCGGCATCGACTACTCATTGCACGATACCTACTACGTGGTGGCGCACTTCCATTATGTGCTGTCGCTGGGTGCGGTGTTCTCGGTGTTCGCTGGCTTCTACTATTGGTTCGAGAAGATGTGGGGGGTGAAGTACAACGAATTCCTCGGCGCCACGCACTTCTGGATCACCTTCGTCGGCGTCAATTTGATCTTCTTCCCGCAGCACTTTCTTGGCCTGCAGGGCATGCCCCGCCGCTATATCGACTATCCGATCGCGTTCGCCCTTTGGAACAAGGTCTCGTCATATGGCTACGCTGTGACTATGGCGGGCGTGGGCGTATTCCTGCTGGTGCTGATCGAGGCCGCTGTGCGCCGGCGCAAGGCTGAGGCCAATCCGTGGGGCGTGGGCGCCACCACCCTGGAGTGGACCTTGTCTTCGCCGCCGCCGTTCCATCAGTTCAGCGAACTGCCGGTGATCAAGGCCGACGCCCAACACTAAGGGCAAGGTTCTTTCTGTTGGGGAGCGTGGTTGCCGAAACAGCTTTCGGTGACCGCGCCCTCCGCCTATTTTCAGGCCCAGTGGATTTTCAGGCCCCGTGAACGACATGACCGATACCGCAGCCGCGCCCGCCACGGGCTCTGCTCCAGCCCGCTGGAACGACTACGTCGTGTTGCTCAAGCCCCGGGTCATGTCGCTGGTGGTCTTCACCGCCTTCACCGGCCTGATCTGCGCCCGCACCCCCATGAGCCCAACCCTCGCCTTTGTGGCGGTGCTGTGCATCGCGGTGGGCGCGGGCGCGGCCGGCGCCTTGAACATGTGGTACGATAGCGACATCGACGGCCTGATGCGGCGCACCCGCGCCCGGCCCATACCCATGGGCAAGGTGCAGGCGGCCGACGCCCTGGGCCTGGGCGTCGTGCTTTCCCTGCTGTCGGTGATGATGATGGGCTTGGCCGCCAACTGGCTGGCCGCGGGCCTGCTGGCCTTCACCATCCTTTTCTACGTGGTGATCTACACCATGTGGCTGAAGCGCTCCACGCCGCAGAACATCGTTATCGGCGGCGCCTCGGGCGCCCTGCCGCCGGTGATCGGCTGGGCCGCCGCCACGGGCCATGCGCCGCCTAACGCCTGGCTCCTGTTCCTGATCATCTTTCTATGGACGCCGCCGCACTCGTGGGCGTTGGCGCTCTACACGGCGGGCGACTACGCCAAGGCCGGCGTGCCGATGATGCCGGTGGCCAAGGGCGCGGCCTCCACCCGCCGCCAGATACTGCTCTACAGCCTGGCTTTCGTTCCGGTGGCCATCGCGCCGTCCTTCACGGGTTTGGGCGGCCCGCTTTATCTGGCGGTGTCGGGTCTGGGCGGGCTGATGTTCCTGTTGCTCGCCACGCGCCTGATGCGTAGCGGTTCGGGTGAGGCGGACGGGGCCCAAGACGGCCTTTACAGCGTCAAGGCCGGGTCGAAGGACGCGCGTAATCTGTTCGCCTTCTCGATCCTTTATCTAACGCTGTTGTTCGCTGCGCTGCTCGCCGAGCACGCCCTGGGGCTTGCGCCTCTGGTGCAAGGACTGAAGGGACTATCGTGAGCGATCCGTTGAACGAAGAACCGGAAGCGGCCAAGGCGCGCCGCCGCCGAAACCTGGTTTTGGGCCTGGCGCTGACCGCGTTCGCCATCCTGACCTTCGTCGTGACCATCGTCAGACTGGGTGGCCATGTCGCCGACCGGACCTTCTGAGGCCTATCGCCGAGGGATACGTCGCACCGCCGCCGTCTGCGTGGTGGTGCTGGTCTGCATGGTGGGCGCGGCGTTCGCCGCCGTGCCGCTCTACCGCATCTTCTGTCAGCAGACGGGCTACGACGGAGCCAGTCGCCGGGCCAAGGCGCGGCCGAGCGTGATTCTCGACAAGAGCGTAACCGTTCGTTTCGACGCCAATGTGCGTGATCTGCCGTGGGACTTCGCGCCAGACCAGGTGAGTCAGACCGTGAAGATCGGCGAAACCGGTCTGGCCTTCTTCCACGTCACCAATCGTAGCGACCAGCCCATCACCGGTCATGCGGCTTACAATGTGACGCCTCAGGGTACGGGGCTCTATTTCGAGAAGCTGCAATGCTTCTGCTTTACCGATCAAACGCTTCAGCCTGGGCAGCGCGCCGATTTCCCCGTCGTCTATTTCGTCGATCCGCGGTTCGCCAGCGACCCGAACACAAAAAACACGCCGCAGATCACCTTGTCCTACACCTTCTTTCGGGCCGCAAAAGCAGCGCCGGCGGCGGTAGGTGCGAATAAGACCACGACGCCTATTGGCGGATCGCCAAGGGCGGCGCTATAGGCTGGAGGGAAGATCGTTCGGTTCGGCCGCGACAGGCAGTTTGGGGGGAGGTAACGCAATGGCTCAAGCAGGCGTTAAACACGACTACCACCTGGTCAGCCCCAGTCCGTGGCCCCTTGTCGGCTCGATTGCCGCCTTCGTGCTGGCGGTGGGCGCCGTCACCTTCATGAAGGGGCTGTTCGGCCTGCCTAAAGGCACCTGGTGGCTGGCTGCTCTGGGCTTCGCCGGCGTGATCTACACCATGATCGGCTGGTGGATCGATGTGGTGAAGGAAGCCAACGAGGGCGATCACACCCCCGTGGTTTCCATAGGCCTGCGCTACGGCATGATCATGTTCATCGCTTCCGAAGTGATGTTCTTCGTCGCGTGGTTCTGGATCTTCTTCGAGATGGCGTTGTTCCATAATGTCCGCACCGCCTCGGCCATCGACGAGGTGCGTACGGCCTGGGCGACCTGGCCGCCCAAGGGCGTGGAGACGGTCTCCCCCTGGCACCTGCCGCTGGTGAACACCCTGACCCTGCTGCTGTCGGGCACCACCGTGACCTGGGCGCACCACGCCCTGCAGGAAGGCGACCGCAAGGGCGCCAAGATCGGCCTGATTCTGACCATCCTGTTGGGCGTGCTGTTCACCTCGATCCAGGGCTATGAGTATCACCACATCCTGACCGAGCAGCTTTTCTACTCCCCCGACGCGGTCAACTCGGGCCTGTACGGCTCGGCCTTCTTCATGGCCACCGGCTTCCATGGCTTCCACGTCATCATCGGCACCATCTTCCTGACGGTATGCCTGCTGCGCCTGCTGGGCGGCGGGTTCACGCCGCAGAAGCACTTCGGGTTCGAGGCGGCGGCCTGGTACTGGCACTTCGTCGACGTGGTGTGGCTGTTCCTGTTCGCCTTCATCTATGTGATCTTCGGCAAATGACATGAGCGCAGGCGTAAATCCGGTTCTCGCCGGCTTGGCCTGCCGTTGTCCCAGTTGTGGCAAGGGGCCGCTGTTCAGCGGTTTCCTCAAGGTGTCCGATCAGTGCAAGGTCTGCGGCCTGGACCTGAAGGTGGCCGATTCCGGCGATGGGCCGGCGGTGTTCATCATCCTTTTTGTAGGTTGCCTGATGGGCTTCGGCGCCTTGATCACCGAGATCGAGGTGCATCCTCCGGTATGGGTGCACATGATCATCTGGCTGCCTTTGACGGCGATCCTGTGCCTGGCGCTGCTGCGTCCGTTCAAGGGCGTGATGCTGGCCATGCAGTTCCACCACCGCGCCTCCGAGGCCGGCGGCGGGGACGTGCAATAGAGCCGTGATGTCTCCGCGATCCGCCGCCGTGCGCGGTCCCACCGTCCTGGGGACGGGACTTAGCCTGATTTGCCTGGCCGTTTTGATCAGCCTGGGCGTGTGGCAGTTGCATCGACTGCGGTGGAAGGAAGATCTGTTGACCCACATCGCGGCGCTCAAGAGCGAGCCGCCGCGGTCCTTGGCCCAGGTGCTGGCCAGTGGCGACACCCAGTTCGTGCGTGTGGCTTTCGCATGCCCCGACCTGATCGCCCGTCCTCGCCTTCGCCTTTATGGGGTGCAGGACGGCCAGACCGGCTATCGCCTGATGACCGCCTGTCCCATCGATGCGGGCGCCGCAGCGAGCGTTCTGGTCGATCTGGGCTTCGAGGCCCAGTCCCTGTCGGATCCCACCCCCCCGCCTTGCCTGAAGACTGTTGCGCCTCAGCGGCTGTCGGGGCTTGGCGTCGGCGTGCTGCGCCGTCCCGATCCGCGCTCTTTCATCACTCCGCCCAACCAGCCGGATCAAAATCTGTGGTTCTCACGCGATCTCGCCGCCATGGCCCGGACCCTGGGGGCGGGCCCACCGGCGGCGGCCTTCATCGAGCTGGAGCAGAGCCCCGGCGCGGGCTTGGTCGGCTGTCCCGTCGCCCATGCGCCCCTGCCGGCGGACCTGCCCAACAATCATCTGCAGTACGCCATCACCTGGTTCGGCCTTGCGGCGGCCCTGGTCGGCGTCTATGTCGCCATGCTCTTCCGCAAGCGGCCTGACTAAGATGCGTTATGTCTCCACCCGGGGCGAGGCCCCAGCGATCGGTTTCCTTGACGCGGTTCTGGCCGGTTTGGCGCCCGACGGGGGGCTGTACGTTCCCGAGGAATGGCCGACCTTCACCCCGGCCGAGATCGGGGCGTTCGACGGCAAGCCCTATGCCACCGTCGCCGCTGCGGTGATCGGCAAGTTCGCCGGCCAGGATGTGGAGCCAGACGAACTGCTGGAAATGTGTCAGGAGGCCTATTCCAGCTTTACCCATCCTTGTGTGACGCCGGTCAAGCAGCTCTATCCGGGCATCGCCTTGCTGGAGCTGTTCCATGGCCCGACCTTGGCCTTCAAGGACGTGGCCATGCAGATCCTGGCCCGGCTGTACGACAAGGCGCTCAAGGCCCAGGGACGGCGCATGACGATTGTGGCGGCCACCTCGGGCGATACCGGCGGGGCGGCGGTGGAAGCCTTCCGCGGCGCGTCCAATGCGCGCATGTTGGTGCTGTTTCCTGAAGGTCGCATCTCCGAAGTGCAGCGGCGCTTCATGACCACGGCCAGCGAGGCCAACGTGCGCACCGTCGCGGTGGCAGGATCGTTCGACGATTGCCAGAGCATCGTCAAAGCCATGTTCCAGGACCGGGCGCTGCGGCAAGCGGTCGACCTTTCGGGCGTCAACTCGATCAACTGGGCGCGGATCGCGGCCCAGGCGGTCTATTACTTCACCAGCGCTGCGGCCCTGGGCGCACCCCATCGCAAGGTTGGCTTCGTCGTGCCCACTGGCAATTTTGGCGATGCCTTCGCCGGCTTCGTCGCCCATAAGATGGGCCTGCCCATCGCGCGGATCGTGGCGGCCACCAACAGCAACGATATCGTGGCGCGGGCGCTGCAGTCGGGCCTTTACGCCCGTGGCGCGGTGCGGGCGACTCAGAGCCCGGCCATGGACATCCAGATCGCGTCTAATTTCGAGCGGCTATATTTCGAGGCCACGCGGCGCGAGGCTCTAGAGACGGCGCGGGCCTTCAACGCCTTCGCCCAGACCGGGTCTGTGGCGATCCCGCCCCAGGCGTTCGCCGCCATGTCCGAGCTGTTTGCCGGCGAATCGGTGGACGAGGGCGAGACCGGCCGCACCATTGTGGCGACCCTGAACGAGACCGGCGAACTGATCGATCCGCATACCGCGGTCGCCGTGGCGGCGGCCAAGCGGGTGCGGGCGCGGGGTAAACTGGGTTCCACGCCCTTGATCGCCTTGTCTACGGCCCACCCGGCCAAGTTTCCCGAGGCGGTCAAGGCGGCCAGCGGCATGGAGCCGGGCCTGCCGGCCGCCGCGGCCGGGATTGAGGGCAAACCTGAGCGCTTCGACCGGCTGCCTAACGATGCGGAGACGGTGACAGCCTATCTCAAGGCCTTCGCGGGAGCGGCGTGAGCGCCAAACTGCACCATCTGGCCGGCGGACTTAGGGTGGTGTGCGATCCCGTGTCCGATCTGGAGACTCTGGCGGTAAGCGTGGTCGCTGGAAACGGCGCTCGCTCGGAAACGCCCGAGCAATCGGGCTGGGCGCACCTTCTTGAGCATATGGTGTTCAAGGGCGCCGGAGCCCGCTCGGCCCGCCAACTGGCTGAAGCGGTGGAAGCCGAAGGCGGCCAGATCAACGCCGCTACAGGCTACGAGCGCACCAGCTTTCAGGTGCGGGCGCTGAAGGGCGGGATGCCCTTGGCCCTGGAGATTCTGTCCGACCTTGTGCAGCGCCCGACGCTCGATGCGGAAGAGTTGGAGCGGGAAAAGTCGGTGGTCGCCCAGGAAATCGCCGAGGCTGACGACGCGCCCGACGACCGGGTGTTCGAGATGGCTCAGGCCCAAGCCTTCGTCGGGCACGCTCTGGGACGCCCGATTCTGGGCCAGCCCCTGACAGTCAACGCCGCCGGGTCCGGGGCCCTCAGTGACTTTCGCGCCCGCCAGTACGCCCCCGCCCGCTTGGTGATCAGCGCCGCTGGCGCGGTGGACGAAGACGAACTTCTGGCGCTTGTGGAGCGCCGGTTCGAAGCCGGCTCCCTGCCTAAGTCAGAGCCCGAGCTCCATGCGCCGGCCAAGTTCACAAGCGGGCAGGGCGTCGAGGTCCGTCGGCTGGAGCAGGCGCACGTGGTCCTGCTCCTACCCGGCGTGGGTGTGCGCGATGAAGCCTATTTCGCCCAGCGACTGTTCGCCGAGGCGCTGGGCGGGGGCATGTCCTCGCGCCTGTTCCAGGAGGCGCGCGAGAAGCTAGGCTTGGCCTACGCCATTGACGCCTATGCCGAGAGTTACGAGGACGGTGGCGCGCTCGGCGTATACGCCGGCACGGCGGCCGGCGCAGCCAAGCGCACCGCGGAGGTCTGCGCGGCGCAATTGACGGCCCTGATCGATGGGGTCGGCGAGGACGAACTGAAGCGCTGCAAGGCCCAGTTGAAGGCGCACCTGTTCATGGCCCGCGAGTCGCCTCTGGCCAGGGCCGAGCAGGCGGCTGGCCAGGCGCTGATCTTTGATCGCCTGTTCAGCGCCGCCGAGATCGCGGCCGCCATCGACGCGGTCACGCCGCAAGATATCCGCCGCTATGGTGAACGCGTGATGGAGCCGGGACGCGTAGCGACGGCGGTGCTGGGCCCTAAGGCGGCGCTGGGCGCGGGAGAAACTTTCCGCAAGGCTCTGTTCGGATAGGGGCCCTTCTGTTGGGCGGTTTATCCGGGTTATCCTTGTGGCGGAGACTGTCATGGCCTTGCTCGACTGGATGACGCCCGAGAGTGGCCTGCGCCTGGACGGCGCCGGGGTTATCCTGCGCGCGCCGCGGACGCGCGACTTCGAGGCCTGGTCCAGCCTGAGGGCGTCGTCGAGGGCTTTCCTGCAGCCTTGGGAGCCGCTGTGGCCCGCCGATGATCTGGAGCGCGGCGCCTTTCGGCGCAGACTCGCCACCTATTCGCGTGAGATCGATGCGGGCTCGGCCTATCCCTTCTTCATCTTCGACGCCCGCGACGAGATGCTGACCGGCGCCATCACCTTGTCCAATATCCGGCGCGGCGTGGCCCAGAGCGGCACGGTCGGGTACTGGATCGGTCAGCCCTATGTGAACCACGGCCGGATGACGGCGGCCTTGCGCACCCTGGCGGACTTTGCCTTTCGAGGCCTGGGCCTGCACCGGCTGGAAGCGGCGTGCGTCCCGGACAACGGGGCGTCGCGGCGTGTTCTGACCAAGGCCGGCTTCGAGAACGAGGGACGCGCACGTGCTTATCTCAAAATTAACGGCGTATGGAGAGATCATCTCCTGTTTGGGATGATCAGTGACGCCGGGACAGGCCAAAGGCCGCTCGATCGCCTCTGATCGCCCGGGGGCAGCGCGCGGACCTCGCGGCGGCGCGCGGATTGGATCGAGTATGGACGTGCGTGAACAGGGCCGCAGGTCCGTCGTAATGCAGCGGGCTCACGATCGATTCGTCTGGGACACGACCGCCACCCTGGAATCCCTGGGCGCGGCCGGGGTCGTGCTGTGGATGTGGGATCCGGATAAGGACCGCGTGCGCCTGACCGGTGCGGTGCGCTCAGTGGGCCTGGGACCGCTCGCCCCGGAATGCTCCTCGGCCGCGTTGCTGGCGATGGCGGCGCCACAGGACAGCAGTCTGCTGCAAAACCTGATGCGTCGCCAGACGCCGGGAACCGATGTTTCCGCACGCGCTCAGATGCGGGGCGGCGAATCGTGCCTGTGGCGCGGGGTGTGGCTGGAAGAAGGCTCGCGCGCAGCGGGGGTAATCGTGCCGGAGCGCCGGTTCGCTGTGGAGCGCCGGGACGGCTTGACCGGCCTTCTGGAGCGGCGGGCGTTTGTCGCGCGGGCCGCGGAGCGCCTGGCCGAGCCCATACCCTTCGTGATGATGGTGGTGGACCTCGATCGTCTGCGCAGACTTAACGAGGCCCTAGGTCACGAACGGGCCGACATGGTGCTGGCGGCGCTGGGCTCGCGACTGCTGGGCGCCTTTTCCTCAGACACGCTATTGGCCCGCATTGGCGAGGACGAATTCGCCATATTGACCCCCGCTACGGCGGAAGGTCCCGCGAAGCTGGTGCGCGCCGCCCTGGAGCAGCCCCTGCGGGTGGCAGGGTTCGATATCTATCCGACACTCTCTATGGGCCAGGTTCGGGCCGAAGGCGGCGATCAGGCGCCGGACGCGGGCGAGCTTCTGCGACGCGCCGGGCTGAACTTGGAGGTTGCCAAGGGCGCGAGGCGCAACGGCCCGGCCATGAGCGTGGTGAAGCCGGCGGCTGCTGATGGCTTAACGCGGTTGGCGTTGGAGGCGGATCTGCGCGGCGCGCTCGGTCGCGGCGAAATCGTTCCCTTCTACCAACCGGTCGTGCGTCTGGCGACCGGGGCCATTTCGGGCTTCGAAGCCCTGGTGCGCTGGCGCCATCCGCGGCGTGGGCTGGTGGCCCCCGACGAATTCCTGGCCCTGGCGGATGAGATGGGCCTGCTGCTGGATATTGGCGCCCACATGCTCGCGACCTCCGCCCGGCAATTGGCCCATTGGCGCCGGGTTCACCGGGCGGCTGGCGAGCTGACGGTCAGCGTTAACCTCTCGACGGTCGAGATCGACCGGCCCAATCTGATTCAGCACGTTGAGCAACTCATCAAGGAGACAGGCCTGCCCCCCGGCGCGCTCAAGCTGGAGATCACCGAAAGCGACATCATGCGCGACCCGGAACGGGCGGCTCAGATACTGCTGGCGCTGAAGAGTGCAGGCGCGGCCCTGGCGCTGGACGATTTCGGCACCGGCTTCTCCTCGCTGTCCTACCTAACCCGCCTGCCGTTCGACACGCTGAAGATCGATCGTTATTTCGTGCGCACCATGAGCACCAACGAAGGATCGGCCAAGATCGTCCGCTCTGTGGTCAATCTGGGCCGGGATCTGGATCTGGAAGTGGTGGCCGAGGGGGTGGAGAACGCCGCCATGGCCGAGCAGTTGCAGCGGTTGGGTTGCGATTATGGCCAAGGCTTTGGCTACGCCCCCGCCTTGTCCGCTCAGGAAGCGGAAGTCTATCTCAACGAAAGCTATGTCGACGGCGCGGCCCCGGTGGTCAAGAGTCGCAGCCTGAGCTGAAGGCCGCTGGCGCGGACGACTTGCTTTTCTGCCGCCCAAGCTATGCCCGTCCGGACTGCGCCGACAGACTGCCGGCCGCCACGCCCAGCTTGGCCAAGGCCTTGGTCCACTTCAGCTCATGATCGGCGTCGAACAATAGGGACTCGTCCGGTTCGCAGGTGAGCCAGACATTGTCCGCCAGTTCGCGTTCGAGCTGGCCCGCGCCCCATCCGGCGTAGCCCAACGCCACGGTGGCGCGACGCGGCCGCCGCATCCGGTCGCACAGAGCCTCCAGCACCTCGCGCGTCCCCGTCCAGGCCACGCCTTCGCACACGGCAAGGCTGGAGCCGCGGCTCATGTAGTCGTCGGTGTGAAGCACAAAGCCCCGCTCGCGCTCGACCGGACCGCCCAACAGGACGGGATCGCAGGTTATCGGCCGCGAAGATTTCAGGCCTAGCTGTTCCAGCAGGTCTGGGACGGTTAGCCCCTCCACCGGATGGTTCAAGGTCAAACCCATAGCGTGCTCGCGGTTGTGCGCGCACATCAGGACCACGGCCCGTTCGAAGCGGGGATCGCCTATGCCGGGCATGGCGATCAGGACGCGGCCGGTCAGACTTTCGCTCACGCATGCGCTCCAGCTGAACTCAGACAAGACATCTGCGGATGATTTCTCTTTGAGCGGCGCGGTTCAAGCGGCGCGGTGGGCGAAAGGGACGATGCTCAGTGTTTGCTTGAGCGGGAAGCCGAATGCGGTGATATGTCGCCATCTCTCGAGCGCCCTACCGGAGTGCATCATGACTATCAAAGTCGGCGACAAGATACCCCAAGCCACCTTCATGACCTTCACCGCCGATGGGCCTGCGCCCTTGACCGCAGAAGACCTGACCGCCGGCAAGACCGTGGCCCTGTTCGCCCTGCCGGGGGCCTTCACGCCCACATGCTCGGCCAAACATCTGCCGGGCTTTAAGGCGCACGCGGCCGAGCTGAAGGCCAAGGGCGTGGATTTGATCGCCTGTGTGTCGGTGAACGACGTCTTCGTGATGAATGCCTGGGGCAAGAGCCAGGACGCGGGCGACGACGTGCTGATGCTGGCGGACGGCAATGGCGATTTCGCCCGTGCGGCCGGCCTGGATTTCGACGCCAGCAAGTTCGGCATGGGCCGCCGCTCGCAACGCTATTCCATGCTGATCAAGGACGGCGTGGTCAGTCTGCTGAACGTGGAGCAGCCGGGCGCCTTTGAGGTGTCTTCGGCCGAGCACCTGCTGGGTCAACTGGGCTGAGCCCAGTCGGAGCGCGGCGGCGGCCGTTCTGGGACGCTGTCGTTCAGGCCGGCAAGGACTAGACCATGGCCAGACTACTGAGCCGCTATTCGATGGTTGCGATCGTCCTGCATTGGCTGATCGCGGTGCTGCTCCTGCTGAACCTGTGGATCGGCCTGGGTCTAGGCGCGCGCCACGGCCAGACGGGCCTGGATCGCTTGCAACTACACCAGTCCGTGGGCCTGACGATCCTGGCGCTCAGCCTCTTTCGCCTGGGCTGGCGCGTGGCCAATCCGCCGCCGCCGGACGCCCCAGGCATGGCGCATTGGGAGAAAACCGCGTCCAACGCCGTGCACACGGCGTTCTATCTGGTCATGATCGGGATGCCGCTGAGCGGCTGGCTGCTGGTTTCGGCCAGCGCCAAAGCTGGTCCGATGATGTTGTTCGGCGTAGGCCATTTTTCCGGGATTCCCTGGCCGCACCTGCCGGTGGGGTCGCATCTGACCCCACAACAACGGCGGGCGCTGGGCCGCGCGGCGACGGCCATCCACAGTTACCTCGCTGACGGCGCCTATGTCCTGCTGGCGCTGCATTTGATGGGCGCGCTCAAACATCAGCTCTTCGATCCCAACCCGGTGCTTCCGCGCATGCTGCCCTTTCTCAAAAAGCGCGGCCAGCTGACGTGAGCGGAGCGTCGGTGGACGAGATCCAGGCGGCCGCCGAGGCGCTCAGGCGCGGCAAGCTGGTCCTGATGCCGACCGAGACCGTTTACGGCCTAGCGGCGAACGCCGCCGACTCTGCGGCGGTGGCCGGCGTGTTCCAGGCCAAGGGACGGCCGAGCTTCAACCCCCTGATCGCCCATGTGGCGGACCTGGCGGCGGCCACGCGCGTGGCTGATCTCGACGCTCGGGCCGTCGCTTTGGCCAAGGCCTTCTGGCCCGGGCCGCTGACCATTGTGGCGCCGGCCTTGCCGGGCGGCCCGGTCTGCGATCTGGCGCGGGCTGGTTTGGACTCGGTGGCGGTGCGCGCGCCGGCCCATCCCGTGGCCCAGGCCCTGCTCAAGGCTTTCGGCGGCCCGCTATGCGCCCCTTCGGCCAATCGGTCCGGACGTCCGAGCCCCACCACCCTGACCGACGCCATCGCCGAAACCGGGTTCGCCGCGGCCGCGGCCCTGGAGGGAGGCCCGTGCGCGGTGGGCGTCGAGTCCACCGTTGTATCGGTGATGGACGGGACCGTGCGCCTGTTGCGGCCCGGAGGGTTGGCGCGCGAGCGCATCGAGGTGGTCGTGGGGCGCCTGACCGAGGCGGAGAACGACGCCATGCGTTCGCCAGGCCGACTGGTGCGCCACTACGCTCCGCAATCCAAGCTTCGCCTTGATGCCCAGGCGCCCCTGCCGGGTGAGGCTTATCTAGCCTTCGGCCCATGGCCTGAGGGTCCCATGGTATTCAACCTGAGCCCCGCCTCGGATCTCAATGAGGCGGCTCAGCGGCTATTTTCCACGCTGCGCGCCGCCGACAGTTTGGCTCCGCTCGCCATCGCCGTGGCCCCCATTCCCGGCTGGGGGCTTGGCGAGGCGATCAACGACCGACTGAGACGCGCGGCGGGCTTCATCGGGTGAACCGTTGCCGGTAAGCTGCCCGCCATGAGCACCCTCAAGACCGTTAGGGTATCGGCCGATGTAATCTCGCGCCTCAAGGCTGTCCTGGGCGAGGGCGGCTGGAGCCAGGACCCGCATCGCCTGGCGCCCAAGCTTTTGGAATGGCGCGACCGCTGGTCGGGCGCCACGCCGCTCCTGGCTCTGCCCAAGTCCGTCGCCGAGGTCGCCGCAGTAGTGGGGATCTGCTTCGAGTCCGCAACGCCGATCACGCCGCAAGGCGGCAACACGGGGCTTGTCGGCGGCCAGATTCCGCGGGGCGAGATACTGTTGTCGCTGGAGCGCATGCGTGCGATCCGCGGTGTCGAGCCGCTTGACGACGCCATCATCGTCGAAGCCGGCTGCCCGCTCGTCGCGGTCCAGCAGGCGGCTCGGGTCGCCGGACGGTTGTTTCCCCTAAGTCTGGCCTCCGAGGGCACAGCGACGATCGGAGGCCTGGTGTCCACCAATGCGGGAGGGACCGCAGTGCTGCGCTACGGCCCGATGCGCGATCTGGTGCTGGGCCTGGAGGCGGTGATGCCAAACGGCGAAGTGTTCGCTGGCCTCAAGCTCCTGCGCAAAGACAATACCGGCTACGATTTGAAGCAGCTTCTGATCGGCGCTGAAGGGACGCTGGGGGTGGTGACGGCCGCCAGCCTGAAATTGTTTTCCGTTCCATCTTCGCGGGCCACAGCCATGGTGGGATTGGCGCGGCCGGCCGACGCAGTAACCTTGCTGGCGCGGGCCAAGCAGGAGAGCGCCGGTGGGGTCGAGGCCTTCGAACTGATGAGCCGGATGGGCATATCTTTTGCCCTCAAACACATTCCTGGCCTGCGGGAACCGCTGCAAACCGCTCATCCCTGGTACGTCCTGATCGAAGCCATCGGCAGTGAGCCGGGCAGCGCCGAGGCGGCCTTGGAGCGGCTGCTTGCCCAGGCGCTGGAAGACGGGTTGATCCAGGACGCCGCCATCGCTCTCAGCCAGGCCCAGGCCCAGATGTTCTGGCGCTTGCGCGAAGATCAGTCCGCCGCCCAGAAGCCCGAGGGCCTGTCGTGGAAGCATGATGTGTCGGCGCCGGTGTCCAAGGTCGCCGAACTCATTGAACGCGCGGGCGCTGAAATCAGCCGCCGCTGGCCGCGGGCGCGGATCGCCGCCTTTGGCCATGTGGGCGATGGCAATATCCACTACAACATTTCCGAGCCCGAGGGCGGCGACACAGCCTTCGAGGCCGACCGCGAGGCCTGCGCCCTGTTGGTGCACGACATCGTCGACGCGCTGGGCGGCTCGATCTCGGCCGAGCACGGTCTGGGCGTGATGAAGACCGAGGACGCCTTGCGCTACAAGAGCGCCGTCGAGATCGAGGCCATGCGGTCGATCCGCCGCGCGCTGGACCCCAAGCGGATCATGAACCCGCGGGTGCTGTTTTAGGCCGGCGGCGCGCCTTTAACTGCCTGCCAAGGCATCTTGGACAGGTTCCAGAGGCCAATCACGTTGGCAATCGGCACAAAGGCGAGCAGCACCCACCAGGGGCTGAAGCCAAGACGCCGCAGAATGCGGATGATCGCCACGATTTTCGCGACTACCAGGGCCAATACAATCAGCAGGATCAGCCAATGGAACGGGCTGAAGGTCCCCATGTTTCATGCCTTCTCAGAGATTTGTCATGCAGCTAAGCTTGAGCGCTGAAAACGCGCCGGACAAGTGGCCTTCTAAGCACATCCGGCCCTTGCCCAAGCGCCGCCGCCCCTGCACAGTCCGCCGCCATGCTGATGGTGATTTCCCCCGCTAAGTCGCTCGATTTCACGCCCGCTCCGCGTGGCGTTCCCGCCACCACGCCCATGATGGCCGGGCACACGGCCGAATTGGCCCAGGTCACCCGCAAGCTGAAGGCGCGCGACCTGAAGCGTCTGATGTCGATTTCCGACAAGCTGGCCTTGCTCAACTATGAACGCTTCCAGGCCTTCGATCCCCAGGGCGAGGACGGCGTGCAGGCGGCGCTGGCGTTCAACGGCGACGTCTATGCCGGGCTGCAGGCGCGCACGCTCGACAAGGCCGGCATGAACTGGGCGCAGGACCATCTGCGCATTCTGTCGGGTCTTTACGGCGTGCTGCGGCCGCTGGACGTGATCCAGCCCTACCGCCTGGAGATGGGGGTGCGGCTCAAGACCAAGCACGGGCGCAGCCTCTACGAATTCTGGGGCGCGCGAATCGCCGAGCAGCTCAATGTGGCGGCCCAGGGGATGAAGTCCCCGGCCCTGATCAACCTGGCCAGTCAGGAGTATTTCGCCGCAGTCAAGCAGGACGCCCTGCGCGCTCCTGTGATTACCTGTCATTTCAAGGAGTTGAAGGACGGGGAGGCGAAAATCGTCAGCTTCTTCGCCAAAAAGGCTCGCGGCCTGATGGCGCGTTTTGTCATCGATCAGAGGCTGGATCGGCCGGACGGTCTCAAGGCGTTCACGGAGGGCGGATACGTCTTCGATCCCGAGCGTTCCAACGCCGGCGACTGGACCTTCGTGCGACCGGCGACACGGGCGGCCGAAACTGGCCGCTGACGCTCGCTTCGCGCGCGGGGCCCGTCTATGTTGCGATGCAATAAAACAGGAGATTAGGCCATGGCCAATTCCACGGACTTGAAGGGACAGACAGGGCTCGTCACGGGCTCGACCAGCGGCATCGGCATGGCCATGGCGCGCGCCCTGGCCGGAGCGGGAGCCAATGTCGTCCTCAACGGCCTGGGCGACCCGGCCGCGATCGAGCAGGAACGAGCGGCTATGGCTGCGGAATTCGGCGTGGAAGTCCGCTACCACCCGGCGGACATGACCAAGTCGGATCAGATCGCCGACATGATCGCCTTCGCCGAGCGTGAACTGGGCCGGTTGGACCTGCTGCTGAATAACGCCGGGGTCCAGCATGTAGCCCCGATCGAAGACTTTCCGATCGAGAACTGGAACCAGATCATCGCCATCAATCTGTCCTCGGCCTTTCATTCGATCCGGGCGGCGGTGCCGATCATGAAGGCGCAGGGGCGAGGACGCATCGTCAACCTGGCCTCCGCCCACGCCCTGGTAGCCTCGCCTTTCAAGTCGGCCTATGTGGCGGCCAAGCATGGCCTCTACGGTCTGACCAAGACCGTCGCCCTGGAGGTGGCCACGTTCAACATCACCTGCAACGCCATCTGCCCCGGCTACGTGAAGACGCCTCTGGTGGAGTCCCAGATCGCCGACCAGGCCAAGGCCCGGGGCGTGACGCCCGATCAGGTGATGCGGGACGTGATCCTTGCCGCCCAGCCAACCAAGAAATTTGTGGAATACGACCAGATCGCCGGCCTTCTACTCTACCTTGCCTCGGACGCTGGCGCTTCGGTCAACGGCGCAGGTCTGGCCATCGACGGGGGCTGGACCGCTGAGTAAGCCGTTGGATTCTCCCTTGCCCATCATCCGTAAAGGGGCGCGCCCCGCGGGGCCCAAGCCGATTAGCCTTGCCTTGCAGGGCGGCGGGGCCCATGGCGCTTTCGAGTGGGGCGTGATTGACCGGCTGCTGGAGGTCGAGGCCATCGAGATCAAGGCCATCTCCGCCGCCTCGGCGGGCGCCATGAACGCGGTCGCCGTCACCGCCGGCCTGATCGAAGGCGGGCCGCCGGGCGCGCGGACCAAGATGGAGCAACTCTGGAAGGCCGTCAGCCAGGGCGGCGGCCAATTTCTGGGCGGCAACCTGTTGGGCTCGTTCGGCGCCCACTGGATGGAGAATAATCCGGCCTATCGCTACCTGGAATCCCTCACCGCGACGGTATCGCCGTACGACTTCAACCCTTTGAACTACAATCCCTTGCAGGACATCCTGCGTAGCCAGATCGACTTTGCGGCGATCCGCGAGCGATCGCCCGTGGCCTTGTTCATCAGCGCCACGGCAGTGCGCACCTGCGAGGCCAAGGTGTTCAGCGCCTGCGAGCTCACCGCCGAGCACGTGATGGCGTCCGCCTGTCTGCCGGCGGTGTTTCATGCGGTCGATATCGAGGGCGAGGCCTATTGGGACGGCGGCTATCTGGCCAATCCGCCGATCTCGCCCCTGGCCGAGGCTGACGCGCGCGACGTGCTGTTGGTGCTGCTCAACCCCTTCGTGGCCAAGACCACGCCCAAGACGGCCGCAGACATCGCCGCGCGACTGGACGAGATCACCTTTAACGCCCCGCTGGTGGCCGAACTGCGCGTGGTCGCCGCTGTTCACGCCCTGGTCAAGAAGGGCGTGCTGAAGACGGGGCCGGGCTATCAGCTCCTGCGGTTCCATATGATCGACGCCGATGGGCGGCTGAACGACCTGAAGGCCTCGAGCAAGACCAACGTGGACTGGGGCAATCTGAACGACCTCAAGAGGCGTGGGCGGGCGGCGGCCGACGAGTGGCTGAAACACGACTTCGCCCAGGTGGGCGAGACATCCACCGTCGATCTGCTCAAGGCCCTGCCGTGAAGGCGCCGACGCCGGCGGCCGGCGTCGTATGCCTGCGCGGGCGCGAGGTGCTGCTGGTCCGCCGCGGGACTCCGCCCAAGCTGAACCAATGGAGCCTGCCCGGCGGGCGGATCGAGTGGGGCGAGCGAGCGGTCGACGCGGCCCTGCGCGAACTTTTCGAAGAGACCGGCGTGGAGGCTCAGATTGTGGGCCTGGTCGATGTGATCGACGCCCTGTTCGAAGAGCGGCATTATGTGCTGGTCGACTATGCGGCGTACTGGCGGTCGGGCGAGCCCTTGGCCGGAGACGACGCGGCCGAGGCGCGGTTCTGGCCCATCGAGGAGGCGATCAAGCAGGTGGAATGGGAGCCGACCGCGCAGGTGATCCGGACGGCGTTCGACCGGTTCGGGAACGGACAGGCGTGAAAGTCGTCGCCTCAGCCCTGGCTGTCGTGCTCGCAGCGGCTTCCACTCTGGCCGCCGCCCGGGCTCAAGATCGCACGCCGGCTCAGCGTCAGACCTTGAGCGAGTTGGCCTATGTATTGGGGGAAAGCCACGCCCTGCGCCAGGTTTGCCAGGGGGCCGGGGACCAGTTCTGGCGCGACCGGATGAGCCAGCTCCTTCAGACCGAAACGCCGGACGAAGCCGTCGACCGCAGTCTGAGAGAGAGCTTCAACACCGGCTACGGCGCCGCCCAGGCTCAGTTCACCGCCTGCGATGATCACAGCCGCACCGAAGCTGCGGCGGTGGCCCGGCGCGGCGCGGCCCTGGCCGAGGAGGCCGGCCGGCCCTGATTCAGAGCAGACGGGACAGGCCCATGCGCAGGGCCTTGAGGAACACGCTCGGCAGGCCGTCCACCGCCTCGTCGAGCCGGGTCCAGATCAGGCCGTGATCGCCCGCGGGCGCCTCGGCCTTGAGCACGGTCAGGCTCAAGGAGAAATGGGTAAAGACGTGCTCGACCTCGCCGGACGGACGCCAATCGGCCGCGAAGGGCGGCTCCAGCGTCGGGACCTGCCGCTCCCATGCGCTCGTTGGCAGGGCCAGCATGCCGCCGAGCAGGCCTCTGGGCGGCCGACGCACCAAACCGACCTGTCCGTCGCGCAGAGCCAGAAAAGCGGCGCCGCGCCTGTGGGGCCGCTCGGCCTTCATGGCCCGTCGAGGAAAGGTTTCAGGTTCGCCCCCGATCCGGCCGGCGCAGGCGCAGGCGATCGGACAGCGCTCGCATAGCGGCGCCTTGGGCCGGCAGATCGTCGCGCCCAGATCCATCAAGGCCTGAGCCCAATCTCCAGGGCGGTCCGCCGTGACGAGCACGCCCGCCAGGGTCTTGAGCGCGGGCTTGGCTGCGGGCAGGGGGGGCTGCACGGCATGCAATCGCGCCATCACCCGCTCAACATTGCCGTCCACCACATTGGCGGGGCGGCCGAAGGCGATCGCCGCCACGGCCGCCGCCGTATAGGCGCCCACCCCCGGCAGAGCCAGAAGGCCAGCTTCGGTGTCCGGAAACACCCCGCCGTATTGGCTTGCGACGGCCCGCGCGCAGGCCAGGAGATTTCGCGCCCGCGCGTAGTAGCCAAGCCCCGCCCACGCGGCCATGACCTGGGCGTCTTGGGCGGCGGCCAGGTCGATGACGGTCGGCCAGCGGCGCGTGAAGTCGAGAAAATAGGGCGTCGCGTGCGGAACGGTAGTCTGCTGCAGCATGATTTCCGACAGCCACACGCGGTACGGATCCGGCCGCGCGCCCGCGGCCCGGTCGGCGGGGGAGGTGCGCCATGGGAGGGCCCGGGCGTTTGCATCGTACCAGTCGAGCAGGGCGGAGCGGAGGGTCGGATCGGGGGCGGAGGTCACAGGCCCGTTGTAGCCGGACGCGCGCGCGAATCCATCAGCGCTTTCGCTAGCAGCGCCGGACGGGCTAGGGTGATCCATGCCCAATCGTCGTCTGCCCAATCTGGAGGAGAGTCGGCGCATCCTGGCCGAGCGACGCACGCGTCCGGCGATGCGCGCCGCGCCCACGGCGGGCCATCGCCTGGGCAAGTTCGTCAAGGATTTGGAGGCGCGTTTTGGCCAGGGGCCGGACGTGCTGCGAGCCCGCTGGCGGGAGATCGCGGGCGAGGCGATAGCGGCGCGCACCGAGCCGGTCAAGCTGGTCCGCGACCGCGCCGGCGGCGGCGCGACCCTGGAGATCAAGGTCGATGGCCCAAGCGCCGCCCTGATCCAGCATCAGGCGCCGCAGATCCTGGAGCGGGTGAACCTGTTCCTGGGCGGCGGCGCTGTGGCCAAGCTGCGCATCGTGCAGGGCAAGGTGGCCGCGCCGGCCGGCGTTCCGGCGTCCGCACGCCCCCGCCGGCTGAAAAACCAACCGCTGGACGCCGCGTCGGAGGCCGAACTTCAGTCGGGTCTGGCCAAGGCGCCGGACGGGCCGCTCAAGCTGTCCCTGCTGCGACTCGGCCGTGCGGTGATGCGTTCCAAAGCCAACAATTGACCTTAATGCGCCGCGCCCCTATGGCCGAACCCTGCAACCGCCTTTTCGATCGAGCATGACCTTGAGCACCCGCCGTTTTTGTGTGGCCATGACCCTTCTGGCGATGGCCTTTGCGACGTTGAGCTGTGGTCCGGTCCTGGCTGCGCCCAAGCCATTCCTCGGTCCCGAGGCCGAATTGGGCAGTCCCAAGGCCCCCATCACGGTGGTGGAGTACGCCTCGGCGTCCTGCCCGCATTGCGCGCGTTTCAACAACAACGTCTTCCCGGAGTTCAAGGCCAAATACATCGATACGGGCAAGGTGCATTATGTGCTGCGCGAGCTCCTGACCAGTCCGCAGCAATTCGCCGCCGCGGGCTTCCTGACGGCGCGCTGCGCAGGCAAGGACAACTACCTGCCGGTGCTGGACGCCATCTTCCACGACCAGGAAAAGATCTATAAGAGCGGCGATCTGCTAGGCGGTCTTGACGTCATCGGCCAAAGGTTTGGCTTGAGCAAGGCCGATATCGCCGCCTGCCTGAACGACAAGACGGCGGTCGAGGCCCTGCAGGCGCGGCTGGCCGAAGCGGAGAAGGCCAGCGTGGATAGCACCCCTACCTTCTTCATCAATGGCAAGAAGCTGGAGGGCGAGGTCGGCCTGGGCGATTTGATGGAAGTGATCGAGCCCATGCTCGCCGTTGTCGCCGCGGGCGGCCACGATTAGGGTTGATTGACAAAGGCTCTGCAGCCGGGTTCCTGCGGTCTGGTCGTCGGCGCGCGCACGCTGCGGGCGCGAGGCCGAGGGAATCGCGCTTTACTGTCCGACCGGAATTTCGGGGAAACGTCATGAGCTCTTTCAGCCGCCGCACGCTATCGCTCCTCGCCATCGCGGCGCTGGGCCTGGCCGCCTGCAACAAGGGCGGCTCCGCCGCCTCCGTCACCGCTGACGAGATGGGCATGGGCAATCCACAGGCCAAGGTCACCGTGGTGGAGTACGCCTCGGCCTCATGCCCGCACTGCGCGCGGTTCAACAATGAGGTGTTCCCCGCGTTCAAGGCCAAATACATCGACACCGGCAAGGTTCACTACATTTTCCGCGAGTTCCTGACGTCGCCGGTCCAGTTCGCCGCCGCCGGCTTCCTGCTGTCGCGCTGCGCCGGAAAAGATAAATATTTCAGCGTTCTGGACACGATCTATCACGACCAGACGCAGATCTATCAAAGCGGCGATATGCGCGGCGGCCTTCTCAATATCGCCAAGTCCGCCGGCATGACCGAGCAGCAGTTCAACGACTGCATTTCCAACGCCGACGCCCTGAAGGCGCTCAATGATCGCGTGGAAAAGGCTCAGACCCAGGACCACATCGACGGCACGCCGACCTTCGTGATCAACGGCAAACAGGCGGCTTCGGGCGAGATGACCCTGGCCCAGCTCGACGACGCCATCAAGGCGGCGGGCGGCTAAGGTCCGAATCCCGCCGTGCAATTCCAACGGCTGCGCCTTTCCGGCTTCAAGTCCTTCGTTGAACCGACCGAGTTCCGGATCGAGCCCGGCCTGACGGGCATCGTCGGACCGAACGGCTGCGGCAAGTCCAATCTGCTGGAAGCCCTGCGTTGGGTGATGGGCGCCAATTCGGCCAAGGCCATGCGCGCTGGCGGCATGGAGGACGTGATCTTCGCCGGCTCAGGCTCGCGCCCCGCGCGCAATCACGCCGAGGTCACGCTGCACATAGACAACGCGGACCGCACCGCGCCGGCCGAGTTCAATGACCACGCCCAGCTTGAAGTCTCGCGCCGGATCGACAAGGGCGATGGCTCGACCTACCGCGTCAACGGCCGCGAGGTGCGCGCGCGCGACGTGCAACTGCTGTTCGCGGACGCGTCCACCGGGGCCAACTCGCCCGCCCTGGTGCGCCAAGGGCAGATATCGGAACTGATCGCCGCCAAGCCGCAGAACCGGCGCATGATCCTGGAAGAGGCCGCCGGCGTCTCGGGCCTGCACACTCGCCGACATGAGGCCGAGTTGAGGCTAAGGGCCGCCGAGGCCAACCTCTTGCGCCTGGACGATGTGGCGCGGGAGCTGGAGAGCGCGCTGGGACGGCTGAGGCGCGAGGCCAAGGCGGCGGAAAAATACAAGCGCCTGTCCGCCGAGATTCGCATGGTGCAGAGCGCGGTGCTGCTGGCGCGCTGGCGCGAGGCCGAGGAGGCCGGACAACGGGCTCAGAGCGAGGCCGCCGAGGCCGCCGATGCGGTGCGGCGTACAGCCCAGCTCGCGGCCGAGGCCGCCACCGCGTCGCTGAAGGCGGCCGAGGCCATCAAACCTCTGCGCGAGGAGGAGACGGTGGCCGCCGCCGTGCTGCAGCGCCTGGCCATTGAGAAGGACCGGATCGAGCGCGAGGCGGAGCAGGCCGCCGCCGAGGTCCAGCGTCTGGTCGAGGCCCTGGCGCGCGTCGCCGCCGACAAGGCTCGCGAGGCGCAGCTCATCGAGGACTCCCAGGCGGCGCTGGCCCGGCTGACGGCGGAGATCGGCGCCCTGGAGGGCGAAATCGCCGAGGCGCCCGAGCGCATCCCGCAATTGCAGGCCCAGGCCGACGCCGCCGAAGCGGCCCGCGGCCAGGCGGAAGCCGAGGTCGAGCGTCTGGCCGCCGAGGCCGCCGCCGAAGAAGCCGAACGCCGCGCCGCCCATACGCGACTGGAAGAGGCGCGCGGCCGTCTGGCCCGCACCGAGCGCGCGCTGGATGCGGCCAAGGCCGATCGCGCAGCTCTGGGCCCGGCGGAAGATCCGCGCATGGCGCAGGCCAAGGCGCGCTTCGATCAGGCGCTGGAGGCGTTAAGCGCGGCGCGCGCGGCCCAGGAGCAGGCCGAGGCCGGGCAGAGGACCGCGCAGGAGGCCGAGGCCAAGGCCCGCGACGCCGCGCGCAAGGTCGAGGACCAGCTTAACCGGTTGAAGGCCGAGGCGCGCGGCCTGGCCCAGCTCGCGCCCCCGGCGCGGGGCGGATTCGCCCGCGCCAGCGATTCTCTGCAGCCCCAGCGCGGCTACGAGGCGGCGCTGGCCGCGGCGCTCGGCGACGACCTGGACGCCGCGCTCGACCCCAAGGCGCCGGCTTTCTGGGGCGGGGCCGAAGCGCCTCAGGCGGTCTGGCCTGAGGGGGTGCAGCCGCTGGCGCCCCTGATCAAGGCGCCGCCGGCGCTGGCGGCGCGGCTGGCCCTGACCGGCCTGGTGGCGCGAAAGGACGGCGACCGCCTGCAGGGCTCCCTGCCCAGCGGGGCGCGGCTGGTTTCGCAGGAGGGCGATCTGTGGCGCTGGGACGGCTTTGTCTCGCGCGCCGAAGCGCCGCGGCCGGCGGCTGTGCGCCTGGCGCAGAAGGCCCGGCTGGCGGACCTGGAAGAGGAGATCGACACCCTGGCCCCAGCCGCCACGGCGGCGGCGGCGGCCCTGGCGCAAGCCGCCAGCGGTTTGCAGGCGGCGGAAGAGGCGGTGCGGCAGGCCCGGCGTGTTCCGCCCGAGGCCGAGCGCGAGCTGGGCAAGGCGCGCGAAGCGACGGAAGTCCTGGCCCGCGACGGCGCCCGGCGCGACGCCCGCGCTCAATCGTTGGACGAGACCATCGCCCGTTTCGAAGACGAGCGCGCGGAGGCCGAACGGCAGCTTGAGGCGGCGCAGGCGGCGGCCGGCAACGGCGTTCCGGGCGAGAGCCTGGCTCCGGACCTTGCCCGGGCGCGCGAGACGGCGGCCCGTGCGCGCGAGGCGGCGGCGCACGCCCGCTCAGCCCTGGATGTGGAGCGACGCCTGCGTGAGGGCCGCAGCAAGCGCCTGGACGGCCTGAACACCGACCGGGCCGACTGGGCTCGTCGCTCGGGCGGAGCGGCGGGGCGCGTCCAGGCCCTGGATCAGGAGGCGGCCAAGACCGACAAGGCCTTGGCCGGCGCGCGAGAGGCGCCCCAGGCGCTGGAGGGCCGCAAGTCCAAGTTGATGGACGAACTGGCCCTGGCGGAGGCGCGGCGCGCCAAGGCCGGGGACGCCCTGGCGGTGGCGGAGGGGGATTTGACCCAGGCGGACCGCGCCTCGCGGGCGGCCGATCACGCCGCGTCCGAGGCGCGCGAACGGCGGGCGGCCACGGAGGCTCGGCTTGAGGCGTCGGCGGGTCGCCTGATCGAGGTGGCCGGCGACATTCGCGAGGCCGTCGGACTGGAACCCGACCAGTTGGCGCGTCGCCTGAGCGAGGACGCGGCGGCGGTTCCGGTGGACCAGGCCGGCGTGGAGGCGCATCTGCGCGCTCTGGAGCGCGAGCGCGACGCCATCGGCCTGGTCAATCTGCGCGCCGAGGAGGAGGCGCAGGAGTACGCCGAACGGCTGGAGGGGCTGCGCGCCGAACGGGCGGATCTGGGCGGCGCGGTGGCGCGCCTGCGTCAAGGCATCGAGGAGCTGAACGCCGAGGGCCGCGATCGCCTGCTGGCGGCGTTCGAGGTGATCAACGGCCACTTCCAGACCCTGTTCCAGACCCTGTTTGGCGGCGGGCAGGCCGAGCTGCGGCTGATCGAATCCGACGACCCCCTGGAAGCGGGACTGGAGATCTTCGCATGTCCGCCGGGCAAGCGCCTGGCCACCATGTCGCTAATGTCGGGCGGCGAGCAGGCCCTGACGGCGGCGGCGCTGATCTTCGGGGTGTTCCTGGCCAATCCCGCGCCGGTGTGCGTGCTGGACGAGGTGGACGCGCCGCTGGACGACGCCAACGTCGACCGTTTCTGCGCCATGCTCAACGAGATGCGCGCGCGCACCCAGACCCGTTTCATCACCATCACCCACAATCCGGTGACCATGGCGCGCATGGACCGCCTGTACGGCGTGACCATGCCCGAGCGCGGCGTCTCCCAGCTCGTGTCGGTGGACCTGCGTCAGGCCGAAGCCCTGGTGGCGCAGTAGGGCGGGGCGGACGCCGTCTTCGGGGCTCCTGAAAGCGGTTGGCGTCCCCGGTTTTTCCGGAACCACCACCTCATTCATAGGTGACGTTTTCCCGCAGAAAGGCGGCATAGCCCGCGTCATCCAGATTTCCAGCAGCGAGGCCTAGCACAGCCTGGGTCGCCGCGGCTTCGCTGGCGGTGAACCGCGCGCCGTTGAGCTCCAGGAACAGGATGCCGATCACAAACCCCGTACGCTCATTGCCGTCGACGAAGGGATGGTTCTGGACCAGACCGCAGGTGTAGGTCGCCGCCAAGTCAATCGCGTCCACACGCTCGCCGTAGGCGGCCAATTGCTGAGGCCGCGCGAGCGCCGACGCCAACAGGCCGACGTCTCGGATCTCCGCCGCCCCGCCGTGCTGAACGAGCGAGCGATCATGCACCGCCCGCGCATCGCGCTCGTCGAGCCAGATCCAAGGCCTCACTTGGCCAGGACGTGCAGTGTATTGCGGTAGCGCCGCATGATCTCATCGGCCTTATCCATCTTGCCGGCGAAATCGGGATCGTAGGGGGTCAGGCGATAGCCACCGTCGGGGGTTTCGACGGCATAGAGCGCATCGCCCTTGGCAACGTTTAACCGCGTCAGCATCTCCTTGGGGATGATGACGCCGGTGGACGTGCCGACAGCGGTCAATTTCAGCGTGGTCATCACGGCCCCCGCGCCATACATATCAACATAATAATGTCGGTGGCCGCGACGGTCAACAAATATGGGATAATGTCCTTTATCATATATATGGCCCGAGAGGAATCCCGAGCCAAGGCCGCCCGTTGCGCGTCGACGGACGTGGCTGAGAGTCTGCTTTGCGGACAGAAGCCAGGGGCAGGAATCGACCGAGGCTGTGTAAAAACGCGAAGCAGTTCAGACTCCTGACATCGTGATGTCGGAGGCGCTGAGATGAGCCGCTTCGTTCAAGGTGAAGACCGCCGGCAGCCGGCGCTGTTGCCCAGCTG
>Ga0182013_10000814_pt1 | contig 43305 bp, 59 predicted proteins | sample 612S2MmetaG_FD_120487 | JGI IMG/M metagenome (GOLD analysis project Ga0182013, IMG submission 120487) | Permafrost microbial communities from Stordalen Mire, Sweden - 612S2M metaG | ecosystem: Environmental > Terrestrial > Soil > Wetlands > Permafrost | place: Sweden: Stordalen | collected... | reverse complement strand
TGCCGTCGTCGTGGTCCACGTCGGTGACGTAGGTCCATCCTTCGGGGCACACGATCTTGCTCCAGTCCTTCGCCCAATGCGGCTCGTCGGTCAACGGGGTCGGCTCAGGCATCGGCGCTCCTGGGTCTGAGAATCGGTGTTCCGTTGGGTGTTATCAGCGGCGATCTCGATGTCGCTCTCGACCTCGTTGCCCCAGCAGTCCCAGCCGACCCGGTAGGTGCGAGCGAACATCTCCAGCCGGGGAGCCGGTGACAGGCGCTCTACCAGCTCGTAGAACTCGTCGGGCTTCCGAGAGTGCTCTGCCCTCGGCCACTCGAACCACGTCCCCTCGGTGGCCTGAGCGTGGCGTCCACCCCGCCCGAATGGGTTGCCGTGGCGGCTCCCACGTCGGGCCACCAGGACGTGCTCAGTGTTGCAGCGGAAGCGTCCGACGCCCAGGCCGGGCTTGCACCACGTCAGCAGAGTGACCGGCTCGAACCCCCAAGCTCGGGCGACCTCGTAGCCCCAATCGACGTGCTGACTGAGGCACCAGAGCCACAGGTGGGCCTGTTCGGCGGCGGGCACTCGCAGGGCCGTGATCTCGGCCAGAGACATGAGCGGGTAGAACCGCTGGCCCCTTCCCTTGTCGATCCGGGCTCCCCACGTTCCCCCCAGGGCGGGCTGCCAGGGCGGGTCCGCGACGATGGTTCGGTACTCAGTCTTGGGCATGAGAATCGGTGTTGTCGGTCACCCCTGCCTCCCGTCGGACAGCCCTGACCGCCCCGCCCTGGCTGACGAAGGTTCCGAGGAATTTGCCGCTGAGCGTCACCGCGTCGAACTGTCTGGCGCGTCCGCCATGCACGTCACCGATGAGGTTCCCCTCATCGTCGTATACGCTCCACCCTGATGGGCGGCTGATTCGCTGCCGGGGGCCGAAGTTGGTGGGCCTCATACCTCTCGCACTCACGATGGGTCCTCCAGGGATGCTAGAGCAGCACGGATGCGGTCCCGGGACTGTTGCGAGCCCACGATGGTCTGCACGTCCCGCAGCAGGTCCACGCACTCCAGGAGCTTCGGGAGAGCGTTCACAGCAGCCTCGTGGACCGCCTCGACGACGGCGCACGAATCCACCGAGAGGCATCCGAGGCGGACGTCATGCCCGTGGCGCGCCTCCCACGGCGCAGCCTGCTCGACCGTCCACGGTGGCGGCCCTAGCGCGTCCTCGGGGTCCTCTCCGTCAGCCAGCGCGAGCAGTTCCCTCAGTCGGGATTCAAGGCTCACGTCTTCTCCTCCGCTTGGGTCTGAGAATCGGTGGCATCGGGAGCCACGACGGGATCGGGCTGGTCGGTGCGGCAGTTCGCGCACAGGTGCTTGCCGTCCTCGGTGACCAGCCAGTCCATGTCCCGAGCCGCCTCGATGGCGTCCTCGTCGTTGAACCGCCAGCCCCCGCCGTCGTCCTCGTCCATGATCTCGGCCAGGGTGGACCCGCAGTCGTCGCAGACCGCCGTGTAAAACTCTTGCGCCTTGACGCTCATTACGTTTGCTCCCGAGGGCCGTGGCTCTCGACGGGGAACACGGCTGACTGGATCACCAGCGAGGTGAGGGCGGCGAATGCTGCGTCGACTCGGCGGGCTGCCCCCACGTCTGGCGGGTCCAACTGGCCGATGGCCACCCATGCCAACCGCTCCGCCTCTACCGCGTTGCGTAAGTCCCATCCCGCCGCAGCGATGGCTCGCAGGGTCACCATTCCCGACCGGCGCGCCGCGCGTGTCGCCGCCCACGTGGCGATGGTGGACCACCGCCACGACTTGACGCTCATTACGCTTGCTCCCGAGAGCCATGCCCCACGACGAGGCCCAGGACGTGCTCGCCCCCGCCGACGCGCAGGATGACCGCGGGCAGGATGCGGTGGTCGTCGATGCGCGCCTCGATGCCCAAGAGCGGCCCCCAGGCGATCAGCAGGCCCGCGGGCTCGCCGAGCTGGCCGGAGTTGTCCTGGAGGTCCCAGCCGCCATCGCGGAGCTGCTCCAGCACTTCACGCAGGGTCATCGCCATTCCCTCCGCTCCGGGTCGATGCGTCCGAGGCCGGGCTCGCCCAGCCACCACGGCGGAGTTACGCCGATCAGGTCCACGCGGACCCAGCCGACGTGCTCCTCCAGGGCGCGGGGCTGCCCGACGATCGGGTGCCACACCGGGTACATGAGGATGGCGCCTGGACGGCTCTGCACGGGCTCCGGCGCCGCCCCCGCGGGACGCTTCTTGGTCACTTCTCGTCTCCGGTCAGGTCGATGGGCAGGTACTTCCCGCCGCGGCTCCTGATCCACCCCTCGGCGGCCAGCAGGCGCAGCGTGGTGTAGGTGTACCCCAAACTCACGTTCGCGGCGCGGGCGACCTCCTGGATGGTCGGCGGGAAGCCGGTGTCGTCGCTCAGGCGACGCAGGGCGTGGTAGACGCGGCTCTGGGCGGGCGAGAGGGTCACTTGACCACCTTCGGCAGCTTGTGGTCCTCCAGGCCCCGCAGGGGCACGTCCACGACGCGGACGGCCTCGATGAGCTGGCGGCAGATTTCGCGCGCCTGGTCGCTGTCCACGACCCGCATGTGGCTCTCGGCGAACCGGAGCCGCTCGCGGGCCTCCAGGCAGACGCGCGTCGCGATGGCGCGGTGCTCGGTGGCGGAGACGGTGGCGGAGACGTGGTCAGGCATTGCGGCTCCTCTGGGCGATGCGGTCGGCCAGGAACGCCGCCTCGTGCCTGGCGCGGCGATTCTCGCGCAGCGTCAGGTGCAGCTTGCAGACGTTCTCACCCTCGACAACGGGCCGGGTGCATCGCCGGGGGTGGAAGCTCTCGGCGTAGTCCCGTGCTCGGAGCAGAACGGCACAGGCGTTCGGGGGGCGGTTGTCAGACATTGGGTCCTCCCAGGATGCGCTCGATGCGGTCGAAGGTGTCGGCGTTCGGGGCCGTTTCTGCGGCCTTCAGGAGCAGCTCCAGGTAGCGGCTACGGGCGCCGTCGGCGAGGGTGGGCGCGGGCGCGACCCCCTCGGAGAACGTCATCCCCGGCACGGATACGGTCGCGGTCGACGCCTCGAAGGTGGGGACGTTGCGCGCCTCGATGGTGGCGTGGCGCAGCGGGTCCACCGAGCGGTAGACCTTGCTCGCGCGCTTGTGGCCGGTCAACTCCTCGACCACGCCCTCGTTGATGAGGGGCTGGATGTAGGCATCGCCGCAACTGGCGCCAGGCCGGCCCAGGTAGGTCGCGAGCTGCCTCTGGGTAACCTGCTCGCCGGGATGGGCGACGAACCACCCGCGGATCAGCTCGGTGCGGCGCCCGGGGCTCAGGCGGATGCGGCCCGCTGGCAGCCCGGGGCGGGAGGGCGACGCCGACAACCTGGGGACGGCGACCATTTCCGTCACGGCTTCGGGGGCCCGCTCGATCGCCTCCGCGGATAGGAGGTGAAAGTCGGGGAAGCTGCCGGTGACCGTCGGCCGGTGCAGGCGGTAGGTGTGGGCGGGCGCCCCAGCAGTGCGGATGCGGTTGGTCTCGATGACGCCGCGGGAGGCCAGCTCCAGGAGCGCCTCGGAGACGCCGCCCGAGGTCGACCCCAGCGCCGCCTCGACCTCGTGGCGGGTGAGCGGCTTCGTGGCCGTGGTCAGCAGCTCGACGATCCGCTGCCTGTGGGTCAGCTTCGGCATCGGCGCCACCTGCGACGGCGGGATCGGGGCGTCGACGTCGACCCCCGCGGCCCGCAGGCTGCCCTTGAAGTTGTCGATCCACCCGCGCGAGAGGGTGGTGTGAGAGTGGGCGTTGATCGGCTGGTAGCTGCCGTCCGGGCAGTAGAGCCGATACGCATGGATGCCGCTGGACGCTCGCCCCAGGCGGCACCCGCGATCCAGGGCCGCCCGCGCCACGGCGCGCAGGTCCTTGGGCAGATTCGGGAGAAACTCCCGGCCGGTCTCGGTCACCATGTGGGTTCACCTCACACTGGCCTACGCTCACCGTAGGCAACTTCTCACAGTGTGGGCGTAGCGGAAGATTTTGTCAAGCAGACCCCCGGCGACGGCTGTTTCAGAAGCTCGCCCTCGCCCTCCCCCGCACCGAACATCCGTGCCGAACAGGCATACCGAACGGACGTGCTGAACATCCGTACCGGGCGGCCCTACATCGAACATCCGTACCGAACGGATGGTCGGGTCGGATGGGCGTGCCGAGCATGGGTGCGTCCTTGTGAGGCGGATGTGGCAGATGTGAGGCGGGCTGTGAGATGATTGCCTCTCGGCCCCGTTATACCCCGGGGCGAGCGGAGGCTAAACCGAATGGCAACAGCGCGAGAGATACCGCGGGACACCGTTCCCGATCTCATTCGCAAGCGCTTCCCGAACGGCGGAGAGAGGGTCCTGCTCGTGGGGCCGCCTGGGACCGGCAAGACGGCGCTAGCGGTCGAGATCGCCCGGGCGTCTACCCTCTTCGGCAGTCTGAACGGGACCGAAACTCGGCCCTGGTGGCAGGTGACCCTCACATCCGAGACCCTCGAATCCCGCATCTGGGGAGGTCTCGTCCCCAATGAGACGGGCGGGATGCGGGAAGCTCAGGGGCCGGGTCAGCGCGCCTGGCATCACGGCGGCCTATGGATCGTCAATGAGCTGCACCGGGGATCGGCAGACTGCCACGAACGCATCATCAACGCATTGGATGACCCGAGCATCGCGACCGACACTACTGCACTTGGCACCATCCTGCGGCCCCGGGCCGAGTTTGGATGCATCGCCACCCAAAACGCGGGTAGCCTCGTCCTATCAGACGCGCTGCGAGATCGGTTCGCGATGCGGATTGCAGTTCTGCGACCGAGCGCCGGGCAACTCGCCCGGCTTGACCATGACGTTCGGGTCTGGGTTGAGCGGGCATACGCGGCCCTCCCCCAATCCGAATGGGAGATCGGTCCCCGGCCGAGTTACCGCGATTGCCTTTCTTTCTGCCAATCGAGAGCGGCGGGGATCGACGATGAGACCGCGGCGTTGGCGATCATGGGTGAGGACACAGGAGACGAGCTGCGGGCATGGCTGGAGAGCTTGCAGATGATCAAGGGTGAGAGCGCCCGCAACCGGGCGAGCGGCGACACCGACACGGTGGTAGTCGTCGGCGTCGACGACCACACGCTCACGTGCCCTGACTGCGGGCAGACCGGCACCGGGTCCGACCCGGGCAACTGCGACATCGCGCAGCGAACGGATTTCAAGCGGGGCGGGGTAGCGCATCTGAAGTGCTCCGCGTGTCTCGCCGAATGGCACGAATGGGCGGATGGCGGCCAAGACATCCAGAAGCGCGGGACGAGGCCGAGGTGAAAGGTCACGTAGTCGCAGCGCACCCCGAAGTCTGGGCGAGGGCCGACCGGCGCGAACCCTGGCGGGTTGAGCGCAACCCTGACCCCAACAATGGGAGCACCAACCCTCGCGACCGGGTGCTGACCCTGCCCGACCCGACCGGGCCGCCACAAGAGGCTATCCGGCTCCACGAGGCACTCCACGCGGCCCACACTCCGCCTGTGGCGTGTGACCCCCCGCTCCGCATGGCTGAGGAGGTCCGAATGGACGTCCTGGCGCGGGTGGGGGACCTAGACGTCACCCGTCGGCATGACGGGGCCGCGCCAACGATCCTGGCCGCGGCCCGCGCCACGAAGGACGCGCGGGATGCGGTCTTGGGGTTCTGGCAAGTAGCACTGACAGCGGGGACGGGCGCGCTCGGCCGGACGGGCAAGCCTGCCCCGCGGCCCGGCTGTCCGGCCGAGCTGGGCGCCGCGCTGCGGCGCCTCGCGGATGTCATGGGGCCGCTGACGGCGGATGCGGCGGCATGGGTGGGGAGGATCGCTGCGGACCCGACCACTGCGACCGCGACCGCTGCGGCGGAATGGTGGCGAACCCTGCCGAACCCTCCGGCCGCCAAGCGGTCCGAGGGTGACGGAGAGGGCACGGGCGGCGAGCCGGGCGGCGGCGGAGCGGGCGATGGCGCGGCCCCGGGCCGCCGCGAAACCCGCGTCACCCCCACCGGATGCGGCGGGGAGGTCCCGGAATTCGCTGTGACGGATGAGTTGCCCCGGGCTGGCACCCTGGGCGCCACCGAGCCCGCCACGTGGAAGCGGAGCGACCCACACGCCGAACGGAAGCTAACCGAGAGGATCGAGGCGGCCGTGAGGACGGCGGCGAGCCGGGCGGCGGCGGAGCGTCAGGAGGCCGAGGACCAAACAGACGAGCCGAACGAACGTGCGCCGCTGGCAGGTCTCCTGCCCCGGGAGGCCAACCCGGCCGGGTTGATCCACGACCACATCCGCCGCGGAGTGGGCACACGCCCCGTCAAGCTCCGCCGCGGTACCCGGATTGACGGGTCGAGTGTCCTCCGGCCCGAGCGTTGGCGGGCCGGAGACCGGTGCGTCTTCGCCGCGTCGCGGCCGGGCGGCGCCATGGCCATCGACATCTCCGGCTCGATGGGATGGGACTGGGACGCTCTGAGCGCAGCCATGCGCGAGCTTCCCGGGCTTACGGTAGCCGCGCATGGGGCCGTCATTGAGACCGGCGCGGATGGCTCGGAACGTCGCTGCCCGCGTATCTGCATCCTCGCCCGGGATGGCCGCTGGGCCGAACCGGTGGCGGATGAGTGGGACACTTGCAACATGAGCGACCTGGAGGCTCTCGAATGGCTCGCCCGCCAGCGCGGGCCGCGCATCTGGTTGTCGGATGGCGAGGCGCACTCGGGCCGCATCGGTGGCGGCATGGGTGGGATGCCGCCAACCCCGGAGGGCCGGGCAACCGCTCTCGCCATCGCCCGGACGGCCCAGATCGTCAGGGTCCGGCGGATCGAGGATGCGCTCGCCATCTGTCACCACCGGACCCCCAAGGGGGCGGTTCGGACGTTCGCCAACGGTAGCGGGTGGCGCGGGTTCCTCACCCCGCCATGATGAGGAGAGGTGTCGAGATGAGATGGCCGAACAGTCAACGGGCGGAGCGGGGGCACCTGCCCCACATCCGCATCACCTGTGAGGAGTGTGGATGGCGGGCGGAACTCGCCGCGCGTCTGGGCGAGCCTGGCCATGAGCTGGGCGACACGGTTCACATGGTCTGCCCGGGCTGCGAGAGCGTCCTGGCCGCCGAGATCGGGCGCGAGCTGCACCCGGGGAGGGTGTGAGATGGCTCAGTACCTGGCGGAGATCAGTAGTCGCCGCGGTCGGGCAGTGCATCGGCTGGGCGACAAATCCACCGGGGCCGCCGCGCGGTGTCAGGGTTGGGAGCTGGGCGTGGAGATCGTCGCGAGTTGGGAGGATGGCGGCGACGTCTTCCGCGTCTTCCGGACCGGTGGCAGCGACAACCCGGACCGGCGCGCGCTGATCGCGGTGCTGCGGGGCGTTGACTGCGAGCTGATCGTCCCGAGCTGACCCGAACCGCCGCACCTATCGAACCGCTCCGGCACCGCGTCGGGGCGGTTCTCTTTTGCCCGCACGTTAGGGCGACGCACGGCGGCCAGCCGACGCGGCGAGGATGGCGGAGGTACCAGGGGACCGCCCCGCCTCATCCCGTGTCACACAGCCCCGCACAGCGGCACGGGTTTGGCGGGATCGCGCCGCGTGCGTCGTCTGACGGGCCGATCCTCCCGCCCCGTCGACGTCACCACCGGGCGTTGCAGCGACCACCAGCCGACCGCGCATGGCCGCACGTCATCGCGCGCGGAGGCCAACGTCTGCGGCGTTTGGCGCCGCGTCCGGGGCAGCCAGCCCGCCGCGCACCCCGTTTCGCCCTCCCCCACCACACCCCCGGGTTTCCACTCGCGCAGGGGTGAGAGAGGAGTTCCCCCCTTCCGAGTGCGTGAATCGACGTATACGCACCACTCATCGTGTCCCCGGACGTCCCGGTGGAGCTGCGCGCGTCACCTGGGGTCGTCGTCAGGCTCCTCGGGAGCCGCCAACTGACGTCCGTGGTGAGATGCGGGTGCAGGGTGGCTCCGTCCTGACGCCTCCGAGTGACCCGCAGGTGTCGGGGAGGGGCTACGTCCGTACCCCCTCGATGTCATCTCCGGGCCAGTGGGCCCTCCGACGACGGCTGAAGGAATGTTGACGGGTAACAGAGCAGGCGTGGAGAATGAGAGAGCCGCACCTCAACGTCCCAAGCGGTGCAATCACTCATCTGCGCCTGGGGCACCCATGTATCTTCGTCGGGCTGACCGTTGAGGGGGTAGACGCATTTGGTCAGAAGGTGGGCTTCCCTTCTGGGTAGACGGTGGGCTGGCACTTCGGGCACAGGCTGGAGCCCCAATAGCCCTTGGCCCGGCGGCTGACGGGGGTGTGACAGCGGATGCACGGGAAGACGCTGATGTCCTCGTGGGCCGCCCGCCCGACGTGGGCGCGCAGGTTGCCCGAGAGCGTCTCGGTGAGGGTCTCGCGGGGCGGGAACTTCACAGTGGGTGGCCCTCCTCGGCCTCGACGTTGTCCAGGCGAACCGGGCGGTGGTCGACGACGACGGGTGGGTCACAGCTCATCGACATCCCTCGCAGAATAGCGCGAAATCGCCCTTGGGCATTGGCGCCTGGCAGCCGCAGCAGCGCGGCGCATCCTTGGGCCGGTGGAGCTGGCAGTAGACGTTGCCCGAGGCCAAGCCCACCTTGCGCTCGCAGTCGGGCTCGGCGCAGGGGGCCCACGAGGTCCGGCCGTAGCCGAGCGGGGCGTAGGGGGAGTTGATCATCGCAACGCCGAGAGCATCAGATCGGATATGCTGCTCACGTTGCCGCGTTCGGGAGGCGTGAGCTGATGGGAGCTATAGGGGTTCGGGACGCAACCGAACCGCTCTCTCAGGGGGGCGGCGGGCGGTTGGGCACTCCACATCTCGGTGTCGGGATCATAGACCGCCCCAACCCGAAGAAGCAAGGCCCGCCCCACCTCGTCGTCCACGCTGACCTTCATCCACACGCGCGCCTCGCGCGGCACGTCTACGGTGAGCTGAACGATCTGCGCGCATCCCGGGCAGCAGGTGGTCCGAGAGGCTCTCCCGCAACGGTGACAGACGTCATCCGCGCTGCGGGCTGGCGCCCGGGGGGAGAATCTGCTACTGTCCGGTGTTGGGATCATCCCCCGGAGGGTAACACCTCCGGGGCCCACTCCACAATGGGTGAGAAGTGAAACTGGTCAAGGCGATCTTCACCGGCTGGAATGGTCCGCTTGACGCGCTCGGCGGGATACTGCTGCTTGGCTTCGCGGGCCTGCTGGTGTACGGTCTGTTGGTGATGGCGGGCAACTCGTCCTGCCCCTTCATGTCGAGCTGCTAGGAGACCACAGTGACCCTCTTCGGGAAGTACGTCAGCGTCGCGGTCCTGATCTCGTTCCTGGTCGCCGTCGGGACGGCGGTGGGCGGCTCCTGGATCGCCGTGGTCAACCAGTGGGGCAAGACCGACCCCGCCTCCTACGTCGTCATCGTCCTCGGCGTGATCGCCACCACGGTCACCGCGGCGGTGCATACTTGGGACACCATGCCAAACAACACTCCCGCCGCACAGCCCAAACTCGTCAAGACCGTCACCTACAGCACCGACCCCCACGCCAACCAGGCGGGCCAGGTGTCCGGCAACTACGCGCTCTACTTCGTGGTCTTCGGCATCGTGATCGTGCTCATCGTCCTCTTCCTGATCGGGAAAATCTGACCGTGAGCTACTCCGCCAGCATGTACGAGGCCATCTACGGCGCGCTGGGCTGCCCCGACCCCACCAGCGCGAACCTGCTGGCGATCGGCCAGAAGTGGCAGGGCTACGAGGGCTCCTCGGCGCTCAACAACCCGTGGGACACCACCCGTTCGGGTTACGAGGGTGAGACGCCCTACAACACCTTCGGCAACGACGAGCACGTCTACGACTACCCGACCGAGGCCATCGGCGCCGCCGCGACCGCGGCCACGATCAGCAACGGGCTCTACCCGTCCATCAAGGCCGCGCTCCTCGCCGACACCCCGCTCGACGAGTGGTATGGCAACGCCGAGATCATCGGCGAGCTGCGGACCTGGGGCACACACGGGTTCGCGCTCCTCCTCGAAGCCAACGCTCCTCCCGCTCCGGCGCCGGTCCCAACACCTCCGGCGCCGGAGCCCCCTCCCCCACCGGCCGCGCCGATCGCGCCGGGCTCCAACTACACGGTGGTCTTGGGCGACAGCCTGAGCGCCATCGCGCAGCGGGCCTACGGCAACGCGAACGACTGGCCCGCCATCTGGCACGCCAACGCCGCGGTCACCAACCCCGACCTGATCTTCCCCGGCGAGGTGCTGGTCATCCCCGACCTCTCCGCCCCGCTGCCCGTCCAGCCGGTCCCCGCTCAGGTGACCTACACGGTGCAGCCCGGCGATTCGCTCTGGGCCATCGCCGCCCGCCAGTACCACAACGGCAACCTCTGGACCACGATCTACGACGCCAACAAGGCGGTGGTCGGGTCCAACCCCGGCGACATTCACCCCGGACAGGTCCTCGTCATACCCCCGGCTCCATGAGCCCGATCCTCTTCCCGCGGCAGAGGTGCCCGAGCTGCGAGGCGACGCTGAACAAGGTGGGCGAGTGCCCCAGATGCGCCGCGCGCACCGGGCAGGACAAGGCCATCAAGCCGTTCTTGGACCAGGCGTACCCCAAGGGAGAGAAGCGTGGCTGACGCGAGCGTACTGATCTTCGTGAAGGCGAACGACGAGCGCAAGGTGCTGGTCATCCTCGACAAGATGGAGCAGCCGGACATGGCCTACGCCGTCGCCCACCTCCGCGAGATCGGAACCCCCGGCCGGGAGGACGTCACCCCGGGCCCGTCGACGTGGGGCGACCAGGCGTTCGAGCCGCTCGACCGGGTTGCGGTGATGGAGTTCAACGGCTACAAGGCCAAGATGAGCTATCACGGCACTCGCATCGACCGCTACCACCTCCTCGCCGCCGCGGAGTACCTCCAGGGTCAGCTCGACGAGCAACACGCGAGCGCCGGTGTGGTGCGCGGTATGATGCAGGTGGCCCAGATGCAGCAGGAGATGTCGCTCAGGAGCAAGATCGCGCTGCCTGGGAACGGAGGCGGCCCGCTCCGGGTCGTGTAGTCCGTGGCCGGAGTGGTCTCTTTCCGCACGTCGAAGGGCGAGCGGGACCGGATGCGCGCCGAGGCCCGCGAGCTGGGCCTGAAGACTCTCACCGACCTCTGCCGCTACCGCTTCGGATTCCCTCTCGGGGAGCCGGGCAGCGAGCCGCTCACCGACGCCGACCTGCTCGAAGGCGGCGCGATCGAGGACAAGACCGCCATCGTCCTCGCCCACCTGATCGACAGGTTCGATGAGTTCGAGAAGCGTCAGACCAGGATCGCCCGCTACCTGGGGGTGAGGGAGGACCCACCGCGGGAGCCCAAGGCCCCGCCGCCTCCGGCGCCGCCCATCGAGGGCTTCCTGCGGTGATCCAGCCCGACGTCGTCGAGGGCCATCCCTACCTGCGCCAGCGGAAGGTGGCCGACGTCGAATACTCGCCGCGAGCCGCTCACGCCCGCCTGATGCGAGACGACGAGTACCCCTGGTGGGCGATCATGCTGCTCGACCTCTCCCAAACCCCCCGTCACCAGGGGGTGCGGCAACTCCTCTGCGAGCGGGGCGCCAGGCCCGCCCACTGGATTGATTCCCGGGCGTGGTGGGAGCACGTCGCCGACCTGCTCCAGTGGGCGCAGGAGCGCGTGATGACCCGGCCGCTCGCCGACTGGTTGGCCGAGGCCGAGCGGCAGACCGACCCCGAAACCTGGGAGGGCGGCCCGATCACCGAGCTGCTCCGCGACGCGGCGCTTCGGAGCCCCAACGCCTTCTCCCAGCTCGTCGGGCTGGCCGACGAAGAGGGCTACCCGATCGTCTTCAAGAAGTTCCACATCGCCGCCATCCACGCCATGCGCCAATACAGCAACGCGGCCATCCTGCTCCCCTTCGAGTTCGGGAAGAGCTACCTCAACAACATCGCCGTGCCCCTGATGGATTGGGCGGAGTGGCGCGATGCGAGCGAAGGACGCATCTACTGGAACGAGACCCACAGCCAGCGGTGGTGTCTGAAGCTGATGGGCGTGATCGAGCGCAGCCAGCAGCTCCACCAGCTCTTCCCCTGGGTCGACCGGCCCAGGAAGGGCGACGTCGGCTTCAAGCTCTGGTCGACCCGCGGCTTCTCGCTGCGCGGCCGGACCCAGGACGACCGGGCCTTCGAGGTGCTCACCGCCAATCGCTTCTCCACCGGCAACCGCTACGTATGCGTCGGAGGGGACGATTGGGTCAATGTGTCCAACGCCGCCACCTTCACGATCCAGGACCGGCTCGCCGACTACTGGAGGTCCGGTCCCGAGACGATGGCCCAGGACGTGCGCCGCGTCTCGCCCTACGGCACCGCCTGGCCGCGCGTCTACTACTGCGGCACCCTCTTCGACAGCGAGGATTGCGGCAGTCGCATCTATAGCTTCTATGACGCCATGCAGCATCAGGGCAAGCGCGGCTATCGAGCCCTCCGCTTCGACTGCTACACGGACGGCACCCACACCCAGACCATCTGGCCGGAGCACAAGAGCATCGAGCACATGGAGGAGCTGAAGCAGAAGCTCGGCCCTCGCATCTTCAACATGCGCTGCCGGAACATCGTCACCGGCTCGGAGAGCCGCGTCTTCCCCCGCGCCCGGGTCCTGGAGTGCGAGATGGACGGCAAGGACGGGAAGCCGGGCTTCACCTGGGGAAAGATGCCCGAGAAGCCCCAGGCGGGGATGATCGGCTTCGACCCCGGTCGCGGAAGAATATCCAAGTATTCAAAACACCCTGCATACTTCGTCTACTGCCAGCACGACGCCCGCGAGGAGCTGCCGCCCGGCCTGCTGCGTGATCCGCGCATGGTCGGCGGCCGGTTCGACCCCACCACCAAGCCCGAGGTCTACCACCACGGCGTCGAGTGGGGTCGGCTGGAGGGCTACAGCTTCATGGCCCAATGCGACTTCCTGATCGCGGTCGCCCGCCGCTACAACCTGCCGGTGGCGGTCGAGGACAACAACATCCAGACCATCTACGCCGAACAGATCAGCCGCATCGCAACGGACGTTCGCATCATCGACCACACCACCGGGCCCGGTGGGGCTGACCCGACCGTGGGGGTTGAGCAGTTCGAGCCGATCTTCAAGCACACGCGGATGATCCTCCACGCCCAGGGGGCGCCCCTGAAGGCGATCCTCGATCTCCGAGAGGAGCTGTGCTCCTGGCGGGGGCGCTACACCGACATCGTGATGGCGATGTGGATTGCGCGCCACCAGGCCGAGGTCCACTTCACCCGCAGCGAGAAGCCTACCCTTCGGCTCGGGCGCCCCCTATACTTGCGGCGATTGGCATGAGAAGCGCGAAAGACCTCCAGGACGAAGCCGAGCAGCGCGAGAAAGAGGACGATCGGCGCCTGGCCGAGTATCGGAGGACGACCGCCCCCTACTTTGGGGAGGGTCGCCGCGGTCAGCAGAACATCCAGGCCAACTACGCCGACGGCCGGGCCGCGCTCCGCTGGATGGGGTCGAGTGGCGCCGAGGACGAAGTCTCCGCCGACGACGTGCTCAACATGATCCCCGAGATCGTGGACAGCATCGTGGCCGTCCGCGGTGTCGAGCCGACCCACGCTGTACGCCCCGAGGGCCCGAGCAATCAGCAGATGGAGCAGGCGACCAAGCGCACCCGGGCGCTCCGCGAGCAGCACAACCACTCGGGGATGGTGACCCAGGGCGCGCAGCTCGCCTTCTTCCTGGTGGCGATGGGCGACGCCGCGATCGTGATGAACCCCCGGGTCCAGGCCGACGTCGACGCCGAGAAGGAACGGCTGGGCCGCGAGGACCCCTTCCGGCCGCTCGGCGTCTACCTGAGCGTGGTCAACCCTTCCACCGCCTTCCCCCACTTCCGCCAGGGCTACACCGTGAACGAGCTGGAGGACCTCTTCGTCATCTTCCGGCTGGCCGCCCGGGACGCGAAGCTGATGTACGGCATCGACGTCGACAAGGACGCGAAGGTCATCCACTACTACGGGCAGTCCGAGAAGCGCATCCTGGTTGACGGGCGTGACGTGATCAGGCCGGTCGAGCACGACCTGGGCTTCTGCCCGGCGGTCTGGTGTACCAACAAGGCCTCGGACGGCCGGACGGCGCAGTCGGACATCCGCATGGCGATCTCGATGAACCGCCAGCTTGGATTGACCTACTCGATCTATTTGGACAGTCTGATCTGGTCCGTCCACCCCATCGTCCACGTTCACGATCGCGAACACGTCGAGACGCCGTCCGGCAGCCCCGAGATCGGGCCCGGTGCGACCGTGTCGACCGTCCAGACCGGCGACGTCCAACTGATCGCCCCCGAGGGGCGCCCCGAGGTGGCTGGGTCGATGGTGCAGATGCTCATGTCGGCCATCCATCAGGTCACCGGCGTCTCGCCGATCCAGACCGAGGGCAAGGTGGACGGGTCGAACATCTCGGCGCGATCGGTCGATCGCCAGATGAGCCCGATGGAGACGCGCTTGGCGCTCTCCAACACCCTGCTCGCGGAGAGCTACCAGCTCTTGAACGCCAAGGTCCTGCTCATGTTGAGCGACCTGCCCGCCTTCAAGGGGGTCGAGTTCCCCCTTTACGGGCAGGACAGCGGCGGGACCTACAACGAGACCTTCTCCCAGGCCGACATCGGCGGCTGGATTCGGACCAAGACCACCTGGGACGCCTCCATTGGGACCTCCAAGCACGAGGTCCTCGCCATGTGGCTCCAGATGTTCAAGGAATCCGTGGTCACGCCCGAGCCCTACCGCGTCCCCTTCCGGGTGCTGCTGGAGGCGATGGGCGTCGAGGACCCCGATCAGATGATGAACGAGGCATTTTCCGAGCACCAGAAGGCGATGGGGATGCTTCAGGCGTCCGGTGGCGGTCCTCCCGGCCCCGGCGGTCCCGCAGGGCCCGGTGGACCACCTCACGGCGGCGGCGGGGCGCCGGGCGAGCCGCCGAAGGCGATGCAGGATGCCTCCGCTCTCCAGCAGGGCGGCCTGGCGGCTGCGGGGCCGCCGCAGGGCGGAGGGGCGCCCGTTCAACCACCGCCCCCCGCCCCAGCGCCCCCGGGCGGCGCTTCCATCCCCGGATTCGAGCCCAACGCCGCCCCGCCGACCTCGCAGGGCATCGGAACGCCCGCGCCAGTCCCCGACGTCGCCAAGATGGCGCACCAAGCGATCCAAAAGCTCCATTTGTACGAGCCGATCACCGACATCCTGGTCCGCGGAGGGCCCAATCACTCCATCGACATCAAGGTTACCGACCATCGGGACATTGCTCAGGTGCGCCAAGCGGTGCAGAATGTGGCCGGGAACCTCCAGGTCGTCGTCAAGATGAGGCCCGCGCGGAAGGAAGCCGCGCCAAGCGCGCCCAACGGGAGACCCTAAGTGTCCACTCGAAACCACAGCTCATCTCTGGAGCGGCAGGCGAGCACCTGGACCGGGCCGGAGGCCGGTGGGCCGCAGGCGTCGATCCTCCTGAAGCTCTATACGACCACCTGGGCGATCGGGGGAACCCCCGCCCAGGTCGCGCTCCCCGCCGTCGTGGCCCCCTGGATCGAGATGGACGGCTACAACGGCACGATCATGGTCGAGGTCTCCGAGAACAACGTCGGCGCCGCCTCGGCCGTCAACCTCGAAGGCAGCAACGACGGCGCCAACTGGTACGCGCTGGGCTACTACCCGATCGTCGTGGCAGGCGCCACGCAGGCCAGCCTGACGCGGACGGTCACCGCCCTCTCGGTGCTCCAGAACAACCGCTACGTCCTCCAGATTCTCGACGCCTACCCGCTGATGCGGGTCCGGCCGTCCACCAACGTCGGCAGCCTCAACGCTGTCGTCTACGCGGTCCCGGCCTGAGATGGGCCTGGGTGGCGGCCTCGCCAGCAACGGGCTCGGCGGGGGTGGCGGCGGCGGCGGGGCGGTCAGCACCGTCTTCGGGCGATCGGGCGCCGTCGTCTCCACCTCTGGCGACTACAGCGTCGCTCAGGTCACGGGTGCGGCGCCGCTGGCCTCTCCGACCTTCACTGGCACGGTGGTCCTGCCCAACACCAACTACTCTCCCCCCTCCGGCTACCTGATCCCCTCCACCTGGAAGGCGGAGACGTCGTCCCGCCTCCTGGTCGGGTCGACGGCGACCCTCGCGGCGCTGACGACCACCGACATCAGCTTCTTCGCGATCGAACTCCCCACGGGGATGACCCTCTCCAACATCGCCTTCCTGAGCGGGAGCACCGCGGCGGGAACCCCCCTCAACCAGTGGTTCTGCCTCTACGACCAGAACTACAACGCCCTGGCGGTCACGGCCGACAACACCACGACCGCCTGGGGCACCCAGACCCTCCGATCGCTCGCCATCGGGAACACCTACTCGGCCGGGTGGAACGTGGCGTCGTCGTTCACCACGACCTACACCGGCATCTACTACCTCGGGATCATGGTGAAGGCCACCACCGTCCCGACCCTGGTGGGCGGCTCAATCAACGGAACGGCGGCGGCGCTGACGCCGGTGACCGGCTTCACGGACACCGCGCACACCGGCCTCTCCGTCCCCACCGGCGCCCCCGCGCTCGCCACCGTGAGCGGCGTACTCGGCGTCTTCCCCTACGCCGTGGTCGGGTAGGAGGCGAGATGGCTCGACGCAAAGGCGGCATCCACATCAAAGCGAAGAATCGCGGCAAGTTCACCGCGTCGGCGAGCGCGGCCGGGCAGAGCGTTCAGGCCCACGCGCACTCGGTCATGAGCAACCCGAACGCCTCGGGGACGGAGAAGAAGCGCGCCAACTTCGCCATCCAGGCGAAGAGGTGGGCGAAGAAGAAGAGGCACTAGATGATCGACCCGGGTAGCCTACCCGGTCAGACCGCGTCCCTCGACTTCGGTGAACAGACGCAGTTCGACCAGGAGCGCAAGGCGGTCGAGAGCATGGGCTCGCCCACGGCCTCGCCAGCCCAGGCCGCCCAGCGCGCCGGTCAACCGGGCGCGGAGCCCGGCCAGCCCTCGGCGCCCCCTGCCGTCCAGCCTGCGGCCCCGCCGCCCCGCCAGCCGCTCCAGCAGGGCGACATGGCGCCGGGCGGCAAGGTCTTCTCCGACCACCAGTACGTCCCCAACCGGGGCTGGCGGCGCGAGCTGAAAATCATGGCCGCCCACCCGCTCGCGGGCCCCCTGCTCGGCGCGCTGGCGAAGAAGACCGCCGACGAGGAGGCGCAGTTCGGGAAGATGACGACGCCGGTGGCGCCGCCCAACATGCCGCAGCCCGGGAAGCCTCAGTGAACTTCGAGCGCGGCCAGATCGTCGAGATCGAGTGGGTCGACAGTTGCGGCAACGCCGGGTGGCAGTCCGAGAAGGACATCCTCGCCTGGTCGGGGGGTGATACCAAGAACACCCACCACACCATCGGCTACTTCGTGACGTCGAACGACAAGGTGGTCGTCGTGGTGCAGTCGTATGTCGACTACGAGTACGGACGGTCCGTGGACAACGCCATGAGCATCCCGCTGGTGGCCGTCCTCCGGGTGGGGTGTCTGCTGCAATGACCCTCGCTCCGTACCTGCCCACCACGTTGCCCTCCACCTCGGAGAACCTGCCAGCCGCGGACCCGGCCGGAGCCGAGGCCGCCGCGCAGCAGATCGCCTCGTCCTCGTACACCAGCTACGGGATGCTCCCCAACCCGCAGCTCGTCTACGAGGCCGCGCGCACCGGCGCCGCGGCTAGCGTCTCGGACCTGGCGCTGCTGGGCACCCCGCAGTATGCGAGCGAGCTGACCGGCTCTCCGGCGGGGCAGGCGGTGTCGTCGGCACCCTACCCGGCGACCACCGCGCAGACGCCCGCGCAGACCTCGTCGGTGGACACCTACACCGCCGCCGACAAGGCGCAGCAGAAGTCGCTGCTCTCGCAGAACTCGCAATGGCAGAGCTTCGGCGAGGTGCCGATCGCCAACGTCGGGTACATGCAGCAGATCGAGCAGTCGACCGACCCCAAAGAGATCAAGAAGTGGCAGACGCTTCTCTCGCAAAAGGGCTTCTACACGTCGGGCGGCAACCACATCACCGGCGCCTGGGACGCGACCAACGACACCGCCGCGCTCCAGGGCTTCATGATCGCGCGCTTCATGCCGGACGCCCTCTTCTCCAGCGATCCGACCACCACCCAGAACGCCTCGCTCTTCCTCTCGGGCCTCGGGGTCGACGTGCCGTCGATGCAACAGAACATGCGCGACCCGTCCATGCTCGCCTCGGTGGCGCAGCAATGGATGGCGGCGAGCGGCCCCGACACCACGCAGAGCACCAACCAGCTCCAGAGCTACGCCGACAAGTACGGGTACTCGGCGCTGCCGACCAGCTATCAGGCGATCGTGCGGCCCGACCCGCTCCAGACGATCCGCAACGGGCTCCTCAACATCCCCATCCTCAACCTGCTCAACAACGTCCCGCTCCTCTCCGGTGGCTACCACGCGGCCGTCAACCTGCTCACCGGCAACCTCGACCTGGCGCACATCATGGACGATCCGCGCGCCGACGAGGAGCAGACCATCAAGACCCAGATGAAGCAGGTCGACAACCTCTCGTCGACCGATATCCAGAACATGACCCCGCTGCTCAACCAGATCGCCGACGACAGCGGCTTCATGGGCTTCATGAACGGCTGGGACCACACCCGCAACTCGTTCCTTCTGGAGATCGGCTCGACGCTCTTCACGGGCGTCACCAAGGGCAAGTGGCAAAACCCCTTCGACCCGACTTCGGCCGCGAACCTCTGGGCGCAGGCCCACGCCGACAACATGGCGAGCGCCCTCTTCGGTGACGGCTGGGCGCAGGCCAACCCCACCCTCGCCGGGATGATGAACTTCGTGATCAACACCGCTGACGACCCCACCAGCTATCTCGGCCTGTTGGGCAAACTGAGCTTCGTGCAGCTCGGCATGAACGAGGCGACCGCCGCGAAGATACTCGATGCGCCGGAGAAGCCCATGTTTGGAATCCCGTCGAAGACGGCAGGCGCGCTGAAGGGCCAGCCGGTCGGTCCGATGCTCGGGCTCCGCAACGTCATGGGGCTGATCAAGGACCCCAGCGCCCGCGCCGCCTGGGGAAGCCTCTCCGCCGAGGGCATCCGCAGCCAGCTCGCCCAGGGCTGGCTCAACACCGCCCGCGCGGCCTACGCCTCCAAGAAACTGAGCACCGTCGACATCGCCCAGGGCTTCGACATTCCCCACGTCGGCGCGACGTCGGTGGGGAAGTGGCAGCTCGTCCAGCAGATTCTCGCGGAGCCCGACCCGCAAAAGGCGTTCGACCTCTACATGAACGGCAACGCCGAGACCAAGGGCTTCGGCCCCTACGTCATGTCAGGTCGCGGCATCTACAACACCCACGCCCACTGGACCGCGGTCGCAAAGGCGGCGTCGAGTGGCAAGCTCAACCGGATGCGAACCATCGGGGGCATCCCCGAGGTGGGCGCCTTCAACCTCATCACCGACCCCGTGAAGGCGGGGATGCAGTTCAAGGACCTGGCGCTGGTCGCCGGGATGTCGCCCGCCGAGTACGGCGAGGCCATCGACAAGTTCATGGAGGCCGCGACCGGCGGCTCGAAGAGGATCGGCGAGGCGGTGGACGCCGCCAAGGACCTCCAGGACGCGATTCTGAAGGCGTACACCGAGAAGACGGGCGTGTCCATCGACACGCTGGATGAGGTGAAGAACAACCGCGTGAAGGCGAGCACCTTCTCGCGCACGGTGACGCCGACCAAGGACACCACCCTTCACGCCCCCGATCCCGCGCTCGGCAAGGGCGAGGAGAACGCCGGGAAGGAGATGTCGACGACGATCAGATCGGGAGGTTCGCCCCAGCAGCGAGTGATGGCGCAGCAGGTCCTCGACGACCTGAACCGGCAGCTCACACTGGCGAAGTCGGACCCTGACGCGCCGCCAGAGATGATCAGCACCCTCAACGACCAGATCGCGGCGGTCTCGAAGCCGACGCCGATGCTGACCACCCAGCTCGCCGACCTCTACGCCTTCCCGTACACGCCCTACGAGATGGTGGTCGCCAAGAGCAAGGCGCTCCGCTCCTCGGAGAAGGTGCAGGCCGCGCTCCACGCCGACGCGGTCATGTCGCTCTGGAAGCGGTGGACCATCGGCCGCATCTCGTCGTCCTTCCGCATCACCCTCGGAGACGACACGATCCGCCCGGTGGTGCAGTTGATGGCGAACGGCAGCCCGATCACGGGCCTTCGCCTGTTGGGCGGGTCGATCCTGCGGAGCGCGGGCATCATCGACCCGCTGGGAAAGGTCGAGGGCAAGGTGGGGCGGGCGCTGGGCGCTTCGGGCGACTACAAGGGTTGGCGCGCTTCGATCATGGCGAGGACGGAGAAGATTCTCAACACCGCCGAGACCAAGCGGCTGATGCAGGACTACAGCCAGTACCTCAACGAATACATGCCTCACGCCTTCCAGCCCTACTTCCCGGACGACGTGGGCTACGCCACCGCCCTGCACCACGTCATCACCAACCTGCTGATCCCGGACCCGCTGGTGAAGGAGTGGATGAAGAGCCGCGAGGCGCTCCCCGAGATGGTGAGCGGTGTGGGGGGCGAGCTGGACGAGACTGCCAAGCTTGCCAACTCGCGCAGGGCGCTCGAAGAATTCGTGCGATCGAGCGACGACCCCAAGGTGAAGGAGTGGCTGAACGCGCAGGGTGGCGACACCGACGAGGCTCACCTCCAGGCGGTCCTCAACCGCTGGCATAGCTTCGCGACCGGCATGTTCAAGAACTCGGCCATCCGCAAGATGGTCCACACGGGCTCGGCCGACATCAAGGATGTCGCCGCGTTGGTGAAGCGCGAAGGAAATATGATCGGGTCCGGGCTGCCGACCATCTCGGCTCGGACCCTGAACGCCTACTCCAAGATGGTCCTGAAGGGCGATCTGGTGAAGTTCCCGGACCTCGTCTTCAGCGAGATCACCAAGCCGATGATCGACAGCGCCAGGGCCAACGGGCTGATGGCGGTCAAGGGCATGTACGAGGACAGCCTCCGCAACTACTACAAGGGCACCATTGACGAGCAGAGCGGCGCAGCCTTCGAGAAGATGGTCGACCAGGAATCGACCTCGCAGGCCGTCAACTGGATGCTCAACAACACCTACCAGGGGTCGCGCTCGGTGGTGGGTGGCGCGCTGCGGAACGTGATGCCCTTCTATGGCGCCACCGCCAACCTGGACCGCTTCATCTGGCGTCAGATGATGAACCACCCCTACGTCGGCGTCGCCGCCGTGCGCGCCATGAACGCGAGCCAGGAGGCCCAGGTCAACACCACCGCACCCGCGATGAGCGGCGGCAGCGGCTTCATGGCGATGCTGGGCTTCGGCGGCGGCGAGGGGCTCACCTTCAATCCGCTCAACGCCTTCTTCCTGACCGCGGACGGGCTCGGCAGCGTGATCCCGGGCACCGGCCCCGTGTTCAGCCCGATGTGGTCGGCGATCAGCGGCATCAACCCCGGCATGGCCCAACTCCTCTCCACCATCCCCGGCATCAGCAACGAGATCGACTGGAGCACCGGCCAGGCGTCGCCGATGTTCCCGTGGCTCTCCGATCTGCTCCAGGGCGGCGCGATGGCCGCCTTCGGGACCGGCAACGCGGTGACCGACACCCTGGAGAACATCCCGGGTATCGGCGAGGGGGCCGACAAGACCAACGAACTGATCAGCGCGAAGGTCCAGCAATGGGATCGCGACAAGCGCGGCTCCGGGATCGACGGCGCGGTGACGCAGGCTGACCAGCAGGCCATCGCTCGCGACGTCGGCCTCGACCTCGCCACCCAGGGCGCCGCTCAGTTCGTGGCGCCGGTGTCGCCCGAGGTCAAGGACGTCGCGGGCGAGAACATCAACACCGCGATGAGCAACTACAACGCCGCGACCACCGACGTCCAGAAGGACGCGCTGATCACGCAGGCGCTCGGCGTGAGCGAGCAGGAGTGGCAGGCCGCGATCACCCAGGCGCCGGGCGCGAAGACGGTGGCGCAGCTCGTCGCCAAGGCCCCCGACCAGGCGGGCGCGATGATGGCCTACCAGGACAGCCGGGTCTCCGAGGACCAGCGCGACGAAATCCAGGCGGTCGCTCCGTGGGTGGTGTCGTCCAGCGCGGGCAAGTACCAATACACCAGCTCGCAGACGGTCACCAGCCTCTCACAGTGGGACCTGATGAGAAGCATGGGCAACGTCGAGACGCTCCAGCCTTTCGGCGACCAGAACAGTTTTGTGGCGAAGGTGACGGACGAGCGCCAGGTCAACGACGCCTGGTTGCAGTACGACCAGTTGAAGAACCTGGAATACGCGACCATGCAGCAGAACGGATGGAGCACCTCGTCGCCGCAATACACCATCTGGAACGAGACCTACATGCAGCCCGCCCTGGTCCAGATGGAGCAGCAGTACCCGGCGTGGGGGCATAAGTTCGCGCAGGGTGGTGGCGGCACGTCGGCCGCGGACCTCTCCTCGACCACCGCCCCGCTGCGGACGCTCCAGACCTGGGAGGTCATCCCGCAGCACTCCGACTACGAGACCGCGACCACGGTGCTGTGGCGCAACGCCATCGCGGCCCAGCAGCAGGCGGCGTCGATGATCTACGAGTTGCAGCAGACCGGCGGCTCCACCACCGAGACGCAGATGATCATGACGCAGCTCAACACCACGCTCCAGAACCTCGCCTCACAGGACCCCACCTTCGCCGAGCAGCTCTCGGGCTACACGTTCGGGAAGTGGCAGGACGTGGTCAACCTGGAGGCTGACGAGCAGCTCGCCAACTTCTACACGGCGGCGGGCCAGTAATGACCAGCGCGCCCTACGCTCCAGCGTCTCTCCAGTCCTGGTTCGAGGCCGCCGTCGCGAAGCTCTCCGCCCCCGATCGGCAGGCGCTCACGTCTCAGTGGAACCAGCTCACCACCCAGCAGCAGACCCAGGTGGCGGGTAGTTTCGCCTATGGTGCCAGGGCGCCCAACCTCTCGACGTTGCAGACGGCGATCCAGGGCGCGACGAGCAGCGGGACTTCCGCGTATGCACCGCAGGCCGTGAAGCCAGCGGCGACCTCCGCGCCCACTTCGCCGCCCGCCGCGGTGGAGAAGCCACCGACAGATTCGGGCGCGGCGACCCCGGCGTCGGCTACCACCGGAACCCCGGAGGCTGGCACCCCGGCAGCGAGCCAGCTCCTCTCGCAATACTTCACCACCCCCGCAGAGCAGGGGGCTCCCGGTGGCAGCCCGCAGGGCATCGCCGAGATGTCGGGCCTCGACTACAACTCCGCCCACACTCAGTACCAGGCATACGTCGCGAACTTCGCCGCCGCCCAGGCTCGCCTCAACGCCACCTCGACGGGCGCGAGGCCGACTGCGCCGCCGACGAAGCCCATGACCGAGACGCAGTTCATCCAGGGGCTCGCGCAGGCGAGTTACGGGATATGGGCTCCGGCGATCGACATGCTCTCGTACACCTTCCAGCAGCAGACGGGCCAGGCAATGCCGCCCGCGCTGGCCCAGCAGATCACGGCGGGGTTCAAGGCCCTGGACCCCAACTCGCAGCAGCAGGTCCAGCTCTACATGCTCTCGGCGATCCAGTCCATAGAGAACGCCAACAAGACTGCCTCGGGTAAGGGCGGGCAGACGACCGAGGACAACCTCACTCTCAACATCTCGCCCTTCCTCCAGCAGCTCTCCACCTACGCCCCGACCATCTACTCGACATCGAGCGGCGGGGCCCCGGGCAACATGGAGAGCGCGGGGGCGAACAGCATCATCGGCGCGTACATGACGGCCAACCCGATCGCGAGCCAGGAGGCCGCCGCGGAGAAGGGGAAGGAGGAGTTGCAGGCCACCGACCTGCTCACTCAGTACGGCGTCCCGGATACGGCCGCCAACATCGCCAGCCTCTCCACGGGCGCGAACTATGCCAACGTGACGGGGATGATCACCACCCTCCAGAACGCAGGCTACCCGATCACCTCCGCGATCGTCGCCTCGCTGGTCGCGAATGGCGGCGACCCCAACGGGGCGTCCAACATCCCGGGCATGACCTGGGAACAGGAGACGACCGCGATCACCAACATGACCTCGCTCTGGAAGGAATACTTCGGCAAGCCGCCGACCACCCAGCAGATTCAGTCGATGGGCGGCTGGACCGCGGACGAGCTGAACACCTACGTCATGAACTCGCCGTCGAGCGTGGCCGGGGTCACCAACCAGCAATACAAGGACTACGTCAGCGCCTTCAACGACGACAACATCAACTCGACCCACATCTTCAGCTCCGGCATCGACGAGGCGCTGATCAAGGACTTCCACGACGCGGTGGTCACCCCGACCACGGTGACGGTCGGCGGCAAGAGCGCGCCCAACGTCTCGCCCACTCCGCCGACGACGGCGAACGCGGCGACCACCCCGGCGGCGGCCTGAGATGGCACTCACGCGCGAGCAGAAGGCGAAGGGCAAGGCGTTCTTCGACGCCCTCCCCGGGAAGCGCGGCACCGACATCCCCGCCGAGGACTACGACGTCATGTACGCGACCGCCAACGGGATCACGCTTCCGGTGTGGGGGCGGCCGGTCTCGCCCGCGCAACTCCAGGCGATGTACGACCAGGGGCTCACCACCCCCGAGAGCATCCACGCCGCCTTCGGGAAGCTGCCTCACCCTCACGCGCCCAACGTGACGCTCGGCGAGTACCAGGACTATGCTAAGGCGCACCAAACGTACCAGGAGCACAAGAGGTAGTGGCCGCCCCCGCCGTCAGCAGCGAAGACCTGGTCGCGATTGCCCAGAGCTACTCGATCCCGCCCGCGATCCTCCAGGGCCTCATGTCCGCGGAGGGCTCGGCGTCCGCGTTCGGGCTGCCGACGGCGACGCTCGCGGCCTACAACCTGACCGCGGCGCAGGCGGCAGCGAACCCGCTGCTGGCGCTGGAGACGGCGGCCCGATCGCTCTCGCAGTCCTTCAACGAGTACGGCTCCTGGGACCAGACCCTCAGCGCCTACCTGACCGGCGACCCCCACGCCTACCAGTCCCCCACCAGCTCGATTGGCGGCCAGGTCTACTCGATCCTGGGCGCGGCGGCCGTCAACCCCACGCTGGGCCTGAGCGGCTATCACCCCGCGAGCGTCAACGACTTCATCGGCGGGTCTGACGCCTTCCTGCACGAGCTTCAGACCATGTCCACCTCGGGCGGCGTGGTGTCGCCGCAGGTCGAGGCCAACTACCGCAGCGTCAGCTCGACGGTGGCCTTCACCTCGCTGCCGGGCAGCACCGCCGTCGCCTCCAACCCCACGGTCGCGGCGGCGATGCAGGCGGTCCTCACCGCGGCGGGCATCCCGGTCACCGCCGCCAACGTGGCGCTGCTCTCGACGATGGCCCGCGGCGAAGGGATGCCGCTCGGGGACTTCAACTGGCTGGCGACCACCAGCGGGCAGGGCACCGACATCAACAGCGTCGGGGTCAAGGCGTTCAGCAGCTCGCAGGCGGGCGTCCAGGCCACCGCCCAGACCCTTCTCAACGGCAACTACAGCCAGATGGTGAAGCTCATGCAGAGCGGCGCCAGCCTGAGCCAGATGGCCCAGGACCCGGGCGTCCAGGCCAACCTCCGCACCTGGCAGGGCGGCTCCGACGAGGACGTCAACCTGCTGCTCGGCGAGCAGAACGTCCCCGGTACTCCGATCGCTGCGACGACGCAGGCCCCGGTCACGGCCGCGGCGGCCACGCAGAGCACGGGAGCGGGCCCGACGCCGAAGACCCCGCCGACGCCGCCCGCACAGGTCGGCACCTTCGCCGCCCAGCTCCAGGCCGCGGGCATCTCGCCGCAGGCTTTCAGCCAGTGGTTTCCGGTGGTCGCCCAGGAGCGGCGCCGCCTGCTCGCCTCCAAGGGCACGTCGGTCTCCGACTTCGTCACCACTTACCAGCAGCTCCAGGCCACCGGGCAGCCGATCTCGGAGACCTCCATCTCCAATCTGCTCTCCTCGCAGCCGCACCCGACCTTCCCCAACGTCTCGATCGCGAACTTCAACAAGGCCCAATCGCTTGCGACGCTCCACTCGATGCTCCACACTAACCAAGTGCCGACGGCCTCCGAGACCGCGATGCTCGCGTCGTCCGGCGCCGGGTGGAAGGAGATGAGCGACTACTACCAGACCAAGAAGGCGTGGCTGAACCAGGCCCAGACGGCGCAGCCCGCCCAGCGGGCGGCTCCGGCAGGCGGCTCGAACATCCTGCCGATGCCCAAGCCGAAGGCGCCGACCGCGCCCGCCCCGGCAGCCCCGGCCGCCCCCGTCTCGCGCGGCGTCCGTGACAAGCTCTTGGCGATGCGCTGATGCCAGTTGCAGGCGGCGGGTCGAACAGCCAGGACCCGGTCAAGCCGCCCACCCCAGCAACGCCGACGCCGACGCCGACGCCCACCCCAGCAGCAGCGACGCCCACCCCACCGGCAGCGACGCCGCCTGCACCGACGCTAACCACCGACCCGACCGACGCCTCCACGGTCTCGAACGCCCTCAGCTCCCAGGGGCTCGACCAGGCACTCGCGCCCGAGGTCACGGCGCTCATGGCCGAGGGCGTCCCCGCCTCCAGCGAGGGCGCCACCTTCGTCGCCGAGGAGCAGTCGGCCTACGAGGCTCAGGGCGGCGCGCAGAGCGGCAACCCGTTCGCGGGCTGGTCGCTGCCGCCGCAATACGCCGGTGACTTCTGGCAGCTCTACAGCCAGGCGCAGACATTCGCCGCCAACACCGGCTGGAAGTACCTGCTCACCCCGCAGCAGTTGAACCAGGGCCTCGCGGCGGGGATGGCCGACGCCAGCTCGGAGACCCTCTTCGCCTGGATGGCCCAGGTGACCGGCGTCGACACCACGGCCCAGCCCTGGGCGCTCACCGGCCTCAATGCCACCCAATACTCACAGGCGGCCAACGCCCTCAACGACACCGTCTTCGAGCTGACCGGCAAGGATGATTGGGCGTCGGCGGGCCTCGACCAGTCGCAGCTCGCCACCGCGATCACCCAGGGCTGGTCGGCGGGCCAGATCACCGACTACATCCAGAAGAACCCGGCGCTCAACTCGCAATACGGCTACCTGCAATACGGGATGACCTCGTACAACCAGTTCCAGAATTACCAGCTCACCAACAAGCAGGCGCTCTCGGAGCGGTACGGCAACAGCTTCACCTCGCAGCAGGCCATCCAGAACCTCGCCAGCCCGCTCTCGACCTTCAAGGCGTCGGGCGGGGCGTTCGGTCAGTTCCAGCCCTACGTCCAGTCGCCGACCACGATGCCCACTGGTAATCAGTCACGCGTGAGGTAGACTGAGGCAATGGCAGGACGATTCCTCTGGCGCGGCAGGGCGACCGGCGGGCGCTATGAGTTCGACCAGTACCGCATCCCCGCGGCGCTCCTGAGCGCCAACGGCACCCCGGTCAACGGCACCTACAACGGGGAGACCTGCATCTTCGCCAACGACGACGGCGCGGTGCCCCACGACCTGAAGACGGGCCCGCCCGCGGGGACGACCGGCCTGGGAATCTACGACGCCTACGTCGCCTTCTCGACGTGGTCGGAGACATTGAGCTAGGAGACGCGAGTGAGCAAGTTCTTCTCGATCCCCGGCCTGCCGCCCTTCCGCAGCCGCGGCCGGGCGCTCCCCTCGATGGACGAGAACCCGAACCTGAAGGGGTGGCTGGACAGCCGCTCCCCGACCTCGCATGGCACCCTGGGGCTTGACCCCGGGATGCACGTCGACCTCGACCTCCACGGCGAGCACCGTGACGCCGTCGTGGTCCGCGAGGAGGGGAACATGAAGACCGGCGAGGCGTCGGTCATCGTCAAGTCCAAGGGGTCGCTCGGCCGCGACCAGCACCACGAGATCAAGTTCGTCCCCGACACCGCCCGGACGATGATCCAGAAAGACCACCCCAAGCGAGTGAGGAGCTGACCATGTCGCTCGACATCAACGACCTGCCCGGGTACGGCCCGGCCTACGCGAAATTCCTGGCCGACAAAGGCGCGGCCGAGGCCAGCCACGATCAGGTGGCCGGGCTCCAGGCCGAGGTCGAATGGAACCGCAAGGTCTCCGCCTTCCAGCAGGAGAAGTACGCCACCGTCGAGGGCGCGCGGAAGCTGGCCGAGGCCCGCACCGCGACCGCCACGAAGTTCCCGGGCGTGAATCCCGAGCTGTACGCCCACGTCCAGGACCCCGCCGAGGTCGAGAAGTTCGCCGCCACGGTGCAGGCGTCCATCGACCAGGCCAAGGGCGGAGTGCCGGGGAGCGAATCGTGGGGGCAGGCCCCGCCGCCGCCCTCCGGGCAGGCCGCCCAGGTCCCCTCCCAGACGGTCGAGGGGCGCATGGAGGAGCTGCGGCCCCTGCTCGACAAGGGCGTCAAGGCCCGACGCGAGAACGCCGAGTTCCGCAGGCTGGCCCTGTCGGGGCGCAACGTCCCAGACCGTAGCGGCCAGGAGGTGTTCCACCCCGGAATCCTCGATCTGGTCATCGGCAACGCGAGCGAGAAGGCCGGGGTCAACCTCGAAACCGGCGAGACCCTGATGGGAGGTAGGCGATGACATCGGCGTGGGACGCACTGGCAGGCGCACCGGAGCAAGCGCCCGAAACACCCCAACCGGAAGCTCCAGTCGAGGCGCCCGCTGCGGTCGCGTCAGACCCCTCGCCGTCCAGCGGCTCTGAGAGCCTCGCGGTGACGGTCGCGAGTGTCCCAGCACCTCCGGTCGAGGAGGCTCCCCCCGTGCCGGAGCCCGATCCGCCGCCGCCACCGGACACCCGCCAGCGGTGGGTCTGCGTCGACCCGGAAGGCCCGCGCCACAAGGTCCGGGTGGGCGGGGACCTCGTCCAATGCCCGCCCTTCCACTCCGACGACCACGCGATGCACCCGCCCGAGCTGGTGAGGTGCCCAAGCTGCGGGTCGATCTCCGTACGCAGGGCGCTCCCGGGGGAGTAGTCTTCAGGGTGGGCCTGCCGGGAGGGACGGCTTCACATCTCGACCCCCGGCGGGTCCACCCTTTTCGATCGTGGGACTTGACGCAAGCGGCTCGTATGCCGTATAAGGTCCTTGGAACCCCGGCTCACTACGAAGGGGCCGCCACCACACACTGACCCACTCGGGCGGTCACCGTGGCAGGCGCGTCGCCCGTGAAGGGAGCGGTGGTCAGCAGTTGACCCACCCCCTCCACGGAGACCACAAATGGCAACCCCAACCGGAATCGGCACCGGGTCGGTGACCCTGGGAGCCCCAGGCACGATCCGCCAGGACATCTCGGACTATCTCGCCGCGGTCCTGAAGCTGGCCGACAACTTCATGGCGACCCTCCCCGTGGGACCGGAGTTCGCGAACACCATCTGCCAGTGGGACGAGGACCGTCTCAACAACGACTACGTCTCCGACACGCAGTCGGGCGGCCTCCCCAGCCAGGCGGCCGGGGCGACCGGCCAGCTCGTCCTGAGCAACGCCGACATCTCGATCCTCCGCACCGGCGCCCAGCTCGTCGACGTCAGCGCCACCACGGGCGGCCTGGGTGGAGGCGAGATGCTGTACGTCAGCGGCGTTTCCACCCCGCAGGGTGTGGCGACCGTGACCCGTGGATGGTCGGGGACGACCCCCTCCGCCCACGCGCAGGGAGCGGTCTACTCGATCATCGGCATCCCGACCATCGAATACTCGGGCCTCGGGCCCGACACCTCCCGGGCCCGCATCCCCAAGCTGAACTACGTCGAGCGCCAGGAACTCAACGTGGCGCTGTCGATGGAGGTCATCCAGCGCTCCCGGGCCGGGTACACCCCCGGCATCCGCGACGAGCTGGAGTACCAGTTCCACCGCCGGACGGAGGAGCTGCTCCGGCTCTGGAACAAGACCTTCATCTACGGGCGGCCCTACGCGGGCTCCAACGGCTCCCCGCTGGTGTCCGGTGGTGACTTCTCCTCGCTGGCGGGCGTCTACGCCTGGCTGGACGGGACCTGGAACACCACCATCAACGCCTCCTCGACCACGACCTACAACTGGAACACCCAGGGGTGGGGCGCCGGTCAGGTGGACGCGGCCGTCAACTTCGCCAACCTGTTCGTGCAGCGCCAGGGCGCGATGCCGGACACGGCGCTGTGGGGCTTCAACACCGCGCAGGCGGCGTCGCGGCTCTACCGCGACCTCATCCGCATCGAGCAGTCGGAGAACGAGCGCGGCTTCGTGGTCGACCACATGATCACCCCGCTCGGCAACCGCATCCAGTTCGTGCTGGACGGCAAGGTCGACGACGCGCCGGGCATCGCGACGCTCTTCCTGCTGGACGTGGACCGCATCCGCATCCGGCCCTTCTACGGTGGCTGGTTCTACGCCTTCACGGCGCCGACCCTGAACGACGGTGACGCCTTCCGGGCGCTCTCGAAGTGCTCGCTGGAGATGCGGAACACCGCCAACGACAGCGGCCAGGCGCACGTCATGGTCACCAACGGAACGATGGGCTAAGGGCCGTGAACAAGCTCGAAGCGGCAATCGCGGTCACCGGACCGGACGGCAACTCCGCCTGGTACGACGGTGGAGACGGCTTCACCTGGCAGTCCACCATCACGGCCGCAACCGGGGCGCAATACTTCCCGGCCTCGACCATCACCCCAGCGGACACGCAGCTTTCCGGTGGGATCGCGGTCACCGACACGCTCGTCTCCACCGGCGGCGCCTCGGGGGGCTACGTCCCGTGCCAGCAGCTAAAGGGTGCCTGGATCGTCCAGGTGGCCCTGCTCGCGGCCCAGGTGACGTTGATCCTGGGCATCCGCATCGTCCGCTCCATCGACAAGCTGGGCGCCCAGATCACGGCGGCCGGGGGTGCGCTCGTCTCGATCCCGCTCTCGGCGCCGCTCTCGACCTCGCTGGTCAGCGGGCAGACCTTCGTGCTCGTCAACGCGGCGGGCACGGCCCAGACCTGGACCACCTCGGCGGCGGTGCCTGCGGGCTCGCTCGCCATCCCGGTCAACTCGCAGACCCCGAGCGCGACCTACGTCGCCGGAACCCCGGCCGTCTACACGGTCGGCAACAACATCGTCTTCGGATGGGTCGGCAACGGCACGGTCGGCACTCCGGTCTTCCCCGCGGGGCAGGCCGTCGCGCTGCCCGCCTTCACCGCCAACCCCGCCGTCGTGACCCCCGGAGCTGCCGGGAGCTACGTCAACCTCTTCACCTACGATTCGATCCAGGTGGAGTTCGCAACCAGCAGCTCGACCGTCTCGGTCACGGTCGGCTCCATCCAGACCGCCATCGCCTAGAGAGGACGAAATGCCCAGCACACTCGACGCAAGAACCCTCGCGGGCGACTCGGCATGGCCCCAGGTCGATGTCGGCATCTTCGCCGGTTTCATCTCGGGCAACTTCGATCAGGTCGGGCCGACCCTCAACCTGACCGCGACCGCGGGCGCCGCGGCGGGCACCACGCCGCCTGCGCCCGTGATCCTGGGCGGGTCCAACCCCTTCCGGGGCAGCCTGACCTTCGGGACCGGCTCCGCGACCCCCTCCGGTGGGCTTGTGCTCACCGTGCTCTTCCCCTACGCGCTGACCCTGACCGTCTCGCCGGTCACGACCAACGCGCAGCTCTTCATCTGGCTCCAGGCGATCACCCAGGCGACCGCTGCCTTCCCGTTCGCCGCCATCTTCACGACGTCGGGCAAGACCGTGACCGGCTTCACCATCAACACCACGGGCACCCTGACCGCCTCGCAGGCCAACACGGTCTTCGGGCTCAACTGGCTCTGCATCGGATAACGGAGGAAGATCACATGGCTCGTGGTAAGGGCGGCATCATCACCAAGGGCGAGCGGGGCGTCCCCGTCGCGCAGCGGTTCAACTCCGCAGAGGAGATCGCCGGGCGCACAGAGACGACCAAGCAGTCGGCTCCGACCAGCTTCTCCCAGATCGGCCCGGAGGACAGCGGCAAGTCGCACTACTCCGACTCGAAGTCGGCAGAGCTGATCACCAGCTCGGGCAACAAGTTCTCGGACTTCACCCCGTAGCGCGATGAGCGTCATGCCGCCGACCACCGACACGGGCTCCGGCCTCCCCGGCGGAGGCCCCGGCCTCGGCGCAATGGGCGGCCTGGGCGGCGGAGGGATGCCCCCGATGCCGCCCCCGCCCCCGCCGAAGCGCAAGCGCGTCGCGAAGAAGGGGAAGGGCCGCAAGGCGACGGCGCGTCGGCGCCGCAAGTAGATGCCCGCTGTCTACCCCAACCTGCCCGGCTCGGTGGGGTCGCCCACCCTTACGCGCTCACCGGGCGTCCCGAACGTGATCGGGGGGCAGGTCGGGATGGTCGGGCCCAACCAACCAGCACCCATCACCCCGGCGCCCTCTCAGCAGAAGAAGCGCCGCCGTCGGAGGCGTCACTGATGGCCAAGGCCAACATCCACCTGAAGCTCCCGTTCCGACGCACCGCGGCGACCTACCCGATGTGCGCCAACGAGATGCCCGTCAACCGCGGAGCGCCTTCCCAGACCATCCACGACGACGGCGGGGTCAAGCCCAACACGATCGCCCAGAGCGGCGGCCGGTCGGGCTTCACCGTGAAGGCGACCCCGTGGTCCAACCCCGAGACCTGGGCGCAGTCGGAGCCCCAGGGGCCGGTCGACTGGTAGCCGATGGTCGTCGCAGCTCAGGAGGTCCAGACGTGGTTCGATCCGCCGCTCCAGCCCTACCTCTCGCCGAGGTCGGTCAACTGGTGGGCGGCTGTCGTGGACCCCGTCACGAAGCTCCCCTTGGCGCTGCCGTCGGGGGGGAGCATCGTCTTCCGGTGGAGACAACCCGGCGGCAGCTTCACGTCGGTCACCTCGGCCACGATCTCGACCGGCATCTACGAGTGCCTGTTCCAGATCACGCCCGCGATGGTGGGGAAGCTGATCCTCAACGTGGCGGTCCTCGACAGCTCCAGCAACACAGTCGGCCAGAACACGGCCATCCTGGTCGTGTATCCGGCGTCGTAAACTTCGGTCATCTACCGGCCCGGCGGGTTTCGAACCCCGCGGGTGAGAGCGCCGCTTCGGCGGGATGGCTCCCCACAACTGGCGGGTCGGGTTGGAGGAAAGTCCATGCGGCAGCGCAGGGGCGGAAAGCGGCGCAAGGGGCGCCGGTAAGCGTCGGGCGGGGGCGGTCACACCGCCCTCGCCCTTCGTCACGAGGAGACGACGGTGCCACTGAGTAACTACCTGGAGGCCAAGGTCCTCAACGCGATCTTCGGCAACACCGCGTTGCCGACGTGGTCGACGATCTACGCCTTCCTCTCCACGGCCGCCATCAACGGCTCGCAGACGGACGCCTCCATCCTCGCCGGGGAGCCCACCTCGACGGGCTCCTACGCCCGGCCCGCGGTGACCAACAACTCGACCAACTTCCCGACCGCGACCGGCGTCCTCCCCGCCAGCGTGAGCTGGGCGACCGGCGTCAGCTTCGCCACCTCGACGGCGGCCTGGTCCACCGGGTCCACGCCGCTGCTCTCGGCCGGGTTTGCGGACGCCTCGACCCTCGGTGGCGGCCACATCCTCTGGTACGGCTCGCTGACCCCCTCGACCATCGCTGTCAACGCGAGCGGCATCGTGATCGGTGTTGCCGCCAACGGCTTCACCTTCTCGCTGCTGTAGGGCACCGCAATGGGCGGTACGCCTATCCACATCCAGACCGGGACGCTGGCGTCCATGGCCTCCGGGGGCGGGAACGCGACCGCGACCGATCTGGTCAACACCCTCAACTACGGCATCCAGGCGATCGGGATGCGAAGCGTGGAGCTGCCCGGCGACCAGCTTGGGTATTGGGGCCTCGGCATCGCCAACTACCAATGGGCCAACTTCGCCACGGCGCTCGCCGCCAACGACCCGGTGGGGACCGGCAAGCGAGCGATCGGCCTCTACGACCGGCACGGGTACAGCACCGCCCTCGCGAGCGGCCTGGGTGGCTACCTCCAGGGCTTCGTCGAGCAGGTCAACTGGTCGGACCTCCAGGCGACCAACGGAGGGGCGCTCAACACCTCGCAGATCGACACCGCGATCTCCAACGCCATCTCGGCGGGCTACGGCTGGAACATCATCGTCCGGGTCATGCTGGGGGAGAGCGCCCCCGCGTGGGCAATGACCCTGGACGGCCCCGCGATCACCAACAGCGCGTCGACGCCGGTCGGGCGGTGGTGGACGGCCAACTACACGGCGGCCGTCGCCAACCTCTTCCAGCAGCTCCAGGCCAAGTACGACGACCCGGGCAACCTCATCGTCCAGGTCGAGCTGGGGCAGACCATGACCGCCTACTGTGAGCCGCTGATGAAGGTGGACTACTGGAACGACACCTCGGCCACCTACACCAAGGTCATCAACGCGGGATGGACCGAGGCAAAAGAGATCGCCGCCCAGCAGGGCGATCAGACGATGGGGGCGAGCACCTTCGTCTACACGCCCTGCGCGATGTCCTTCAACCCCACCCAGCTCTTCGTCTCCGGCGGCCCTCCCGGGCAGACCAGCACCACCGACATGTCGACTGTGATCAATAGCATGGTCACGAACTTCAGCGTGGGCCTGGGGGTGCTGGAGAACAACTCGCTGCGAGCCAATGGCTCGACCTGGACCGTGGGCGGCTACAACACCCTGAACGACGCCCACGGCTCGACCTACACCACCATGTACCGGCTGATGGGCAGCCTCGGCATCTTGGCCCTGGGGCCGGACGTGGTCACCCACGACGTCAGCCTCGCCAACCAGTCCACCAGCAGTCAGACGCTCGCCATCTCCACGGGGACGCCGTCCTACTACAGCGTGTCGGTCCACGACACCAGCCGCTCCAGCGAGGCGCTCGCGCAGCCCCTCGTCGCCGTCGAGTACGCGAGCCTCGCCGACGAATCGACGTCGCAGGAGCAGTTCGGCTTCGGCTTCCGCGGCGAGTTCATCGCCGACCCGGGCCCGGCCGCGCTAGGATCGCTCCAGGACTTCATCATCGGGGTGCCAAGGCCATGAGTGGACCGTGGGGGCCAGAGAGCGGGCGCGACGATCAGGGGTGGCTGAAGCGGCTGCGCGAGCTGGTCGACGACCACCCCAAGCGGGCGGTCGAGCAGTTTTCCATGAACGGCATCGCGACCGAGGCGAAATGCACTCAGGTCAAGATCAACGACGACGATCAGCTCGTCGTGACCTCCAACGGGTTCACGGTGCCGATCGTCTACGACCCCGACGAGGTCAGCGCGGGCAACGTCTACGTCGACTGCAATACCGGCTGGCTGCTTTTCGGCACCGCCCCGCCGGTCGGCCAGGCCAACGTGATCGTCTACAAGCGGCAGGTCCGCTGGCGCGATTCCAACATGCTCCAGGCCCTCTACGGCGGCCTGCTCTTCCTGTACCCCTACCGCTTCCGGGAGGCTCAGGACACCTCGATCACGCTCCAAACGATGCAATGGGACTACACGCTGCCCAGCGACTTCAATATCCCGGACATCTACATCCGGTCGATAATGGTCCGTGAGGTCCCCAGCTCGACCAACCGCTTTCGGCCGCTGACCGGCTGGACCCGGGAGCGCACCACGCTCACCATCGCTCGCTCCCAGATGTTCACGCCGGGCTCGACCGTCGAGGTCAACTACACGGCGCCCTACCGCTCGCTCTCGGACGTCGACGACGTCGCCGCGGACGTGGTGCTCTGGTACGCCGCCGCCCAGCTCCAGGGCTTCGGGGAGACCCCACGCACCCGCATGGCCTCCCAGACCGTCCAGGCCGACCAGAACGCGCAGCCGCCGGGGTTCGCCCAGCAGACGGCGGCCTGGTACATGAGCCGGGCGACCCAGATCAGGAACGACCTCCAGCGCGCGATCCCGTGGTCGCGGCCCAAGAGCACACTGGACGTCTGATGTTCACGCCGCCGCAGAGCCTCGACGACATCCCGTCGGTCGAGGCCATGATCAAGTCGATGGACCGCACCGTGGCGGGGCTGGAGGACTTCAAGCACCGCCTCGCGGTGACGCTGCGCGACCACATGGTTGCCGCCGTCATGGACCGCGACTGGCACGGCGGCAACATCCTCATCGTCGGCCCCACCGGGGTCGGCAAGACCTACACCGTGAAGGCCCTGCTGCGCGCCATCCCGGTCTGCTGGTGCGAGGTCGCGGTGACCGAGTTCTCCGACGTCGGCTACCACGGTCGCGACCTCGTGACCATGTATCTCGGGCTGCTCTCCCGGGCCCAGCGCGAGGAGAACGCGCAGGGTCGGCCCATCTCGCTGCGTGACCACCTCCCCCGCGCCGAGCGGTGGGGTGTCGTGCTCATGGATGAGATGGACAAGCTCCGCACCAACAAGACCGCGGTGCCCGGCGAGCGCGAGGTCGGGAAGGTTCTCCAGTACGAGCTGCTGAAGCTGGTCGAGGGGACTGAGGCCAACATCCGCGAGGACGAGGACAAGCCCGGCATCCTCTTCCAGACCAGCCACGTCCTGCACGTCGGCATGGGCGCCTTCGTGGGGCTGAACGACACCATCGCGCTGTGGGACAAGAAGCCCTGGGATGAGCGGCTCTACCTGACCGCCACGCCGGAGGACTTCATCGAGTACGGCTTCATCCCCGAGCTGATGGGCCGCTTCGCCACCATCCTCACCCTGCCGCCGCTGAAGGTGGACCACCTCATTCGCATCCTGCGCGAGCAGCTCGTACCCCGCTGGGTGGAGCGCATGGCCGACGAGGGGCTCGCCCTCGGCGTGGACGAGGGGGCGATGATGACCATTGCGGGCATGGCTCAGGAGCGGGCTCTTGGCGCCCGCGCCCTCGAACCGATCCTCGCCGACATGCTCTGGCGCCCACGGCGCGAGGCCCGCCCCGGCGACGAGCTGATCTTGGACGCCCGCGCCGTCGCCTCGAAGAGCGCACGGCTGCAACGGGCCGAGGCCGCCTGATGAGCTACATCGGCGCGCTCACCCCCGACAAGATGGCCCTGGTCGGCCCCACCTACGACCTGGCGCTGGGCTTCCTCGACGTCGCAACCGGCGACATTCAGATGATGGGCTATGTGATGGCCCCCAACACGGGCTGGCAGCAGAGCACCGACCTCCAGGATGAGACGCACCTGGTCCAGATCGCATCGCCGTCGAGCAGCGACCGCTACGGCCGCTACCCCAGCGTCTCTCAGGGCGACTGGTCGGGCGGCGAGCGTCAAGTGGTCTACGCGACCGCGAACCAGTATTACTCCTCGCAACAGGTCGACACCTCCAAGCCCGGGCACCTGACGTGCGCGGGCAACTACACCTCGCAGACGACGGCGTCGGCGCTGGTGGCGCTGTCGGGGCAGGGCAAGTCGATCTCCGTGTCGCCCGGCGGGGGCGGCGGGGCGTTCATGGCGTTCCTGGACGGCGGCGCTGAGATTCAGAAGTTCCAGACGACGCCCTTGTCGTTCCCGGCCACCGTCACCGGCACCCCCACCAGCATCATCACGCACGGTCTGAACCGCGGGGAGACGTACTTCGCGACCCTCACCGGAGGCGTCTTCCAGGCCGCCCTCCTCTCCGGCGACCAGCGATACGTCACGATCTCCCAGGTCGAGACCTCCCAACTCAGCGTCTTGTCCCTGGCCTACTTCGCGGGCTCCCTATGGTGCGTATGCAACGCCCGGCCCGCCACGGTCGGGGTGACCCCTTGCGAGATTTACCAGTTCGCCCCGCCCTTTCCCGCGGCAGGGGTGCTGGTGTATACCTGCCCCATCCTGGAATCCCCCATCGACATCATCGGATGCGGCGTCGACGGCCTCGTGTTCGGCACCCACACCGGCGAGCTTTACACCTTCAACGGGACCGACGCCGTCCTGATCGGGGTCGTCGACGAGGTCCCGCTCGACATCGAGACCGCCAATGGGGTGACCTACATCCTGTGCTGGGGGTCGACCGCGACGGGTGCGATGTACCCGGTCATCTACGAATTGAGCGGGTCGACGCTCTCCACCTTCGACGACTACACCCAGCTCGACGCGGCCTTCCAGCCGGGAGGGGCGGGCGCAACCGCTCATGGTCAGCTCTCCTCGGACGCGAGCTGGCTCTACCTCTCTTGGCCGGGGCTCAACACCAAGCGCTACCGCCTCACCACGGGCGCCGTCTCCGACATCGGCAACCCGGTCGCGGGGGCGGCGTCCACCACCGGGACGCACTACGCTTGCGCGCTTGGCCCCGGCGGCTCGATCGCCGAGCACGATGGGACCGCAAACTGGTACATCCTCCAGCCCGCGGCCGGAGCGTCGTCCAGCGACGGCACCATCGTCTCCAGCTTCTACGACTTCGACACCCCCTCGACCAACAAGCGGTTCGCGTCGGTCGAGTTCATCATGAACAACGCGACCCTCAACCCCCTTGCCATCACGGTCAGCTTCCGTCTCAACTCCCTGAACGCGGCGTGGACCGCGCTCCCCGTCGCCGTCGCCCCCACCAACGATCGCCTGGTCTGCTGCTTCCCGCAGGGGACCATCGGCCAATCGGTGCAGCTCCAGGTGACGCTCGTGGGCGCGCGCCAGCCCGACATCCAGCTCTGGTCCGTGCTCGCCACTCTGGCGCCGGTCTACACGGTCACCGTCGCCTGTCGCCGCGATCAGCAGGGTCGCAACCCGCTGGGCCAGGCCGACCCCCAGGGCGTCACCGGGCAGGAGCTTCTCGCCAACATCGTGAACGCCTACCGGCTAGCGGCCGGGTCGGTGACGTTGTGGGTGCCGGACCCGGCGGGGACGGACGGCGTGTCGCAAGTGCAGGCGATCCTCCAGGACTACCAGTGGACCACCTCGAACGGCGCGCCTCCGGGGCTCACGCGCGACCCCGGCAACGGCGTCCCGGACATGGAAGGCGACGTCTTGCTGACGCTCGTGACGGTGGCATAGGTGACGGCCTCCACCTCCGACTGGTCCCGTAGCGAGCGCGAGTTCCAGCTCCGCGTCGACAACTGCCGTCGCTGCATCGAGGGCGGCGTCCCCAACGCCGCATGGTGTACCTGCGTCCTCGGCCTCATCGCCGACCTGGGAGGGCAGGCTGCCGCAGCGCGCGACCTCGCCGTCTCCGTGGAGGCGGCCTCCCAACTCGACCAGCGGTGGATGGCCAACCGCCTCTTTGGCCGCGACGACCCCGAGAAGTACCCCAACGAGGTAGGGATGCTGGGCGACCTCCGCAACCGCATCGACGGCATCTCGACCTGGATCAAGCGGGGGGCCATCGCCATCATTGCAACCTGTGGGACCGTCGCCGCCTTCATCGTCGAGCAGATGCTCGCGATCGTCTTCAACTGGCCGCGGCTGTTCTAGTGGCCGAGTAGAACCGACGGGATCGCCCACAGCCAGTCCGCGGGGCGCCATACGTAGGCGGGGAATCCCGCCGCCTCGAAGGCGTTGAGCCAGGCGCGCTGCCTGGGGTCGACGCGGCCGGTGGCGTCCTTCAACTCCGCGACCAGAATCTCGGAGCCCCTTATGAGCAGGAGATCAGGAAAGCCCTTGCCGTCGCCCTGGACGGTGGACCGGGCGCTGGCCGGAGGACGGATGTGGAGCGAACGCCATCCCAGGTTCTTCGCGAGGGCCAGGACGGCGGTGAGGAGCTGGTCCTCGGTCATCCCGACGTTCACGCCACCCCCAGCTTCAACGCCAGGTCGAGGACGACCTCGTCGGTCTGGGCAACCACCCAGCCGCCCAGCGGCGTCCGCTCCTGCCAGCCCATCTGGGCCAGGGCGTTCTTCAGCTCCGCCTTCACCTCGGCGGGCCCGTGGCGCATCTCCCCGATCCGCTCCATCAGCCTTGCGATGGCGTCGTTGCGGTCCAGTACGCCCCCGGCCTCTTGTGCGGTCTCGGCCGGGGGCGCCGTTGCATCGGGTCTGGACGCCATGGCGTCTGGATCGGGCATCACCTCCTCCCCCCTCTCGGGGTCGATGTCGGGAACGTCGATGGGGTGGGGCACCCCGGGGACCGGGTTGCCGATCGGGGGGAGGCCCTCCGGCGCCTCTGGGACGGCCGTGGCGACGCCTTCCAGGTCCGCAGGGGCGATTGGGCGCTCCCCCTCCTCCAGCGGCGGCTGGGTGGGGCTCTGCGTCGGCGCCGGGGCTTCGATGCGGTACTCCTCCGCGCGTCCCCGCATGACGTCGCGGATTTCCTGGGGCGGCGGGGAGGTCGCGCCGCACCGCTCACAGCGCAGGTAGGCGCCGCCGTTCGGGCCGCCGCACAGAATCCAGGAGCCGCCGTCGTCGTGACGGCCATAGACGCCGTCCGTCCCCGCATCGCGCTCCAAGGCGGCCACGTTGACCGCGACCGCGTCCACAACCTCGGGCTCGCCGCCGACGTAGATGCCGAGCAGCATGTCCGAGAAGCCGCGCCGGGCCAGGCGCCGCACCGCGCGGGCGAAGAGCCAGTCTTCCAGGTGCTCCAGGTGGCGGTTGACCTCGGCCTGGGAGAACTCCTCGACCGAGACGGTCACCTCGATCGCGGGCCTGCCCTTCCGCTTCGCCTTCACGGTGAAGCTGGTGGCGTCGCCGGTCGCCTCCCAGCTCTCCAGCCGAGGGTCGGCCTGGATGCGCCCGCTCACCACCCGCGCGCTGGGGATGGTGGTCAGGCGCCCGCGGCTCTCGACCACGGCGATCTCGCGGAGGGCCTGGAGCGGAGACAGCCCGAGCCCTATACCCTCCTGCATGACCACGAACGTCTCGGCCGCGTTGAGCGGAACGTTCCTGCCCTGGGCCAGCGACTTCAGGAACATGCCGCTGGACGCGAGCGTCTTCGCCATCCAGGCGAGCTGGGCCATGTCCTGCGGGACGAGGCGCTCCAGGCCCTCGCCCACCACGCCCGCGCGCGGCGCCGGGGCCTCGATGATTTCCTGGTCAGGCACGGTCGATCACCTCAGAACAGTGGGTGCGGTATTGGCACCACTTCCCCCTGGGGTCGGTGGTGGATCGGGGGGCGCACAGCCCGCCGGGGTAGCTCTTCAGCCGCTCGGGCAGCCCGCCATCGCCCTCGAAGGTGAAGTCCTCCCAGGCCCGGTCGCGGCCGTTCACGAGCGCCGCGATGCGGTGAACGTCGTCGATGGGGACCTGCTGCTGGTCGATGTCCCCATCGGCCTTGTTGACGTAGACCACCCACCCGCTCCCGATCGTCAGGTGCGGGTGCGTGAAGCTCAGGACCCAAGCCGTCGCCGTGAGCTGGTCGACGTGCTCGGGGCGGGCGGTGTGGTCGCGGCCCGCCGCGGTGGCGTCGGCGCGGCGCATCTTGGGGGCGAACGGGCTTTCGGTCTTGATCTCGATGAGGGCGACGTGGCCCTCGAACTCGAAGACGGCGTCGCAGCGGGCCGACAGCCGGGTCGCCATCGCCCGCCCGTCCTGGATGCGCCCGCCGACCTCGTGGGCGAGCAGGACGTAGTCGGGGTGGACCGCGAGGCCCATCTGGAGGAGCGCGTGGTAGAGGTCGCCGATGATGAAGGTCGAGCGGGATTCGACCCGCAACTCCTCGGGAACGACAGCCGGGTCGCGCTCGAAGACGCTGCGCCGGAGGCATCCCGAGATGGCCGAGGCGTAGTGGACCCAATCGTCAGCCGGAGGGGTGACGTGCTCCTCGCTGCTCGCCAGCGCGTCCCGCAGCCACATGGCGAAGAAGCCGGGGTCGGTGTCCCGCACCGCGAAGGCGGCGTCGAGAATGGAGCGAACGTCGCAAGCGGCAGCCTGGCGGATTCTCACCGGAACACCTCGATCTCATCCAGATGCTCGCGCACCGTGCCCCGCCAGTGGGGACCGAAGAGCGCGGAGACGATGTCCATCGCCATGTCGCTCACGGTCAGGTCGGTGAGCTTGACGTTGGCGAGCGTGGTGCGGAACTTGACGAGCGCCTCGATCTTGTCAACCAGCAGGCGCTCCGCGACGGTTAAGTGGTGGTCGTGGTACTCGGTGAGCGGCCGGAAGTCCTCGGGGTGGTCCGCGCAGACCGCCGCGAGCACGACCCCGGCGCGCGAGGCGAGCTGGGTCGCCTCGTTCTCGCAGCCCGGGTGACGGCAGACGGTCACAACGCCTTCCCCGCGACCCACAGGACGCCGATCTGCTGGACGAGCCGCAGGGTGACGGGGTAATCGCCGCCCGGAACCCGCCGGGTGAGCGGGCGCACGGTGAGTTGCCCCGTGGGCTGCACCTTGACGGTCGGCCCGGCCGCATCACCCGCGGCGTACAGCCCAATCTGCCCGGTCTCGTCGATCCGCACCCATTGGACCCGGCCGCTGAGTGCGCCGTCGAAGAGCGCGCGGCGGGCCGCGACGTTGAGGTAGCCGTGGCGAATGTCCCAGAGCCGCAGGGTCGGTTCGGGGCTCTCTGCGCCCCCGGTGCCGGTGATGTCGGTGATGGTCTGTGTCATGTCACTCACTGTAGCTCACGTCACAACTCACTGTCAACCCGAGTATCCTGGGACGTGGGGCCGACCTCACGGCCAGCCGTCCAGCCCTCGGGTGGCTCACCCGCCTGAGCGGTGCAGTTTGATGCCGCGTCATCGGTGTCCTGCGGTGAAGTGGGCGCGACTGGCCGGTCGGCCTCATTGCTCCTCGGTGTGGCAAGCTGACGTCGGAGTGCGTGGACCTCGACGGCGAGGGCCTTGGCGTACTTTCTGAGTGGCGGCCGGTCACCCATGAGGTTGCTCCCGATAGTCGGTGCTGACCGGGCGGTTATCGGCGGCTGGCTCGGTGTTCCGAGGGCAGCCGTCCTTGTGCCCTCGGTGGTACCGACCGGCTACCTCGGGGAGCCCGTGATAGTCAGGGTCGTACCAGTCGGGGGATACGCCTCCACAGGTCCGACAGTAAGTGCCATCAGGTCCCCACTCGGCCATTGGCACGTCCCGGGTGAGCCGGTCCACCTCGGTCCGCAGCCGGTCCACCTCGTCGGCCATCGTCTCCGCCACCTGGCGCCACTCGTCCGCGGTGGTCGGGGTGCGGGTGGCCTCGTCCAGGCCGAGGGGCGGGAACCCAGGACAGTGAAACGCCGGTTTCGGTTCGCCCTCGTAGAAGGGCTCATCGTGGGGCTTGTGCGGGAGTCTGTCTCGCGCAGAGGCGCAGAGCAGCACCGTCGTCGTCTCAGCCATCTTGGCCTGCACTCCGATACTCGGTGTTCCGTTGGGTCTTATCAGTCGGGAAGCTCGACATGCACCGTCCTCCCGGTGGCGTCGTCCCGATACACGGCGCAGGTGCCGTCGTCGTGGTCCACGTCGGTGACGTAGGTCCATCCTTCGGGGCACACGATCTTGCTCCAGTCCTTCGCCCAATGCGGCTCGTCGGTCAACGGGGTCGGCTCAGGCATCGGCGCTCCTG
>Ga0182013_10000812_pt1 | contig 43488 bp, 36 predicted proteins | sample 612S2MmetaG_FD_120487 | JGI IMG/M metagenome (GOLD analysis project Ga0182013, IMG submission 120487) | Permafrost microbial communities from Stordalen Mire, Sweden - 612S2M metaG | ecosystem: Environmental > Terrestrial > Soil > Wetlands > Permafrost | place: Sweden: Stordalen | collected... | reverse complement strand
GCGCCAACACTGATAGACTCTGTAGCGTGCCGGATCAAGCCAAACCGCCCGTCTTCCTGCTCGACGCCATGTCGTTCATTTTTCGCGCCTACCACGCGATGCAGCGTAGCCGCCCCATGTCCACGCGCTCGGGGCTGCCCACGGCGGCCACTTACGTCTTTGTCAACATGATCAAGAAACTGCGCCAGGACTTTGCCCCGCTCTACTTTGCCGCCGTATTCGACGTCAGCGGTGAGGTCTTTCGCGACGGCCGCGCGCGCGACCTGACCACGCTGCGCAAGTGGAACGGCAAAACGCAGTGCTTCGAAGATGTCAGTTACGACGGCTACAAGGCCAATCGCGCCTCGATGCCCGAAGACCTGCGCCGCCAGATCCCCTACATCCGCCGCGCCCTCGAAGCGCTACGCATTCCAATCCTGGAGGCCGTGGGGTTTGAGGCCGACGACGTGATTGGCACGCTGGCCCGCGAGGCCGCGGAGAGCGAGCACGAGGTCTTTATCGTCTCTGGCGACAAGGACATGATGCAGTTAGTGACGCCGCGAGTGAAGATACTGAATCCGCAGAAGGACAATCTGATTCTCGATCCGGCGAAGGTGACGGAGACCCTGGGCGTGCCGCCGGAGAAAGTCGTCGATGTGATGGCACTGCGCGGCGATGCGGTCGATAATATCCCCGGCGCTCCCGGGATCGGCGACAAAGGCAGCGTGGAGTTGATCGTGGAGTTCGGCAGCGTGGAGGCGGTGCTGAAGCGTGCCGCCGAGGTCAAGCGCAAAAGCTATCGCGAATCGCTGGAGCAGAATCGCGACGCGGTTCTCTTGTCGAAAGAACTGGTAACTATCGACAGCCATGTGCCGCTGGCGCTTGACTTGAGCGCGATGGAGACGCAACCGCCCGACCTCGAGGCCTGCCGCGAGCTTTTTACTGAACTCGAATTTACCTCGATGCTGCGCGACCTTGCACCCCCCACGACGGGACCGGCCGTCGAACTGATCGACGAGCCAAGCGAAGAGCAGGGCACCGCCTTCTACGCCGATGCGCGCGCGAATGGGTTCGCGTTTGCGCTAGACGCTGCGACGCCTGCCGCACAGGACGCGGACGACGAACCGCCTGCGGCGCTCTCGTTGCTGGATGTGGCCGAGGCCGCAGAGAAGAAGGCGGGCTTCAGCATGGGCGTATGCGCGCAGCCCGCGACGGCGTTGCGGCTGCCGCTCACACCCCAGTTGCGGGCGCTGCTGGAAGATGCTGCGGTACCCAAGCGAATCCACGATTGGAAACTGGCTCTGCACCTACTCGGCGCGCAGGGGGTCACGCTGCCCGGCGCGGTGGACGACACCATGCTGCTGTCATATGCGCTCAACCCCACCCACACCACACAGTCGCTGGCCGATGTGGCGGCCCGCCACAGCCAGGCTCCGCCGTCTTCGCTGGCGGCCGGGGCGGCAGCTATTCGTGCGCTGGTTCCGGTATTGCGCGCGGAGGCTGAAAAGGCCGGTGTGGCGCGTGTTTACACGGAGATTGACCTGCCTCTCGCGCCCGTCCTCTATCGCATGGAGCGGGCCGGCGTGCGCATCGATCTGGGCGTGCTTGACGGCCTGTCAAAGCGCTTCGCCTTGGAACTGGAGCGGGTGGGCGAGCGCATCTTCGAACTCGCAGGCCGCCGCTTCAATATCAATTCGCCCAAACAACTAGGCGATGTGCTCTTTACTCATCTGGGTCTTCCGGCGCCTGCCGCGCGCGGAAAGAGCAAGTCCATCTCCACCGCGCAAGATGTGCTGGAGCAACTGGCCGAGACCCACGAAGTCCCTCGTCTGGTGCTCGAATTTCGCCATCTCTCGAAGCTGAAGTCCACTTACGTGGATGCGTTGCCGCTGCTGGCCGACGCCGATGGGCGTGTCCACACCACCTTTCAGGCTGCTGCCACTGCCACCGGCAGGCTATCGTCCATCAACCCCAATCTGCAGAACATTCCCGTGCGCACCGAACTGGGACGCGAGATTCGCGCCGCGTTCATTGCCGCGCCGGGCACCCAACTGCTCTCTGCCGATTACTCGCAGATTGAGCTGCGCCTGCTGGCACACTTCAGCGGCGATCCGCTGCTGGTGCGCGCCTACCTGAACAACGAAGACATTCACACCCTGACTGCCAGCGAGGTCTTCGGCGTGCCCGCGGAGACCATGGACAAGGAGACGCGCAACCGCGCCAAGGCCGTCAACTTTGGCATTGTCTACGGCATCTCGGCCTTCGGGCTGGCCGCGCAGTTAGGCATTCCACAATCTGAGGCGCGCGCCTACATCGACCGCTACTTTGCTCGTTACCTGGGTGTGAAAGCGTTTATCGAAAAGACTCTCGAAGCCACGCGGCGCGAGGGCAGCGTGCGCACCATGTTTGGCCGCATGCGACCTATTCCCGACATCCAGAGCCGCAACCCCAACCAGCGCGGATTTGCCGAGCGCACCGCCATCAACACGCCGCTGCAGGGCACCGCCGCCGACCTTATCAAGCTGGCCATGATTGCCCTCGATCGCAAGCTCGCCGAGCGCAAACTCAAATCTCGCATGGTCCTCCAGGTTCACGACGAATTGCTGTTTGAAGTTCCTGCCGATGAAGCCGCGGAAGTGGAAGCACTGGTGCGCAAAGAGATGGAGGACGTCGTTCAACTGAGCGTGCCCCTCGTAGCAGACGTGGCCTTTGGCCCCAATTGGCGGGATTTGTAGATTCGCATCCCGCATTCTGAGCCGGAAGAGACCGTTGGCATGAATCAACAGGTCAGGAATGCTCATCCAAGCAGTGGGTGCGAATTATTCCATCGCCCTATAATGAGCGGTTGCCGACATTATTTATCACTACAGGAGCGAATTCCATGAGCACAACCCGAGCCATTTCTGCTGACGCCGCGGGCACCTTCACTATTGGAGGCGACCTCACTGTGAACCGTCTTGGCTATGGAGCCATGCGCATAACCGGACCCGGGATCTGGGGCCCTCCCGCCGATAAGCCGGCCGCGCTGGCCACATTGCGCCGTGCCGTTGAATTAGGCGTAAACCTCATCGACACAGCCGACTCCTACGGCCCCGGCATATCGGAAGAATTGATTGCCGAAGCACTCTATCCCTATCCGGCCGGCTTGGTGATTGCGACCAAAGGCGGATGGGAGCGCCCGGGTCCCGGCCAGTGGACCCACAATGGCAGCCCCAAGCACCTGGCCCAAGCGCTGGAGGGCAGCCTCAAGCGGCTGCGCCTGTACCGCATCGACGTGCACCATTTTCACGCTCCCGACAATGCGGTTTCCTTCGAGGCATCGGTGGAGGCGCTGGCTAAGCTGCGCGAGCAAGGCAAGATCCGGCACGTGGCACTCTCCAACGTTACCCGCGAGCACATTGAGCGCGCACGCCGCATTGTGCCCATTGCCGCGGTGCAGAACCGCTACAGCTTTGCCGATCGCGAGTATGACTTCGTCGTGGATTATTGCGAGAAGAACGGCATCGCTTTCCTGCCCTGGGCGCCGATGGGCCAGGCAAGAAAAGCGCATGAGGCTATTGAGAAGGTGGCAAAGGAACTGAAGGCCGCGCCGTTCCAGGTAGCTCTGGCATGGCTGCTCAAGCGGTCCAAGGTGATTCTGCCAATACCGGGAACTTCATCGCCTGTGCACGTGGAAGAGAACATCGCAGCGGCGGCCCTTGAGTTACCGCAGGCAGTCTACGAAGAGCTTTCCGCAGTGAGCGTTCCGCCGGCGAGCCTGAGGGGATAAGGGGGAGTTCAAGAGGAATTGGCACGAGAGATCCCAGGTCCCAAAAGCGAATCCTCACCCCAGCGACGAGGACCTGTCGCTGGGACCCCGGGACCTGGGGCACCCATTGCTTCGATTTTCGTGTCAGATTCCTAACTCGGCGCGGATGGCCTCGGCGATGGCATCCGCGTGGCGGCGCATTGCATCTTCGCTTTCCGCTTCGATCATCACGCGGGCCAAGGCTTCTGTGCCCGAATAGCGGATCACCACGCGGCCTGAATCTTTCAACTCTTCTTCGGCGGCGCGGATGCGCGCGGCCACGGAGGGAATTCCCTCGAGCGGCTTCTTTTCGCGCACCTTCACGTTGACGATGACCTGCGGGAAGACTTTCAAATCCGCGGTCAGTTCCTCGATGCTTTTGCCGGTGCGCGCGATCAAGTCAAGGACCACAAGGGCAGTCAGCAGACCGTCGCCGGTGGTGGCAAGGTGAGGGAACAGGATGTGGCCGGACTGCTCACCGCCCAGTGCCGCGTTATGCGCCAGCATCTGTTCCAGCACGTAGCGGTCGCCCACAGGCGCCCGCAGCATTCGGATGCCGGAGCGTTTGAGCGCCGCTTCAAGGCCCATGTTGGACATGGTTGTGGCCACTAACAGATCGCCCGTCAAGAGGCCACGGCTCTGAAGATCGCGCGCGGCCATCAGAAGAATTGCATCGCCGTTGACGATGTTTCCATGCGCACCGGTCAACATGCAGCGGTCGGCGTCACCATCGAAGGTCAGGCCCAACTCGGCCCCGCGTGCCTGCACCTGCGTCGCCACCCACTCGGGATGCAGCGCGCCACAGCCGTCGTTAATGTTGCGTCCGTCGGGCGTAATGTTCAGCAGCACCACGCCGCCACCCAGCCGTGCGAACAACTCGGGGGCCACCGCCGCCGCCGCGCCATTGGCGCAATCGGCAAGGATACGCAGGTTCTCGAGCCTCAATCCCGGCACGCATTCGATCAGGAATCCGATGTAGTCGGCCTGGAGCGCCGCATTGTCCTCGAGGGGCGGCAGTGTGGCTGGATCGGGGATGGCTGCGGATGCTGCATAATGCAGAATCTCTTCTTCCATCGCGAGTTCCAGCGCGTCAGGCAGCTTGAAGCCGTCGCCGCCGAAGAGCTTGATGCCGTTGTCGCGCCAGGGATTGTGCGAGGCCGAAATCACCACCCCGGCGTGAAATCCGCGGGTGCGCGTCAGAAAGGCCACGGCAGGCGTCGGCACTACGCCTGCGCTGGCTACGCGCGCCCCGGCTTCGCGCAAGCCGGCAGCCAGTGTGGCCGCAATCCATGTGCTGGACTCGCGTGTATCGCGGCCCAGAATGACTTTGGGTTGTAGCGCGCCGGTGCGCAGGGAATGACCCAGGGCCAATCCTGTGGCAAAGACCGTGGTTGCGTCCAGCGGTTCCTTACCGGCAATGCCGCGAATGCCGTCGGTGCCAAAAAGTCTACGTGTAGTGGCTGTGATCATCGTCTCATTTCTTGTGTTGTTTATTCCTAGTCTTATTGTCCACGCGGCTGGTGAATTTTCCATCACTCAAACGTGTGGTTACCTGGTCCCCCACCGCGACTTGCGCGGTGGAGCGAATCAACTCGCCCTCGGCACTTAACACCAGGGCATATCCACGTTTCAGTACGGCCAGCGGAGACAGCGAGTGTAATCGCGCATCCAGCGCACCTAGACGCTCACTGTGTGCGCGCAGCGCGCGTTCCACCGAGCGGTCCAGCCGCGTGCGGCGGGCTGTCAGCCGTTCGCGCGTCTGGGCCAGGCGCTGGCGCGGGTCGTGGCGTTCAACAGCGGCCGTAAGGTCGGCCACATGGCGCTGACGGCGGCGCAGGTGGTCTTCGACGCACACTTCCATGCGAAAGCCGAGATCATCCAATTGCTGCTCCGCGCGATGCAGCATGGTGGTCATGCGCCACTCCGTCCGTCCCACGGGCAGGCTGTCGAGCCTTTGCCGCGCTTGCAGAAGCTGGAAGCGGGCCGCGCGCGCGAGCCGGCTGGCCTGATTGGCTACCCGCTCGGCGATGCGGTGCTGCACCTCGGTAATCAATTCTGCCGCAGCGGAAGGCGTGGGTGCGCGCAAGTCGGCCACAAAATCAGCAATTGTAAAGTCTGTTTCGTGACCAATGGCTGACACCACCGGCAGCTTCGACGCTGCAATGGAGCGGGCTACGCGTTCGCTGTTGAAGGCGGCCAGGTCTTCGAGCGATCCGCCGCCGCGCGCCAGCACAATCAAGTCCACCAGCCCCGAGGCGTTCAGCACCTCGAGTGCCGCCTCCACTTCGCCGGGCGCCTGTTCGCCCTGCACCGAAGCAGCGACGACCAGCACGTTCAGCCCCGAGTGGCGGCGGCCGACGATGTTGAGGAAGTCGCGGATGACGGCTCCGGTGGGCGAAGTGACAATGCCCACGGTGCGCGGAAAGGCCGGCAGCGGACGTTTGCGGGCGGCGTCGAACAGGCCCTCGGCCGCGAGCCGCTCCTTGAGTTGTTCAAAGGCCAACTGCAGCGAACCCGCGCCCACCGGCTCCATGGTTTCGGCTACGAGTTGGAGTTGGCCACGCTGCTCATACACACTCACGCGCCCCCGCACCAGCACGTGGAGGCCGTCACCGGGCCGGAAGCGCAGCAGCAGCGCTTGGCGCTTGAAGAGCACTACGGGTAGTTGTGCCTCAGCGTCTTTGAGGGTGAAATAAATGTGGCCTGAGGGCGCGGGGCGAAAGTTGGAAATCTCACCCTCGACCCACACATCGCTGTAGCGCTGCTCCACCAGTTGGCGGACCTGCTCCACCAGTTCGCGCACCGGCCAAACGCGACGCGCAGCCCCGAGGGCCTCGAAGCCAAGGTCGAGCTGACGCGCAGATGGATCAGATCGAATCACTCAAGTCGAGTGTAATTGCTGAGGCGCCGTGGAGGGCATAGTCTTCGCCAACCACCGTTCGCACACAGCGTTTCCGCAACGGAGGCGCTTCCCGGGTCAGTGGCTGCTGGTCAGGGTTTTCTGTCGGCGAGCATGGTCCGCAATTGTGCGCCGATTTCTGCCAGTCGCGCAGCACTGGGGCCCGTTTCAGGTTCGCCGCCCAATCCCATCTCTGCCTCGCGCGCCAGCAACGTGCCTTCAGACAGGCCGAAGGTGCCTAACACGCCAGCCAGTTTGTGTGCTTCTCCGCTGGCCTCTACCCGTCGATCCGGCGTTAGTGTTCCTTCGGCAAGGGCTGCCGCCACCGCTTCCAGAATCGCCACACGCTCCACCATTAGGGGAAGAAACTGCACCCACAGGCGATTCATTACGCCGGCCATTGATGCCTGTCTATCCTGATCCATGGGCAGCCGTCTGTTACTCCCAGCCCAGCGCGCCGGCAATCTGCGTGGAGAGCGTCATGGGATCGAATGGCTTGACCAGCACGGCCTTCACATCCAGGTCGGCAAAGCGAAGCTTGTCGCTGGCCTGCACCTTGGCGGTTAACAGCAGCACCGGAATGTGCGCTGTTTCGGGATTCTTCTGCAGTTCGCGAAACGTGGTGGGCCCATCCATGCCGGGCATCATCACATCCAGCAAGATGGCGTCAGGCTTGTAGACGGACGCACGGGCAAGCCCTTGCGCTCCCGAGTTGGCGACCATCACCTCCCAGCCGGCCACCGTCTCCAGGCTCAACGCCGCCACTTCACGAATGTCGTCTTCGTCGTCAATGATAAGAATGCGGTGCTGCATAGATGAATTCTCCATGGGCCTTGCACGGCGGTACGGATTTCAGCCGGCCGCCTTTGGAAGTCCCCTGTTCATTGTGAACCCGCGAGCACCATCCTTGCGCTGCTCAATCCCGTTCCTCACAGCCTTAGCTCGCCTGGCTCACGAACTCTGGCCAGCTGAAACCTCGGAACGATCTTCCTCGGTCTCGCCGGAATTGCGCAGCATGGTCAGGATCAGCGCCTCCAACTGCGATGGCTTGATGCTGGCCTTAGTCAGGAAATGAGTCGGTCCCAAGGCGATCTGCCTCCACGTTGCCGAGGCTAGTTCGCTGCCCGAGAACACCGCCACCGGCAGTCGGCCCAGGTGATCGTGCTGGCGCAGCCAATCCACCAAATTAAACCCTTCGCTATCAGGAAGTCCAAGATCGATCACCAACATATGAGGTTGGAAGGCAAGACACTCGTTCAGTGCCGCCTGCCTGGTAAACGCCAACTTCACGCTGATGTCTTCCCGGGCGAATATCTTTCCGATTGTCCGCGCCAGTTCCACATTACTTTCCACCACCAGAATCCGCGCTACTTCACCAGGCCCGCAAAGCGCCCGGGCCACCTCGTCTACCAAGGCGTCGTCGGTTGGTTTTTCCAAAAATCCCGGGGTCTCCTGGGGCAACTCCACGGTACTCTCCGGATTGGCCAGACTCATCAGAACAATCGGTGTGTGCGCTTCCGGCTTGGCCCTTCGCAGCAGAGGCAGAATCTCCCATCCATTCATGCCGTCCAGGGTTGTATCCAGCACAATGGCCGCAACACCATCGTGCGCGACCGCCAGAGTCTGTTCCACCGTGGAAGCTTCCACCACGCGATAACCGTAGCGCGCCAGTTGATCTGCAATCTGCGGCCTTGCAGCCCCGCTGTCCTCGGCTACCAGCACCGCACCGAGCTCAGACTGGCCTTCATCTTCAGTATGGTCATTAGTTTTTGTCTCGGGCTGGTAAGGAAGGAACACGCGAAATGTCGAGCCTCGAACCGGATTGCGTTCGGCCCAGATGCGCCCGTTGTGCTGCACCACGATGGCGCGGCAGATGGCCAGACCCAGGCCGCTGCCGCCCTTCTGCCGGGAGTCTGAAGCGTCGACCTGTTGAAAACGGCCGAAGATGGCTTCCAGCTTGTCGGCCGGAATGCCGCGGCCCTGGTCGATGACCGAAAGCGTGACCCCACTGGCGCCCGGCCGCAGCATCACGGAGACTGCCGAGTTGGGCGGCGAGAATTTGATCGCGTTCGAAAGCAGGTTGGTCATCACCTGTTGCAGCCTGTCGGGGTCGGCAGTGATCTCCACCTGGGTTTTGTCGTGAATCAACAGCACGGCTGCCTGCTCCGCCATCAACTGCATGCCGTCGATGGATTGCCGGACCACCTCGCCCAGCGGCACCGGGCGAAAGGCCAGAGGCTCGCGTCCGCTTTGAGTGCGCTCCAGATCCAGGATGTCGTTGATCAGCCGCACCAGCCGTTCGGAGTTGGTGAGCGCAATGCGCAAAAGGTTGGCCGCTTTCTCGTTGATCGCTCCCAGCATGCCCGACGAAAGCAGCCCCAGCGCTCCGCGGATAGAGGTCAACGGCGTGCGCAGTTCATGGCTCACCGTGGACACGAACTCATCCTTCATCCGATCAAGGGCGTAGCGCTGACTGATGTCGCGAAAACTCAGCACCGAACCGGAAAAACGGCCCTGGTCCAGGATCGGATTCATGAAATACTCCGCGGGAAATCCAACGCCGTTGCTGCGAAAAATTGTGCCCTCGCCACCGGAAGACTTGCGCTGCCCCGCGGGACGCCGCAAGGGACAATCCTCGTCGCACTGCCTGTCCGGCGGAGCCCACCCATGCACCAACTGGTGCACCGGCTTGCCAATCAGGCTGGCGGGCCGCGCGCCAAGCAGCCTGCCGGCGGCGGGATTCGCAAATCGCACCAGCCCGTTCCGGTCCACTCCGCAGATGCCGTCCGCCACTGACCCGAGCAGGATTTCCTGCTGGCGGCTCAGCTCTTCTGCCCGCTCGCGCTCCCTGGTCCGGGCCAGCATTTGGCCCAGGGAGTTGGCCACTGTCTCCATGGCTGCCGTGGTCTCGCGGTCCTCACGCAGTTTCAGGTGACAATAGAACTCCAGCACCGCCAGAACGGTGTTGCCCACCTGCACCGGAGCCGCCCAGCCCGAGGCCATCTGATGTCGCACAGCCGACTGTACACGGGGATCCACGGGCACGCCTGTCATGTCCGCAATCCACACCAGCCGACCTTCCTTCCATGCCCGCCCCGGCAGGCTGACACCCGGCGCCATTCTCATGGCCATGCTTTCCTGGATCAAGGCCTCGGTATTGGCGCCTGGAACGCCCCACGCGGTGCTGAATTCAAGCTTGTTTTCCTCTGGATTCACATCCCATTTCAAAGCCACGTCCCAGCCCTGGGAAACGCACAGCGCTTCCAGAACCCGAGTGGCGGCCATCTCCGATGAAACGTTCTCTCCTACGATCTGGCTTACCACCAGTTGCAGGGCCAGGCGATGTTCGCGCTGCTTTTGCTGGGTTACATCGCGCGCCAGGCATTGAACTGCCACCGGCCGGCCCGACTTCCGGCGCTGATGCAGGCTCAGCTCCAGATCCAGCACCCGGCCGTCCTCAGTCTCGTTGCGCAATGGCGCACGGTCGATCGTCTCTCCGGCCATAGCCCGCCGCAGCAAGAATGCGGCATCGGTGCGGCTCGTGGGTCCAAACGCATCCTCAAAGGACTCATGCTCCAGCGTCTTGCTCATGTCCCGGCCGAAACAGTTCTTCCACGCCGGATTCACATAGAGGAACTTTCCCCCGAGATCCAGAGTCGCCATCATCTCGCTGGAGTTTTCAAACAGGTCGCGGTAGCGTTCGCGGGACGCGCGCAGCGGCTGATCTAACGCGGTGGACAAACCCTGTCCCAGCGCCATGGCCACCAGTCCAATGGCTTCGCCGTCGCGGTTGCGCAGCGCGGATATGTGCAAGCGGACAGCATAAAGAGAACCGTCCTTGCGCCGCAGGTGGGTCTCAAAGCTGGGAACCTGGCTCGGCGCCAAGGTGCGGATCACCTCAGCGTAAGCGGCTAGGCTGCCTCCCGGAGCGGGCTCCGGATTTACACGCACCCCAAACAGCTTTTGCACCTCTGCCACCAGGCGATCTTCCTCGCCTGGCGGCAAAAGCTCCGTTGTCCTCGTGGGCTGCTTCATCAGCTCTTCGGCATGGTAGCCAAGCTGCCGCTCCGCCGCGGGATTCATATACGTAAGCCGGCCATCCAAGCCGATGGACATCACCAGCGTACCCGCCGAATCCAGCAGATCCTTCAGGGGGTCTCCGCCATAGCGCAGCGCGGCTTCGCGCTCCGCGGCGTTGTCGGCCAGCAGCCTCATGGCCACCGCGGCAGTCAGGCCCATGGCCGTCATCAGCAGCAGCCAGTCAAATTTGGGTCCCGCTTCAAGCCGCGCAGTAATCCCTCCGGCAGCCAAGGCCAGCGCCAGAACCGCCAGGAGGGACCACGTTGGGGGAGAGTGGTCATCCTCCCTGTGTTTCGATTGGCTGGTTGCGCGTTTCTCCATCCCGTTGCCGAGCTCCTGCATCCGTGCTTCCGACGGCCGCATTCCCACCCGTCCGGTACGACGGTGCTACGCCCAGACTTCAGCCCTGTGTCTGGTTCAGGGAAAGACCGGCATCCTATGGACGATTCAAAACCCGGATGCCAAAGAAACTGCCAGCCGCTCACCACTGCCGGTTTCTGCGAGCATACATCCGGCCATACTCACTTGTCCCCGGACGATCGCCCGACCAGAATCACTGGGGTAGACGGGACTTACCTGCACCGTCCCATACCTTACGCCAGTCTCCAAACCTATGTTACTGAAAAAACGCTTGGTTGAACCCTCAAAACTACTATTGGCAGTGCCCCCGGGTAATGTTTTGCAATTTCCATCGGCCCGTAGACAACACGGTTTCTGGCCTTCAAATGCGGCCAGAGGGTCTTGGCGCAACCGTATACTGGCTGCATGCCGCGCCTGCTTGCTTCCCCTCGCCTTGCCGCCGCAGTCCTTCTCGCCCTGACTTGGGCCGCTACCGAACCCCGCGCAGCCCGCGCCTGGGGCAATGAGGGCCATCGGATCATCAACCGGCTCGCAGCCTCCACGCTGCCAGCGGATGTGCCGGCCTTTCTGCGCTCCCCGGCCGCACTCGACGAGATTGAGTACCTGGGTCCCGAGCCCGACCGCTGGCGCTCGCCTGCCGAACCGGAGTTGAATGCCGTGCAGGCTCCGGAGCACTTCATCAACCTGGAGTTGGCCGATGCCCTCGGTCCATTGCCGCGCCGCCGCCTCGACTTTGAGGCCGCAACTTTTGCTGCGGGCCAGCGGCCCGAGAAGATAGGCCTCCAGCCATGGGAGGCCACCGAAGTTTGGGAGCGGCTGAAAGCCGCATTGCGCGAATACCGCCGCTTGGCCGCCGGCCCGGCCGCCAGCCCGGATACCGGTGCAGTAGAGCAGGCGGTTCTTTTCTACGCCGGATGGCTCGGCCACTACGTCGGTGATGCCTCCCAGCCCCTCCACACCACAGTCAACTACAACGGCTGGGTTGGTCCCAATCCGCACGGCTACACTACGGACCAACAGATTCACTGGCAGTTCGAGGGCCCGTTTGTGGCAGCCAATATCCACGCTCGCGAGGTGGAGGCAAGAATGACCCCGCCCCACGCTCTGCAGGGGGACATTTTCAATGCCTACGTGGCCTACCTGCGCCGTACGGCGACGGATGTCGAGAAGGTCTACCAGTTGGAGAAGGCGGGCGGATTCGTGGGGGCAGGATCGGCCGAGTCGCGGGACTTTACCGCCGCACGGCTGGCCGCGGGCGCCAGCATGTTGCGCGACATGATCTACACCGCATGGCTGGAAAGCGCGAAGCCCGTTCCCAATCCCCACGGAGACAAATAGTCTGTCTTCGGTTTGAGGGGCAGGGCAAACGCGAGATCCTGCTGAGGGGAAAAAAGCGCCTTCAAACTGGCTGGGAATCGGGTGGGCGCTCTTTATGGATCCAGGCTTATTCAGTCCCCAGCTTCTGCTGCCAGCGCCGGGATGCGGCGAAAGACCATCGTTAGCGCCAGTGTCATTAACGCTACGGCCGGTCCGGCAAATACAAGCCACGCCACCAGTGCTCCACCCGTCATGCTCACAAAATGCGTCAGCGTTTGCAGGTTCGATCCTGCCGTGAGCGCCGGGCTGGAAGTGCCGGTGAACAACCATCCGCCCATGCGCACAAAGGGCACAATCAGCGCCACTTGCAGAGGCATAGCCACATAATTGGCTGCCTGAATTGCGGGCTGATTCAGCTTGAGAGCCAACGCCACCACCGCGCAGGCCGCCGTGGGAACGCCCACCACGGGGAAGCAGCCGATGGCGAATCCCAGGGCCAGCGTCAGCGCCAAGCGCTGCGGCGAGATACCCTGCCGCAGCCACTGAGCCACCCGCTGCTTCCCCGATTCCAGCCACCTGCTCATCATTGCTTTCACCTTAACTGTACGTAGGACAACGTATGTTGGACGTCCTGTAAAACTTCAGTGAACGTACCAAATTGGGCACGTACATTGACCATAGTCTCAATTGGGAAATTCCGATGTCCCACCTTCTGCGCATTCGGCCCCAACGAACGTGGGATAATGCCGTAAGTCTTCTCTATCCATGTCTATCGGCAATCTTCCATAGGTCCTTAATCTCTCCTGGCGTCTGATCTCGTTTCTGTGGCCTCCGGGTCAAAACCCCAGTTACCCCTTCCACCGCTGCAATCCCCGTCGACGCATCTCCGCCAGCACCTGTTCCACTTTCCAGTCCAGGGCTGCGGCGCCATCCAGATTTAAATCGGCGTGGACCGCGGAAGGCCGCACATATCTCTCGCTCGCCGGGCGCACCGTCTGCTCATACTGCCGCCTCACCGACTCTGCTGTCCGTCCACGCTCCTCCATATCCCGCTTCAGCCGTCGGTCAAAGCACAGTTCGTCCGGCGTATCCACATACACACGAAGCTGGTAGAGCGGCAGCAGCGCGGGATAACACAGCGCAAACAATCCCTCGACCAGCACAAAAGCGCCGGCGCGCACGGTATCTGTCTTGCCTGCAATCCGGATGTAGGTGGAGAAATCGTAGCGTGGGCGCTCAACCGGACGCCCTTTGGCCAGCGCCGCCACGTCTGCCGCCAGAAGCTCGCTCTCGATCAGGTCGGGGTGGTCAAAGTTCTGCCGTGCCCGCTCCTCCATGGGTAAATGCGAAAGGTCGCGGTAGTAGTTGTCGAGAGGAAAGTGGAGACCTTCCAATTCACGAGCCAGCTCCATGGCCAGCGTCGTCTTTCCCGAGCCAGAGGCTCCCGCGATCCCCAATACCACGGGCGGAAAGGGCAACCGTGCCCGTGCGCCTTCGCTCACAACTCCGCTTCCACCAGGGTCGCGATCCAGACCGCCAGCCGCTCAAGCAGGCTCCGCAGCCGGCGTTCCACCAGGCGCCCCGCCTCATACACATCCTGGTGACTCAGCCGCATCGGGCTCAGCCCCGCGGCCAGGTTGGTCACACACGAGATGCCCAGCACCTCCAGCCCCATATGCCGCGCCACAATCGTCTCCGGCACGGTGGACATGCCCACCAGCGTGGCCCCTAATGTGCGATAGGCCCGAATCTCCGCAGGCGTCTCAAAGCTGGGTCCTGTGACAGCCAGGTACACGCCCTCCTCGAGCGTGATTCCCTCGTCCACGGCGGCCCGCTGGGCCATCTCGCGGAGCCGTTTGCTGTAGGCCTCCGACATGTCGGTAAAGCGCAACCCCGCGCCCGGCAGAAAACTAAAACGCGGCTCGTTAGGCCCATCCAGAGGGTTCCAGCCCATCATGTTGATGTGGTCGGCTAAGACCACAAACTGGCCCACGCGGTAGCCCTCGTCAATGCCCCCAGCCGCGTTGGTCAGGATCACGGCGCGCACTCCCAGCGCCCCCAACACGCGCATGGGAAAGGTGACCTGGGCGGGCGCGTAGCCTTCGTAGAAGTGAACCCGTCCTTGCAGTATGACCACCTGCGCGCCGCCAAACCGGCCTGCCACCAGCCGTCCCGAGTGGCCTTCCACGGTGGATTGCGGAAAGTGCGGAATCTCGCCGTAGGGCACAGTCACCGCTTCAGTCACGGCTTCGGCCGGCGTGCCCAGCCCGGACCCCAGCACAATGCCCACATGCGGTGTCAGCTCGCCCAACTTGCCGCGCAGGAAATCAGCCGCTTCTTTCACTTGGTCAAAGTACGTCATAGGTAAGCCTTACCCTTGCATTCTCAAGATTCTACAGGCGCAGCCATCCGACGGGAGGAAGGAATTGACCTCAGCCAGCCGTCCAACTGTCCGGATAAATCGTAACCGCAGAACATCCCAGCGAATAATTGAACCAGAAGTGCTCGGTAGTTGCAGTGGCAAAGAAGCCTTCCAGATTTTGCCGGCGAACCACTTCTGTCACGAATTCGCGACGGCCATAGAAGAGCGTAAAAAAGCTGTCCCAGTCCACCGTCAGCAGAAACGATTCATCCGGCGCCACCAGACTGCCGCGATCTGGAAAGGACTCGGCGCGGCTTCTGAGCTTCGCCACATCGAGCCGCTGTGTTCTATCGATGCCCGGAAATTCCGGGACAAAGATCAGTTCTTTTTGCCCAGGACTTTCGAATGCACTAAGGAAATCCATCTGCAGCAGGGGCTCGAATCTGCCCTCGGTGGGCATCCAGACAGATTCCGATTCCAGAAAACCGTTGAGCACTTTGCTCGCCTGAAGATCGCATAGCTCTTCTTTGATCGATCGTATTGTCGTCAGCATCGCCTGATTCAATTTTGCGCAGGTGTGCAAACCGGTCTTGGCGGCGACACGGGCCCACGTGCATTTCTCACCTGCATCCGCGATGTGCTCATCGCTCGGATATTGCCTGGTAGTCCGCCAGGCAAGTGCGTCCGGCACGCTTACGAATGGGTGAAGGATCACGTAGACGGATTCGAAGCGGCTGCCATATGCCTCCGCAAGCGGCACGTCGTAAGGTGGATAGGTCATGCGTTCGTATGGCACGCGACAGAATAACAAACCAGGAATGTGCCCATCTGTGACGAGAGATTCATCGGGACGGAGCCACGGGCAGGAAGTCCAAGACCCTGCCGGGTTGCCGCATCGGTGCGAGTGAGACGATGAAGAAAGTGGGCGGGTTTGAGCCTTGGGGCATCAGAATTACAACGGAGGTCCTTCACAGTGTGCCGCAACATCAAAATGCTGTTCAACTTCGATCCGCCCGTAACCGACGAAGAGATTCGTGCTGCCTCGCTCCAGTTTGTGCGCAAGATCAGCGGCTTCAACAAGCCGTCGAAGGCCAATGAAGGCGCATTCCTGGCCGCCGTGGATCAGGTCGCTGCCATCTCCGCGCGCCTGCTTGCCTCGCTGGAGACCAATGCGCCACCCAGAAGCCGCGAAGAAGAAGCAGTCAAGGCGAAAGCGCGTGGACTGGCAAGATTCCGTGCCTGAGCCAGGTGCGGAACGCCGTGGGAGAATCAAGCAATGAAGCAGATTGTCGCCGTGATCTTCGGACTAGGCCTCGTGTGCAACGCCCTGCTCTTTGTGCCCCAGGTGCTGGCCGTGTGGCGCAAAAAAAGCGATGAAGGCATCTCACTGATCACCTTTGGCGGCTTCAGCGTTTTGCAGGCTATCGGCATCGTCCACGGGCTCTACCAGCAAGACCTCTCGCTGATTCTGGGCATGGCGGCCAGTCTGCTTAGTTGCGGAACGGTCACCGCACTCACGCTTCTCTATCGCGTGCGGCGCGTGCGTGCCGGGCGGTGTGAGAGCTGAGCGCCAGCATCACCGCCGCGGAGAGGGCGAGCATGACGCCCACAGCATACAATCCGCCCGCGTAGCTGCCCCACCGGTCTTTGAGCCAGCCGATAAGGAACGGACCCACGAACCCACCCAGATTCCCCAGGGAGTTAATCCAGGCAATCCCCGCCGCCGCGCCGGCGCCAGACAGAAACAGGCTGGGCATGGCCCACAGCGGAGGCTTGGCCGCGTTGCTGCCCACGGTCATCAACGTCAGCGCCAGAATTACGCCTATGATCGAGTGCGCGATCCCGCCCCAGACAAAACCGATGCCCGCGGCGAGGCAGGGAATCGCCACATGCCAGGCGTGGTCCAGCGTGCGGTCGGAGTGCCGCGCCCACGCAATCATGGCGGCAATTGCCACCACGCCCGGCACCGCATTCAGCCATCCCGTGGCTAATGGCGAATAACCGAACTGCCGCACAATCAGCGGAGCCCACAGGCCCACGGCGTACAGTCCCGCGGAGGTTCCGGAGTAAATGAGCGCCAGCACGAGAACGCGCGGATCCCACAGCGCAGCCCACACAGTCTGGTGATGTCCGGTACGGGAGCGGCTCTCAGCGTTCTCGGCCTGCAACGTGGCCGCCAGCCACGCGCGTTCATCCGGCTCCAGCCACTTCGCGTTCTCAGGGCTATCGCTGAGCACCCACAGGACTACGAATCCGAGCACAATTGCGGGCAATGCTTCCAGTATGTAGAGCCACTGCCAGTTACTTAGGCCGGCGATGGTTGGAAGCTCCATCAGCGCTCCCGAAATCGGCGAGCCGATGGTGATCGACAAGGGCGCGGCCACCATGAATGCGGCTACGGCCACGGCTCGCTGCCGGACGGGGAACCACTGGCTGAGGTAATAGATCACGCCAGGGAAGAAGCCCGCCTCCGCGGCGCCGAGTAGAAAACGCAACGCGTAAAAACTGCGCGGGCCGGTGGCGAAGGCGCAGGCCGCCGACACCAGGCCCCAACTCAGCATGACCCGCGCAATCCACAAACGGGCGCCGACGCGATAGAGAATCAAATTCGACGGTACCTCGAACAGAAAGTAACCGACAAAGAAGATACCCCCGCCGAAGCCGAACGTCGCCGGGGTCAGGCCGATTGCCTTATTCATGCTGAATGCAGCGAACCCAACATTTACCCGGTCGAGAAAGCTGACGAAATACAACAGCATCACAAAGGGAAGGATGCGGCGCATCAGCTTGCGCACTACCCGGGTTTCCAGGTCGAGAATCATGCGCGCCTGCTTAGACGGTAGTTAAAGGCTTCCCGGCAGTGGCGCCAATCTCTGCGCACACTGCTGCGGTGACCTCGGCCGTTGTCGCTGTGCCACCCAGGTCGCGCGTGTGCAGCCTGGGATTCGCTGTCACGTGTTCGATGGCCTGCATCACTCGCCGTGCGGCGTCCATCTGACCCAGGTGCTCCAGCATCATTACCACCGACCAAAAAGTGCCCACCGGGTTGGCCAGTCCTTTGCCCATGATGTCGAATGCCGATCCGTGAATGGGCTCGAACATCGACGGGTAGACGCGTTCGGGGTTGATGTTGGCGGTAGGTCCGATGCCCAGGCTTCCAGCCAGCGCGGCGGCCAGGTCGCTCAATATATCTGCGTGCAGATTGGTGGCCACAATGGTGTCGAGCGATGCCGGCCGGTTCACCATGCGCGCTGTCGCGGCATCCACCATTTCCTTGTCCCACGTCACATCGGGAAACTCCCTGGCCACTTGCGCCGCAATTTCGTCCCACATCACCATGGCGTGGCGCTGCGCGTTGCTCTTGGTCACCAGCGTCAGCAGTTTGCGCGGACGCGATTGTGCCAGTCGAAAGCCAAATCGCTGAATGCGCTCCACCCCTGCGTGCGTCATCACCGATAGATCGGTGGCCACCTCGATGGGGAGTCCCTGGTGCACGCGGCCGCCGGCGCCGGAGTACTCGCCCTCGGTATTCTCGCGCACGATGACCCAATTCAAGTCTTCCGCTCTGCAGCGCTTCAATGGCGCGTCGATTCCGGGAAGAATGCGCGTCGGGCGCACGTTAGCGTACTGGTCGAGGCCCTGGCATATTTTCAGCCGCAGACCCCAGAGCGTAATGTGGTCGGGAATGTGCGGGTCCCCTGCAGAGCCGAAGAGAATGGCGTCCTTGGCGCGCAACGCGTCGAGCCCATTGGCGGGCATCATCTCGCCATGCTGGCGGTAGTAGTCGCCGCCCCACGCAAAGTTCTCAAATTCGAATTGGAAGGAACTCTCCGCGGCGGCAAGCGCTTCCAATACTCTTTGCCCGGCGGGAATAACTTCCTTCCCGATTCCATCGCCTGGCACCATGGCGATTCGATATGTTTTCATCGCACGATCTCCAATCGATTACGGTTGGCCGTTATGCCCATTGGGATGCCCGTCCGTGTCAAGGCGCTGCCTGCCCCTAAATGAACGTAAGTCGGTAAGTGCGTTCATTTCGTGTCTTGCAGGTCCCGCCAAATCTCCTATGGCTGCTAAGTCAACTTAGTAAGTTGCTCGGAGGAAGTTAGCCTCAAAGTATCTATCCCAGAAACATCCCCGCGATCGACGCGGAGATCAGGTTAGCCATGGTACCCGCCAGCATGGCGCGCACACCGAGTCTGGCCAGTTCGTTGCGCCGCTCCGGCACCAGCGCACCAATGCCCCCGATCTGCATCCCGATCGACCCGAGATTGGCAAACCCGCACAGCGCAAAGGTGGCAATGGTAAACGAGCGCGGAGAGAGCGCGGCCCTCTGCGTGCCCAGCGCGATGTAGGCCACCACTTCATTCAGCGCCATGCGCGTGCCAAGCAGGTTGCCGATCAGTCCGCAATCGTGCCACGGCACACCGATCAGCCACGCCACCGGCGCGAACACAAAGCCCAGAATCTGCCCCAGGCTGCCCGGAACCCAGTGCATCCCGTTGTGGAAATGGACCCAGCCCAGAAGACTGTCTAGCAGTGCAACCAGGGCGAGAAAACTGATCAGCATGATAGCCACATTGAAGGCCAACTTGCCGCCGTCAATGGTGCCGCGGGCAATGGCGCCCACCAGGTTCTCATCCTTATGCAACTCGTCCCTGGGGATCACGACCTTGCCCTCGGTGGCCGGCACTTCCGTCTCCGGCACCAACATCTTGGAAATCAGAATGGTGCCCGGCGAAGTCATGATCACTGCCGCCAACAGATGCTTGGCGGCCACGCCCTGGGCAATGTACATGGCCATGATGCCGCCTGAGACGTGGGCCATGCCGCTGGTCATAATCGTCATCAATTCGCTGCGCGTAGCCTTGGATAGAAACGGCCGGATAGTGAGCGGCGCTTCGGTCTGGCCCATGAAGATCGATGCCGCTACGTTCATGCTCTCTGCGCCCGAGATGCGCATGGTCTTCAGCATCACCCACGCGAGGCCGCGAATGATGATCTGCATCAGTCCAATGTGATAGAGCACGGCGAAAAACGCGGAGATGAAGATGATTGTCGGCAACACCTGGAAGGCGAAGATGGAGCCCAGCGAAGTGTGCGGCGTGCCTAGCGCGCCAAACAACACCGTGGTGCCTGCGGCGGTCGAGGCCAGCATGTTGTTGACCACGTCGCCGGCCCAGGCAATGGCGCGCTGGCCGTAGTCGAAGCGCAGCACAAAGAAGGCGAACACCAGTTGCAGTCCCAGTCCCCAAGCCACCGTGCGCCAGCGGATATGCTTGCGATCGGTCGAACCCAGCCATGCCGCAGCCAACACGGCCAAAATCCCCAGCACCCCGGTATATCGATCCAACTCGATCTCTCCTCGTAAGACAGCTTCCAGCCTCTAGCTGCCAGCTTCCCGCTTGTTCTTGCAACACGTGTGCGCTTGCGTCTCTCTCGGATTCGCACTTTGTTTGCGGACTCAGGCTTCGGAACTGGAGGCCAAGAGCTAGCAGCTAGAAGCTGTTCTTCGACTACCTTATCGCATCGCGTAGATATGCCTCCGCATTTTCACGGGTAAAGATATGGCTCAGCAGAGGCACATCTTCGGGCGGAACATCGGCAATCACGATGGCTTTCTTCATCAGTTCCATCGGCTCCGCCATCATCTCCACCCGGGTGGCATACAGAGTCGCCAGCGGCTCGCCCCGCTCCACCGTCGCCCCGCGCCGCGCATGGAATTCAATGCCCGCATGGGGGTCGACGGGTTCCAACCCCAGCGACGAGGACCTGTCGCTGGGGGCCCCGGCTCCGCCGGCCTTCTCGCGTCCCGCGCCCAGGCGCTGTACTGCCCAGCCCAGCGCGCTGGTGTCCATCTCCGCAATGAACCCGCTCTCCCAAGCCTTCAGCACGCTTGTCGCGCCTGGCTTGTGGAACCCCTTCAGGTCATCGAAGACCGCGACATCCCCTCCCTGGGCATCGACCATCTTGCAAAATGTGGCCAGCGCCGCGCCATCTGTCAGCGCAGCCTCGGCCATGCGGTAGCCTGCCTCGGGCGTCTCTGCCTTGCCGCCCAACATGATCATCCAGCCGGCCAGCGTCAACGACAGCTCGCGTAAGTCCTCGCTGCCGGCCGGCCGCTCGCCGCGCAGCAACTCCACGCACTCCACCAACTCGATCCAGTTACCCGCCATGCGTCCCAGCGGTTGTCCCATATCCGTCATCAGGGCCACAGTGCGCGTTCCCGCGGCCTCGGCCGTGGCTACCATCAGCGCGGCCAGGTATTCGGCGTCCTCGCGCCGGCGCAGAAACGCACCCGAGCCCGTTTTCACATCCAGCACAAGCGCATCCAGACCTGCGGCCAGCTTTTTGCTCAAAATCGAGGCACAAATCAGCCCCGGACTCTCTACCGTCCCGGTCCGGTCGCGCAGCGCATACAGCACGCGGTCGGCGGGAACCAGCGCCGGCGTCTGGCTCACAATTGCGGCTCCGCACCGCGCCAGGACGGTCTCGAATTCATCGAGCGAGAGCGCCGACCTGAAGCCGGGAATCGCCTCCAGCTTGTCCAGGGTTCCACCCGTATGCCCCAGCGCACGTCCGCTGATCATGGGCACTGCGAGCCCGCAAGCAGCGGCCAGTGGAGCTACCAGAAAGCTAGTCTTGTCGCCCACGCCGCCCGTTGAATGCTTGTCTACGGCCACTTTGCCCAGCCGCGACGGATCGAACTTTTCGCCCGAGTCGCGCATGGCAACGGTCAGAGCTCGTGTCTCCTCTACCGTCAGCCCCTGCAGCCATGCCGCCATCAGCCACGCCGCAAGCTGTTCCTGCGGAATCGTTCCGTCCGCCGCTCCCGCTGCCAGAAATTCGATCTCGCGCGCGTCCAGCGCTCTGCCATCGCGCTTTTTACGGATGAGGTCGATCATGTGCAGCGGCGCAGCGGCATTCGCAGACATCAGCGATTGGCTCCTTGATTTCCGGGCTGTTGGCATTCTCGCAAGGTGAAGCATCGCCCCCTTACGGATCTACTTCAACTTCATCTCAAACGCCAGCGGCATCAGGGCGGAGAAGGGCATTACCCGCATCCCGCCGGCAGCGGGAAACACCACCGGCGCCTCGGGCAATATGAACTCTGCCAGTACCTGCCGGCATGCGCCGCAGGGTGGGCTCGCGGCTTCATTCAGATTGGCGATGGCCACTGCCTCTACGCGAATCTGCGGCCCGAACTCGCTCACCGCCTGCACCAGGGCCGCACGCTCCGCGCAGATGGTGAGACCATAGCTCACGTTCTCCACATTGGTTCCGGTCACCGTCTCACCGTTGGTCAGGCGCAGTGCCGCCCCCACTCTGAAGCCCGAGTACGGCGCGTAGCTGTGCAGAGCTGCCTGGCGTGCCATGCCCAGCAGGCTCTCCAGTGCCGCATCCAGGGGCCCGTTGGAATGGCTTGTATTTTGATCCGCAGGAACCATGAACCATGAGGCTATCGCATTCCCGCTCCCGCTGTACATGCCGGGGCAAAAAGAGGCACCGCTCTCTGTCCCTCTGATTTCGAATCTCTTATCTCGTTTTCTCGTCCCAGGCGGGCGTTCTCGATGTAGCGATCCCAATGGACCTTCGCCGGTACATTGGCTTAACTTGCCCCCCGATCTCCGCTTGGGGGATTAGTACCTTGGTTCTCAACTTCATGGCCCTTATTGCCAAGGTGGGATTGACCAAAGGTAAACTGCACAACAGAGAATCATCTCCCGGGCTGGGGAGTTGGAGTCTGTGCTAAAGTTGAACCTCCAATCTCCACCGGACCCAGGAACTGTCCGGCGCATTCAGGCGGGAGAACAGCATGAGCCCACTCAGCAAATGGATCAAGCCTTCGTATGCCCGTCACCGAAGGCCCGCACGGCGGCCCGCGCCTGGTCTGACAGCATACAAGACGAACAGCTCAAATCCGGTGGCGGTCCCCATCAAGGACATCAGCTCGACAGGGGTATACCTGGAGACTCCGGAGCGCTGGATACCGGGTGATCTGGTCTCGCTGTCCCTGCAAAAAGATGGGCCGCCGGAGCTGAGTCCCGAGCGCCGTTTTGACTTGAAGGCAAGGACTGTCCGCTGGGGCGACGATGGCATGGGCCTGGCGTTTGTCTTGCCCTCTGGCATGAAAGTACATCTCTGGGAAGAAACATCGGAATTCGAGGAGGACGCGGTCGATCCGGAAGATGTCGTGAGGGAATTCCGGATCGCCGAAGCCGGTGCTTTTCTGCGGCGCATTTCCCCTGATGCTGCTGAGAGAGTTGAGCAGCTGATGCGCAAAGGTCTGAGCCGTCAAAGATGTTCGAGCGCGCTGGCCATTGCGGTCAAAGCTGAAGAGTTGCTGGCATTTGGATCGCTTACCGACCGAATGCGCGTCCATCCAGATATCCTGGTGCGGGTCTTTGAAGACGGGTCATGGGCTGAAGCCGAGTGGCTGCAGCACTTTTGGGCGGGACTCCTGGCTACCTCCTGCACCTTGGATGAAGTCAGCTCATTGAATCTGGCGTTAATCGATGTCTTCAGTCAGCTCACACCCATTCACGCACGTATCCTCGCCATTATCTGCGCCAAGGCTGCCAAAGCAATGGCCGAGCCGGGATGGGCGGGCTCCCATCCACCCTCCAGCTCGGTCGCGGAAATTATAGAGAAGATGGATACGCGCGAACTGGTTCGCATCGATCGGGATCTCGGGCATCTGGAAAACATGGAGCTGATCAAGAAGATTGAGATGTCCTCACGCCTCGAGGCCTTCAGAGACGCCCCTATCACTCCCACAGATTTCGGCCTGGAACTGAACGCACGCTGCAATGCGTATCGGGGAGAGGTGCAGAGTTTTTATAGCCCGGCGACCTTTTACACCACCGCCCAAGGGGAATGAACCGGAAGCGCGTGAGGCAGATCGGGCGGAAATCCCCCAATTGCACGGGTGGGTCCTCGTGACGTGCCACCGCATTTTATTGCCGCTCGACCGAAAGTGCGCCCACACCAAGAACTTACAGATCACGTGCCTAAAGTAACTGGTCCCCCTGCTACAAAAGTGGGATTTACAGGAGTAAGATTTTCTGAAGGAGAAGCTACTTGCCGGCCGCGCGGACCGTGGCGGCGGCAAAGGGTTAACTTCCCACGGCTTCCCCGCCATTTAAAATTTCGCGATTTTCAAATGGGAGCGGTATGAATCCATCACTGGGCAGGTCAGAGAAATCGACATCTCCGAATCAGCAAAGGCCTGAACGGCGCAGCGTGCCGGGGCTGGCTGCGTACTGCTGGACTGGTTCGGCTCCGAAGCAAAACAGCATCCGTGATATCAGCTCCACCGGAGTCTACCTGCTGACCGAAGAACGCTGGACTCCCGGTGCACTGGTCTCCCTTACATTGCAGATGATTGGCCCGCCGGAGAGTAGTCCTGAGCGCCGCATTGCGGTGCAAGCTCGGGCCATACGGTGGGGCGAAGATGGCGTCGGTTTGTCCTTCGTCCTGCCCCCGGGCACGGATTTGCATCTTTGGGAGAGTCGACTCAAGACCGCGGACGATCTGACCGATCCGAGTGATGTCCTGAGGGAGTTCCGGGTCGCTGAAGCGCTCGCATTTCTGCGCCGCATATCTCCAGCCGCGGAGGAAGACGCGCGGCGATTGTTCCGCGAAGGATTGAGCAACTATCGCGTCGAAAGCGCGCTGGAGATCGCGGCCAAAGCCGAAAAGCTCCTGGCATCCGCGCCGGATGCCGCCAGGATGCGCGCTCGTGCCGATCTGGTCTTGCGCATTCTCGAAGACGGATCATGGGCTGACAGTGAATCGATACAGCAAATGTGGGCCGGGCTTCTGGCCACAGCCTGCACCGTTGAAGGCAATGACGATTCGAACCTGGTCTTTGCTAACCTGCTCAGTCAACTCACACCGATTCACGTTCGTATGCTCGCTACTGCATGCACCAAGGGAGTTCAAGGCTTTTCAGGTATTGGACGGATTTCTCCACGCTCGTTGGCCTGCACACCCGAAGAGATGATGAAGGTGACAGGTTCACGCGAGATGTTGAAGCTTGATCGGGACCTCGAGCATCTGTCTGACCTGGGCTTGCTTGAGAAGAGAGTGAAGTCTTCACGCTTTACACCCGTAGAAGACGCCAATATCGCTCCTACACCTCTCGGTCAACAGTTGCACGCACGTTGCAGCGGTCGTCGGGAAGGGTCAACTGAGTTTGTTGGAGTCACACCTGCCGCAGTATTTTTTGCCAACGAGCCTCAACTTTAAAGCTGTCGCCGGATGAGCCCGCGCATGCGTGCGGGCCTCCCCGCCCAATCCCGTTCAAGCCCGCAGTCTAGTCCGGTTTTCAAGCAGCCAGAACTTCCCTTTTTGGGGAGTGCGCGTTGTCACATTTGTACACGAGTAGGCGCTGGTAACACTAAAGAGGCACCGTAGTGCCTGGAAGTAACTGAGCCTGCTACAAAAGTGGGATTTACGAGAGTAGGATGCTCCTCAGATAAAATCTCTAACCTGTCTGCGGCATTGGAAAGTTGACCAGGGCCGACTGTCCCGACCGCAGCGGTTGGATCAGATGCATGGATCTTTCCGACAGGGGGTGACATGACTGCACTAAGTAAATGGATCAAGGCTTCTTCTTATTCGGGTCCCCCAAGGCCTGAACGCCGAACTGCTCCCGGACTTGCTGCGTATCATTGGACCGGCTCGGGACCGAGGCAATTCGATATTCGGGATATCAGTTCGACCGGGGTTTACCTTTTGACCCGTGATCGCTGGGTCCCCGGTGAGGTGGTCTCGCTGACGTTGCAGCGTCACGGGCCGCCCGAGAAAGTTTCTGAGCGGCGGTTTTCGGTGCAGGCCAGGGCAGTGCGCTGGGGCGACGATGGAATCGGCTTTTCCTTTGTTCTGCCCACCGGCATGGACGTGCGCCTTTGGGAAACGGATGCCAAATCCGAGGAAGATGCGGCACCGGGTCCGGACGACATTCTCAGGGAGTTCCGCAAGGCCGGAGCACTAGCGTTTCTAAGTCGAATTTCGCCCGAAGCCGCGAGAGAAATCGCGGAATTCATGCACCAGGGAACGAGCGACTTCAGAATTTTGAGTGCGGTGGAGATTGCGCTCAAAACTGAAGAGTTGCTGGCGTGGGCACCCGATTCCTCACGCTTGCTGGCTCACCCTCGCGTCGTGGTGCGCATAATTGAGGACGGATCATGGGCGGACCCCGATTGGCTGCAGCATTTCTGGGCGAATCTGCTGGCTACCTCATGCACGGTCATGGGAAACGACGAATCGAATCTGCCTTATGTGTACGCGCTCAGTCAACTTACACCCATACATGCTCAAATTCTGGCCGTCGTATGTTCCAAGTCCACCGAGCCCCGGACCGAACATGGGTGGACGCCTTCCCATCCGCCTTCCTGCTCTGCGCAGGAGATCATTACGAGGACAGACCCGCGCGAACACGTCAGGATCGACCGCGATCTTGGACATCTTTCCAACCTTGAGTTGATTAAGAAGAGTGAGAAGTCTTCGCGCCTTGCGACCCTGGAAGTTGCCGATATAACTCCTACCCGTCGGGGTCTTGAACTTTACGCGCGCTGCAATGGCCATCGTGGGGCGGTGGAGTCGTATTACGCGGCATTCTCTACCAACCTTTACGACTTAGCGAACGAGTAACGAGGCCACAGAACGGATAGTGCTGCACGGTGGGGCAGTCAACACCGTGCAGTCCCCATAGGGCTGCGATGGGTCGGCAACGATCAAGGTAGGTCTTTGCTGCACCCTTATCCCCTCTTCGGAGCGTCCATTCCGTGGTTCTGGCAGTGCCGGACGAACCCTTCTGCATTCTTGACTCCACACTCCATTCCCCGAAAGCGGTTCATCGCCTCATGCTGGGGCCAGAAGTCCGTTTCAGGATGCTGACTGGCGTGAGCGAAACATGCTGCCTGCTTGCGGCTCAGGGTTGTGGAAATGTCGACATAGTGTGTCGGCTGGAAAATCTGGGTCTGTTCACCTTGCTCGACTTCAAAGTAATAAAGATCGAATTTCTTGCCTCCCGTCAGCCAGGCGTCGTAGGTCAGCAGAGACGCAACCCGATGGTCGCGGTGCGTATCGATGGGCCAATGGGTGAAGACCACGTCGGGATTTTCGACGTCGAGAATCTTCCTGAAGGCCTCGTAAAGCGATGGATTCAATTCGGTGTGACCGTCAATCTGGCCAGCGAAGATGGGCCGCGCATGAAGGATCTCGCAAGCTTTCCCGGCCTCCGCGCTGCGAATCGCTGCCGCTTCCTGCATGGTCTTTCCCTTGATGCCGCTCTCGCCGCGCGTAAGGTACACGATCACCACTTCATGTCCCTCGCCGGCGTAGTGCGCGATGGTTCCTCCACAGCCGGATTCAGGGTCGTCCGGGTGTCCTCCCACGACCACAATCTTTAGCTTGCGCGCTGCTTCCGCAGGCTCCGGATTCGCAGCCGTCAAAGGTAGCCCTGTCCCCATCGACGCCATCAGAAGAGAAGAGCGCCCCAACATGTCTCTGCGGGTGATGTTTCCCATGGGATCTTGTCCGTTCCTTTTCGCTAATTTTGGAATTCGAGCCACCTGGAAGCTTGGTGGAGAGCATGTTTCGCTAAGATGCAGATCGCGTTTGAGGCCGCACAAACCAGAGCCTTCACCTAACTGACCTTGGCCTCGGACTCCTGCTTTACTCGCTCAGCAGCCTCTTCACTTCAGCGTGCAGCCGCGCGGTAATCGCCGTCTCGCTTTCGTCGTGTGCAAACCGGAGCGGCTCGCCCACGCGCACCTCGATTGTTCCCGAGCGGAACCATCCCCATCCCTGCACTTTCAGCTCGCCCAGCCCGCGAATCGCCACCGGCAGCACCACCGTCCGCGACTGCTTCGCCAGCAACCCAATTCCCGGGCGGAACGGTGCCAGCTCCCCCGCCGCCGAGCGTGTTCCCTCAGGAAACACCAGCACGTTGAACCCTCGATCCAGCGCTTTGCCCGTATGCCGGAAGCTACGCTCGAAGTTCCGCCGCCGCGGCAATGGGAAGACATTGAACAGGGCCGTCAGCAGCAGCCAGACCAGCGGTCCCGACAGCATGAACCGCCGCTGCCCGGGTCCGGCCTCGGGATTGCGAAAGTGCCGATAATCCTCTAGCATCTCGCCCGACATGGCCACTGCCATTCTCTGCCGCACCGCCGCCGGCAGTGCGTACTCCACCAGGGGTCCGTCATAGGCCGTGACGTGATTGGCCACGATCAGCATGGGCTCCCCGCCGGCCGGTGCGTGCGCCCCGGTCACCCGGGGATTGGCCAGCAACCGCACCAGCGGCCTTGCCACCGCTTCCTGAAATGCGGTTCGCAGCCACGCAACCGGCACTAGCCACGGCCAATGCGGATAAATGTAACTCTCCTGCTCCACCCCCACTGCGGGATGCCCCATTCCTTCCTCAACCGGACGTCCCGCCTTTAAGTTGTCTTTGCTGTTGCGACCAGAGCGGGAGACGGGGCCGTCTCGACCTTGTTGCGTCTCTGTTTTGCCCTGGGCAGCCGCGTAATTCCTCCTGCTTACCGCTCCGTCTCCGGCAACCAACCCGCGCAAATCCCCCAGTGTGTGCGCCTCTTCCAGTAGCCCGCTTTCCGGCGGCATTCCCAGCCGCTCCTCGATAGCTGCCGCCAGTTGCACGCGTCCCAGGCTGTCCAGGTGCAGGTCCTCCGCCAACCGCAACTCGTCGCCCACACCCGGCGGTGCTTCGCCGGCAATCTCTGCAATCAGCGCCAGCAGCCAGTCCCCGGCCGCTGAAAAATCTGCCTTCGCGCCAGCGCCTCCCGCCGCTGCAGCCACGATCCCATCCAGCCACGCCGCCACCGCTCGCCGTCGCACTTTGCCGGTTGAGGTGCGCGGCAAATCCGGCTCCGGCCACAGCACCCACCGCCGCACCCGCTGAAACTCCGCCAACCGCGTATTGGCATGCTCAACAGCCTTCGCCGCCTGCGTCTCAGCGCCTCGCACTGCCAGCACCGCGCACGCCTCGGGCCCGTTGATGGTCTCCATCGGCACCACCGCGCAGCCCGCAACGCCCGGCTCTTGCTCGATGGCCGCTTCCAGATCTTCAGGGTGCAGATTCACTCCGGTCGAGGTCACAATCGTCTCGCTCTTGCGCCCCAGGAAACGCAGCTCGCCCGTCGCCTGCCTCTCGGCAAGATCACCCGTGGCCAGCCACTCTTCTGCGCGCGGTCGCAGCTCGCCACCGCTCCACGTGGCGCCTGAAATGCCCGGCCCGCGCACCAGTACTTCGCCGTCCGGCCCAAGTTTCACTTCGCGTCCCGGAAGCGGCTTGCCCAAGGTTCCGCGCGCTACGTGGAAGGGATGATTGAGCGTGATCAGCGCGGTAGTCTCCGTCATCCCGTACCCTTGCACGACCACAAATCCCAGCCCGTTCCAGAACTGCTCCAGCGGTCCCGGCAGAGCGCCGCCGCCTGAGATCAACGCCCAGAACTTCAGCCCAAAGGCCTGATGCACGGCGCGAAAGCGCCACCACCGCATCCATGCTCCAATCTCTTGCGAGGCTGTCACCCGCTCCGCCAGCCCCGGCTGGCTCGTCTCGAGGTAGGTCTTCAGCAGGGCCATGACACGCGGCACCGCCGCCAGCACTGAGATCCGTTCCCGCTTGATCGTCTCCAGCAGCCGCGGCGCCACCAGCCGGCTCTCAAAGTGTACTTCTGCCGCAAAGATTGCCGGTACCCACATGCCCATCATCTGCCCGTACACATGGCTCAACGGCAGGGTATGCAAAAAGCGCAGCGGGTGGACCAGCCGCTCGTAACGCATATACCTTTGCGCCGCTTCTTCGATGGGCCATACGCTGGCGACCACGTTCCCATGCGTATGTACAATGCCTTTGGGCTCGCCCGTTGTCCCGGATGTAAAGAGAATTTGCAGCGGAGTATCCGCGCCCTGGCCGGGTACAGCCCCAGCCTCCTCAGTGGGTAGCGTGCCAGCCAGATCCTCAAAGACCAGCTTTGGCCACATGCCTTCAAGTTGGCTCAGCAGCAGCGCGTCGCCTATCACCAGCCGTGGCTGCACGTCCGCGGCCACGCGAGAAGCAAACTCCGCGCTTCCATAGGCATCCAGCGGAACCGCCAGCACCCCGCGCAGCATGCAGCCATAGAAGGCGCTCACCCACTCAGCGCTGTTCTCCGCCCACAGCAGAACGCGGTCCCCCGGCCCAATGTCCCGCGCGGCCAACAGCGCGGCAAACCGTCCCGCCAACCGGGCAAGCTCTGCGTACGTCGTTGCCCGCCGCCGGTTTCCCCGGTAGTGAACCACCGCAATCCCACGGTCAAATCGGCGGAGGTCGTTCAGCAGTTCAGCCAGATGTTCGCGCATCGCATCTCCGGCAGCTTCATCCTAGCAGCGTTGATTCACTAGAAGTTGGATGAGCGTGGCCACGCGCAGATGCATTGATGCTGAACGAAGTAATGAATATTTGTTGTTGTAAGTGCAGGTCCGCTAGAGCATTTGACTCTGCCACGATCGGTCTACGCCTTGTCCCTGGCGCATATTGCATAGGGTAGATTCATGTAGTCCTGATAGGCCGCCGTCGAGTAGAGCATTCGAAAGATTGAGATAGGAGGATGGCTGGCCAGTCACGAGCGATCGAATCAAGCGAATCAGTGCTGATAAACGAGAGTCGTATTGGGACTTGCGCTTGGCCACCGCGTTATGCTTTGGATACTCTTCTTCATCATTTGTATGGGCCTGGGTTATCCGACGCTCAACCGTTACGACCCGCGGTCGGTTCCGGGTCTCTCTGATTCCGTCGGATATTACTCGCTCGTGACTGGGGGTGACCAGACTGGCGAACATTCGCACCGTGTGCTTGTTCCGTATCTGGCCAGGCCCGTCTATTGGCTGGCCGAGGGACATCTAAATACCTGGAATCCGGTTTTCTTCGCGCTCTTGGTTGTGAACTCTTTCTTTGTCGCAGCCACTGCATCCCTGTTGGTAAGCGCCGGTCAACGGATTGTTGGGGATTATCCCACAGCGATGATTGGTGGGTTTGTCTATCTGGCCGACTTCGCCGTCTCTAATTTCAATCTATCTGGGTATGTGGACTCCGCCGTGAACTGTTTGCTCATGGTGATGGTATGGACGTTGCTTACGGAGCGCTGGTGGCCATTGCCACTATGGGGCGTTCTCGGCGCCCTGGCCAAGGAGACCTATGTTCCCCTCGCGGCTGTATTTGCATTTGCATGGTGGCTTACATCTTGTCGACGCGGCTCACTCCGATTCTCGCGGCTGGCGTGGATAGGAGCAAAGGTTGGGGTCGGACTCGTGACAGTGACGCTCCTGATGTTCATGAGCTCTTCGCCCTACTCACCGCTGAGCTTCGCGGCTTCACAATGGGCCGAGTCCGGCTCCGGTCACTTGTACCTTTCGGGTCTGTACAGATGTCTCGTCGCCCGTGAATTCCTCTTTACTTTCGCATGGCTGCTTCCGCTAGGCCTGTGGAGACTCGGGCGCCTGCCAAGAACATGGGTGATAGGTTCCACGTGCGCGGCGCTGGCAGCCCTTGCAATGGGGGCCTACGTTGACGCGATGGGCAATGCTGCCGGGCCTGTTTTTAGTGCGTTAGGCCCATTGCTGAGCTTATCGGTTTCACTCCTCCTCGTAGAGACGCGTAAGCGCAGCGCGCGACAGGATTCGCTTTTGAGACTTGAGAGATCCTAGGTCTCCTTGTTCTTTCTGCGCAGGCTCTTTGCCTGAGATTCCCGATATTGAGTGCGCTCAGGTGCGCGCGATTGGCGGCCCATTTCATTTCGATGAATTTTCCAGTAACCTCACAACATACGCGCCGAGCATCCGCGGGCTTTTTTAAAGGAGCACCGAAGTTTGGGCATGACTGAAACCGCCGCGCATCTGCTCTCACTGAGCTATCCCGCCGAGTTCGCGCCCGGCGCCCGTTCGGCGGTCACCACCTGCCTGCGCATAGATCCGGCTGAGAAGGTCACTCTTGTCACCGATCGCATCACCGAGCCCATCGCCGCCGCACTCGGCGCGCAGTTGGCCGAGTGTGGTTGCCCGTGGAATGCCTTCGTGCTCGAGGACCTGGCCCCCCGTCCCCTCATTGACATGCCTTCCGCGGTGCTGGCCGATATGGAAACTTCGCAGGTCTCCATCTTCGCTGTGCAGGTGCAGCCCAATGAGTTGCATTCGCGTATGCAGATGACAGACATTGTGAATCGCCGACGCATGCGCCACGCGCACATGGTCAACATCACCCCTGAAATCATGTGCCAGGGTATGCGTGCCGACTTCAACCTCGTGGACCGGCTAAGCCAAAAGGTTCTGGACCGGGTGCGCAAGGCCACCCGCATCCGCGCCACCACCACCGCCGGCACAAACATCACTGCCGAAATGAATCCCGGCTACCGGTGGTTCAAGACATCGGGCATTATCTCCCCCGAGAAGTGGGGCAACCTGCCCGGAGGCGAGTGTTTTACCGCCCCCGGCGAGGTCAACGGCACCTTCGTGGTGGACGGCGTGGTCGGCGACTGGCTATGTGCCCGCTACGGGCTGCTGGCAGCCACCCCGCTCACCATCGAGATCGCCGCCAACCGCATCCTGCGATGCGCAAGCCGGAACAAGGAACTCGAAGCGGATTTCTGGGCCTATACACATACGGATGAGAACTCTGACAGGGTGGGCGAGTTCGCCATTGGCACCAACATTGGCGTCGAGCGGGTCATCGGCAACATTTTGCAGGACGAAAAGTTCCCCGGCATCCACATCGCCTTCGGCAATCCCTACGGGGAGCACACCGGCGCCCCCTGGCGTTCGGGAACACACATCGACGTGGTGGGCTTGGGCTTCAACATCTGGCTCGAATCCGATGCCGGCCGGGAGCAAATCATGCGCGAAGGTCGCTTCCTGATTGCGGCCTGAGATTTTTTTATGGGGTCGGTCCCGGTCCGGAATCCGTGCGCCGCTCTTGGCATCTAATCTGGTGTTATGAGCTCCACTGCCTCGCAATCTCTTCGCACTCTTGGTAACTCTGACTTGCAACTTACGCCGATCGGTTTTGGCGCATGGGCAATCGGCGGCGGCAACTGGGACTTTGGCTGGGGCCCCCAGGACGACAATGAATCCATCGCCGCCATCCACCGCGCATTGGACCTGGGAGTCAATTGGATTGACACCGCAGCAATTTATGGTCTGGGCCGCTCGGAAGAAGTTGTGGCCCGGGCTCTTAAGACGACCAGCCACAAACCGATGGTCTTTACCAAATGCGCCATGCGCTGGCACAGTGACCGCTCCATCTACCGTTCGCTCAAAGCTGCCTCGCTCGCCGAGGAACTGGAAGCCTCACTGCGCCGCCTCGGCGTCGAGACTATCGATCTGTATCAAATTCACTGGCCCATCCCCGACCCCGAAATTGAAGAGGGATGGGAGGCTTTGGCCCGCTTTCGCAAGCAGGGAAAGGTTCGCTGGATAGGCGTTTCAAACTTTTCAGTCGAACAGATGAAGCGCATCCAGAAGATCGCTCCAATCACCAGCCTGCAACCCCCGTATTCTCTGTTGCGTCGGGCCGTTGAAGACGAGATTCTACTGTTCACACAAGCCAACGGCATCGGCGTGATCAACTATTCGCCGATGGTCTCTGGCCTGCTGACGGGCAAAATGACCGCTGAGCGCATCGCAGGATTGCCGACCGACGATTGGCGGCGGCGTTCGCCCGAGTTCAACCAACCGAAGCTGAACCACAATCTTCAACTGGTCGAGTTACTGCGCGAAATCGGCGACGGCCACGGTGTAAGCCCTGGCGTGGTTGCCGTGGCCTGGACGCTCAACCATCCAGCTATAACAGCCGCCATCGTGGGCGGACGCAGCGCACAGCAAGTGGAAGGGCTGGCCCCGGCGCTTGAGTTTCGGCTCACCGCGGAGGAGTACGCACGCATTAACGCCTTCGTGGCAGCCGGCGCAGCCTGAGACGGCGAAGGCTCATTCTGAAGCAAAAAGCCCCGGCCGAGGCCGGGGCTTTTTGCTTCAGGAAAGAACTGAGCTACATTGCAGCAACAAAATCGGGAACGAGGCCGGCTGCATTCTCCTGCAGCAACTGTGTCATCCGTGCGGCCATGCCGGTGTACATCGATGCGGCACGGAAGGCATTCACGCGGACGCCTTCGCTCGCTTGGCTGCAAGCATACTGGGCAAGAGCCATCAGAACGCAGAGCCGAATCTGCATGGCATCACTGCGCAGAGTCTCCAGAAGGACGCGGTCCACGGAGTCGCAATTGCGAGATGCGAAGTCGGCCATCTGCAGCAGCACGCGGGCATTCTGATATATCGCCCACAGGCCATGGGCGCCCTGGAGACGCTTCCAGGTTTCCTCGGGAGTGGCGTCGTCCAGCCCTTCCTTCCAAAGGAAATGATCGCTTAGCTGGCGTGCGCTCCAGTCAGGCCGCAGCCTGGCTAAAAGCGATTCCCAGGATTGATTGTTCTGTCGGCGTACGCCGAGTCTCCAGCGGCCGAGATAGAGCGCCACAATTGCAATTGCAGCGATTTGGAGCAGAGGCAGAATCATTGGCGATCCTTAGACCGGGTATTGACCCCGCCAGATTTCCCCCAGGCGGCCCGGTCGGTATTCACTGCACGTTCCATTAGTAACAGAAAATCAATCGCTGCGGGTAGAAATTTGGTGGTTCTGTACTGCTTTCTTGTCCAATTAGTACCCACGTGATCTGTACACATTCGTAACTTAAGGTAACTTCCCCTTCGGGTCAATGATACTTTCTGGTAGCAGACCACCCCGTTTGGGGCAGGATAAGGACGGCCTAACTATCGGGAATTTAAAGCTTTCCCGGTATTCCGCCGGCACCGCGCCCAGATGAAAGCAGACGATTCCAGAATATTGCACCCTGAGACACGACGGTCGACTCAGTCGGCGGGAGTTTCCAGTAGATGCATCTTCCTTTACCTAATGACCCGATTGCAGACTCCGGGTTGGGAACTTATCTTGAGTCTGTTTCAGACTCGTGTCAGGCCCTGGGCTTCTTGACCTTGCCTGGAGAGCCCTCTTTCAGCGCAAGGCGGCCTTCGTGGGCGGCACCAGCCATCGCCAAGAGAAAGTTCTGCATTTGGGGCGTGAACTGCTGGCGTTCCGCCTCTTTCTGCGAGAAGCTCACCAACCAATAGACCATCGAACCGATGTAAGTGGTTGCCAACAGCTCATCCAGGTAGGCGTACTGGGGTCCCACGGCCTGGTGATTGTGCAGGACAGAGACGGCCAAGCTGCACAGAGAATAGAACCCAAGCCCGGTGGCAATTTGCAATTCGCGGTTACGCCAACCAATGGAAAGCATCTGGCTGAACCCCGCCAGAGCCATGAAGATTACCACTCTGAGGATCGCCACTGTCTGCTGTGTATGGACATAGAAACGCCCAGTCTTTACAAGGTATGCGGGCACGGTCCATCCTGCGATGGGCCAAATCAATGCCGCTGCGAGAGCAGTGAACAGGGTTAGGATCACAATCGACTGGCGGGGTAGCGAAGCTCGGATTGGTCGAAGTACAGCCCACCCCAACTCCACCAGAACAGCAAACTGGAAGAGGGAGTCAACAATCATCTCGACCAGGTAAGCCCGGAAGTACCTTTCCTGATCGGGATATAGCTGACGGAAAAAATAGAAGAGGATGTCGACGAACAGGCTCCAAATAATATATGAGCAAAAGACGGGGATTTGGCGAAAGTTACGCCCGCGAATCGCGAGCGTAACCACCGCGGCTTCTGCCAAAACTCCGCCTACCCAGAGGATCGTATAGAGACCCAATGGCAATCTCCTGCTTGGTCCAGCCGATGAGACGAATCCAGTCTAGCAGCGATCCGGGTCAATCATCCATTTTGAGCGCGAGCTAAACCGCGTCGGCAATATGTCCAACCGGCGGCAACGGAGCCGGGATGATGGGGCTTGCGCTGGCGGTCATGTGCCCAATCGGCGGCAACGGAGCCGGGATGATGGGACTGGCGCTGGCGGTCATGTGCCCAATCGGCGGCAACGGAGCCGGGATGATGGGACTGGCGCTGGCGGTCATGTGCCCAATCGGCGGCAACGGAGCCGGGATGATGGGGCTTGCATTCGCGATAGTGACCGAAACTGCCAAGATGGACCCAAAAACGACGCTATAAAACTTCAAAGATGCTGAAAGCATTTACAGGCGCTCCTTAGAACTGTGGGTATGCACCCAAAAGACTACCCCAAAAGAGGCACGATGGCTACCACAAAAGTAACTATTTTATAAATTTTCTATTTCAAAGGGTGTTTTTTGCCATTAGAGACAAGCCGTAGAGGTCGGCGTATGACCAAACGTGCTGTCGAGGACTCATTCAATGTGAGTTGCATCACACCTTCTAGGCCTTTTCTGATACGTGAGGTACGGTTTTCGTGCAAAGTTGAGGCCGCTCGCTGTCGGCGACAGAGAAGGGTTATCTTTAGTCTGGCGATGGAACACTCCGGAAGAGGGGAAACGATGATTCCCGAGCTGCGCGATCTTTTCAATCAACGGTTTACAGCGGAGCGCTATGTCGCCCTTCTGGAACTGCTTGGGGCGCGCTGTGGTGCGGAGGTCGAATTTCGGGTGGCGGAAACGCCAATTTTTGTGTCGCAGTCAGTTTTGGCTGAAATGGCTAAAGCTGGTGTGGAGCTGGCACGCAGCCTGATGGCAGACCCGGACTACCTAATTGCAGCCCGCAAAGCCATTCCGCAGGGCTACTGTGTTGCGAGCGAGACGACTCATCCGCACTTTCTTACCGCCGATTTTGCCCTGGTGCGGAACGAAAACGACAACCTGGAGCCCAGATTGGTTGAAATCCAGGCGTTCCCATCGGTTTTTGGCTATCAGGCGGTCCTGAACGCTGTGTATCGCGAAATTTTCGACCTGCCTGGATCACTGGGCGAATACCTGAGCGGCTTGGATGAGGCTAGCTACTGGGAGCTACTGGCGCGCACAGTTCTTGGCGGCAAGAACCCCGAGAATGTGGCGCTGATCGACGTTGACCCCAGGCATCAGAAAACGCGGCCCGATTTCGAAATCACAGCAAAAAAACTAGGCATCGCGGTGGTAGATATTCAGCGGATTGAACCCGCTGGTAATAAGCTGTATTACCGAAATACTTCCGGCCGGATTGTGCCCATTCATCGGATCTATAACCGTGCCATTGCCGACGAACTCATCTCACGCAATGTACATCTTCAGTTTGACCTGACTCACCCCTGGGATGTGGAGTGGGCAGGCCATCCCAACTGGTACTTCCTCATCAGCAAGTTTTCTCTTCCGTGGCTTTCACGCCCGCTCGCTGGATTCAAAGTGGTGCCTCCTGCGGCCTTCCTCGGCGACTTCCTCGCCGGCCCAGGGCGTGCGGCCCTGGCTGCCTCCGGTGTGCTCCTCCCGGCTGCGACCGGGCCGCAGACGGTGTATGGCGAACTGCTGCTCAAGCCGCTGTTCTCCTTTGCAGGTAAGGGGATTGAGTTCGACCCAACACAGAAACAATTGGAGGCGATTGCGGCCGGGAGTCGAGACAACTATCTGGTGCAACAGCGGATGCGCTTTGAACCCACCATCGAGACCCCGCATGGGCTCACCCAGGCCGAGATCCGCATCCTCTATCTATGGCCTGACGGCGGCACCCTGACTCCAGCCTTATCTCTCGTGCGCCTGGGACGGGGAAAGATGATGGGCGTGGACCAAAATAGGAACCAGGAGTGGGTGGGCGCTTCCGCGGCGTTTTACCCCAGGGAGAGGGCAGGTAGCTAACTCGACACTGCACATTCTTGATTACGCCGTACTTCGCTCTTTGCCGATTAGATTACCTGGTCTAAACTTTGGTGCTGTAGGTAAAACTCGAAAAGTTCGATACAGTTGCGAGTACGTCCCGCAATGGCGGTAGGAAACTACGAATGGAAACCTCGAAGTTGGGTTTATCACCCCGGAAGAGCCAATCGACGTTGGGTACTTCCCGCAAGGAAGTACGGTGCGCGGTGCGTTTTCCGCTCGAGTTGCGGGTGACGCTTGCCAATGACCTTCAAGATAACCCGGCTGTCACGCGCAACGTTTCGGCCAGTGGAGTTCTCTTTGAGCTGCACGGACCCCTGAATGTAGGCCAGGACATCAAATTTGCGTTGCGCATGCCAGGAACCGTACTCGGCACACCGCACGATGTGTTAGTTCAGTGCCGCGGACGTGTGGTACGCTGCTCAATGAGCCAAGAGCATTATCAAGCCGCCGCGACGATCGATGAGTACCGGTTTGTGGAGCAGTGACAGCTCCTGTGGGCTTTCAGTTGCATACTATGGAACGTTCAGACGATTCTCCTGATGTTGAGGTGCTCGACGGACCGGTCAGGCCGGGAACCGTTCGCATTATTCTTGCGGACTCGCAGGCCATTTACCGCGTGGGGATACGCAAGATCTTCGCGGTAGAAGACGACCTCAGGGTGGTCGCGCAGGCAGACTCTCTGGAGAATCTCCGAACGGCCATCGAACGCTATCCCACTGACATTGTTTTGCTTGAAGGGGGTCTGTTGGTCGGCACGGCCAATGCCATCCCCGAGCTGCTGCGGCTTGCTCCCGACGTCAAGCTCATTGTGCAAGCCATAGCGGCCGATGAGAACCAGACTGTCGAGCTTTATCGCCGCGGTGTTCGCGGCATCATCTCCCGCTCCATTTCACCCGACCTGCTGGTGCGTTGCGTGCGCAGGATTGCCGCCGGCGAAACATGGATCGACAACCAATCAGTGACCTGGGTGATTGAAGCCTATCGCGCGCAAGCTGCCTCATTGGTCAGCCCCCGCAGCCAGCCGCGCCTGTCGCCCAAGGAAATGGCTATCATTACCTGCATCACGCAGGGCAAGCGCAACAAGGAAATCGCCTTTCAACTGGGAACGACCGAGCAGGTTATCAAAAACTATCTGCGCAAAATCTATGACAAGCTGGGTGTGTCGGACCGGCTTGAACTGGCTCTCTATTGTCTGCATAACAAGATTATTCAGGCCGATGCCGATGAAGTGACTGTGGCCCAGAAAATCGTGGCCCGCTAGATACACCTCTCACTTATTCCCACTGCACACACCGGTTAGCGGGAGTTTGACTCCATCTTGCTAATTCCACAGTTTTCTCCCTCGGAGTCTTTCTTGCCGGTGCAACTGACTGCATCCTGCTCGCCGGCACAATTCCTGCGCGCCAACTCGGTCAGCCGTATCAGATGGGACAGTTCAGCCTCGCCCAGATGCCCCAGCAACTCTTTCGGAGCGAGATTAATGCCTGGGTCCATTTGGCGCAGCAATTCCAGGCCCGCATCGGCGATCTGCGTCCACACGACACGCCGGTCCTGCCGGTCGCGCTGCTGACGGATCAGCTTGAGAGCCTTGAGGCGCGCCAGAAGGCGTGTAATGTCGGGCTCAGCGGTAATCATGCGGCTGCCTATCGCCGAACAGGTGAGCCCCTGCGGCTGGGCGCCGCGCAGAATCCTCAGAACATTGTATTGAGTCGAGGTGATGCCCCAGTTGCGGCTGCGGCGCTGAAAGGCGCGCTGCAGGCAGTCGGCCGTTCGCATCAGGTTCAGCAGCGCTTCCTCTTCGAGGCTTGAGAAAGGGCGCTCCTGCACAATCTCGCGCTTCAGGCTGGCCATGGAATCTCTCCTTGCTCAAAGTGCCGCGTTCAAGCAGAAGCAAGGCGCCCCGCGCCGCCCTGTCTCCGTCTGAAGCCCTTACTGCTTGACCACGTCGAGGTCGATGGTGAGCTTGACGTCGTCACCCAACACGCTGGCCGGGAATTTTGTTGCAATGCCGAAGGCTGTGCGGCTGATCGTAGTAGTGGCTGCGAAGCCGGAATGTGGCTTGTGGTCCATCCCCGGAACCGGGCCGGTGGGGCCTTCTACCTGCAGCACCACGGGTTTGGTCACTCCGTGCAGGGTCAGGTTGCCTGTTACGGCCAAGTTGCTGCCGTCTCTGGCCACGCTGGTGCTGGTAAATGTGGCGGTGGGGAAGTTGGACACGTCAAAAAAGTTCGCACTCTTCAGGTCCGTATCTCTGGGGCCTACGCCGGTGTCCACCGTGGTTACATCGATGGTGACATTGACGGTTGACTTGGTGATGTCCGCTTCATTCAGAACAATGGAGCCTCCGATGTTGCCAAAGCGGCCATGGACTTTGGAGAGGCTCATGTGGAGGATGCTGAAGTCGACCTCGCTATGCGCCTTGTCTGGAACCCAGGTGGAGGTTTGCGCCACGGCCAGGGGAACCGCCAGCGCCAGAATGCCTAATGCAAATGCCAATCTCTTCATTGATCAAGTCCTTTCGATTTCGGGCCACGGGCCGTTGGAAGTTGCCGGCAGAGACCAAGCGTCTCTAGCCGGACGGGGACGGGGAACGGGGAAGCCTGCCGTACCGCGGAAGAGTTACGAATACCTTTTAATTGGACGCTGCAAGAATGTTAATCGTTGCAACAAATAATTTTCTCAAAAACCGGATCAAGCCGGCTGCCTGGAGGCGGTCAATTCAAGCGCGAACCGAGAGGGTTCGCTCATCTTTGAGTCAACGGGTGAGATGGCGATTGGGCGTCAACCGAGATTTCTGCTACATCGGTGTTTGCCATTACTCACCCTGACTTGCGGACCTGTCGCCTAAGCCAATGAGTGCGTTGGCCTGTTCACATCCTCCGGGATCGCAAACCTCTGGATTATCGGCCACTCGGAATCAATGAGCTTATTCACGGAACCGCACATGGACGATCTTCATAACCTGCTTTGCCATAGCAGGAGACAATTTCTGCCGGATCGGTTCGGGTAACAGGTCATAGCTTCCCTCCAGCAGCGAAAACTCGTCCACAAATTCCACCTTCGGATTCAGAGCCGATACTTGCTTGCTGTCGTCCAGTCCCCATTGCATCTCTGCCTTCATTTTCGTCCTGGATATAAGCGAGTGTTGGGCGAGTTCCGGAGTTAGTGACGGAGCTATCGTGTGAAACAGCATCTCCTGTCCGGGGAAATTCTCGGCGAGGCAGGTGAATATCTTTCTGTGTTCTTCTTCCGTAAAGTACGGCAATAGTCCCTCCGCGACAAACAGGACTCGACTTCTCGCGTACCGTTTGATCTCCCCAACCCAGTCGTCATCAAGAACGGACGCTGCAATCATCCGGTGCCGCTTGCTTTCCGGCTCGCGGAGCTTCTGCCGAAAGGTAATCACGCCGGGTAGGTCCAGTTCAATCCATTCGAGCCGGCCGTTATCAAGGCGATGGAAGCGCGTATTTAGTCCGGCGCCCAGGTTCACTACCAGTCCATCCGGCGCCTCTTCAAGAAAGTTCTTTACCTGTTCGTCGAAGATGACTCTTCTTTTGTTCATGGCGGCTGTCGTCACGGCCGTCACCCAGTTCTGCGATGAGTCAGCGTCGAACTTGCCCCAATCGTAAGCGATGGCATCGTGGAATCTCTCGGCAATTTCATCCTTGAAGCTGCTAGACTCGCTTTTGCTTTCCTCGACGCAGCAATGCAGCGGGATGAGCAGTGTTTTAGAGACGCCCTTGAGGTCGTCAGATTGAATCTGTTGCATTGGCTTTTTCTCCTCTACGGATACACCCGGCCCAGCAATTCAAGCTCCGATTGCAGGTTAGATGCATGACTGTATCTAATCAGAGACGTCGGCCAATGTCAATAGGATACAATTAAGTATCTAATGGCGGAGTGGGATGAAGGATCATACAGTCGAACGGCGGCGCGGCAAGGCGCTTGAAGATGCGGTGCTCGATGCGGCGTGGAGCGAGTTGCTCGGCGGCGGTTACGCGAGCTTCACAATGGAGGCTGTGGCGGCGCGCGCGCACACAAGCCGGCCAGTGCTCTATCGCCGCTGGCCGAATCGAGCCGATCTCGCCATCGCAGCGATACGCCACATCAGGCATAAACATCCTCTGGTTATCCCCGACACAGGAAATGTGCGCGGCGATCTGGTTGCTTTGCTGCAACAATTCTCAAAAGGTCGCGCCCTGTTCGCAGCCTTCTTTTCTTTACAAATGAGTGAATATTTCTCTGAGACGAACACCAGCCTGGCCGATCTCAGGACGAGTGTGCTCCAGGGCGATCACAGCCAGCTCGCTGTCGTGCTTGCACGAGGAGTAGATCGTGGTGAGATCGATCGAAGCAAGCTGACGCCCCGGATTGCCTCGCTGCTTCCTGATTTGTTGCGGCACGAGGTCCTGATGACCTTAAAGCCCGTTCCCAACGCCGTCATTGCGGGGTTCGTCGACGACATCTTCCTGCCATTGGTTCGCCCGAAACCGGCACGCAGAGAGAAAAAGTAAAGAGGCGACAACGAAAGCGGAAAATCTAAACATCCGCAATTTGGTTCTCAACGAGTGGTAAATCGCCAAAGCACTCATCGAGGCTTCACAAGGTCCGTGCAGTCGGCACTGTCCCAGGAATCCCCAATGAACGCTCATTCAGGGGTGCAGAGATGCTGGGCGTGTCATAGTACCGATCCGGGCCATCTCTGAGTTTGCTGGCTTTCAATGAGCGACTCGGCCTGAAGTCGCCATTCGAGAATCGAACACGAGTAGTTCTCAATTGGTGATAACCGCCCAGTTCGCTCAGAGAAGCGTTCAGACCGGTATGTTGGTCTCATGGTCACTCGTGGCTGGTTCGCCAACTCTCTCAGAAGCTGTCCAAAAACCATCAAGGCCGGGTACGCCACTTCGTCCAGCAATGCTCTCCCATCGAATGCTGAGAACGACTGCCCTTTTGCATTGAATTATGTGTGACCGGCGCATAATTGAATTTGAGTTGAGTATCGATAGGTCGATTGCTGGGACGGGGAGTGTCGCCAGTCGAACCACACGTCGGGAGGCTGCACGCAGGCAGGCGCGGAAGGGTACTTGTCTTCGTGAATTTGGGATGGGACTACCCCGGCGCGCCGAAATAGCGGCCTAACTCCTTTAACGTCTATATTCTGCGGGGAACCCCTGCGGAATCAATATTTTACAGCGCAACCCATACCTTAAACGCATGAAAATAGATAATTTATCTACAGAATAGGGGGGGAGGGGGTGGGGTTACTCATCGGTTAAACGGTGACTGTCCCCCTGCTACTCGCCGCTCCCCCGATGTTGTGCCTTTGTCCCCGCGCTGGCCGAATGCATGAGGAATCTGCGCAAGTTCGAGTATGAAGGCCTGGAGCAGGCTCCCGCGCCCCCCGCGGAATGAGCGTGGCACGAGATTTCGCGCGGTGCGCCGGAGCAAGGGAACGTCTGCTATTCTCCCGGAGATGTCTATCGTCCGCGACTTCAAACGGCTGAGCCGCGCCCAGCGCCACACCTTTGTGGCCTCCTTTCTGGGCTGGACGCTGGACAGCCTCGACTTCTTCCTGCTGATCTTCTGCGTCAAGGCAATCGCGACGGACTTTGGCGCCAAGCCTTCCGACGTGCTGGGCGCTGTCTTCCTCACCCAGGCCTTCCGGCCGGTGGGCGCGCTGGTATTCGGCATGCTGGCCGATCGCTACGGGCGGCGCCCCGTGTTGATGATCAACATCCTCAGCTTTTCCGTCATTGAATTGGCATGCGCCTTTGCTCCCTCGCTCACCGTGCTGATGGTGTTGCGCGCGCTGTTTGGCATTGCCATGGGCGGAGAGTGGGGCGTGGGTGCGGCGCTGGCCTTTGAGACTCTGCCTACGGAAGGCCG
>Ga0182013_10000810_pt1 | contig 43489 bp, 40 predicted proteins | sample 612S2MmetaG_FD_120487 | JGI IMG/M metagenome (GOLD analysis project Ga0182013, IMG submission 120487) | Permafrost microbial communities from Stordalen Mire, Sweden - 612S2M metaG | ecosystem: Environmental > Terrestrial > Soil > Wetlands > Permafrost | place: Sweden: Stordalen | collected... | reverse complement strand
GCGTGCTGGTGTTCCGCAGCGGGTCGTAGGCGCTGACGGTCGGCGGCGTTTCGGTTTCAGGGAGGTTCCCGAGGGTGATGCGGAAGTTCTCACTGGGCAGGTCAAAGCGCGTGACGTCGCTCGGCGAGGCGCCCGGTTCGTAGAGCGTCATCAGGTCGGTCGTCATCACGTAGACGGGGATCACGAAGTGCGTGGGGGACGACTGGAACGGCAGCACGGCGAGCACGTCGCGGTCGTAGAGGTTGGGGTGCTCTTCGGTCCCGTCGCCCGTGAAGATGGCGTGGTTGCCTTCCTGCGTGATCGACAGGAGTTTGAGCTGCCTCGCTTCACCGGAGGGGCCGGGGCCTTCGAAGCGGGCGAGCATGTTGTGGAAGCCTTCCATGATTTCGCCGCCCGCCTTACGTCCGGGGTACGTGCCGGGGTTCGATTCAAGGTCGGCCCAGAAGGTGCTGCCGACCAGGCTGAACGGGCCCGTGCCGCCGGTGCCGAAGAAGTACTCGCGGCCGATCCCCTTGTTGATCATCGCGACCAGGCTCCTGAGCAGCGCCTTCGCGTGGAAGTGGACCTTGTCGGCGGGGCTCATCACGCTCGCGGGGCCTTCTGCCGGCGTGACGCCGTCAGGGCCGACGACCGTCGCGTGGCCCTCGCCGAGGTTGTACTCGGTGACCCACTTCTGCACCGGCGCTCCCCCGACGGGCCCGACGCTGCGGCCGTGCGGGAATTTGTAGACGTCGGTCGTCATCGGGGCGACGTCGCGGACCAGCGTCTCGGTCGCGAGGTCGCTCAGCATGAACTCGGGGAACACCGTCTGATAGCTCGGGGTGAAGAGCGGCGCGAAGGCTCCCTTCAGGGTGTCGCGTCGACCCTGGGCGTTGAGGGGCACGATGGCGTTTTCGTGGTATGCGGCGGGGTAGACGCGTCCGCCGACGTACGGAGCCTTGCTCAGGGCGGTCAGCCCGACCGGCGCGTCCGCGCCCGACGGGAAGGGCGTCTCGCTCGCGAAGCCGTCGCTGATCCCGACTTCGGGGGAGAACCCGTTCGCGGGGTTGCGGAGGTAGTCGACCGTTTCCTTGAGGATCGCCCTCATGACCGCTTTTTTGACCAGGTGGCTTTTCGGGATGGATTTCACGTCCATGGACTGCGCCTGGTTGGCTTCTTCGCCTTCGACGCCGGCGTTTTCGTTTTCGTTTTCGGTTTCGGGGGCGTCTTCGGCTTCCATCGGTTCGGCCGCTTCTGAGCCGTAGTCCGCTTCGGACCCGGGCTGGAAGTTGATTTCGTCTTCTTCGGCGACCTTTTCGGCCGGCGCCGCGCTTTCGGGTTCCGCCTGCTGCTCCGCTGCCTGCCTCTGAGCATGCGCCTGCGAGCGCGCTTCGTCTCGGGAACCGACTTTTTCATAGTTTTCGAGGTCGAGGAACTTGGAGCCGAACGTGATCTCGTTCCAGACCTCGATGTCGAAGTTGCCGGGGCCGACGATGGCCGCCGCAGCCCTGCTGACAGCTCCCACGTAGTCCACCCAGCCGGACATCGTTTCCTGGAACTGTGGGTTCGGTTCGCCGTTCGCCAGCGTCGGCGAGGTGAACGGGCTGTATAGGAGCGTCGTGCCGCCGTGCTTGCCCGCGGGCAGCGCGTTCGGCAGCGGTTTGATCAGCGTCGCCACGCCGGTGGGGCTGACGGATGTGATCAAGATGTCGGGGTACCCTCCGAAGGCGAGTGTGTTGAAGCCGGTCTTGTCGGGGATCACCAGGCTCGCGCTGGCGGGGGAGAGCTGTACGGTGCGGGCGCCGGCCGGGGCTTCTCCGGTCGTTTCAAGCACGACGTGCTTCCACGGCGCGGGGTTGTCGGTGTAGGACTGCAGGACGATGAGCGGCCGGAGTCCGTGCTTGTGCAGCGCGGTGAGTCGTTCGTCGAGGGACTGCAGGCGGCCCGGGTTGAGCTGGTTCGGGTTTTCGTAGGAGATCGAGGACCAGTCGACCGCGATGCGGGCCAGCTTGAAACCGCTTTCCTGCAGGAGCTGGGCTGCAGGTTCGACGAACTTGATGTTGACGTTGAAGTTGATGCCGGTGCCGTCCAGCAGCCGTGAGGAGGACCAGGTGTCCATGTAGGCGCGCCAGGGCTGCAGCCAGAAGGATGTGGTGCCAAAGGGGGCGTCCGTCAGGAAGCGCGGGTCGATCGGGTCGGTGACGGTTTCGCCGCTGTCTCCGGGGAGCGGCGCCTTGGACCTCGGTTCCGTGCCGGTCTTTTCGCGTGTCGGCTTCGCCGGCGCCTGGGTTTCAGGCGCAAGGACGCCGCCCCCTATCGGGGTGGCTTCCAGCTTGCCGGAGCCGTTCGCGCGCTTCGGCGCAGGACGCCTGCGTGCTTTCGTGCTCGCGCACCTGGTGGCCGCCTTCGCGCGGGACGTCTTCTTCGCCTTCGCGTGCTTGGCCGGCCGCGCGGTGGTGCAGAGCGTGCGCGAGGTGCTCTTGTGATGCAAGGAGGATCGCGCGGAGGCGAGTGCCGGCGCGAGGGCGGTGCTGAGCGCGAGCACCGCGCATGCGAGAGCCAGGCAGAATGGCAGGCGACGGAGGTAATACATGGCGGTCCTGACGTCGAGGGGAGTCGAGGGGGGCGATCCCCGGCTGTTTGCTGCTTCGCACTTCCGATCGACGCCGCGCAGAGCCCCCTTGACGGCCCTAAGCCCCATTGGACGTTTGATCCATACCGGTCTCGGCCGCGTGAAACTACGGTCTGCCGACGTGTTCGGCACCCGCATTCCGGACGCGTTGCCTGCGCACGCCGCGGCACACCGTCATCTATGTTTGGCGCATGTCCACACCCCCGGTGCTCGACCGCCCCGGCGGCCGGTTGCCGCGGCTGCTCGTGATCACGCCAGACTTCCCGCCCGCGAGAGGAGGGATCCAGGTGCTTACGCACCGTCTGGCGACGGGCATGACCGGCTTCGAGCGCCGGGTGCTCACGTTCGACGCCCCCGGCGCGCGGGAATTCGACGCCGCCGGCGAGCTGAGCATCCGGCGGGTCCGCGCCGACCCGCGGCTGGGAGCGGCGCGCAACGCGATCCTGAACGCAGCGGCCGTCGAGGAGGCGATTCGCTTTCGCCCCGACATGGTGCTGTGCGCGCACATCGTCCTCGCGCCGGCCGCCGCACTGATCAGGCGGGCCCTGGGGTGCGCCAGCGCGCAGTACCTGTACGCGAAGGAGATCGGAAACCGGCCGCGCCTTGCCGCGTTCGCCGTACGCCGCGCCGACGTCGCGATAGGGCTCAGCGGCTACACGGTGGACCTGGTGGCTCGCACCGGCTTGCCGCGGGCCTCGGTTCTCGTGATCCCGCCGGGCGTCGACCTCCCAGCCGATCCGAGCCCGCTCCCGTGCGCGCACCCCACGTTCGTGACGGTCGCCCGCCTGCAGGACCGTTACAAGGGCCACGACGTGCTCATGCGCTCGATGCCGCTGATCCGAGAGCGCGTTCCGCGGGTGCGCTGGGTGATCGTCGGCGACGGGCCGCTGCGCGGCGAGCTTGAGCAGATGGCCCTGTCGCTGGGTGTGAGCGACGCAGTGACGTTCACGGGGCCCGCGAGCGACGTGGAGCGCGATGAATGGCTCCGCAGGGCAACGCTGCTCGCGATGCCCAGCCGTCTGCCGGGGGGAGATCTCGCGGGCGAGGGCTACGGCATCGTCTACCTCGAGGCTGGAGCGTTCGGAAAGCCCGTGGTGGCCGCCAACGTCGCCGGTGCGCTGGACGCCGTCGTCGACGGCGAGACAGGGCTGCTGGTGGACCCGACCGACCCCGTGGCAGTGGCGGGGGCGATCTCCGAGCTGCTGCTCGACGGGGATCTGGCGGCACGACTCGGACGGGCGGGCGCCGCGCGCGCCCGAACCCTGTCATGGCCGCGGATATCCGGGCGCGTGCAGGACCTGCTGCTCGAGCGGCTGAAGCGTGGGGCCACCGCGTGAGGGTGCTGTTCGTCAACCACACGGGGGAGGTCAGCGGCGGAGAGCGCTCGCTGCTCAGTCTGCTCGGGGCCCTTCCCCCGGAGGTGGAGCCCCTGCTGGCGAGTCCGGGCGGGGCGCTCGAGATTGCAGCGTCCGCGATGGGGATACCGACCACGAGGATCACGGGCACAACCGGCAGCCTGAGGCTGCACCCACTCCACACGCCGGTGGCGCTCGCGCAGATGAGCATCGCAGCAGCCCAGCTGCGCCGCGCTGCCCGCGCCCACGGCTCCCAGGTGATCCACGCCAACTCGATCCGGGCGGGCATCGTCCTCTCCCTCGGGCGCCCGCGCGGCGTCGTGGCCGTCACGCACGTGCGCGACTGTCTGCCGCCGGGTATCGCCTCGACGGCCACGCTGCGGCTGATCGCGGCGCGCTCGAGCGTCATCCTGGCCAACTCGCAGTACACCGCCGACGCGGTGGCGCGTGTCGCCCCGGGTGCACGGCTGCGCGTCGTCCACAACCCGGTCGACCTCGACGTCTGGGATCCGGGGCTGATCGACCGTGAGCGCTCGCGGGCGGCTCTGGGGCGGGCAGGAGAACGAGCCGTGCTGCTCGGGGTGCTCGCGCAGCTGAGCCCGTGGAAGGGCCAGGCCGTCGCGGTGGAGGCGCTCGGGGTCCTGCGCGAATGGGGCGTCGACGCGCACCTGTTGCTGATCGGATCGGCGAAGTTCGTCGCCCGCGCAACGCGCTTTGACAACGAGGCGTACGTCAGGACGCTGCGCGAGCGCATAGAGCAGCTCGGGATAGAGGACCGCGTCTCATGGATGGGCGAGAGACAGGACGCTCCGGAGCTCGTCCGGGCGCTCGACATGCTCCTGCTCCCTTCGCGCGAGGAGCCGTTCGGACGAGCCCTGATCGAGGCGATGGCGCTCGGTGTTCCGGTCCTGGCCACATCGGTCGGTGGTCCGCGCGAGATCATCCAGGACGGCGTCCAGGGCCGGCTGCTCGCGCCGGAGGACCCGCGCGCCTGGGCAGAGGCGGTCCGGGACATCGCCGCGGACCCGGAGCTCGCGGCGAGGATGGGAGCGGCGGGCCGCGCCAGGGTCGAGGAGGCCTTCAGCGCCGGGCGCCACTGTGAACAGGTGATCTCGGTCTACGAGCGGGAGCTCGAGCGCCTGGCCGCTTGACAACAGGCACCTGGCGCATAAAGTTCACACGAGCCGTTGGGTTCAGCCCTAACGTGCCCACGGAGCACGGATGCACGCCACCTACCACCTCACACACCTGCAGACCCTGGAGTCCGAGGCCATCCATGTGATGCGCGAGGTCGCCGCGGAATTCGAGCGCCCGGTCCTGCTCTTCAGCGGCGGCAAGGACTCGATCGTCCTGCTGCGCCTCGCGGAGAAGGCATTCCGGCCGGCTCCGCTGCCCTTCCCGGTGATGCACGTGGACACCGGGCACAACTTCCCTGAGGCGATCGAGTTCCGCGACAGGCGCGCCGATGAACTCGGTGTGAAGCTGATCGTCGCGTCGGTCGAGGAGTCGATACGCAGTGGACGCGTGGTCGAGCAGAGCGGTCCGCGCGCCTCGCGCAACTCGCTCCAGACCGTGACCCTCCTGGACGCGATCTCCGAGCACGGGTTCGACGCCGCGTTCGGTGGGGCGCGCAGGGACGAGGAGCGGGCACGCGCCAAGGAGCGGATCCTCTCCTTTCGCGACGAGTTCGGGCAGTGGGAGCCCCAGCGCCAGCGCCCTGAGCTGTGGGGTCTCTACAACGGGCGCCTGCGCAAGGGCGAGCACGCTCGGGTGTTCCCGATCTCCAACTGGACGGAGCTCGATGTCTGGCAGTACATCGCCGAGGAGCAGCTCGAGGTGCCGTCGATCTATTTCGCCCACGAGCGCGAGGTCTTCGCGCGCGACGGCATGCTCTACGCGGTCAGCCCGTTCATCGAGATGATGGACGGTGAGGTGCCGTTCATGGCACGCGTGCGCTACAGGACGGTCGGCGACATGAGCTGCACCGGGGCGGTCGAGTCGAGTGCTGCGACACTGGAGGAGGTCGTCACGGAGATAGCCGCCACCGAGGTGACCGAGCGGGGACAGACGCGCGCGGACGACCAGGTCACGGAGGCAGCGATGGAGGACAGGAAGAGACAGGGCTACTTCTGATGGACACATCGCGTTCCAGCGCACACGTGGTCACGAACGGCGACGGCCACGGCGGCGACGCGGGCACCAGTGCCGCGGGGGAGGGGGCCACGGAGGCATTTCGGCGCCTGACCGAGCGTCCCGCGGACCTGCTTCGCTTCGCCACCGCCGGCTCCGTCGACGACGGCAAGAGCACGCTCATCGGCCGGCTGCTCTACGACTCCAAGCAGGTGCTCGCCGACCAGCTCGAACACGTCGAGCAGGCCAGCGAGCGGATGGGCCACGACTTCCTGGACCTCTCGCTGCTCACCGACGGCCTGCGCGCCGAGCGCGAGCAGGGGATCACGATCGACGTCGCATACCGCTACTTCGCGACCGCTCAGCGCCGCTTCATCATCGCCGACACCCCCGGCCACGAGCAGTACACGCGCAACATGGTCACGGGCGCTTCCACCGCGGACCTCGCGATCGTCCTTATCGACGCACGCAAGGGCGTCATCTCGCAGTCCAAGCGCCACGCGTTCATCAGCTCGCTGCTCGGCATCCCGCACATCGTCGTGTGCGTCAACAAGATGGACCTCGTCGACTTCGACGAGGACGTCTTCAACGCCATCGTCGAGGAGTTCGACAGTTTCGCGGCGCGCCTGGAGATGCCCGACGTCACCTTCATACCGATATCCGCGCTGCTCGGGGACAACGTCGTCGATCGCTCAGAGGCGATGCCCTGGTACCAGGGTCCGCCGCTGCTCTACCACCTCGAGCACGTCCACATCGCATCGGACCGCAACCTCATCGACGTCCGCTTCCCTGTGCAGTATGTGATCCGGCCGCCGGCGTCGGCCGTCGCTGACTACCGGGCCTACGCGGGGCAGGTCGCGGGCGGCGTGATGCGGCCCGGCGACGACGTCGTCGTCCTGCCGGGCGGGCACCACACCAAGATCGAGGCGATCGACACCTTCGACGGCGAGGTACAGGAGGCGTTCCCGCCGATGTCGGTCGCGTTGCGGCTCGCCGACGACATCGACATCTCGCGGGGAAGCATGATCGTCCGCACACAGAACCAGCCGACGGTCGCAACGGACTTCGAGTGCCTGCTCTGCTGGATGTCCGAGCATCCGCTGAGCCCGCGCCGGCGCTACCTGGTCAAGCACACCACGCGCACGGTGATGGTCGGCGCGATGGACATCCGTTACCGGATCGACGTCGAGTCGCTCAGGCGGGAGGAGGGCCTGAGCACCCTCGAGCTCAACGACCTAGCACGCGTGAACCTGCGCCTCAGCGCGCCGCTCGTGTTCGACTCCTACCGGCGCAACCGGGTGACCGGCAGCCTGATCGTGATCGACGAGGCGACGAACGAAACGGTCGCAGCGGGCGTCGTCCTCGACACCGAGGTCGAGGAGCCCGCCGCAGGCGAGAAGAGCGAGCGAAGCCCGAACGTCCGCTGGCAGGGCTCGAGGATGACGCGCGAGCGGCGCTGGGAGTCGCTCGGTCACGGCGGCGCCACGCTGTGGTTCACCGGGCTGCCCGGGGCGGGGAAGTCGACTGTGGCGGCCGCGGTGGAGGAGCGCCTGATAGCGATCGGCCATCCGGCCTTCCTGCTCGACGGCGACAACCTGCGGCATGGCCTGAACGGAGACCTCGGCTTCGATGAAACGGCGCGCAGCGAGAATGTGCGCAGAACCGCGCACGTCGCCCGGCTGATCGCGGAGTCCGGAACGATCGCGCTCGTGAGCCTGGTCAGCCCGTATGAGGCCGACCGTCAATCCGCCGGCGCGCTGCACGCAAAGGACGACCTCGAGTTCCTCGAGATCTTCGTCGACGCGCCGCTCGAGTTGTGCGAGCAGCGCGACCCGAAGGGGCTGTACGCACGCGCACGATCAGGTGAGCTGGAGAGCATGACCGGCGTCGGCGCACCGTATGAGCCGCCGTCCTCCCCCGACCTGGTCCTCGGCAGCAGCGCCGAAACCATCGAGGAAGAGGTCGAGCGCGTCATGGCGCTGCTCGTCGAACGCAGCCTGGTCGCGCAAGCCGGCACGCAGTAGGCCGCCGGCGGACGCCGACGGCCCTCAGGACCCTATTTCTTCTTCTTCTTCTTGGTCTTCGACTTGGTGGCGTGCAGGACGATGGTCTGGCTGTAGCCGGATGAGTAGGCCCCGGTCTTGATCCTCACGTAGGCACGGTAGGTCCCGCCGGTGATGATCGACGTGATGATGCTGAACCGCGCTGAACCTTTGCTGCCTTTCTTGGTGACGGTCGAGAACTGGCTCTCGTACTTGGTGGTCGCTTCCCGCTTGCGGGTCGGCCGCGCTGCCTTGAGCACCTCGAAGTTGACGGAAGCGCCCACCGCCGATGGCGTGACGGTCCCGTAGAGGCGCACCAGGCCTGTCGAACTCTTCTTGATGTGGAGGAACACGCGCAGGGTGGCGCGGACCGTGATGGTGGGGCTGCGCAGCGGGTGGTGGGCCTCGACGGTCGTGACGCGGAACTCGGTGCTCCTGCTCAGGTTGGAGACCCGGAACGAGAAACGTCCCGCGGAGTTCGTGACCGCCGGCGCCCCGATCGTCGTGAAGGCTTCCGTATACGGGTACGGACTGGCCTGCAGCACGACGGCCCGGCCGGCCGCGTCGAAGCCTTTGATCGCCCCGCTCAGGATGAACGTCGAGCCGACGGGCTCGTGCAGGGACTTGGGCATTTCGATCTTGGCCTTGCCCTTGGTTTTGAACGAATGGTCTTTGCCCGTGAGCACCACGCCGGTGCTCGTCACGCCAACGACGCGGTAGTGGTAGCTACCGCCGATGGCGAGACCGGAGATGACCTGGGAGACCTTCACCTTCGTCGTCTGGCTGCCCACCAGCGTGAGCGGGGTCTGCAGGCCGTATGCCGTGGTCGCGCCGTACTGGAACTGGTAGCTGGTCGGGACGCCGGCCGGGCTGACGGTCGCCGTGAGATCGGCGGAGTTGCCGCTGACATGCTGGGCGCTGCCCGTCGCGACGTGCGGCTTGCCTTTGCTCTTCGTCGCGGCGGTGACGGCGGTCGAGGCGACGGAGCCTGCTGGGAGGACGGCGGCGATGGTCACACTCGCGAGGATGGCTGCACACGCGATGATTCTGCTGCCGGTGTTGCTGGTACCCATCTGGGGGTTCCCTCCCTGTGATAGCTGATCTGTTCGTTCGCTGGCCCGGCGGCCGCACGCATGCCGCGTCCCGCACCGGCTCAACCCTAGAACCCGGTTCCGCACGCTTCGTTGCGGTCCTCGCGCCCATTATTTCCCGCTTATCTTCACCGCGCGCCCGCGGAAATGCGGGCGGATCGTTGCACGCGCGTCGGCATCGCCGGGACCGCACGCAAGGGCCGTTCCCGCTATTTGCGTAACCCTGATCAGGTTTGCCTCGCGATGCCAAAGATAGTTGATAGGATCAGTGAGGAAACTAATCGCGGAACGGAGCACGAATGATCTTCCTGTGTATAGCTGCGTTGTGGATTCTCGGACTGGCGAGCGTCGCCGGCCTGTGCATCGCGGCCAGCCGCGGCGACAGCATCCAGGCGCGCACGGAGCCGAGCGTGGACGAGATCTCCGTCGCGGCGCCGTTCGCACGCCAGCGTGCGAACGCGGGCGAGCGCGATCCGCAGCTCGGCCGTGCGGGCCGTGCAGCGGCATGAACGCGTTCCGCACCGCGTAGTCCCGTCCCGCTCCCAGCCTTCACAAAATCATCACGCGGGTCCTGTTCGTTGCGTCCACCCTATGCATCGGGGCTCCGCATCCACCCCATCCGCGGGCCACGCGAGTATCTTGGCTGCGTGAGCTGCGGTGAAAGCGGCCAACCATCGTGTCCACCGAGTCGATAACAAGCACCCCACAGGTCGCCGGGCCACGCCCGGTGTGCTCTAGCTGCGGCGCCCCGATTGCCGAGGACCAGCGCTACTGCCTGGAGTGCGGCGAGAGGCAGATGCCGCGCAGCAGCTTCCTGCTCGCAGGCCCGCAGGCAGCAAGCGCTCCGGCTGCGTCCGCCCCGTCGGCGCCCCCGGGCTCGCCGAAGGGCAGCGACGAGGATTCCGCGAGCCGCAGGTCTGCCACGCTGACCGGGCTCGCCGGGATCGGTCTGCTGCTCCTCGCGATGGGTGTCGGCGTTCTGATCGGAAGGGCCGGCAACTCGAAGGGCGGCACATCCGCGCCGCAGGTGATCACCGTCGGCTCCGTCGGCGGGAGCGCAGCCGCGACCAGCTCCGCCACCGAAGCCACGTTCACATCGGACTGGCCGGCGGGCACGACCGGGTACACCGTGCAGCTGCAGAACCTCCCGAGCAGCTCGTCGGTAGCCGCGGTCGAGGCGGCGAAGAGCGCCGCGAGCGGGAAGGGGGCCAGCGCCGTCGGCGCTCTGAAGGCCGAAGAATTCAGCAGCCTGACCTCCAGTGGCTTCGTCATCTATTCAGGCGACTACAAGAAGAAGTCCGAAGCGGAAAAGGCGAAGGCCGGCCTGACCGCGTCGTTCCCCGCGGCGAAGGTCATTGAAGTCTCGAACAAGAGCGGGGGTTCAGAACCGGCCGCCGAAACCAAAACGGGCTCCGGCAAGGGGGTCGGAGAAAGCCTGAACAACCCGGCGCCGGCGTCGACCCTGAAAAGCCTGAAGGGCGCCAAGGGCAAAAGCTACGAGGAAAAGTCCAAGAACCTCCCCGACGTCATCGAAACAGGCTGAGCTGATGGGCATCCTGGACAGCAACGGGCGCGGCGGCGGGCCCCAGGAGCCGCCGGCGACCCCGCCAACCCCCGCGCCGCGGGCGACCGAGACCGCGCCGGCGCCGACCGCCGCCGGGCAGATCGCCGCGAGGTCGGACCTGCAGCGCCGCCGTGACACGCTCGCCGAACAGGTGACCGAACTGCACTGGGACCTCGGCGGGCTCACGTATGAGATGGCGATCCGCGACCACTTCCGCCTGGACGTGCTGGTGCGGCGCGCCGCCGTCCTGCAGGAACGCGACGCGGAACTGGCCGAGGTCGAGCGCCTGCTGAAGATGGAGCAGGACGGCGTCGTGGGCACCTGCCCGCAATGCTCGGCGCCGCACAGCCGCGGAGCTCTCTTCTGCTGGCAGTGCGGAGCCCAGCTGATGGAGCGCCTGCCGAGTTCCGCGGCGACGCACGACCCGAGCGCCCAGGTGATGGACGGCCTGCTCGAGCCGTATCCCGCCCAGGCCGCCGACCAGACGTTCGGCAAGGCCCCGCAGTAGGAGGCGGCTGATGAGCCCGGAGCCGGTTCAGCGGTGCGCCGACTGCGGATCGCAGCTGGCCCCGGGTCAGCGCTACTGCCTCGCGTGCGGAGCCCGGAGTGGCGCCCGCAGCTCACAGCTGCAGGACCTCATCGTGCGCGCGCGGAACGGCTCCGGCGGGCCGCCCGACGAGCAGCTGCCGTCCCCTGCGCCCGCGCCGCAGGAGGCGACGCAGCGGCGACTGAGGATGCCCGTCGTGCCGATCCCCTCACCGGGCATATGTGCACTGGCCGTGCTCACCTTCCTCGGCTTCGGGGTGCTCATGGGGAGCGCGGCCCGCTCGAGCGTCCAGGATGCGCTCGCCGCCTCGACCCGCTCGCACGAGAAGCTCCTCGTCGCGTCCGCGCCCGCAGCGGCGAAACCCTCGCCCTCAACCGAAGCTCCCGCCCCCGGCGAACAGGCACCCTCGAGCGAACCGGAAGCAACGCCTGTCGCGCCGGCCACCACGAGCTCCACGCCGGCCGTCAAGACGACCACCGCCTCCACCGAAGGCGAATCCGAAAGCTCGGGGGGGGAATCGTCGGAAAAGACGTCCACGGCCGGCAACCCCCTCACCAAGCTGCCTGCGTTCAGGCATGTCTTCGTCGTGATGCTCTCCGACCAGCCCTATTCCGCCGTGTTCGGGCCCGCCTCCCAGGCGCCATACCTGTCCAAGACACTCGAGAAGCAGGGTGAGCTCCTGCCCCACTACGACGCTGTCGCACACGAAGAGCTCGCCAACGGGGTCGCTCTGATCAGCGGGCAGGGCCCCACCACCGAAAACGCCGCCAACTGTCCCACCTACACGGAAATCGCCCCCACGGGCACGGGAGAACTCGAACAGGTCCTCGGGTCGGGCTGCGTCTACCCGCAGTCAACCAAGACCCTTCCGGGCCAGCTCACCGCGAGGAATCTGACATGGCGCGCGTACGTGCAGGGGATGGACGAAACGGGGTCCGCGTCCGCGGGCTGCGCACACCCCGCCCTCGGCCAGAGCGACCCGACGTCGGGCGCGAGCCCCGGCACCGGTACCTACTCGACGTTCCGCAACCCGTTCATGTACTTCCACTCGATCACGTCCTCCTCCTCGTGCGCCTCGGACGACGTGGGTTTCGACCATCTCTCCCAGGACCTCGCGTCGGCGAGCAAGACGCCGAACCTCTCCTACGTGGTCCCGGACCGGTGCCACGACGGCAACCCGACACCGTGCGCCCCCGGGGCGCCCGCCGGCCTCGCGGCCAGCGAAACGTTCCTGAGGGACACGGTCAAGGAGATCACCTCCTCGAAGGCCTACAAGGAAAACGGCCTGCTGGTGATCACTGTCGACGAGGCGCCCGCCACCGGCGAATTCGCCGACTCGAGCTCCTGCTGCGGCCAGCCGCACTTCCCCAACCTGCAGTCAACGACCCTGCGCCCGAAGGGCGGCGGAGAGGTCGGGGCTCTCCTTCTCTCGCCATATGTGAAGGGCGCGACCAGCAGCGCGGAACCGTACAACCACTTCTCGCTGCTCCGCACCATCGAGGACATCTTCGGCCTGAGTCACCTCGGCTACGCCGGAATCCCGCAGGTCAAGCCCCTGGAACCGGCCCTCTTCGTCGAAAAGGGCTGACGGCGCCGCGCGGGCGCCGTCAGCGTTCCGCGAGATCCTGGTAGGTGACGGCCGTGCGCCCGGCCGCGCATCGCTCCAGCACGCGCTCCAGCGCCATCATGTGACGCGGGTGCTCGAGGTCCGACGGGTGCACGTCCAGGCGCAGCGCCATCTTCGGGACCAGCGCGCACGCGCGGATGACGCCGGGCGCGAGGAGCCGGCCGAACGAGGTTGAGGGCGTGAGGCTCCACGCGGGCGCGAGCGGCTCGCGGCCCCTGTCGCCGGTGGGGGAGGAGCGGACCCGAAGGAGCTCCGCCCACCAGCGAAAGCGCCGGCTGAGTGTCTCCCGCAGAGCCGGCGTGTAGGCGTATGAGGGAGCCACGAAGCCGTCGGGTTCGATCCCGGCGAGCTTCATGACGCGCCATCCGGCGTGGACGGCGCGCTGGGTCTCCTGAAGGCCCAGGCCGAGGAACTCGCCGCCGCGGTGACCCTGCGAACGGGCGAACAGCCGCCGCGCCGAGATGTGCCCATGCCCGTGCCCGTGGCGGAACCCGTGCTGGGCGATCACGTCGCCCTCCCGGCGGCGCTCGCCGAGCCAGGCCACCATCTCCGGCGAGCGCTCGCCCACCGGGTGCATATCCCTTGCGGGGATCACCAGCAGGGTGACGCGATCGATCTCGTGGTCCGCCAGCCAGTCGCGGATCAGGGCGCAGCGCTCGAACGTCGCGGGCTCGATGCCGTGGATCGCCACGGCGATCGTGCGCCGGCGCTCGCACACGCCCGCCTGCAGGGGCACCGGCGAGAGATGACCCCCGGCGGGGACCGACGGGCCGGGTAGGAGCCGCAGGCGAGCGGCGCCCAGCCCTCGACTGTTCCCGTCAGGCGGCACGGCCGCTCAGATCCGAGGCCGGCTGCCCGTGGCCGGAGAGAACCCTCTGGTATCCGACTCCGAGACGCTCGAGCGTCAACTCCCACGTTCTCGCGCGCGCGCAGCGAAGCGCAGAGCCGGCGATGCGCTCACGCAGGATGGGAGAGCTGACAACCTCGAGCAGGCTGTCAGCGAGCGCGCCCGTCTCGGCCGGAGCCAGCAGGCCGCTCACGCGATCCTCGATCAGCGAAAGCGGGCCTCCCTGTGCGACGGCCACCACCGGAAGTCCGCTCGCCTGTGCCTCGAGGATCACCTGACCGAACGTGTCGGTCTCGCTCGGGAAGAGGAGCACGTCGGCGCTCGCGTAGGTGCGGGCGAGCTCCCGTCCCTCGAGCCATCCCAGGAACGTGGCCGCACGGCCGAGCCGCTCACGCAGGATGTCCTCCTCCGGGCCGCCCCCGGCGAGGATCAGGTGAAGGCGGGGCTCGCGCTCGCGCGCCCTGAGGAAGGACTCCGCAAGCAACTCGACGCCCTTCTCGTTGCTGATGCGCCCTGAGTACAGGACGTTGATCTCCCCCGGCAGAGCGCCGGCGTCGCGGAGCGACGGGTCAAAGCGCGAGGTGTCCACGCCGCGGTCCCAGCGCTGAACCCGATCGTCGCAGACGCCGATAGCGGCGAGTGCAGCGTCGCTGGCGGGGCTGGGGGAGAGGACGACCTCGCACGCGCCGTAGAAGGCAGCGACGGCGAGCGCCATCGCGTCGGCGAGCCGTTGCTCGCCGGAGCGCACACCCGCGTACGCGGTGAGCTCGGTGTGGTAGCTGCCGATCAGCGGCAGCCCGAGCGCGCGGGCGAGCAGCGCGCCCGATATTCCAGCCGGGCCGGGGGTGCAGACGTGGACGGCGTCGAATCCTCCGTCGGCCAGGGCCTGCACCGCCACCGGCAGGCTCGGCACGCCGATCCGCAGCCCCGGATAGAACGGCACGTCGATCTCGGCGACGGAGGGCAGCCGCCGGTCGACCGCCGGGTCGGTGCCGAGCACCTCGATCTCAAAGCCGGGTACGCCGCGCTCGCGGATCTCGACGATCGTGCGCGCCACGCCGTGGGTCGAGCCGATCCCGTCTGCGAGGATCGCAACCCGCGGGGTGTCGCCCTCCGCCCTGCGCCCGCCGCGCACCGTACCGTCCGGGATGTCCGCAAGCTTCGCCTTCTCGCGGGCGAGGAAGGCTGTGGCGGGCGCATAGGGGATCGCCGCGACGCATGCCTGGACGAGCCCCTGCGCGGCGCCGGCCAGCTCGCCCGAGGAGCTCGCGGCCCCGACCGCCGTCTCGACGGCAGCCCGCAGCCGGCGCTCGTGGGCACGGCACGCACGGCGGTAAAGGGCGGAGTGGCTGAAGTCGTCCTGCTGCATCAGGTCGATCAACGCGCGCCCGTCGAGATGGTCGAGTTCGACCGCGCTCAGCCAGGCGCTCAGCAGGCAGCGCGCGTCCTGCACCGTCACCTCGCCGCCGGCGTTCCCCTCGCGGGCGTCGGCCTCGCGCAGGAGCCGGCTCACCATCCGCATGATCCGGGCGGGATCGATCTGCGAGGGCTGCGAGCCCGGCTCCTGCAGGCCGAGCGCACGAACACTGAGGGCTATCGCGGCATGCGCCCACTTGGCGGCGCTGCCCTGGGCGCCGTGCGCCGACACGCGGCCGGCGCGCATGTGGTCGAGGAACTCGCGCGGGCTGGACGCTGCCGGCGCCTCCGTGAACGTGCGCCCGATGTCCACCCCGGCATGGTCGTCGCTGCCGCCGATGCCCACCCCGTCGCGTGTCGCGACATACGTCGCCGCGGGACGGTTGAGCTCCGCAGCCCGAGCGCCGTTGCGTGTCTCCCAGACACCGAAGAGCTCCGCCAGGCGCCGGCGGTGGCGCGGCGTCAGAGGAGCGGCGACCGTGTAGTAGGGATGTGCGAGGGCGCACGCGATGTCGCGCTCGTGCATGTACGCCGCGCACAGCTCGACGTCACTGCGGTGGGCCTGCAGCCAGTCGTGGTCTTCGGGGGTGATGCCGTAGCAGAGCACGTGCACCGCCTGAGGCTCGCCCCGGAAGCTCGCCGTCAGCTCCTCGGAGATGAAGACGTCCGGCCGGTCGGCGATCTGCATCACGCCGGCGATCGTGTCGTGGTCGGTGATCGTCACGAAGTCCATGCCGCGGCGCCTGGCGAGCTCGTAGACCTCGTCCGGGCCGGTCGCGCACTCGGGCAGGCCAACCGAGCGCTGGACCCCGAGACGTGACTCCTGCGAGGCACTGGAGTGGCAGTGCATGTCCACCCGCACGACCTCACCCGGCGTCCGCTGCTCCTGACCGTTCATATCAAACAGAATTCCCTGCAAAGTGCGGACTTTTGTGACGATGGCGCAACCATCGTGTGAAGTCCCCGTGAACTCGCGCCCCGCGAGTCGTCGCCGGGGCTCTCAGTGCACGATCGGGGCGCCGACCACGCTCGCGAGCGCGCCGGCACAGGCACACCCGACGAGCGTGGCGAGCACGCCCCTTCGAGCCACGAGAAGCGAGAGCGCCGCCGCGCCGAGCAGCACGTACTGCCAGCTCTCGGAGATCGCCGACGCCAGCGGGATCGCCGAACCCACGATCGCCCCCGCCGCGGCGGGGGCGGCGCCGGCGAGGAACGCGCGGACAGCGCTGTTGGAGAGCAGGCGCTCGAAGCGCTCGCCGCCGAGCAGGATGAACGAGAACGACGGGGCGAACGCGATCGCGGAGGCGAGCAGCGCGTCGCCGACCCCGCCCGCCGCATAGCCCACCGCCGCAACCGTCTGTGTCACCGGACCCGGCGTCAGCTGTCCAAGGGCGACGGCGTTCAGGAACTGGGCGTGGGTCATCCAGTGGTAGGTGCTGACGGCGTCCGCCTGCATCAGAGGCACGATCACGAAGCCTCCGCCGAACGCGAGAGCACCGACCTTCAGCGCCGTCCAGGCGAGCGCCCCGGTCCCGCCGGGGTCTGCGAGCGCCGCCGCGAGCGCCGGCATCAGGCCCCACTCGCGCGCGAGTGGGTGCAGCGACCAGCCGCCGGCGGGCGCCAGCGACGCGAGCCCGGGTCTTGAGCCACCGCGCTCTGCCGCGAGCTCGACCGCGCCGGCGCCGAGGAGCACGAGCACCAGCCAGGCACCGAGCGTTGCGGCGGCCACGGCGCCGATGGAGGCATAGACGGCGACCCTGACGCGCCGCGGCCCCGCGGCCGCATGCCAGATCGGTGCTGCCAGGTCGGTGCCCGCGCGGACCGCGACGGCGGCGACCGCCGCACCCGCGCCCATCGCAGCCCCGCGCAGCCAGTCGGGAGGCGACCCCGAGAGGAACAGGGCTGACAGCGCGATCATCGCCGCCAGCCCCGGGCAGATGAAGCACAGGCCTCCTATCAGTGCTCCGCGCGTCCCGCGCAGACGCCACGCGCAGTAGATCGCCAGCTGCGTCGACGCCGGGCCCGGAAGCATGTTCGTGGCGGCGAGCGCATGCTCGAACTGCTCGCGCGTCAACCACCGCCTGTCCCTCACGCAGAGATCGCGCAGCAATGTCATGTGGGCCGGCGGCCCTCCGAAGCCGATGCAGCCGATCCGGCCCCACTCCCGGAGGATCGTCAGCAGCGACGGAGGCTCAATCTCGGCTCTGCCCTGCATATGCCGGGCAGAGTACGCGCAGCGCCAGCGAAATCCTTAAGCTGTCGCCGGCGTGCACCCGATCTCCTACCTCCAGGCCATCATCCTCGGCCTCACCCAGGGAATCGCCGAGCCGTTTCCGATCTCCAGCCTCGGCCACAGCGTCCTGCTTCCCCGGCTGTTCGGCTGGGACATCCACCAGAACGACAAATACTTCCTGACGTTCCTGATCGCGACGCACCTCGCGACGGCGATAGTGCTGCTGCTGTTCTTCCTGAAGGACTGGATCGAAATCATCAAGGGGATCTTCCGGTCACTGCGGATGCGCGAGATCCGCCAGGACGACAGCTACGCGCGCCTCGGCTGGCTGCTGATCGCGGCGACGATCCCCGTCGGGGTGATCGGCCTCCTGCTCCAGGAACCGCTGCGCAAACTCTTCGCGTCCGCGCAGATCGCAGCCGTGTTCCTGATTGTCAACGGGATCGTGCTGCTGCTCGCCGAGCGGCTCAGGCGTCGGCCCCCGCGCGAGGGCGACTACAGCGGTGACGTCGACGCGCGGCTCTCGGGCCTCACCTGGCGCCAGGCGATATCAGTCGGAACCTCGCAGGTGTTCGCCCTGATCCCAGGGATATCGCGCTCCGGTGTCACGATGTCCGGCGGTCTCGTGGTGGGGCTCTCTAACGACGACTCGGCGCGCTTCGCGTTCCTGCTCGCGACCCCGGTCATCTTCGCCGCGGCGCTCCTGAAGCTGCCGGAACTGTTCGGGTCGGCGGGCGACGGGGTGCGCGGCCCCGCGCTGGTCGCCGCCCTCTGTGCCGCTGCCACCACATTCCTGGCTGTGAAGTTCCTGATGCGCTTCTTCCAGAGCAACCGCCTGACGCCGTTCGGCATCTACTGCATCGCCGTCGGCCTGCTCTCCACCGTCGTCTTCGCGGTCGGCGGGTAGAGCGGCCTCAGGAGGCCGCCGTCTCGTCGCCGGTGCCCGCGGGACCGGTCGCGAACCACGCGAACGCGAAGCACGCGAGTGCGACCACAAGCGCGGCGATACCGTGCTTGGTGTGGTGGTGCCCGGCTTCCGGGCTGCTCGCCGACACATGGCCGGGGAAGAACGACGGGAGCGAGTGCTCGGGGGTCACGAAGTAGACGATCGCGATCACGATCAGCACGACACCGAGCACGACCGCGGGAACGGCGAGTTTTCGCATGTTGGTGCTCATCGGGGCGGAATGCTAGAGCAGGTTTGCGCCCACGTCGCTGCCCGCGGCGCCTTGCGGGCATCATAGGAGCACCTTGCCGATGCCGCGAACCCCACAGAAACTCTTCGACACCCAGAGCCACGCGTGGCGGGAGGTCGGGCTGCTCAGGCAGGTGAGCCCGGCCGTCGTCAAACGCGCGCGGGTCGAGGCGCTGTTCCTGATCCCCCTGTTCGTGGGGGTGGTGATCTTCTACCACCACCGCGTCGAGCTGATCGGGGCGGCGGGCCCGAAGCCCCCCCAGAGCAACGAACTTCCCCCAGGGCTCGAAGCTCCCGTCACGATCGCGACCGTCCTGATCCTCGTGATCCTCGGATGGGCGATCGCGCGCGACGTCGGACGCGGCCTCGGCCCCGCCCTGTTCCGTCGCATGGATCCCGCGACGGCGGGGACCGTCGGCTTCATCATCCGCCTGGCCACCGTCGCCGTCGCCCTGCTCGTCGCCCTTCAGGTGGCGGGCATCGAACCCAGGACCCTCGCCCTCGGCGGGGCCTTCACCGCCGTGATCTTCGGCCTCGCGGCCCAGCAGACGCTCGGCAACCTGATCGCGGGGATGGTCCTGCTCAGCGCACGACCCTTCCGTGTTGGTGAGCGCGTCAGGCTCCAGGGCGGCGGGCTCGCCGGGCAGATCGAGGGGACCGTCAGCTCGCTCGGCCTGCTCTACACGACGTTCTCGACCGGGGACGACTCGGTCATGGTTCCCAACAGCGTCGTGCTGAACGTCGCGATCCTGCCGCTCAGGGAGCCCGCGGCCGTGAACCTGCGGGCCAGGCTGCGCTCAGGCATGACACCCGGGGACCTGCAGGAGGTGCTCGAGAAGTCGCTCGAGACGCCGCTCCGGGATGCGCCGCGCATAACCCTGGAGGAGCTCGACGGCGACGAGGTCGTCGTTCGCATATCCGCGACGCCGCGGGTTGCGGCGCAGGGCCGTCAGCTCGCCAGCGAGCTGCTGGCGGTGGTTGCGCGCGAGACCCGGTCGGGAGCGCACACGCCGTAGCGGAGGAAGAGGTGCGAGCCGGCGCGCACGACGCCCCGCAGGTCGAGGTCCGCAGGCGGCTCGAGCTCTGCGCCGGCGAGGATCCGCAGTCCGTGACCGGCGGCCGGCTCGCCGCCGGCGGCCACGGGCGCGAGCGAGAGCAGGAGCTCGTCGAGGATGCCGTCGGCGAACAGCCGCCGCGCGAGATGCGGGCCTCCCTCGCACAGAACGGTGTGGACGGAGAAGCGCTCGCGCACGACCGCGAGAGCGCGGGCGAGGTCGACGCCGTCGACGCCTGGCTCCCGGACGTAGTCCACGTGGGCGGGGACCGGCGGCAGGCTCTCGGCAGAGGAGGTAAGCATCGCAACCCGCGCCTCGGGATCCGCGAGGAGCGGCACCGACGCGTCGAGGTCAAGGCGCCCGGAGACGACGCAGGCCAGAGGCTCCTGCGTGAGCCCGCGCTCGACACGCAGCTCCCTGTCGCTCGCCTGGCGGATGATCCTGCCGTAGCGCTCGGCGCGCACGGTCCCCGCGCCCACGAGCACCGCGTCGACCGCAAGGCGCAGCGCGTGGAAGAGCTCGCGGTCGGGCTGGCTGCTGATCGGACCGGAACGGCCCTGCAGACTCGCTCGGCCGTCGATCGTGCTGACCATGTTCAGGATCACGCGCACGCGTCCCTGCGCGAGCGCCGGGCGCTCCCAGAACCCCATCTCCCTTACGTGCTCGGCGGCGCTCAGACGCCCGCCGGGTGGCATCAGACGGTCGAAGATCTCAGGCTCCGCGCCGGACCGCGAGGGAGCATCGGTGCTCGACGTGCTCATCACGACACCCTAACCGCGGCCTGGCACATGCGTCCATGCCCCACGAAAAGGACAACAAGTCGACAACACTACGGCGCGATGACGTGCTACGGTCGTGTGGAATGGCCGGCACCTAAGACCGGCGAAAGTAGTGCAAGCGCTCGCAGGTCGAAGCTTTGAGAAGCATCCTCCGCGTAGCAGCACGCACATACCGTGGAGGAGTTCAGCACATGCCTACTGGCACCGTAAAGTGGTTCAGCGACGACAAGGGGTTCGGTTTCATCACCCCCGACGACGGCGACAAGGACCTGTTCGTACATCACACCGGGATCAACGGCGAGGGTTACCGCTCGCTGCAGGAGGGCGCAAAGGTCTCCTATGACCCGGAGCAGGGCGACAAGGGCCCCAAGGCCGTCAACGTCCAGACCATCTAGGCGGAGCGCATAGACGCGCTTTACGGGGGCTCGCTTCGGCGGGCCCTCTGCTTTGCTGGCGGCTATTGTGGCGGCGCTGCGCATGTCGAGTGACGCCACGACGATCCCGATCCGCCACAGCCCCGAGGACAGCCGCAGGGGCAGCCTCGGACGCGTGTTCACGCGCCTGCGCGCGGACACCCGCGCCGAAAGGCTCATCGGTGCGGTAAGCCTCGTCTCGATCGTCGCGCTCAGCCTGCTGCTGGTCGTCATCACAGCCGACCGTCCCAGCGGGCTCGCGCCGACGACCCACACGGGTTTCTTCCCGAAATGGATGGCCGGGCCGCTCGGCGGCCTGTGGCCGGGCCTGACGAGCAACGGGACCACGCTGCGCTGGCTGTTCACGATCGCGCTGCTGGTCATGTATCTCGCGTATGTGCTGGTCCTCAGCAGCGCACCTTCCCTGTCGGCGCGCTGGGTGATCGGCGCGATCCTGGCCGTGCACGTGGTGTACCTCGTGGCGCCGCCGATGGCGCTCACCGACGTCTTCAACTACATCAACTACGGGCGCATGGAGATCGTGCACCACCTGAACCCGTATACGACAACGCCGATCAGCGAGCCCCACGACGACCCGGCGTTCGCGCTGAGCAACTGGCACCAGCTCCTCAGTCCGTACGGGCCGACGTTCACGCTCATCACGTTCGCTGTCGTGCCGCTCGGCGTGGCAGGCTCGTTCTGGGCGCTCAAGGCGCTGTTCATGCTGACGAGCCTCGCGATCATCTTCCTGGTCTGGAAGTGCGCGGTGCGGCTGGGGCGAAGCCCGGTGCGCGCCATCGCGCTCGTAGGGCTGAACCCGATCGTGCTCGTCTGGGGGCTCGGCGGCGTGCACAACGACTTCCTGATGGTGCTCTTCCTGGTGCTCGGCTACTACCTGCTGCTGCGCGACCCGGACCTGCTGCCGCTGATCGGCTCCTCGCGGGCGGACCGCGCAGACGCGTCCCCGGCCGCGGATGGCGGCGCACCCGCCGTGTCAGCCGGCGGGGCGGGGCTGCTCTCTCGCGCACGCGGGCTGCTGCTGCCGCTCTCCGCGGTACAGCTGGGCGCGGGAGCGGCATTCGCAGTCGGAACATCGATCAAGGCCTCTGGGGGCATCGTGATCCCCGTGGTGCTCGCAGCGCTGCTGCGCAGGCCGCGGGCGCTCGTTCAGGTGCTGATCGGGATGATCGTCGCGAGCATGCTCCTCGCGGCAGCGAGCCTGAGCGCGTTCGGCCTGCACATACCCGACCTGAGCACGCAGAGCGTCCTGGTCACAGCCGAGAGCATGCCGAACCTGATCGGGCTCGCGATCGGCGTGGGAGGGGAGAGCGCGGGGGTGCGCCTGTTCGTCGAGGCCGCCCTGCTCAGCTCGCTGATAGCGGGCTGCTGGTACTCCTGGCGCCGGCGCGACGCGATCACCCCCGCCGGCTGGGTGAACGTGGCGCTGATCCTCACCCTCAGCTGGGTGCTCCCGTGGTACGTGTTGTGGATCCTCCCGCTGGCCGCGATGTCGGCCTCGCGCAGACTCCGGGTCGCCGCGGTTCTCGTCGGCCTGTTCCTGGTGATCACGTGGGCGCCCGCGTCGGGGCTCCTCTGGAGCGGGATCGGGTTCAACCCTGAGAAGACGCCCCTGGGGAGGACACAGGAGCGCCACATACGCGAACTGCTGCACTGAGCGGAGCCCGCCTCACGCGCGAGCGCCGCGAGCGGCAGTACCCCCAGGTGGCCGACTATCGAGGTGTGAGGATCTCGCGGTCGTGCTCGCGGGAGCCCCGCACCCTCAGTCGCCGTCGGCGGGCGGGCGGCGGCGCTCGACCTTGCGCCGCGAAGCGCGTTGCTTCTCCTTCAGCCGCCGGGCTCTGGAGGCAGCGGACGGGCGCGTCGGGCGTCTCGTCCGCGGCACCGCGAGCGCGCCCTGCAGACGGCGTGCGAGACGCTCGAGGGCGAGAGCGCGATTGCGTGTCTGCGACCGCTCGTCCTGTGCGACCGCGACCACGCGCGGCCCCGAGCGTGCGAGCAGACGCGCGCGCTGGGCATCCGTGAGCGAAGCCGAGGCCTCGACGTCGAAGATCGCTTCCACGCGGGATGCGGTCACGTTCGCGTGCTGGCCCCCCGGTCCGGACGAGCGGCTGGTGCGCAGCGTGACCTCCGAGAGGGGGATCGAGAGCTCGCCGCTCACGCGAAGTGCCCCCGGACGGCCCTCAGGCTCGGCCAAGTCCGGCTCTCACGTCGAGCCTGCGGATGACCCGTGCGTCGCCCGGACCCTGTACTGCTCGCCCTCGGGCATCCGCCCGTCCCGGCCCACATACCCATCCTTGCCGCCCGCGATCAGGTAGATGGCGTCCTCCCGGCCGGCGTTGCGGACCTTGCGCGGTGTCGCCGCATCGACGCGCGCCATGCCGCCCGCCTCCAGGATGACCTTCGCGCCGTCTCCGAACTCCATCTCGATCGTCCCGCGGTGGACGAAGTAGAGCTCCTCCTGGCTCTCGTGGTAGTGAAACCCCGTTTCGACCCCGGGGGGGAGCACCAGTGCGTTGACGCCGAACGCGCTCACGCCGAGCCCCTTGCGCACCTTGCGGAATCCGGGGCCGTCGCCGAGGTCGTCCAGGGTGCCGGTCGCGTAGCCCTCGCCGACGTTGATCTTCGGGTAGTCCTCGGATGGGTTCATCGGAGCCTCCTAGTGGTCTGCGACGTAGCCGCCGTCGGGCGAGAGCGGCCTTTCCTCCTGTGCCCAGCGGACCAGCCCGCCGGCCATCGAGTGAGCGTTGACGCCGGCGGCGCGCAGCGCCTGGGCGGCCATCGTCGAGCGTCCACCCACCCGGCAGTAGAAGACGATCCGGCGCGAAGGGTCCAGACTCGACGCGCGGGCGGGCAGCTGGGCGAGCTCAATATGGCTCGAGCCGGCGATGTGACCCGCCTCCCGCTCGGCGGGCTCGCGAACGTCCACGAGCTGCAGGGACGGGTCCTGCGCGAGCCACAGCGCGACCGTGGCGGGCTCCACATCGATGTCCTCGTGCTCGTCGGCGGCGCTCATGCGCCAGAGCCTACCGGCGGGCGCAGGACATCAGCGCGGGACTTCTCGCGCATCACTAGGATCAACTGCAATGGAGGTCCTCGGCGACATCTACACGATCCCCCAGGAGAACCTGGATTTCTGCGAGACGATCGGCCAGATAGCACGCGAGAAGATCGCGCCACGCTCGGCCGAGATCGACGAGCGCGCCGAGTACCCATGGGATGTTCGCAGGCTTCTCGCCGAGCAGGACATCCTCGGCCTGCCGTTCCCCGCCGAGTACGGCGGCACGGGAACGGGGACGCTGATGCTCAACATGGCGGTCGAGGAGATCGCGAAGGTCGACGCCGCGTGCGCGCTCATCCTGATGGTCCAGGAGCTCGGAACGCTTCCGATCCAGCTGTTCGGCAGCGACGAGCTCAAGCAGCGCTTCCTGCCCCGCTGTGCCACCGGCGAGTGGTCCCCGGCGTTCGCGCTCTCCGAGCCGGAGGCCGGATCGGACCCCGCGGGGATGAAGACCAGTGCCGTGCTCGACGGCGACGAGTGGGTCATCAACGGCACGAAGAACTGGATCACCAACCTCGGGGTCGCGGACTTCTACATCTGCTTCGCCGTCAGCGACCGGGAGAGCCGGCGCCTGACGGCCTTCGTCGTGGAGTCCGATCGTCCCGGCTTCAGCGTCGGCAAGCTAGAGCACAAGCTCGGCATCCGGGCGTCACCCACGGGCCAGCCGATCTTCGACGACGTTCGTGTGCCGAAGGAGAACGTGATCGGCGAGGTCGGCAAGGGTCTGTCGGTGGCTCTCGGCACCCTCGAGCGCACCCGCCTCGGGGCGGCGGCGCAGGCGGTGGGCATCGCCCAGGGCGCAACCGACTACGCGGTCGCGTACGCGCGTGAGCGCAGGCAGTTCGGCAAGGCGATCAACGAGTTCCAGGCGATCCAGTTCAAGCTCGCGGACATGGAAATCCAGACGGCCGCGGCACGCGAGCTGCTCTACAAGGCGTGCGCGATGGCCGACCAGCACCATCCACAGCGGGCGAAGTACTCGTCGATGGCGAAGGTGTTCGCGTCCGACACGGCGATGAACGTCACCGTCGAGGCGATACAGGTGCTCGGCGGCTACGGCTACGTCAAGGAGTATCCGGTCGAGCGGATGATGCGGGACGCCAAGATCACTCAGATCTACGAGGGCACCAACGAGATCCAGCGTCTCGTGATCGCCCGCACCCTCAAATAGGAGCAGACGGTGGACGGCCCCTCCTCAGGCGCATCGGCTCATCTGAGGAAGGTTGGCTTCGCAGCTCTGATCGCGATGTCCATCGGCCTCGTCGTGCTCGTGCTCGCACAGGGCTTCAGCTCGATCGGCATGGTGCACGCGCTCGAGGACGTCGCGCTCGGCGTGATCCTCGCGGCCGCGCTGCTCGGCAGCATGGCGTTCATCGCGGTCCGGATGGCCGGATGGCGCGACCCGGAGTCCGACGCTGAGTTCGACGAGATCGTCCGCAACTCGGAGCGTCTGGCGCTCCATGGGCTCGCCGCCACGCCCCACGAAAGCGTGTTCCTGGAGCTCGACCCGCTGGACGACGACGATTTCGAGGAGCTCGTGCGGGACGCCCTCGACGACCTGCCGGACCTTCTGCACAACGCTCTGCGACACGTGGCGGTGGTGATCTCCGACGGCGGACGGCGCGCCGGCGCGTACGGGCTCTACCAGGGTGACGGCGCGACACGGGACAACACCCACGACCGCATCGTCATCTTCCGCGACACCCTCCGCAGGGACTTCGGGCACGACGCCGACCTCCTGCGCGACCAGGTCACGCGCACGGTCCGCCATGAGCTCGCACACCATGTCGGATTCGACGAGATGGGCGTCAGCCGCCTGGACCTGTAGGCGTCCGGCAGGGCCCCGTGCCCCGCTATGATTCGCCGGCATGGAAGACCCGGGCGGGAAGCCGATCTCCAGCGAGGGCGGGTCGCGCCCCGCGGCCGGTGAGACCGCGCCGGCCCAGGCGGGCAGGCTGCCGGACTTCTACATCGTCGGCCACCAGAAGTGCGGCACGAGCGCCCTCTACGCGATGCTGCGAGGGCATCCTGAAATCTTCATTCCCCGCGTGAAGGAGCTGCGCTACTTCGCGTCGGACATGCGGGCTGCAAGCGGGACACCGCCGCGTGGGCGCCCGCGCACGCTCGAGGACTACACGGCGTGGTTCGAGGACGCCGAGCCCGGCCAGCGGATCGGAGATGCATCGCCGCAGTACCTGAGCTCGCGCGTCGCGGCAGCTGCGATCGCGGACGTCAGGCCCGACGCGAAGATCATCGCGATCCTGCGTGAGCCCGCGAGCTTCATCCGCTCGTTCCACCTGCAGATGCTCTCCAGCGGGATCGAGTCCGAGCGCAGCCTGCGCAAGGCGCTCGCCCTCGAGCCGGCCCGGCGCGAAGGCAGGGATCTCCCGCGTGACACGCGCCACCCGGGCGCGCTGATGTACTCCCGCCACGTGCACTACGTGCAGCAGCTCGAACGCTACTACGACGTCTTCCCGGCGGAGAACATCCTCGTCCTCATCTACGACGACTTCCGTGCCAACAACGACGCCGAAGTTCGCAGGGTGCTGCGTTTCCTCGGGGTCGACGATTCCGCTCCGATCGAGCAGGTGAGCACGGCACCGAGCAAGGCCGTGCGCGCGCCGTTGCTTCAGAAGCTGGCCAACGAGGCGCGGATGGCCCGGCTCAAGCGGCCGAAGGCCGGTCCTCTCGGGCGAACCGTCAACTCCCTGACGCCGGATGTGCTGCGCTCGGACGCCATCCGTGCGCACTGGAGGAGGATCGTCTACTCCGAGCCGCCGCCGGCGGATGAGGACGTGATGCGCGAGATGCGGCGCCGTTTCAAGCCCGAGGTTCTCGCCGCCAGCGAGTACCTCGACCGTGACCTCGTGACCCTGTGGGGTTATGACCAGATAGCTTGAGTGCCGCGGGCCGCGTCCTCGCGCCCCGGATCGGCGCGAAGAGGCGACCTGCGGCGCACGCCTCGGGTGCTCACCACGAGCGCCGGATCCCGCCGCAATGCACCCCGGATCTATAGTCACCGGGCCAACCACCAAGGAGAAGGCAGATGCCCGAAGCAGTCATTGTTGACGCAATCCGCACACCGATCGGCCGTGCCGTCAAGGGTTCGCTGCGGTCGGTACGCGCGGACGACCTCGCGGCGATACCGCTCCGGGCGATCGTCGAGCGCAACCCCGCACTCGACCCATCCACGATCGTCGACGTGCTGATGGGCTGCGGCTTCTGCGAGGGCGAGTCGGGCTACAACATCGGGCGCATCGCGGTGCTGCTGTCCGGGATCGACTTCCACGTCCCCGCCTGCACCGTCAACCGCTTCTGTGCGTCCTCGCTGCAGAGCACCCGCATGGCATTCCACGCCATCCGGGCGGGGGAGGGCGACACCTACATCGCCGCGGGCGTCGAGGCCGTCAGCCGTGTCGGTCAGGGTGCGCAGTTCGAGTTCAACCACCAGGTCGACGGCTCGCCCGGATCCCTGTTCGACGTGTACATACCGATGGGCATGACCGCCGAGAACGTGGCGAGCGAGTGCAACGTCAGCCGTGAGGCGCAGGACGAGTGGGCCGCCATCTCGCAGGCCCGCGCGGTCGCCGCCGTCGAGTCCGGCCACTTCGACAAGGAGATCATCCCGGTCCATATCCCCGAGCACAAGGAGACCGACCGCGACGGCAACGAGGTGCACGTGCCGGCGACCGTGGTCACCCACGACGACGGCCCGCGGCCCGGCACCACCGTCGAGAAGCTCGCCGCGCTCAAGCCCGCGTTCAAAGAGGACGGCACTGTGACGGCGGGCAACGCCTGCCCGCTCAACGACGGAGCGGCCGCGCTTCTGCTGATGAGCGACGAGCGGGCGTCAGAGCTCGGGATGAAGCCGCGCGCGCGCATCATCGCCTCCACGGTGTCGGCGATCCGCCCCGAGGTGATGGGCCTCGGTCCGGTGCCGGCGATACAGCAGCTGCTCGCCGACACGGGAATGACGATGAGCGACATCGACGTCGTCGAGATCAACGAGGCCTTCGCGGCCCAGATCGTCCCATGCAAAGAGCAGCTGGACATCCCGGACGAGAAGCTCAACCCGTTCGGGGGCGCGATCGCCCTCGGCCACCCGTTCGGCATGACCGGGGCTCGCATCATGACGACGCTGATCAACGACCTCGAGACGCTCGACGGCACCTACGGGATCGAGTCGATGTGCGTCGCCGGCGGCATGGGCATGGCGATGCTCGTCGAACGGCTCGGCTGAGGGACAGGCTCCGCCCGCGGGCCCGCTGCACCGAGCGGCGCCCTGCGGGCACCGGGCGGGACCCGCTCAGCGGGGAGGCATCCGCAGCGCGCCGTCGAGACGGATCGTCTCGCCGTTGAGCATGCGGTTCTCGACGATGTGGCAGGCCAGCTGGGCATACTCGGAGGGCAGTCCGAGCCGGGGCGGGTATGGGACCCCGGCGCCGAGCTTCTCCCGCGCCTCCTGCGGCAGCGCCGCCAGCAGCGGCGTGTCGAACAGGCCCGGCGCGATCGTGTTGACCCTGATCCCGTACTGGGCGAGGTCGCGCGCCGCCGGCAGGGTCATCCCCACGACTCCGCCCTTCGACGCCGAGTAGGCGATCTGGCCGACCTGGCCGTCGAAGGCGGCGATGGATGCCGTGTTCACGCACACACCCCGCTCGCCGTCCTCGAGCGGCTCCGTCTCCAGCATCGCGGTCGCGGCGAGGCGCATCACGTTGAACGTCCCGATCAGGTTGATCGCGATGATCGTCTCGAACGCCTGAAGAGAATGCGGGCCCTTCGAACCGGTGACCTTCTGTGCCCAGCCCGTGCCCGCGCAGCACACCGCGATGCGCAGCGGGCCTGCGGTGCCAGCGCTCCGGACGGCATCCAGCACCTGGCTCTCCTCGCGCACGTCGCAGGCGGCGAAGGCGATGCCGAGCTCCTGTGCCAGAGCGGCCCCGGCGTCCGCGTTCACGTCTGCGATCGTGACTGCGGCGCCCCGTGCGTGCAGCTCCCGGGCCGTCGCCTCGCCAAGCCCCGAAGCCCCTCCCGCAACCAGTGCCGCCGCGCCGTCGATCCTCACGCGGGCAAGGCTACCGCTGCGCGGGCTTTGACAGCGTCAACGCGAACTGCTCGTCGGGGTCGGTGAGCCAGCTCACGAGCTCGAGCCCGGCCGCAGCGAGGTCCCCGCGCACGCGCTCGGGCGTGAACTTCGCGCTGATCTCGGTGCGCAGTTCCTCGCCCGCGTCGAAATGCACGGGCAGGTCGAGCGCGCGGATCGTCGCGGAGACCTCGCGGCGGGCACGCAGTCGCATCTCGATCCACTCGTTCTCGCGGTCGAACAACGCGACGTGGTCGAAGTCGTCGGGGTCGAAGTCGGCCTGCAGCTCGCGGTTGAGGACGTGCAGCACGTTGCGGTTGAACGCAGCGGTCACGCCCTGCGAATCGTCGTAGGCGGCCTCGAGGACGCCGGCGTCCTTCACGAGGTCGGTCCCCATCAGAAGATGGTCGTCGGGCCCGAGGAGCCGTGAGATACCGCGCAGGAACCTGCGGCGGCTGCCGGGAGGGAAGTTGCCGATCGTGCCCCCGAGGAAGGCGATGATCCGCGGGCCCACGGCCGGGGGGATGCGCTCGAGGTGGCGCTCGAAGTCGCCGATCACGCCATGCACGCGCAGCCCGGGATACTCGCCGGTCAGCTGCTGGGCGCATTCGCGCACCATGCTCTCGGTGACGTCCACGGGCACATAGCGCTCGAGCATGCCCGCCTGCTGCATGGCGTCGAGCAGCACGCGGGTCTTCGCCGCCGTCCCGGACCCGAGCTCCACCAGCTCGACTGCGCCGGTGATCTGTGCGAGCTCCGCGGCGCGGCCGACGAGGATCGCCCGCTCCGCGCGCGTCGGGTAGTACTCCGGCAGCTCGCAGATGCGGTCGAACAGCTCGGCGCCGCGGGCGTCATAGAAGTGCTTGGGGGGGAGCTCCTTGAACGGCCGGGTGAGGCCGTCCAGCACATCGTCGGCGAGTGAGCGCTCGCCCGACTCATGCAGGTGCGAGTCGATCTGGATCATCGCCCCGTCGGCCGGGTGCAGGGGGGTGAGCGACATCAGAGCCCCCTCGCCAGACGCACACCCGCGAATATCTGCCGCCGCTCGGGGAGATCCCAGTTGCGGAACGTCAGGGACGCCACACGCGGGTGCGTCGCCCACGAGGAGCCGCGCAGGACCCGGTAGTGCTCGCCGAAGAAGACCTCGGAGTACTCGCGGTAGGGATACGCGGCGAAGCCGGGGTATCCATCGAAGTGCGAGGAGGTCCACTCCCACACCTGCCCGCGACCGGCGATCGCCTCACCGCCAGCATCGGCCTGCTCCCAGGTTGCCGCCCGCTCCCACTCATGCTCGGTGGGTAGCCGCGCGTCGTGCGCGCGGGCGAAGGCGTCGGCCTCGAACCAGGAGACGTGGCAGGCGGGTGCCTGCGCCGCTCCCGCGGCGATCGCCGGATGATGGGTGATGTCGTACTCCTGCTTCCAGGCCCATCCCTCGTCCGACCACCACTCGCGCCTCTCGTAGCCTCCGCCCTCGCTGAAGCGCATCCAGCTGGCGTTGGTCACGGGAACGCGGGCGATCTGGAAGCCGTCCACGCCGACGGTGTGGCGAGGGCGCTCGTTGTCGTAGGCGAAACCGCCCGCGCCGGCGCCCATCTCGAAGGAGCCTGCGGGGATGCTCAGCCATCCGTCCGGCGACCCGCAGGCGGCCAGGGCCGGCTCGCCCTCGGGGAGCAGACCCGCGATGTCCATCGTCTGGCGCATCGTCTCGCAGTGCTGCAGCTCGTGCCGGAGCACCATCTCGAACAGCACACCGTCACCGATCCCCTGCATCTCGGCGACCTGCGCGGTCCGCTCGCGCACCCTGGCGAGATACGCGGCGGCATCGCGGGGGCCGAGCGTCTCGACGTCGCCGCGCACCGCGCGAGGCGTCTCGAAAGCGTCGTAGACATCCGCGAGGTCCGGCTCGAGCAGCTGCATGCCGCCGACCCTGTGGGCGAGCCAGAGGTCCTCGTATGCCGCTATGTGGCCGAGATCCCAGACCAGCGGGCTCATGATCGGACTGTGGACGCGCTCGAGCTCGGCGTCGCTGAGCCCCGCGATGAGCGCAAGAGTCCCCTCGCGAGCGGCATCCATCGAGTGGAGCATCTGCTCGGCGTCGGGGGAGAGGGATTGGGTCTTCACCGCGCGGGCTGACATGGATGCCTGTGGGTCCTCACTCTAGTGGGAAGTTCTTCCCCGAATCCATTTTCTTTAACCGCGGCGCACGCGGCGGGCAGCGCGGACGGTCCTCAGTCGTCGTTCCAGCGCGCGAGGATGGGCTGAGCGTGTTCGGCGCCGAGCACGCAGATCGCGCCGGTCTGAAGGCCCAGACTGCCGCCGTGCTCGGGTCCGAGGGCGATCCAGCGGGCGCCGAGCACACGCAGCATGTGGCCGTGGGAGAACACGGCGGCTGTTCGGCCGTGTGCGCGCAGCTCTGCGATGACGCGGTCTGCGCGCTCACCCACGTCGCCGGCACGCTCCCCGCCGGGACATCCGTCCCGCCACAGGTTCCATCCCGGCCTGTCCTTCTGGATCTCGGCGCTCGTCAGGCCCTCGTAGTCGCCGTAGTCCCACTCGTGCAGGTCGGCGCGCTCACGCGCGACGTCGCCCAGACCGCACAGCTCGCATGTTTCGCGTGCGCGCATCGACGGGCTGACGAGCACGAGATCGAAGTGCCTGCCCTGCAGCCGGCCGGCCAGCATGGCGGCGACCTCGCGGCCGTGCTCGGTGAGGGGAATGTCCGTCAGCCCCGTGTGCCGGCCGTTCAGGCTCCACTCGGTCTCGGCGTGGCGGACCAGCACGACCTCCGCGTCGCTCACGGGCGCCCACCCGGCAGCGCCCCGTCATCGACGATCACGCTCAGGCGCTCGCGCCTGAGCAGGCTCGCCGGCACATGCTCGGTCGGCTCCGCGAGCATCGCGCTCACCGCGTCTGCCTTGCTCGCCCCGGTCGCCAGTAGAAGGCAGTTCCTGGCGGCACGAAGGACGGGCAGGCTGAGGGTCAGCCGCTCCGGCGGCGGCTTCGGCGAGTCGCTGATCGCGATGCAGGACGGCGGATCAACGGCGCGCAGCACCTCCGAGCCCGGGAACAGCGAGGCGACATGCCCGTCCGGACCGATCCCGAGCACGATCACGTCCATGACGGGCTGGGAGGTTCCGGCGTCGGCCGGCAGGTGGGCGGCGAGCTCGAGCGCGTATCGGTGGGCTCCCTGCGCCGGCTCGAGCTCTCCCTCCATGCGGTGCACCTGGCCGGGCGGGACATGCGCAGCCTCCAGCAGGCTCTCCGCGGCCAGCCTGTAGTTGCTCTCGGGATCATCCGGGCCCACGCAGCGCTCGTCGGCGAACCAGACGTCGACCGCGCTCCAGTCGACGTCCTGTCCAGCCAGGAGCTCGTAGGTCAGTTTCGGGGTGGTGCCTCCGCTGAGCGCAAGATGGGCGTGTCCGCGCTCCTCGTACGCGCTGCGCAGCGAGAGTGCGATCTGCGACGCGGCGCGTTCGGCAACCACCGCGGGGTCAGCGCATGTCGTCAGGCGTGTCACGCCGCCATGGCGCGCGCAGCGCCCAGCGCCGGCACGTAGGTCGGGTCGCGCAGCAGCGCCTGGCGGATGCCCTCGCCGAGCACCCCGGTCTCTCCTCGGGAGGCGCCGGGGATCGTCCACTGGTGTTCGGCGCCGTCCGGCTCGCGCGAGATCGCGCGCAGGCCGCCCGCGCCGCGGTCCAGGCTCAGGCTCCGCCCGGAGGCGGTCTGGATCGTGACGCCCTCAAGGCCGCGCACCTGCAGCTCGGGCGCGCGTCGCAGGCACAGGCGAACCTCCCTGGTGTCATCGCGCGCGATGCCGCTCAACGAGTTGTTTGCCGCGACGAGCGCATCCGTCTGCCAGCCCAGGCGCGAGGCCAGCCACCCGGCGTACAGCATCGCGCTGACCTGGGACGCGGGGTGATGGCGGATCTCCACGGACGTGATCGACCTCAGATCGGGGCGACGTGCCGGGGGATCGAAGCTGGAGGCAACCCGCTCGCGCCACGGGGTGGAGCGCAGCCAGGCGAGGTCCACGACGTATGCCTGGTCCTTCAGCGACCATGCGCGCTGCAGCGCATCCGCCGCGACGGGCTCATCGACCGAGTCCACCAGCACCGCCTGTGAGAGCGAGAGCAGCTCGCCCACTATGTCCTGGTGGCCGTGGGGCGACCAGAGCAGGGTCGGCAGGTCGGTGACCATCAGGGGGTCGGCGATCGTGACGAGGTCATCGAGGTGCTTCTCGCCGAGTTCCACGACCACCGTTTCGCGCAGCAGCGCAAGCTCCCCCGGAGCCGCGTCGTGCTCGGTTGAGATCGTCACGCGCGCGTCCAGGCGCTCGCGGCCGCTCTCGTATGCGAGCACGAGCATGCGCGAAGCGTGGTAGCGCCCCACGCCCCGCAGCCGGTTGGCGATTTCGCCCGTCCATTCACGGTCGACGAAGGCGATCATGTTCAGCACGCGCGCGGGCACCAGGCTCTCGTCCTGTGCGTGCACCTCCACCAGCAGCTGACGCAGCGCCGCTTCGATCGCGTCCGGAGTCGTGCCCTGCTCGCTCCAGACGACGTCGGTGACGCCCATCAGATCGCGCGCCAGTGGTCGCCCTCCCGGAGCAGGCCCTCGGCCTCCTTCGGTCCCTGCGAGCCGGCGACGTATGTGGGCAACGGTCCCGGCTCTGCAGTCCACGCGCTCACGATCGGGTCGCAGATTCGCCACTGCGCCTCGACCTCGTCGTTACGGGTGAAGAGCGTCGCGTCGCCGCGCATCGCGTCGGTGATCAGCCGCTCATATGCCTCAGGGGACTGGGAGAGGAACGCGGTCCCGTAGAGGAACTCCATGTTCACGGGCCGGATGATCATCCGGGTGCCTGGGATCTTCGCCCCGAGGCGGAGCGAGACGCCCTCGTTGGGCTGGAGCGTCAGAACCAGCTGGTTCGGCTGGACGCCCAGCGAGCCCTCCTGGCTGAAGGCGAGGTGGGGGACCGGCTTGAGCGTCACGGCGATCTCCGTGACCTTGCGCGCCAGACGCTTGCCGGTGCGCAGGTAGAAGGGGACGCCTGCCCAGCGCCAGTTGTCGACTTCCAGACGCAGCGCCGCGTAGGTCTCGGTGTTGGAGTCCTCGGGCACACCCTCCTCTTCCAGGTAGCCGATCACGTCATCGCCTCCGGCCTGGCCCGCCACGTACTGCGCGCGCACCGCCATGTCCGCGATGTCCTGCGCGGCGGGCTCGGGGATCGCCTGCAGGACCTTGACCTTCTCGTTGCGGACCTCTTCGGATGTGAAGCTGACGGGAGGCTCCATCGCGACATGGCAGAGGAGCTGCAGCATGTGGTTCTGGATCAGGTCCCGGAGCGCGCCGGCGCTGTCGTAGTAGTCGGCTCGCGAGCCGATGCCGAGGTCCTCCGAGGCCGTTATCTGAACGCTGTCGATGAAGTTCCGGTTCCAGAGCGGCTCGAACATGCCGTTCGCGAAGCGGAACGCCATCATGTTCTGGACCGTCTCCTTGCCCAGGTAATGGTCGATGCGGAAGACCTGGCTCTCGTCGAACTTCGCGAGCACCCTGCGGTTGAGCTCCCGTGCCTCCTCGAGCGTCGTCCCGAACGGCTTCTCGATGATCAGGCGCACCTCACCGCCCTTGTGGTGGTTGAGGTCCGAGGTGCCGAGGCAGTCGACGATCACAGGGAAGAAGCTCGGTGCCGTGGACAGGTAGAACGCCCGGTTCAGCGGCTCGCCGGCCTCCTGCTCGAAGCCGTCGAGCACCGACGAGAGCTCGCCGTATACCGACTCGTCGTCGAACGTACCGGGCACATACTTCACGTTGCTGAGCAGTCCCTCGAGGACGGCCTCGTCCGGTTTCCGGCGCGAGAACCGGCGGATCGCCGCCTCGCATTCCTCGCGGTACTCCTCGTGCTCTTTCGTTTTGCGCGAGACACCCACCAGATGGAAGCGCTCGGGCAGCGCGCCGTCATGGGCGAGGTTGTAGAGCGCCGGCAGGAGTTTGCGCTTCGCCAGGTCGCCCGTGGCACCGAAGATGACGAGCGTGGTGGGCGCGACCGGCAGCCGCTCCAGCCCCGCCGTGAGCGGGTTCTCGACCTCGTCCAGGCCCCGCTGTGCGGCGGTGGCCGCCATATTCAGCGTCCTCCGCGGGCACCGGCCGCGGCCTTGCGCCCGCCGGTTCTCGATTTCGGCTTCGGCTGCGCGGCAGGCGCCGCCGGAGCGCTCTTGACCGCATGGCCGCCGAACTGGTTGCGCAGCGCGGCGAGCACGCGGTCTGCAAAATCGCCGTTGCCGCGGGACCGCAGGCGCTCGTAGAGCGAGGCGGTTATGACCGGTGTCGGGACGTCGTGTGCGGTCGCGTCCTCGATCGTCCAGCGGCCCTCGCCGGAGTCCTCGGTGTAGCCCTCGATCGTCTCGAGGTCGTTGCCGTCGGCCTCGAACGCGCGTGCTGCGAGTTCGCACAGCCACGAGCGCACGACCGAGCCCTGGCCCCAGAGATGCGCGATCTTGGCGTTGTCGAGCTCGTACTCGGACTTGTCGAACACGTCAAAGCCCTCGGCGTATGCCTGCATCAGCCCATACTCGACGCCGTTGTGGACCATCTTCACGTAGTGTCCTGCGCCGGAGGGTCCGAACCGGAGCCAGCCGCGGGGCCCGATCGCCGAGCGGCTCGCGTCGTTCGTCTCCGGCGCGAGCACATCGAGGATCGGCGCCAGCTGCTTGACCGCAGCCTGCGGGCCGCCGACCATCATGCAGTAGCCGACCTCGAGGCCCCACACGCCACCGGAGGTGCCGACGTCGATGTAGTCGATGCCGCTCGGCTTGAGCGCCTTCGAGCGGAGCTTGTCGTCCGTCCACTTGGAGTTCCCCCCGTCGACGATGATGTCGCCACGGTCCAGGAGCTTGGCCAGCTTGTCGACGGTTTCCTGCGTGGGCTTGCCGGCCGGCACCATGATCCAGACGATCCTCGGCGCCCGCAGCTTCTTCACCAGGTCGGCCAGCGACTTCGCTCCCACCGCTCCCTTCTTGACCGCCTGCGCGACGGCCTTCTCGTCGAAGTCGAACGCCACCACCTCGTGGTCGGAGTCCCGACGAATCCGGTGGACCATGTTGCCGCCCATCTTGCCCAGCCCGACGAAGCCAATCTGAGTCACGTCTGCTCCTTGATCATCGCGGTCAGGGCGCGCAGCGCGCCCACGGGGTCATCGCCCTGCAGCCGCACGTGCTCCGCCGGCAGGCCGAGCTCGCGCAGCGTGTCAAGATCGCCGATCGCCTGGGCCCGCTTCAGTGTCGCGAAGGTGTACCGGGCGCCCGGTATCGCGATGTCCGTAGGACCGTCGGCGATGAGCTGAAGGAAACGCCCCGTCCTCGGCCCGCCCTTGTGGAACTGTCCGGTCGAGTGCAGGAACCGCGGCCCGTAGCCGAAGGTCGTCGTGGCGTGTGTGGCGGCGCGGACGGCCTCGCGAAGCCCGGCGGCGGCCATTTCGAAGCCGTCCGACGGCTCGCAGTAGGCCATGATCGCGACGTACGACGGAGGCGAGGCTCCGAGCAGGAGAGCGCGGACCGCGTCATCGCCTGCGCTCGCGGGTTCCGGTAGCTCACCCGTCTTCTCGTAGTCGCCGAGAACGTGTGCGGTTGCATCCTTCGCCTGCTGAACGTTGGGCTGGTCGAACGGGTTTATCTGCAGCCCCCACCCGGCGACCGCGACCGCGATCTCGGCGAGCAGGAACACGCGACCGAGGTCCGCGGGGCCGTGCGTCGGGATCGTGATCACCGGATGTCCCGCCACCGCCAGGCGCGACACCCGCTCGTCGGTCTCGGGGTCGGGTGCGTCGAGATCGGGCAGGTAGGCGAACACGCGGTCCTCGCCGTACACCCCCGGCTCGCCGAGCGGCTCATCGGCGACCGGGAGGATCCCCCTGCCGTGCTTGCCGGTCGACTCCGCCACCAGCTGCTCGAGCCAGAGGCCCAGACCCGGCAGGCTCTCGGCGATCACGAACGTCAGCTTGTCGCGCCCCGCCGCCGCGAGGGCGCTCAGGCCGGCACCGAGTATCACCGGCGCCGGGAGCTCCTCGCGCGTGCTCGAGGTGCCGTCCTCGCCGAGCTCCTGGAGCGAGGTCTCCCACGCCCCAGCCGAGCCCTCGAGCAGCCCGCGCACGTCGACGCCGATCAGCGCGGCCGGCACGATCCCGAAGGGCGACAGGGCGCTGTAGCGGCCTCCGATGTTCGGGTCACCGAGGAATGTGTGGCGGAAGCCGTGCTCCTGTGCGAGTTTCGCCAGGCCCGAGCCGGGGTCGGTGATCGCTGCGAAGTGCGACCCGTCGCCGACCAGCGACCAGAAGTGCGCGAACAGGGAGAGGGGCTCGATCGTGCCGCCCGACTTCGAGGAGACGATGAAGAGCGTGCGCGCGAGGTCGACGGCGCCCTGCACCGACGCGATCGTCGCCGCGTCCGTCGAGTCAAGGACGTGGAGCGTGGGGTGGCCCGCGCTGTGTCCGAAGGAGCGGCGCAGGACCTCCGGCGCGAGCGAGGAGCCTCCCATGCCGAGAAGCACCACATGCGTGAATCCGTCCGCCCGCACCTGCGCCGCGAACTGCTCGACGTCCTCGATGTCTCCCAGCATGCGCTCGGCGATGGTCAGCCAGCCGAGCCGGTTGTCGACCTCGGGAACCTCGGGCGCGCCCCACAGGCTCCCGTCGCCGGCGCGCAGCCTGTCGGCCACGGATTCTGCAGCGGCGGCGTTCACGCGGTCGGCGATCGGCGCGCTCAGTGCCGGGGGAATTCGCGCTGTGACCGTCGTCGGCGCATCGCTCATGGCACGATCGTAGTGGCCTTTCCACCCGTATAGTTCCCGGCACTCGATTGCAGACGCATCGGCGGCCCGGAACGTGGCCGAGGAACGGGCTGCGGAGGACGCAACGTGAACACATCACCGACTCAGCAGCCACCCGATCGCAACCTCGCGCTCGAGCTCGTCCGCGTCACGGAGGCCGCTGCTCTGGCGGCGGCTCCGCTCGTCGGGCTCGGCGACAAGGAGGCCGCCGACCAGGCGGCGGTCGACGGCATGCGCTACATGCTCTCGTCGATCGCCATGGACGGCATAGTCGTCATCGGCGAGGGGGAGAAGGACGAGGCGCCGATGCTCTACAACGGCGAGCAGATCGGCGACGGCACGCCGCCGCAGGTCGATATCGCCGTGGATCCGCTTGAGGGCACGACGCTCGCCGCACACGGGATGCCGAGCGCGCTCGCCGTCATCGCGCTCTCCGCGCGCGGGACGATGTTCGATCCCGGTCCGTGCGTGTACATGGAGAAGATGGCCGGGGCACCCGAGATCGCGGACCTGCTGGACCTCGACAGGCCGCTCGGCGAGACCGTCAAGCTTGTGGCAGCTCGCAAGAACCGTCCCGTCAGCGATGTGATGGTGGTCGTCCTCGACCGTCCGCGCCACACCGAGGGCATCGCTGCGATCCGCGCGGCCGGCGCGCGTGTGCGGCTGATCGCTCACGGGGATGTGTCCGCCGCCCTGCTCGCCGTCACCGAGCGTTCCCCGGTCGACCTGCTGTGGGGCATCGGCGGCACGCCTGAGGGCGTGATCTCGGCCGCTGCCGTCAAGTGCCTCGGCGGCCAGCTGCTCGGCCGGCTTTGGCCACGTGACGACAGCGAGCGCGAGGCCGCCGTGAACGCCGGCTACGACCTCGACCGGGTCCTGACGCGGGACGACCTCGTCAGCGGCGACGACGTCTTCTTCTCCGCCACGGGCATCACGGACGGCGACGTCCTGCAGGGCGTGCGCTACCCGAGCGTCGGCGGAGCGACGACCGAGTCCCTCGTGACCCGCTCGCGCTCGGGCACGATCCGGCGCATCAAGGCCACACACGACCGCGCGAAGCTGCGCGCCGTCGGCGGCGACCGATACGACGCTCGGAGCCCCGGCGGGGGCGCGTAGATGCCACTGCACACACCGCGGACCAGGCGCGCGCCCTCGCTGCAGGCATGACGCCGGAACGTCTCTGGCGACTCTCGGCTGCGCTGCGCAGGCGCGGATATCGCCGGCTTGCGCTGCTCGTCAAGAAACTGAACTCGGTCATCTACCACAACTCGCTGGCGCCGGGTGCGACGTTCAGCCCCGACGTCAGGTTCGGTCACCACGGTTTCGGCACCGTCGTGCACAGCAACGTCGTGATCGGCAAACGCGTGATGATCTGGCAGAACGTCACGATCGCGGTGCGCGCCCCGACAGGGTCACCGAACAAGATCGTGATCGAGGATGACGTCGGGATCGGCGCGAACTCGGTCGTGATCGCTCCCACGGGCCGCAGCATCAGGATCGGCCGCGGCGCACGGATCGGGGCCGGGGCCGTCGTCGCGAGCGACGTCCCCGCCGGGGCCACCGTCATCAGTGCCCCTCCACGGATCCTGCTCGCCGAGGACCGCCCTGATCGGCCTGCCGTCGAGGACGACGGCGCCCACGGCTAGGCCGCCAGCCGCCCGACCCGCGATTCGGCGAGGTCGAGCCTGGCGAGCGACCGCAGGAATCCGTACGTGACGATCACGTGGATCCGCGATTGTGTCGCGTTGTAGACGCGCAGGCTCACCGCGGAGGCGATCGAGGGGTAGAAGTTCGCCACCTCCACCTCGACATGGAGACGGACTCGGCCGGGCTCCTCGGTCGAGCTGCGGCGGACCTCGATCTGCAGGTATCCGCGTCCGTCGCGTCCGCGTCGGGACACAAGCACGCCGCGCGCGATCCGCCATCGCACAAGCCCATGGCCGGCGTCGAGCTCGTATTCGGGTGCCTGGAAGGTAAGCAGGCGAAACGGCTCGGTGAGGAGCACCACCGAGCGGCCATGCTCGCTGTAGCGCACCTGGATGAGCCCGAGCGTGACCCTCGTCAAAAAGCGCCAGTACGTCCGTGCCAGGCGCTCCATGTGCATCGGGGTCCATATCTGCGCCAGAGCCTGCTCGTCGATCACCAGGTCGGCCGTCTGGATCGAGCAGACCGCCCCGGTGTCGGGGTCGACCGAGGTGGAGTCCTTCAGATTCTGGATGGTCGCCCGCTCCGCGCCCGCAGCACGCCTGCGGCGCTCGCGCACCAGGAGCACCCCTCCGCCGGCCGCGATCAGCGCGGCCACGACCGCCGGGGTGCTCCTGCCCGGCCTGTTCGCTCTGCGGCTACTCACAGCCACCGCAGGCTATCCATCATCTGCGGCGGGCGGTCGCGTCCCCGCCTACTGCTATTCAACGTGTGTGCACGATGAGCGCCCCGTCACCATCCCCGCCAGCGTGCGGCCGGTCCCCGGACTTCCGGTCGATGATCTCCTCGCGAGCTCGCACGAGCTCGCGAGGCAGTGGGCGCTGGCGCTCATCGCCCAGCTGCCGCTCGAGCGAATAGACGAGGTGCCGCTCGACGATCTCGCGCGCGGCGCGCCGGCGCTGTGCGCGCAGACGCTTCGTGCTCTCACGAGCGACGCCGATCTCAGCCGGCTGACCGGCGAGTCCACGGACACCCGAGGCGGCCCGGCTCCGGCGCTGGAGCTTGCCCGGATCTCGGGGGCCGACGGCCCCGCTGGGGTGACGCGGGCCGTCGAGGCCCTCCGCGGCGTCCTCTGGGGAGCCCTCACGATCGAGATGGCCGGCGCACACGGGCGCGATCTCGCGGACACATGCGATCGCCTCGCCCACGTCTGCTCGTGCGCGCTTGAGGCCGTGCTCCGGTCACGGACGCGGCCGGCGGCTGCCTCCGGGGACCCCGCCTCCGGGCCCGCCCCCGTCGAGGACACCCGCGGGGAGACCCGCGTGGTGAGCACCCCGCTGGCCGCGGGTGTCCAGATCATCGACGAGCACTCCGAGGAGCGCGCCGCAGAGGTCCCGGTCGCCCCTCCCGGCGGCTCGGGAGAGGACGGGCTCGAGATCGAGATCCGCGACCAGCGCAGCCGGCCCGGACCGTCGGCCTGGATCGACACGATCGCCCGAAGGCTAGAGGTGTTCAGCCGCGACAGCAGGCCGTTCTCGGTCCTGCTCGTCGAGCCGATGGACCCGGCGGTCCTGCGCGGTTCGCAGGAGCCCGGCGCCGCGGCGGAGCTCTGCGACGAGCTCGAGACGGCGCTCGCGGGAGAGCTCTCGGCTGCGGGGCAGCCGCACTGGGCGACCCGTGTGCTCACGCGCGAGTCGCCGGGCAGGTGGTGGGTTCTGAGCGCCGAGCCGGACCGTGCGGGAGCCGATGCGCTCGCAGCACGGCTCGAGCGCGCGGCGTGCGAGGTCCTGGATGGCCGCGGGCGGCCGCTGCAGGTTGCGGTGGGTACCGCGGTGTGCCCGGACGACGGGTGTGAGCCGCCAGCGCTCGCCGCACACGCGGACATCGGCCTGTTTGCAGCCCGCTCCTCGGCGCGAGCAGCGGGACGACGCGCCGCCGCGACCGTCGATGACATCGGCTGAGCAGGGCGCGCACGGCACCCCGGTCTCTCAGCCCGCGAGTGCCCCGCCGTCGAGGGAGGACGTGCTCGAGGCGGGCGGGAGGCCGAGCGCTGGTGTGTTGCGGGCGGCGCCCACGACACGGGTGTCGATCCTCACGGTTTCGCTGATCCCGAGTGCCTGAGCCGCACCGGACGTCAGGTCCCAGTCCGCGCCGATGCCGCTGTAGGGGCCACGATCGAGAACGGGCACCGTCAGGGAACGACCCCTGTAGGTGACCTTGACGAGCGTCCCGCAGGGCAGGGTCCGGTTTGCGACGCCGACCACTTCCGGCGTCAGCGTCTGTCCGCAGGCGGTCTCGTTGCCGTAGAAGCCGGGGCCGAACCACGTCGCGATCCCGCTCGGGTGCACCTTCCTGGCGAGAGCGGCGTTGACGTGTGCGGCGGGTGCTCCCGCGCCGCCGGTCGAGGCCGCGGCCGCCAGCGACGGCGCGGCGGCCGAGATACAGGCCGTCACGGCGAGCAGGCCGAGCAGGCGCATAGCAGTAGCTGTCTTTAGTGCTGTTCGCATCGGTTTAGCGCCTACGGGGTGAGCTGACGGGCTCGCGCGGCACGTGAGTGCGGCGCTACGGCCCTGCTGGGCCGATTCGCCCCGGCGGATCGGAGTCGATCCGCATTGGGTCCCCCGCCTGGTTGACCGTGGTCAAGCAGTTCGGCGTGCGCAGCAGTATACAGGCGGCGCTCAGGAACGCGGCAGGAGCGACAGGGCGTCACGCATCAGCCGCTCGCCGGCCGAAAACCCGGCCTTCGTCAGCTCGCCGACGATCTCGGCGGCCGATGTCAGCAGCTCTGCGCCGCCCGGAGGCCGCACGGGTCCGCGCGCACGGTCGCTCTCGCTCTCAAAACCCTGTCTGGGGACGGGCGCCGGCGGCACCTTGGCGCTGGTCCGCCGGCGTGCGCCAGCCTGCGCACGCGTTTTCTTCGGAGCCGCTCCCGCACCCGCCTGTGGACCGCGGCCGGTGCTGCCGCGCGGAACGCGTGTCGGTGCGGGCGCGCGCGCCGCCGGCTTGCGGGCGGCGGGGGTCTTGGGTTTAGCGGGAGCCTCGGTCTTCGCGGTAGGCGCGTCCGTCTGCCCGGCCCGGCGAGCCGCGGCCCGCCTTGGGCTCGAGCGCTGGGGGCGCGTGCGCGGCAGCTGCGAGAGCACGCCGGTCTCGGCGGCCGCAGCGGTGGTTCCCCCGTTGCTCTCCGCCGCCCCCGCGGGGTCGGCCCCCTTGTCGCTCCCGGCGCTCACCTGCACATCATTGCTTAAGCCGGACCGTCAAGCACACCCCCGATCGCTCCGATATGAAAGATGACGCGTTAACATGCGAGCCAGGACAATTCTGGCCTGGGATGTAACGTCGGCGGGGCTACGGCCGTATGTCCCGCGGAGGGATTCCTCCCAGCCGCCGGGCATGGGGCCATGCGGCCACGTTCCGAATTTCGATCGACGGAAGAAATGGACCACGAATGTCAGTAGTCGAGCTTCAGGAGCTGGATGAGGTCAAGGGCCTGCTCGCCAAGGGGCAGCAGGTGGGTGTCCTCTCCTTTGCGGAGATAACGAAGGCGATGTCGGAGCTCGATCTGGACGAGTCCGACGTCGAAGAGCTGCACGGATTCCTTGAGCGGTCGGAGATCGAGCTCGTCGAGGACATCGATCCGGCCATCGCTGCGTCCGCGCAACTGGAGCGCGCCCCGGACAAACGCGGCCGGCGCAAAGCGAAAACGGCGCTGGACCTCAAGCCCGACATGACGACGGACTCGCTGCAGCTGTTCCTGAAGGACATCGGCAAGGTGCGGCTGCTGACCGCGCAGGAGGAGGTGGACCTCGCCAAGCGCATCGAGCGCGGAGATCTGGACGCCAAGCAGAAGATGGTCGAGTCGAACCTGCGCCTCGTCGTCTCGATCGCCAAGAACTACCGCAACCAGGGCCTGCCGTTCCTGGACCTCATCCAGGAGGGCACCCTCGGCCTGGTCCGC
>Ga0182013_10000809_pt1 | contig 43507 bp, 45 predicted proteins | sample 612S2MmetaG_FD_120487 | JGI IMG/M metagenome (GOLD analysis project Ga0182013, IMG submission 120487) | Permafrost microbial communities from Stordalen Mire, Sweden - 612S2M metaG | ecosystem: Environmental > Terrestrial > Soil > Wetlands > Permafrost | place: Sweden: Stordalen | collected... | reverse complement strand
GTTGGAACGCGGGTTGAACGACTGAAAATCGAATACGCCAAAGAATGGAGCAAGCACCTTATAATGAATAATTTATGATGGTAGGCACGACTGGATTCGAACCAGCGACCTCTTCCGTGTCAAAGTTCCCAATAACCGTAACCCATTGAAACCACAGTGCGCCGATGGCTACGGAAAGCACTCAAAGGCGTTTGAAACGACCGGGGTTCCGCGTTCAGCACCCTCGCCAGCACCCTCGGCGCGGCGCGCGCGCCCTGCCCCGTGCCATCCTGAAAAGGGAGCTGGCCATGAATAAGCGCTGCCGAAATCCCGAAGTCTTTGAAGCCTGCGAGGTCTGCGGCGCGCCTTACCTCCTCATCCAGTCGATAGACGCGTTGATCGGCGCTCCCTCCGGCTCCGGCTTCGGCTCATACCTGTCAACCTGCCGCTGCTGGTCGTGCTCGGGCTGTGGCCGTCAAGGCCGGGAAAACGATCAGCGTTGCGGCTGCGCCCCCTGCCCTTCCTGTCGCCGTCCGCTCCCGCCGGGCCGTGAATGCGACTGCGAGGACTTGCCGCTGCCGTTTTAGAGCTAAGATTCGACATGCCGCGCTCTATTCAGGCGAAGAGAGGGTTGCCATGAAAAGGAGAAGATTCAACCCCGATGTTTGCGCGATTTGCGGAGTTCCTTTTCCGCCCCCGCGCCCGCCGGGTGAACCCAGCTACGCCGATTATGTCCCTGGCGATTGCTATTCGTACCGCCCTGGTTGCGGCTGCTGGACGTGCTCCCGCTGCGGGCGTCAGGGCAAGAGGAAGGCGCGGCGCTGCGAATGCGGCCCCTTCCGCCCGGCCTTGAGCGCGAATGACGGGGAACTCCGCCGATCCAAGGGCGGACCGCCCGCCGAGGAATTCTGGATTGAAGATTGCGCGGGCGCTTGCACGGTTGAGGACTGCGGAGAGCCCGCCGACCCTGAAACCGGCTTGTGCGAATACCATGAGGCCGTGGCCCGGAAACGGCGCACGAACATGGCGATGGCGAAGCATCAGCCGCCGCCGAAACGGATACCGCGCTGCCGCAAGTGCGGCGCGAAAAAATGGGCCTATTCCAATTCTCCGGGGGTGTGGCTGTTCGAGTGTCCGAACGGGTGTCAGTTTTGTGGCCGCTGCCGGAGATTTATCGACTACCGGGACAAGTGCGAACATGGGATGCCGGAGCCGCGAAAAGCCGACGATTTGGGGCCGGTGATGTGAACGGCGTGGTTCCCGGTTGTCGGGGCTTGAGGGGATTTATCGTCATGGCTTGCCTGATCGAAGATTGCGGGTATCCGGCCGATCCCGAGACCGATCTGTGCGCCTTCCACGCGGAGATGGCGCGGATTTGCCGGACCAACATGGAAATGGCGAAGCATCAGCCGCCGCCGAAGCGGATACCGAGGTGCCGGAGATGCAAGGCGAAGATGGCGGCGTGCTCGTTCCGGCCTGGATACTGGATGTTCGATTGCCCGAACGGTTGCCAGTATTGCGTGCGGTGCCGGAAGTATATCGACTATCGGGACAAGTGTCCGCACGGGATTCCGAAGCCATTGGAGCCGGAGTCGCCGGAGACCGTGATGTAGGGCAATCTTTCGCTCCGGCGGCGGCTCCGGCGCTGCGAATGCCCTACTTCATCGTCCCCGCTCCAATGACGGCGTTGACGATCTGGACGTAGGCGTTGACACGGGTGAAGTCGATGGCGTCGGAACTGCGGTTCTCGGCGGCGAAGTGGTTCTCAAGTTTCATCTGGTCTTCGACGATCCGGCGAACGCGCTCGAAGGCCGCCAGTTTCTCATCCTTGGTCATGCCACGATCTTAGCGCGGTTCTTCTCGTTGCTCTGGCAGGATTTGAGGTCAGTTTTGCCAATATCGTCAATGAGCTAGGTGGACTCACCGTCTCCCGTGCCTGTCCGGGGAAAAGAAACGCACCTGGCTGTTTCAAACAATATGCCCTATTTGCCACCCGGATCGCTCTGGATGCGTTCTCGTTGGCTATGGCTAGGGTGGTAGCGGGTATGGTTAAAACAGCGCAGCAGGGTGCAAAAATCGAAGCAGAAACGGGCATCAAATTCCTGGTCTCGCCTATCCAACTGCAATCGATCTCCAGATCGACAGTTGAGTATACACAAACAGTGTAGTCTCATGAGACTAATCAGAATAGGTAGTTTAATCAGACTGATGATGATTTGTGCCGCTTCAGTCGCCCGTCCAGTTCAGCGGCTTCGCGGAATGCTTTCAAAAAGTCATCCCCAGTCCTGGCGCTACGAAGGGCGGCGCGTATAACCAGACTGTCCGTGAGCCTCACACCCTGCCCCGAGAGCCACGCGGCAAGTTCACGAAGGATGCGGCGGTCTTCTTCGTGGAGCCAGAATTGAACCGGACTCCCAATTCTCCGCTTGCTCTTGAGAGCTTTCGGGCGCGGCTCTGCCTTTTCTGGCTTTTCCGACAGGGAGTCCACCGGGACCGAAAGAACCGACGCGGGAGGAACCTTGCGCTGTATGGCCGCAACAAGGCTGTCGTGGATTTTGCTCCTCGGTGTATTGTGCAGGGTCATCAGCCTATCGAGAATGTGTTGTCTGTGGAGACTATGTTGCCTACTACGTCGTTGACAACAAGGCAACGGCAAATTGTAACGCCTCCTCGCGAGCATTGGCATCGAGAGCCTTCCATCCCTGAACAATCGCGTGCTGATAGCATTCGCGCGCGGCAAGGTTGACCGAAAGAGGTTGAACACTCAATTGCTTGGCGGTTTCGTCGAGAAGGCGGCCAAGTATCGTCGTCTTTCTCACTTTGTTGAATACAACGCGGGAGATAGCTTTACTATTGCGTTGCTGCACAAATCGTACAGCTTCCTCGGCTTCCCAGACATCCGCCGGGGCTGGGGTCGTGACGATGAGTGCAATATCTGCGCTACGAACCGCAGTCGCGGTCGCGGTGTGGTCTAGGCTCGGAGGCGTGTCATAAATGACGATCTCAGTGTCGTCTCTGGCATCAGGTCGAGCGCTGTAGATCGATTCGAGCGCCTTTGTGCTGGTGCCTTGGCCATCCCAGTCACGGAGACGAACGGTCTTACCGGCATGACGGAAGGTTTCGTAGAGGAGGAGAGAGACGGTGCTTTTACCGACGCCACCCTTTTTCGCAAGTACGGTTATGTTCATGGCGCATGAGACTAAGTGTTCTCGTCAGACTACGCAAGGTGTTTTGCATTCATAGTCTACACAGTCTCATGAGACTAATGAGCAAGCGCCGGAAAGAGAACACTTAGTTTGTTTCCTGCTGTCCATTGCGAGCGTAGCGAGCCCGTGTTTAGACAGATCGCCGCGTTAGCGGCGATTCCGCTTTGTACTTGTATCGTGTGTTGATGAGCGGATGTTGTATAGAGATTCTTGTGGGTGGTTTCATTCCATCTCGTAGACTCCAGTAAATGTGCGCTTCATTGAATGCCGATTGAGCGGGCAAGGCTCGATAGGGCTGCCGCGAGGCTGTCATGCTCATCGCTTTCGAGTTGAGACAATGCTTCGGCCATGCCGCCGCCTTCGCGCAATGTTTCCTCAGCCTGCTCGATGACAGTCGGCAGGGGAGGGCAAGCGCCCCATGCGGTTGGGTGAGGTGGCTCGCGTGTTTCGGCGTCGCTATATCCACGCCACTGCGAGGCGGGAAGGATTGCGTAGGCGTTGGTTTCCTGACGCAGGATGAAACGACCGCATTCGTCCCGGTCCTCCCTGCATCGGCGTATCCAGTTGATGATGCCGAGCGCCTTGAGCCGGGCCAGCGCTTTGGCGATTGTCTGTCGGCATAGACGCGTGGCTCGCTGTAACGAACTGTAAGAGGGATCGAGGCGGCCCGTCCGGTGATTGAGAAAATCGAAGACCAGCGCATGGAGCACAAGCAAAACATGGCTGCCAATGATGCCGCCGTGCTTTCCGGCCAGTTTGTCGCGGCGGTTCCATTCGACGGCTTTGTGATAAATACGGATCACAGCCTTCTTCGGCATTGGCGCGAACCGGGCGTCCCTGGTCGTGCTTCCTGACCAAACTGGCCACGGCGCATAGCTCTTGCCGTTTTGCATCTCTGGTATCAGGGGCAAACATGCGGACCAGTGTTTCAATCTGCGGCTTGGGCTGGTGGCGATCACAAGAGCGTTATTCTGCATAGACTCCTCCGTGGGTTGTGTGACGCACGTAGCGGAGGGCCGGAAAATCGGCGCAGAACAACCCGTTAGCGAAAATGTGTTTTTCGCTTGCATCGGGTCGCGTTTTGGGAGAAGGTCGTTCTTGTCAAGGAAACGAGTTTCTCCGGTTCACGCCGGACTGTACGGCCCGCCACTGGCGGGCTTTACTGTTTCTGGGCTTCGCTGTCTCCGCGAAAGATGGAAGGGCGAGACGCGGCTACCTCGCCGCGTAACGGCGGAGTGTGAATCTTCCTCCGATTCGTGTCGAGACAATTATTGATCCTGCGAAGAAGGCAAAACCCGCGCCGGTGCTGACCGACGCGGGCAGGGGGCCTTATGCGGCCCTTGCCTGTTCCGTCGCCAGCCGATGGGTAGCGATGGCGTGATATTTGGCGTCAAGCTCGATGCCGAGCCAATCGCGCTGAAGCATCTTGGCCGCAAGCAACGATGAGCCGGAACCGCTGAATGGATCGAGCACGAGATCGCCGCGCTCGGAGAAGGTTTCGATCAGCGGGAGAAGGATCGAGAGCGGCTTCTGAGTCGGATGGAGCTTATTGCCGCTGTACGTCCAGTCGATGACGTCGCCGATGGTCGTCTGCGGAACCTGCGGATTGCCTTTCGCCAGCAGATAGGCGCATTCATGCTGATAGCGGAGATACTTCTCAGCCGACGTGTAACGCTTCGGAAATACGAAATGCCCGACGATGCGGAAGCCCGCCGCGCGCCAGGCCTGCATGAACTTGTCGGCGTGCGGCCAGCCGTAGAAGCTGACGGCGAAGCTGTCCCGGCACAGGACGCGGAACATCTCGGCAAACGCCGGTTTGAGCCAGGCGTCGTTATCGTCGTTCGGAACGCTGCGCCCGTCGCGCGACTTGTACCGCGTAATGTAAGGCGGGTCCGTCAGGATGAAATCGGCGCTGTTCGCCGGAAGTTGCGGGAGAACGCCAAGGCAATCGCCCTGGATGATCGTGTTGCGGAGTGTCTCAACTGCGTTTGTCATGATGTGCCTCTCTTTCTGGTTTGCTGTCCCCTTCGGCGGGGATGAGAGAGGCATGGGCCGACGCAAATGAGCGCGGCTGTCATAGCTTGTTGGGGGGACCGTGACCGAAGGGCAGGGGGGAGCCAAGAAGCGTCATTGACAGCGCGCGGCGGAGGCTAACGTGCCGATTCCCCGCCGATTTAGGGGCGGCAGGAAAGAGAGGTCCGTCATGAGCAGTTGTGAGAAAGGACGCAATGGCCAAGGAATGGTGTTCCGGCAATTGTCCTGAAACTGGCGTTGTCGCATTCTGAGCGGATTGGAGAATGAGGGCAGAGCGATGCCGGTTGAAATTCAAAAGCCGTAGTTTGACGCCCTCATCCTGGAGCGGGAAATGCGTTGATCGTGACTGTGACGCGTCAATGGGTATCGAAGTCGTTAAAGCGAGCGTTGATGGCGAGTGTGCAATAGATTTCGAGCAGCGCCTGAGCATTCTGGTCGGTCTCTTCAACATACCTGAAGTCCATTTCGCGGATACGTGCCTTTGCAGTCTTGAAGGCGGCAATGAATTCGGGATTGAGCATCAGCCCGGTTCGGCTGTCGTCACCGGCCTTATAGCTCGCGGTCGTCTTTCCTGTGGCTTCGCGCGCCAATTTGAATGCGAAAGCGGCCATTCTGTGTGTCGCGCCGGGATTGCAATGGCGTCCATAGCGGCCACGAATATTGTTGGATCTCCCTACGTAGAGATGCTGCCCGTTTTCGCTGAAGAGATAGACACCCTGTTTCGGCATGATCCTTGGCAACGCTCCGGCTTTACAGGGAGGCATGGCAATAAGCTTCTCGAATTTCGGATGCAGGCCGTCGATCAATTTGGAGAATGTAGGGTGCATGGCGGTCAGAGAGTCAAGGTTGACGATCTCAAGAGCATAGGTGCGGCGGCACATGTGAAGCAAGCCGCCATGCGATACGAACCGCAAGCAGGAAGAAAAGCCCGCACCGGCACTCACGGGCGCGGGCCTGGTCGGTCAGTATTCGGAAGCCAACATGATCGTCAGAACCCGGACGGTCTGTTGCGGGTCGGTCAGGTCTTCGCTGCCCTGGCTCAGTGTCCTGTCGTAATAGTCGATCTTCCAGAAGATGCGATGGCCGTTATGATCGAATGCTCCGAAGTCGCGCTCGCCGTAGGGATTGTTGTCGGGGTTGAAGGCGTCGAAGGTCTCGACCTTCTGACGGATCGCCGATTGATCTTGCGGTGGCAGGGACGAGATGCCGACGGTCTGGACGAGGCGGCCTGCGATGCCCATAGCCTTGCGGCAAAGGTCGTTGAGGGTGGCGATCTTCTGCGTGATGATCGGGGTCAAGCCGTGCTTGTCGCCCCACCAGCAAGCGAAGTCTTCCGGCGTTTGGCCTTCCTTCTGGGCGCGGGCGATAAGTTCTGCTTCGATCCCCGCGTCGCCGGTGTCGATGCCAAAGAATTTCAACATGGCGTCGTCAACAGCTTTCCGATAAGCCATGAAGGGCGTCGGTTTGTCGTTGTTCATGATGGTCTCCTTTCGTGGTTGTCGATGCGCGGAGACAGGGCAGGGCGGAAAAGCCGGGAGGTCACCATCAGGGAAACGGGCAACACGGATTCTGGGAGCGGGCAGCCCGTTGACCGCCCGGCGCGCCCTGCCAGGATGGAGCGCTGAGACTGACAAGCCGCGAAAGGAGGCCATGACGTGAACGCTGATAACCGCGCACAATGCGGTGGCTGGAACCAAAGGGCAGGGGGCAAAATCCGGCATCGGCTGCAAGCGATGCCGAAATGAGGGTGCTTTTGTCCTGGCGTCTCAGGGGCACGGGAAAGAGGCCATGACAAAGCCGTGCGCGGGCGAAACTTCCGGATGCGGCGAATAGGCTGCTTAATCACCGCACAATAAGCGGCGATTATTCTTGCGTGCGCGGCGAATAGGGTGTAGATTCTACGCATATGGTGCGGAGAATAAGACCTGAGACCTACATCCACGAACTGAAGGGCTGGCCGGAGTTTCGCTGGGACGCCGAGCGCGTCTCCGCGTGCCTGGCCGATGTGCGGCACCGCCAGGGGCGTCTGATTGGCCGGATGGAAACGCTCGGCTTTCCACTCCGGGCCGAAGCTGTGCTGCAGACCCTGACCGAGGATGTGATCAAGTCCAGCGAGATCGAAGGGGAGACGCTCGACCGCGATCAGGTGCGCTCCTCGATTGCGCGTCGCCTCGGTCTCGATATTGGCGGGCTAACGCCGTCGGATCGGGATGTCGAAGGCGTCGTCGAGATGATGCTCGATGCGACGCAAGGCTACGGCAAGCCTTTAACGGCCCGGCGGTTGTTCGACTGGCATGCGGCATTGTTTCCGACTGGCCGGAGCGGAATGGCGAAGATCAAGGTTGGCTCCTGGCGCGATGACAAGTCAGGCCCGATGCAGGTGGTGTCAGGGCCAATCGGAAAGGAACGCGTCCATTACGAAGCGCCCGCCGCAGAAAGCCTTCGCCACGAGATGAAGCGGTTCCTGAACTGGTTCGAAGAAGACCGCTCGACCGATCTCGTGCTTAAGGCCGGTATCGCGCATCTGTGGTTCGTCACGCTCCACCCGTTCGACGACGGCAATGGGCGTATCGCGCGCGCTATTGCGGATATGGTGCTTGCCCGCTCCGAGCGCAGCCCGCAGCGCTTCTACAGCATGTCGGCGCAGATCCGGCATGAACGCAAAGGCTATTACGAAATCCTCGAAGCCACGCAAAAGGGCGATCTAGACATCACGGCCTGGCTCGAATGGTTTTTGGACTGCCTTGGCCGCGCCTTCACCCATGCCGAAACCACGCTCGAAGCGGTTTTGAAGAAAGCCCGCTTCTGGGACAAGCACGCGGGGGCTGCGTTCAATGACCGGCAACGCAAGATCGTCAATCAGTTGCTCAACGGCTTCGAGGGCAAACTGACCTCATCGAAGTGGGCAAAGCTTGCCAAATGCTCGCAGGACACGGCGCTGCGCGATATTGAGGATCTGGTCCGAAATGGCGTTCTGAAGAAGGACGGGGCAGGGGGCCGGAGTACGTCCTATTCTCTGGCTGAATTCGCCTGATCGAAAGGCAAGGCCGGGGCGTGCGCCGACAAGGAAAGGGAGAACTGATCCGTGAAATTCTTGAGCCAAGGCATCGGGAAGTTGGTGTTGGAAGAGTTGGATAGTGCGAGTGAGGCTCGGCTTGCCGTTGCATTCTTCAACCCAAACGATCACATGCTGGATGTACTTGCCGCAGTTCCAAAGTTGAAACTGATTGTGTCCGAGGAATTCGCCGTCAACAATCCATACAAGCTAGAAAAACTGAAGTGTGACAATTTACGATCAATTCCACCGGACGATTTTCACGGGAAACTCCACGCGAAAGTCCTCATCATCAAGCGGCAGAATGGCTCGTATTGGACTCTTCTTGGATCGGCGAACTTGACACATGCAGGGATGTTTTCAAATCAGGAAGCCTGCGTCGTGTTGGAATCGGGCAATCCTGCGGATGAGGAAAGCACGCGGGAAATCAGGAACTGGTTCGATGCCTTGTTCCAAAGAACTCGGCGGCCAAATCTCGAACTCGCCAAACAGATCTTCAATACCCAGTCTCACTATCGCCGCGTGCCACGAACTGCGAAGGAAATGGCGGTTGATGCGGGCTATTGGGCACTGAAAACAACCTCTGGCTCGACGGGTGAGCAGCATTGGCCGATGTTCTTGGCGGAAAACGTCGTTGCCGTCGGGTGGGAAGCACTCCGTGTTGATCCATCAAAGGTGTCTGATGCGCAACTGCGCGCGTCCCTCAAGGAGACGTATCCCAACGATTCGGATATGAGCGTGGATATTGCCGTGAAGGCGATCAAGAAATTCGTGGGTCTACGAATCGACGACATCGTCCTTATCTGTCGTGGCTACACTTCAATGCAAAACAAGGACGTTCATATTCATGGCGTTGCCAGGGTGACCGGACCTTTTCGTGTCGAGCCACGGAAGAAGGAGAATTGGAGGTTCAAACATGATGCGGTTATTCAAGAAATAGACATCGACCTTCCAAGAGACCTGATGGCAACCGCATTGGGCAAAGAATCCCTTCGGCAGACGATCCACGCCCTGACGAAAGCCCATTTTGATCGGCTTGCAATAGAACTGAAGAATTTCGGAGTACATATGGAAGTCTAGGCGCATGAATCGCGCCGAGCACTCAACCAACAGGGGCGGCTAGTTCCTCCTGCATCTGGGCCAGTATTGTCGGACTGAAACCGATTCCCATGCTGGCGATATGCGGTGGTGCTGCGTACGCAATGAAGATCTCATGCGTGTCGTCCTTCAGCGGCCTAATCCATCACGCTATGTGCCTCGCGTGATGCGGAATCCCGGTCCGTATTAGACTTGAAACAGCTTCGAGCGCGCGCCTCGGCACCACTCGAATGGGGCGCAGCATGAGCGGCAGGCCCTGCCCGGCGACCGGATGCGATTCAAATTCGGCGCATCCATAAAAAATCGCCGAACGTAACTCCAAGATTTTGAACTGGTTGTCTGGGTGATCTCCGGCCAATCGGCATTTCATCCGGGCGCGCCGCTCAGTCTTTGCGCGCACGGGACATTCATTTGTGAAGGCGGATCAAAACCACCTTCAATTCTCGCGGCCACCGAGCCGCAAAGGGGAATAGAAATGCAAAAAGACAATTTGCTCAATGAACTGGAGCGGCAGGAAAAATACCTCGCCGAACTCCCTGCCGATTTCACCTTTCCGCTCTTCAACACCAAGCGCGCTCTGGACTCCCAGCGCCAGAACGGCTACCGCAATACAGCGGTTGCCGCCCGCGAAATCGTAGACAACTCGTTCGAAGCCCAGGCGTCGAAGGTTCACGTCATCTTCGAGACGACTGTGAACTCGACGCGTCCTGTCGTCTCTTCGGTTGCGTTCATCGATAACGGCGCGGGCATGATCCCCAACATGGCGCGCTTCGCCCTGAGTTGGGGCGGCGGCACGCATTTCGACGAGCCGAACTTCATCGGAAAATTCGGATTCGGGCTGCCGAACGCCTCCATCAACCAGACCCGGAAGGTGGAAGTCTACACAAAGACCGGGAAGGACAAGCCCACCATCAAGGCGTGGCTGACGCTCGACGATTACAAGTCGTTCGACCAGCAGTCCGTGCCGCCTCCGGTCGAGGCCGACCTGCCGGATTTCGTGAAGAAGTACCTCAAGAAGGCAGGGTTCGACTTCGATCACGGCACCATCGTCGTCTGGCGCGAACCGGATCAGTTGACCTACAAGTCCCCGAAGGTGCTCGAAGGGCATCTTGTGGATGACTTCGGCGTGACCTATCAGTACCTGCTCGACGGGCGGGAATTGATGGTCAACGGCACGCTCGTGCAGCCTGTGGACCCGCTGTTCCTGAACCCGAAGGCCCGGCTCTTTGTGCCGGAGGCCGAGGGCGGTGCTATCGATGTTCTTGGCAAGCCGCTGACGATCTGGGCGCGTTATTTCCGCGATGAGACCACCGGGGCCATGCGGTTGGAAAAGGTGGTGGACGCGGCAACAGTGGACCGGAAGGACCCGAACTTCGTTGCATTGGGTCCCTTGACGCTTCGGATTTCTCGTTTGCCCTACGGGTTTGCCGTTGGTGGCAAGAACGCCAAGAACGCGCCGGAGGAAGCCAAGCAGCGCTTCGAGATTCGCCAGTCCCGGCGCGGCATGTCCTTTGTGCGCGCGGGCCGCGAAATCGAGACGCTTGACGCGTTCCCGAAATCGAGCCGCGACAAGGCCAGCGGCCTCGGTGAGTGGCCAATGTTGCAGAGCTTCGCGTATCACTGGGGCATTGAGGTCAGTTTCGGGCCGGAATTCGACGAGGTTTTCGGGATCACGAACGATAAGCAGCGCGTTCGCCCCATTGACGACTTCTGGCGTGTTCTGACGCAGGAGGGCGTGGGCGCACTGCTCCGCCGGGAAAATGCGTGGCAGGACGCAACTCGCGAGAAGGAAAAGCAGAAGAGGGATGCCGAGAAGGCGAAGGCTGCCGACACCCCGACACCGGCTGAAGAGGCTGCCGCCACGGTTTCGGCCATTGTTGGCCGGAAGATCACGGTGCCGGATCGGGCCAAGCCCGAAGCTCGGAAACGCGCTCAGGAAGAAATCGACCGGCGCGTCACGGAAACGAAGTTGCCGGTGGAGGAAATTCGGAAGGCGCGCGAAGAGGAAGAAGAGCGCCGGAAGATCAAGATTGACTACTTCGACGATCCCCATGGCCCGTTCTACCTGCCTGAGTGGGTTGGGCTGCAGATGGTGGTCAAAGTCAACCGGAAGCACCCGTTCTTCAGCGTGTGCTACGGCGAGATCATCAACCTGGTCGGCGGTTACAAGGCGAAGCAGGCTTTGGACGTGCTGCTGATCACCTTGGGAAAGGCCGAACTGGAACTGACGGAGGACCTCGCCATCGAGCAGTACCGTCATCTCCGGGAGGAAGTCTGGAGCCGGTTCCTGGCGGTTGCGCTTCAGAACCTCGGCGCGAAATCCCAAGCCCCGGATGAGCGGGAAGAGGGTAACGAAGCCGCCGCCTAGCGGTTGCCAAAAAGTTAGGCCGGTCCAGTACCGGCCTAACCATTTGTTGTACAATGTAAATTCTGAAGGCAGTGCAGGTGCGGCCATCGTGCCGCCATGCTCCCTGGCGCTGCATCGGCCTTCAAGACTGAAACAGTTTTGAGGGCCATGCAGCCCAGAAGGAGCGTATTTGTGGCACAGACTGCCGAAATAGAACTCGCCTTTCTCCTTGAAGCGTACCAGCTTCGCACACCCCAACTCTCCGAAGAATTTGAAGCCGCGGCGCGGCCAGTGCTCCGCCGGATGGCCAAAAAGCACGGTATCGGCCTGCCGGAGGACGTGCAGGACGAAGTCGTGCAAGAAGTTTTCCTCGCGCTCGCGAGCCCGTCTCTGGTTCGTTTTGACCCGGCGCGCGGAACGGTAAACCAGTATCTCCTCGGACGCTTGCTCAACGCCGTGAAAACGGTTCAGGTATCCCAGGGCTTGCGGCGCGCGGGGTCGGATTTTGAATCTGAGCCTCAGCGCGAATTTGTGCCGGTCGATGACCTTGAACTCCCGGCCTCCGGCGGCATTCAATTGGGGGCGATGCATGCCCGCGAATTGGTCAAGAGAATGTTCTCGGGGCTGGGAGCCGATTTGCAGCAGGCCTGCTTCCGTGTCTGGGCGGATGAGGAACCGCAAGCGGCGGTTGCCCTCGACCTTGGCATGAGCCGCTTTGCCCTGGCGCGGAAACTGGCAGGGGTGAAAGCGATGTGCGCGCCGTTCGCGGCGTTGGCATAGGGAGGCGAGATGGCAGGATACCCTCTCGTTGCAATTCGCTCTTTCATCGAGGCGACGCGCGATTCCGGATACAAGAGCACGTCGTCGGCTATCGCCGAACTGGTGGACAACGCCTTTGAAGCCGAAGCCACGGCGGTCGATGTCGTGATCGTCGAAGATGAGGAAGGCACCAAAAGCATATCCGTCACCGATGACGGTACGGGAATGCCCGCCAGCACCATGCAACTTGCCTTGCAGTTTGGCGGCAGCACGCGGTTCAACTCGCGCAGGGGTGCCGGGCGTTATGGCATGGGGCTTCCGAACGGCTCTCTGAGCCAGGCGCGGCGCGTGGACGTCTACAGTTGGACCAATCCCCATAACATTTGGTCGAGTTACCTGGATGTCGATGAAATCGCAGCGGGCCGACAGTTGGGCGTGCCGGAGCCGGTGCGTTTCAAGCCGACGCGGGCCGAGGAGTATCCGTCATCGCCCTCGGGCACGAGTGTCGTGCTCACAAAATGTGATCGGTTGGATTATCGCCGGGTTCGGACGCAGGTGAAACGGCTGCACGCGGATCTGGGCCGGATATTCAGGCACCAGCTTTACAACGGGAAGGCGCTGCGTATTAACCAGGAGCCTGTCCGCGCCATCGATCCGCTCTTCTTTAGGGAAGGCAACAACCTCGTCGGCGCGGAGCCTTACGGACCCCCTCTCACCTACGATCTCTCGCCCGGTGGCGCTGCAGGAATTCGGTCGCAGATCGTGGTGAGATTCGTGGTCTTGCCGATTGAGAAATGGCACACGCTCTCAAATGAAGAAAAGAACCGTTACGGGATTTCGAAGGGAGCAGGGGTGTCCCTGATCCGTGCTGGCCGCGAGATCGATTTCGGCTGGTACTTGATGGGGTCGAAGCGGAAGGAAAATTACGACGACTGGTGGCGTTGCGAGATCGCGTTCGATCCCGACCTCGACGAGGCCTTCGGTGTGACGCATACCAAGCAAAAGGTGAATCCCACGGAAGAACTGAACGGCATCCTGGCGCCGGACCTTGAGAGAATTGCGCGCGAGTTGAACGGGATCGTGCGGAAGCGGTATCTGGCGGTGCGGGAGGAGGACAAGCAATTCCGAAGCGAGGTAGTTGCCGAGAAGCGGGATCACCTGATGCAACCCCTGAAGGTGCAGGGTGGCGCAGCCTCCTTATCGAAGAAGTTTGGCAGCAACGGGACGCGGTTGGGCTACGTCATCGATGAAACCACGGCAAATGCGTTAAGCTTTTATGTACCCTCCGTTGTCCGGGACAACCTCAAAGTCGCTCTCAACCGGGATCACAATTTTTACCAGAAGGTCTATCAGCCGCTTTTGGGCGAGGGCCAGGTTGAGGCAGCGCTAGCGCTTGAGCACTTGCAACTTCTCCTCCTGGCCGCAGCTCGGGCCGAGTGCGCTCTGCGCTCAAAGGTCGACAAAGAGGTGGCTGTAAGGCTGAGGGAAGGCTGGAGCAACGTGCTCACGGCCTTCCTCGACTGAGCCAAAATGTCGCAATCCGTTACGCTTAATCCGTCGCTGAAGACGCTCTTGCCGGTGTTCCGGGAGAGGTGCGCCGCCATTCAGCGCAGGCAGAATGAATCGGGCGGGGCCTTGGTGACCACTGAATTGGTCAACGAATTACGCAGCGTTTACCTCGTGCCGCTCCGGAAACCATCCAAGGCCGAGTTGAACGAGGAACTGAGCCTGCTCGCAACCCTCAGCGTTGTCATCGATCTCCTGACGCAAGGCTGGCGCATTGCTTCGACGGAGCCGTCGGTGGTGCTCGACTTCCCGGAGGGACTTGCTCCCGACAGCGAGAAGGAGCGCATTCGGCGCGCGCATCTGATCGAGCGAGATTCCCAAATCCATGAACCATCGGTTGTCGAGTTTGTGCGGGGCATGGAAAAGCGGAGGCTTACGCCAAAAGGGTGGCACTCGATCTTCTCGTTGATGCGAGATGGCGAGGATCTCGCCCGGCGTCTCGGCGAGATTTTGGAAGTGGAGAACGGCGAGATACAGGCGGACCTCCTCGCGCGCGCTGTTCACCCTTACATTCAGGTCGTGGAAACGGATGCGCTCTGCGAGCACACGGGGCTTCGCCTGAATGACATCTGGCGGTATTTCCGGCATACCTGGGTAACCTCCTACAAAAGCGTTCCCGGTCGCTGCATGACGGTACTGATACGTGATGCGGCGGGACCGAACCATCCTGTTATCGGCATCGCAAGCCTAGCCAGTTCTGTTGTGCAGCAATCGACACGCGACAAATGGATCGGATGGGATGCGGAGACCGTCGTCGCGCGTTACAGGACGGCACTGAAGCCCAAGAAGTGCGTACAGTGGCTGCTGTCTGAACTCGAAAGATGCATCGGTGGCGTCTATTTGAAAGATCTTCTGCGTGATGGGCTTTTGACGCGCGCCGATATCAGGAAGCCATCTCAAGAAGTAATTGAGAGGCTACTCAAGGATTCCGAAAAGGCGATCAAGCATCACCGGCTCTATCCTAACGCCGCAAAGCACAAGGATTCGCATGGCAACACGCGGAACGAGTGGATGGAACTCGCGGAGACGAGCCTGTTCCGTAGCAAGCGCTCCAAGCAACTTGCATTGATGCTGTCGATTCGAGCGCTGTTCCAAAAGGTTGAACTCGATCCGGGTATGGGCCTTCATGCGTGGCAAAAACTGTTTGAGTCTGCTCGGTTCCGTCAGGCCATAGGTCAGATTGTGCGCCTTGTAAAGGCGGAACGCGTCGGGATCAGCATGATGGATATTGCGATCTGCGGAGCTGTGGCCCCGTACAACGTGTTGTTGGGAGGAAAGCTCGTCGCGCTGCTTTTATGCAGCCCGGAAATTGTGAAGGCGTATCAGGCTCGTTATGGCCAACAGTCAAGCCTGATTGCTTCTGGAATGCGTGGCGCGGCCGTAAAGCGCGAGGCGCAACTCGTGCTCCTTTGCACCACCAGTCTCTATGGTTCCGCGCTTAACCAGTACAGCCGGGTCAAAGTACCGGCTGCGCTTGTTGGCGGCAGGCCGGAGGAAAAAATCGAGTATGACTGCCTTGGCACGAGTGAAGGCTTTGGCTCGTTTCATTTCAGCAAAGACAGCCTGCGGATGATGGCCATGCTGCTTGGGCGCTCGAAAGAATCCCGGAAGGTGAATTCAATCTTCGGGGAGGGCGTAAACCCGCTCATGCGCAAGATCCGCGAAGGCCTCGCGCTCCTTGGCCTTCCCGCAGATGTCCTGCTCAAGCACGGCAGCAAACGCCTTGTCTACGGCGTAGCCCTGGCGAGGAATTTCCAGGAATTCCTTCTGGGGCTGTCAAAGTCTCCGCAGTATCTGATCCCACTGACGCGCGCGGGGCACAGAACGGAACTGATCGCGGATTACTGGCGGCAGAGATGGCTTCTCAAGAGGCTGTCGAAGCCTGGCGTGCTGGAGGAAGTTGCCCGCCACACTTGCGTTTACCCAATACGGCACGGCGCGCAGGTTGAGATCCCGCGCAACGGGGACAGCCTTTTGGAACTTGTGACATCGGGCAGCATCTCGAAATCACGGTGACTTCGCTTTGCTGTGTGCACGAGAGTGTCGCTCGACACCGGCCAGCCTTCGTCTGGCGAGATCGCAGTAGTTACCTTCAAGTTCAATGCCGATGTATTGACGGCGAAGCAGGGCGGCGGCGACAAGCGCGCTGCCCGAACCCGCGAACGGATCGAGGATAACGTCACCGGCTTTGGTGAACGCTTCGATGATCGGCTTAAGCGTTTCGACCGACTTCTCGGTCGGATGGCCGCGATTGCCCGAGTAGTGCCACGGCAGCACGTCGTTGATCGGCGTGGCAGGCAATTCGGGCCGTCCTTTGGCGAGAAGGAAGGCGCTTTCATGGGTGTAGCGCAGGAACCTCTGCGAGGACGCATAGACCTTCTTGAACACAATGTGTCCAACGGGATACAGGTCCGCTTCCTTCCATGCGGACGTGAAAGCTCCGACGTGATTCCAGGAGTAGAAGGACACGCAAAGACGGTTTGGCTTCAGGATGCGGGCCACGTCCTTGAACGCATCCAGAACTGTTCCGGGATAACGATCATTTCGGATGGTTCTGCCCAGGCGATCCCGGTACTTCACGAAATAGGGAGGGTCCGTCAGCACGAAATCCACGCTCGCGCTTGGAAGGCTCTTTAGAACAACTGTAGAGTCTCCTTGGATGACGGAATTCTCGATCATGGACGCGCCGAATCGTTGAATCTCTGATGTGTATCAATTTTCGATTGAAAGCGAAACTGCGAAAAGTGCGGCGACGATTCCCGAATGCGCTCCGCGCCATGCCTGGCACACAACAGCGAAAAGCCCGCGCCGGTGCTGCCGGCGCGGGCCTCGGTTACATACGAGCGCTGCAATCAAGGCTTACGCTCTTCGGTGGGCTTCCTGCGAAACAGCCGCAGCGCCGCGTTAAGATCGGCAACCTGCTCGTCGAGCGAGATGAGGGTGCCTATGGTGGCGAGGTCCTGGCCGTCGTCGAGATAGCTCTGCGCCTCGTTGAGCGTTGTTGAGAGTTGCTTCAACGCGGCTTCAAGGGCTGCGCGGAAGATTTCGGATTTTGTGTTGTCTGTCATGGTGTGCCTCTTTCGTTTGAAGTGGCCCCCTCGGCGGGGCGACAAAAGGCACGTCTGCCGACGCAAATGAGCGCGGCTGTCATTAGGATTTTGGGGGAACCGTGACCGAAGGGCAGGGGGGAGCCACAATCCGCCATTGACTGCAAGCGGCGGAGGCTAAAGTGCCGATTCCCCGCCGATCCGTGGGGCACATGAATGAGGCGGAATGACAGGCGAACAGGCCGCAATCACCGAAACACACGCAGCCGAATCCCCAGCCAAGCAACTCAGTATATCGACGCGCCTGCTAGTGCAGAGTAGGTTGTGAATGCAGCCACGCCCAAAATTGATTTTCACCTTCGTCGGTAATGGTGAGGGTGCCGTCGCTCTCGCGTTCAAGAAGGCCAATGAACACGGCTCGTTCTTCGGCGCGACGCATATCTTCTTGAAGTTCCCATTCTGCGATTATGTTGAGCGTTTGATCGTCCATAACCAGCTTTCTAGCACATAGCGGAAAGACGGGACAAGGCTGAAACTGAAACGTTTTGCACCCGTCTCAAGTTCTACGCGTTCTACGCATTTTGACAAAAAAGCAAAGGGGACATTTCTACTGTGGAATGTTGGGACATCCCTATAGAGGAACAGCTCAACCATAGGTTGAGAGCCGCATAAGGTTTCTTATGACAAATTATGCTCGTTTTGCACTTACATTCCGCGTCTAACTGCGGAGTCACTAAAATGGTGTTATGTTAAATCGGTAGCCGTGGAGCGGGCCGGACGGATAAGTTATGAAACGCTGAACGCAACCCATTGGGAAATACCTATGCCATCGCGGTTAGTGGCGGGTGGCGATCTTGAAATTCTTACGACAAGGGTCTCGTTTGTCACATTTGGTGGTGTAGTTACCTCGTCATCTGCTTTGAATACGATAGAAACGGGGGCTTCCATAGTCCAGCTATAAACACCGTCTTTAACGGAGCCCTCTGTCAGTTTCGGCGTTCCGTTGAGAACGATGTTGATATTAAGTTTTCTAGTCACAATCGCATCGATAATGTTAGCCGACGCCAGTGCATCGATGAAGTGGCACCATCCGTCTAAAGTGAAGTATCGTCTTCCTTTCAGAAGTTGTTGTTTAATATCGAGGTGGTTGAGGTTCATTGCTTGTGTCAGTGAATTGGTAGTCCACGCCACTATATTCTCGTCGGAATATGTTGGCTCAGCAAGATGGGTGTCCGATTGTTCAAAATACCCTTTCATGCCAAAGAAGGTATGCATGTCGTGGTCAAGACAGGTGGCCATCAGATCATTAACAAGATGATTGTCATGCTGATGGGATTGTCGAAGGTAATTATACGAAGAGTACATCCTATATGACGCTATCCCTATGAACGCACCCCAACCGATAATGATGGCGACAATCAACGATATTGAAATAAGCGCACATTTAGCCAGTTTGCCTGCTCTCATTGCACTGCTCCGCTATTCGCGTGTTGTACGGAAAAGGCGAATCAATGAACTACTGCATCAATTGCGTGCTTGCGTGACATACCATGCAAAGCATCCAGCGAGTTTGACAGGAATGCCTGGGACATTTACCAGCGCCCACTCCCGCATATCGCGTTCTTCATTTCTCTTGGCTGCGCCACTCCACAAGGCAATATATTTGTGTGCCAAAGGATCTGACGCATAAAACAGGAACGCTTCATCTGCCTCATGCGAATCAACATACAAGATACTCCAGTCGTCAAGGCGAAATGTTTTGAGAATTTCAACTCGTTCGGCCTGTATTTGGTTCGCAATCACGGGGGCCAAGTGAGAAGTGAACTCGGTTGAAAGCTTACCATCTAAACCATCACAAGATGACGCGGCATGTGCCAGCCGGGATGACAAGAGTATTGCCAGTACAAGATGCTTATACATGTCAGGCTCCTTCATTTGGGTGGGTTGTAGCGATACCATGTTGGCGTGCCATACCATGTACTCTTAGATGGCCCGAAATCAGGACCTCCTGTGTGAGATGCACTCCAGACGTCCGTCCCTGACGTTCCAGTGTCGCCCCCTCCAAAAACCACAACGTGCCCCTGATACACCCCAATATCACCGGTTTGTAGAGGGACTGTTGCTGGAGTAAACGGATCATCCCTAAATTCTTGACTGGATCGCCTACCAATATCGATGCCTGATTGTTTGTAAATTCCTGATATTGAACCCGAACAATCAGCTCCTTGTTTTGTCGATCCTCCGTAGACGTACGGGACATGCGAATTTGTCCAGTCCCGTGCTGTACTAATTACCCGAGTCTTCTGCTCAGTGGTTAAATCAAGTCCCCACGTATCCGTCCACCTAAACGGATTGCCCTGCACATACTGATACGTATTCATTCCCCCGGCAAGGCCGATGGGATCGCTTTGAACATACCGGGTTAGGCTTCCGGCGTAGTCGCGGAAGCCGTTGTGGTTGTTGCCGGTCTCGGCGTCCATTTGTTGGCCGGGGAGGCGCAGGCTTTGGATCGTCAGCGTGCCGCTCACCGCTCCGGGGTTGGTGTCGCCGAAGGGGTTGTAGGTGGCGCTCCACACGACGTTTTTGTTCGCGTCGGTCACGCGCTGCGGCGTGCCGAGCCTGTCGGTGTGCACGGCGTAGATCGCCCCCGTGGTGGGATTGATCTCGCCGATGGGGCGGCTGTTGCGGCCCGGATCGAGATAGATGTAATCCGCCGTGGTGCCGCCATGCAGGTCGTTCTCGCTGAGCAGTTCGTTGCCCGCGCGGTTGAACTGATAGAGGATCGGATAGCTTCCCGCCGGGGCCTTCTCGATGCGCTGCCCGTCGAAGCCGTATTGATACCCGGCGTAAGTGCCGCCGAGGCCCGAGGCCATCTGGTTCGCCGCGTTGTAGGTATACGTCTCCACCGCCGTGGAGCCTATTTTGGTGTCGAGGATGTTGCCGTTCGCAGTGGTATCGACGGTCGTCGTCACGCCGCCGGTGACGGTGCTTGCCAACCGATTGCCGCCGCTTACAAGAGCGAAGGTGGTGGCCACGCTATTGATCGTCTGCGTCGCCACGTTGCCGACCTTGTCCCACGTCCAGGCATAGGAGCCATATCCCCCCGCGCCGCTCTTCGCCGAGGTCAGCCGGTCGAGCGTGTCGTAGCCGAGGGTCTGGCTGTTCGTGGCGTTCACCCCGTCGGTGACGGTGTTGACGCTGCCGTTGCCGTAATAGCCGTAGGCGAGGTTCTGATAGTTCGTCGAGCCCGACGCGTCCACGCGGCTGGTGGGCCGGTACGCCAGATCGACGGCATCCGTGCCCGTTATCCCGTTGCCGAAGGTCAGCGCGGTTTCAGGGCCGAAGGGCGCGTGGGTGATCGCGCTCGCCACGTTGCTGAAACTCGATGCCCCCGGCGGTTTCGCCGCGATGGCCGTGACGTTGCCCATGCCGTCGCGGGTGTAGTCCACCACCGTGCCGGAGGGATAGGCGATGCTGGCGACGCGGCTGGCGGCGTCGTAGCCCGTGGCCGTGTTCAGCGTCCCCGCGCCGGTAACGACGCGGCTTTCGTTGGTGACGTTGGCGCGCTCGTCATAGGCGAAGGCGGCGCTTCCCGCCTGGTCAGTGACGCTCGTCAGCCGCCCGACGCCGAAGCCGTGGCCGGTTGTTTGGTCGTAGGTCTTGGCGATGTTCAGCGTGCCGTCGGCGGGATAGGAAACGGTCAGATTGCGGTCGTTGGCGTCGTAGGTCAGGTTGGCGATCTGCCCTCCGGCAAAGACCTTCTGCGTCATGTTGCTGTCTTTGTCGTAGTAATAGACGCTCTTGCCGCTGTCCGGGCTGGCGATCTGCGTCGCGTCGCCGAAGCCGTCGCGGGTGTAGGCGGTGCTGTTGCCGTTCGCGTCCTTCACATTGGTCAGCTTGTCGCGCACGTCGTAGGCGAACGTCGTCGTGCCGCCCGGCGACGGATCGGCGCGCGTCAGCATGCGGTTGATCCCGTCATAGGTGTAGGTGGTCGTGCCGGAAGGCGACGGCGGCTGCGCGGTCAGGACGTTGCCGTTCGGATCGTGGGTGAAAACTGTGGTCTGCCCCGCTCCGTCGGTGCTCTTGAGCGCGCGGCCCAGGGCATCGAAAGTGCCGGTGTTCTGCCACGTCACCGTTCCCGCCGCGTTCTTGATCGTCGTCTGCGTCGCGTCGCCCAATGCGTCGAGCGTATAGGCGATGCTGTTGCCGAGCAGATCGGCCACGCCGGTGCGCCGATGCGCGGCGTCGTAGCTGTAGGTCAGCTTCGATCCGTCCGGCTGCTGGACCGCCGTCAGATTGTTCGCCGCGTCATGCGTATAGGTGGTGGTGAGGTTCCCCGCCGTAGTGGCAAGCGTCGCGGTGTTGAGATTGAGCCGCGTGTCCCATCCGAGCGTCGTCGTGACGCCGTTCGGATCGACAATCGTCGTCGGGTATCCGCCGCCGGTGTGCGAGGTGATGTTCGTCGTATGGCCGAGCGGATCGGTCACGCTCGTCATCGCGCCCGTGCCGTCGTAACCGAAACTGGTCTTAACGGTCGCGTCCGTGCGCGGAAGCTGAACGGAGGTTTCCTCGCCGGTGCCGTTCCATGTCCAGGCCGTCGTGCGCGTCTGGCCTTTGGTGCTGTAAGGAACGGTGTTCGTGGTGGTGTCGGTGTCCGTGCGCGTCAGCGGATTGCCGTTGCCGTCATAAGTAAAGCCGGTGGTGAGGCCCGTCGTGGTTATGGTCGCGGGAAGATGCGTCCATGTCGGGTCGTAGGCGATGGTCGTCGTGCGCAGGAAGTTGGCGCTGCCGGTCCACTCGACGATCTGGGTCGGATTGCCCTGCGCGTTGTTCGTATAGTTCGTCAGATTGGTGTCCCAGTCGGTCTTGCTGCTGAGATAACCGCTGCCATCGTAGGAGAACGCTTCCGTCGCCGCTGCCGTCGTGCTCGTCGATGCGCGGCTGATCTTGGCCGTCTTGGCAACGCCCTGCAAAATCAGGAACGTGTAGGTGTCCTTCACGCCGAGCGCGTTCGTCACCGTCGTCGCGTTGTAGGAGTTGTAGGTCATCGTCGTCAGGTTCGCGCCGCTGCCCTGCTGGTTCGACGTCGCCCGTCCGCTGCTGTCGTAAGTCCAGTTTTCGTAGTTTTGGCCGTTTTCGTCCTTGATGCCGGTGAGCGCGAACGGAAAACTCGCGTTTCCGTACAGATAGGTCTGCGACGTGGCCGGGCTGGTGTTGTAGGATACGGTCGTCAACTGGTTGCCGCCGCCGGATGCGGCCTGATAGCCGTAATTGACCGCGAGGGCGTCGGGCGTCGTCAGGGTCTGAAGAAGGCCGTTGCTGCCATAGGCGAGCTGAAGGCTCCGGCCATAGCTGTCGGTAACGGTCAGGTCGTTTCCGCTCCGCGTCAGGGTTTGCTCGTACCCGTTTCTCGCCGTGATCGATTGGAGTTGCCCGTAGGTGATCGCGAGATTGTAAAACGTGCCGGTCGCCTGGGTATAAGTCTCCACCGCGTCGTTTCGATCCTTCAGCGTCCAGGTCGATCCCGATTGCGTCAGCGTCGCATCGACGTCGCTATCGCTTGTCCATGCCGAACCCGCTTTATAGAAGGTCAGCACCTGCCCGTCGGGCCGCTCGGCGGTCACGGTCGATGCGCCGATAGTCAGATAGCGGTCGTAGTTCGAGCGCCAGTTCGTGCCGAGATCCAACGCAAGCGTATTTATGCCCGTGGCGTTGCCCATGCTGTTGTAGTAGCGGGTAAACTCCAACGGATTGGGACCGGCGGTCTTATAATCCGTCGCCTGGTAAAAGACGTTTCCGGTGGCGACGTTGATCGGGTCGCCGACCGTCGCCATGCCGGTATTTTGCATGGCGGGATCGGAACTCGTCAGTTGCGGCGCGGAATTGGCGGCGTCGCATCCGCAGGCGCTCTTGCCGCCGGTGTCGCCAAGGGATTTGGCGTACGAAGGCATACCGACCGGGCCGTTCACCGTCACGGTTGAGACGGTCAAATATCCCGCTGCGCGCTCATTTGCGGCGCTTTCGGTGATCTCGAAGCCGTTGTTGCCAGCCGCCAAACCCGAAAGCGAAATCGGCGCGTACCAGTTGACGTTGGTCACGACGGCGGGATTCGAGGGGTAAATCGTAATCCCAATCCCGCTCCCGGCTTCGTATGCGCCGTCGCCTGCGGAAAAATAGAGTTCGCTAGAATTGGAGGCAATTACCCTCTCTGCCATCGATCCGGCATTTTGGTGCAAAACCCCGAACGTAAACGCTCCGCCGCCGATTTGGAGCGTCGCCGTCCCCGGATTGGAATAAAACCCCGAATTGCTTGTGCTTGTTATGTATGTCTCTGTCGCAGAATAATATTGCTGGCCTTGCGTATCGTTGAACGTGAATGTCAGCGTAAAGTTCTGGCCCGCCAGGCTGGTGCCGGGAGCGAAGCCGAAAACGCCGCTGGTGTCGGTTCCGGAACTTACCGTGCCGGTCAACGTGGCCGTCACCGTCGCCGCTTCCGCAGGCTTTATCGCGCCGAACGCCGCGCCCGCCGCCAATGCGCCCGAGAGAAGCGCCTTCGGCCCAATCCGCCGCGCCGCGCGCACCAGCTTCCGCCCCGCCTTCTTCATCTGCGCCAGGATGGAGGGATTCTGTCGATGTTCGCCTTGATCTTGCAGCTCGGATGCTTCGGGAAGTTCGGGATTCAAATCGGCGGGGTCAATATCGGTCGGTGACAATTCCGGCAAAGCAACATCGTGCGGCATTCTATTTTCCTTGTTGGAGAGTGTTCGTGATCGAATTGCATGAGGCGAATTCGACACCACGTAGCAATGATTCGTTCTTTTGACAACCGACCTGCATTGTTATTGCCTGGTGGTGGTTGCTATCCGTCTTACGGCGCGACACGGCAATATATCCGGTTGCCACAATGCTCCTCGCTTGCCGACGGTCGGCATCATGACACGGTTGCATAGCGATCCCCTTCAATCCTGTGCTTCGCCCTGTCGAGAACGATCTGCGCGTCATGCTCGGTGCTCCAGGTCAGTTGCCCGTCGCACTTGAGACAGAGGTCAAGAGCGATGACCATTTCGGCGATAAGATCGATGTCCTCTCCGTGGCCATTGACGGCGCGAACGATGCGATTTGCGATGAGCGCCGCTTCGGAGCCGGGAGCGGCCCAAATTGTCGCGACAAGTTGACGAGAGTTCGCGTCCACAATATTCGAGTGCCCGTCACCGTGGACACAGGACCATATCGCCGGAGCCGAATTGTCACCTTCGGATTCGTCGCCGTCCGCCTCAAAGGTGCACACCATATTGGCGCGGCAGAACTCTTCGATCAGTCCGGCTACGCCGAGCGCGCGTTGAGCGTCGTCCCCCGTCGCGCCGCCTTCCCGCATGATGGTGACCGTAAAGCCCAAGGCGGCGCATAGGATGCGAAGGTCCGTCGGCGTCATGTTTGGTCACGCGGCGCTGTTGGAGGCAATCAGGGAATCCTGCACGCGGCAGGCATGGGCAAGTCGAAGTTCGGGGTCCATCGCAGCCATTTCGAAGGAGCGGATGCGGGCCGCCTTTTCGATTTCAACAAGGGTGTGCCACGCCGCCACGGGACCAAATTTCATTTCCAAAATTTTGTAACTCAACATGAACGTCTCCGATTTTGCTGCAATCACGCGGGAACCATAACCCGTCTCGCTCACGAAAGCAATTGGAAACTTCTCATTTTGAGAACAATAAACACGCATCTCACACAAAGTGAGATTTACAACTTTTAGTTTGAAAATATCCGACGAACTTGTTACTAATGCCGGGGATGGGCTGAGAGTAATTCGTTAACCAAGCTATGTTAGAAGGGCTTTTATGGTTACAGGACGTCAGATACGGGCCGCGCGCGGTCTTCTCAATTGGTCGGCGATAGCCCTCGCCGAAAAGGCTGGCCTGACGCGCGAAAGCATCAAGAAGATTGAGGACGAAACGGTGCAGCCGCGCGAAGGCACACTTGCCGATATTGTTGGGGTCTTCGAGGAACATGGAGTTGAATTCACCGACAACTCGGGCATACGGCTCAAGCCGCAAGGCGTCGAGGTTCTGACCGGGCATCAGGGACTATGCCAGTTTTTCGACGGCGTTTACGAGCATGCGCGCAAGCACGGCGGCTTGGTTCAGCATCTTGGCATCGACGAGAGCCTCTTTACGAAACATCTCGGCGACTATTCACCCATCCATATCGAGCGAATGACAAAACTCGTCAATGACCGCAAAGACGTTAAGTTCCAGGCGCTCATACGTGAGGGCGATACGAATTTCGCTTGTAGCGACTATGCCGAATACCGCTGGCAGCCGAAGGAACTTTTCGATCCCGTTCCGTTCTACCTTTGTGGCGATCACCTGGCGATCATGTCCTTCCAAACAATTCCCGCCCCAACCATCGTCTTGCATAAGATACCGGCGATTACCCGAGCCTATCGAAAACAGTTTGAGAATATGTGGAAGATTTCAAAGAGTCCGCCAAAAAACAAGAAGATGTCCTGAATGGAAGCAATCTCCCGAAAAGAGGAATTCTCGCGCCATCATCGGGCTTTCTTTGATCGATGCGTTGAGTTGTGGCTCGGTTTCTCATCGGGTCACATGGGGGCCGATCTGTATCAACATCACGCGGGCATATCCAATGGGCGCTCAATGTCCGGCGTCGCAACCTGGAATGACCACACGAATAACGGCACTTTTCCCGCGATGAATCGAAAGGCATTTCTCGGGCATGTCGGCGATATAGCGGAACTGGTCGGCAAAGGAACGCCGATTGTCGAATTTGGCCCAACCGACACGACGATCCGTTTGATCGAAGCGGTTGAGAGCGCGGCTTATGTGCCCGTTGACTCAAGTGACGGCCTTCTCGAATTCGATAGAAATCTTTTGGGGGCAACCTCAAAGTTCGCCATCAAGCCCGCCGCGATGGACTTTTTTGCCGACAACAACCCTTCCGTGATCGACCGACCCGCACTCGGCGTTCTCTTGGGTCCCACAATCAGCAACATTCCCTGTCCTGTGCCGCGCACGGAGCCTGCGGACGAGTTGATCCGCGTTTTTTGGGAGTCTGAAGCGTCCCCTTCCCTGCGGCGGGCATTTTCTGGCGTCGATGGACTGCAATCAGAATGGAGACGAGGTTAAGCGTCTCTACAATGAGCCCTGGCACCGCGTTTTTGGCATAAATTTTCTCTATCGGATCGCGGCGGAAATACCCACATGCGGATTCGACCCGGACGGATTCGAATATCATCCCGTGTGGCACGAGCACTGCAAACTTCTTGCGCACACGGTGCGCGCCACACAGGACCAGCGTTTCACGATGGGAAACGGCCCGTCGCAGATCGAAGTCGCCGTGCGGAAAGGCGACGTTTTTCACTACAACAATTCTTTCAAATACCGGCCCGAGCTGTTCGAAACCTCCGCTGCGCAAGCAGGGTTTGAGGTTGTCGAGAAATGGCAGGATGCCGGTTCGATCCGTCTGTACCTGTTCCGAATACCGCCTCTTCAACTCTCTGCGTAATCGCCGCCGCGCGAAGGCTCGGGTTCCGCGCCGGGCGGCTGAACTGCCGATTGTGCGCTAGGGCAGGCTGCGACTTTTGGGCTTGCCGCTCTTCGCGGTTTTGCGGGCCGACGGCCCCGCCGTCTCCTCGGCAAGGCCCCGCGCCTTTTCCTCAACTCCCTGAAACAGGGCGGAGAGCGTTATATCGAGCGCAATTGCAACCCGCGCGATGTTCTGAAAGCTCAGGTTGCTCTCGCCGCGCTCGACGGTTCCCATGAAGGTCCGGTGCACGCCGCAGTGATCGGCGAACGCTTCCTGCGAAAAACCTCTGTCGCTGCGCAATTCGCGAACCCGTTGGCCCAACGCTTTGAGAAGACGGCTGTTATGCGTTTTGTTCACACTCCCGAGTGTTCGGGAGACGATGCGGATACGTCTACAGCGTTTGAATAGACACGGTTTGCATAGTATTCTGGAAGCATCTCATTCGGATTCCTGTGGAATCGGGAAGGAGGCCGACGGTGAAGTTCCTTGAACTTCCGTCTGGCGGCGGCTGATTTTCTGGCAGTCCCCGGCTGAATGTCCGGGCGCGCCAAGGCGTTTACGGCGCACGGCGGCGCACCGGTCCAATCCAATAGCCTTCGCTGAATTCCTTGAGCCGCCTCCGGTCGCTCAAGCGATCCAAACACTCCTGGGAGGGACGCAATGCGGACGTACATGCAAATATCGAAATGCCTCGCAGTCCTGGGTCTGGCGGCGGTTTTGCTGGCTCTCGACGGATGCGAAACAACGACACCGGCTCAACAATCTTCCCGCTTTCAATCCGTCGTGATCGGCAAATGGCGGGATGAGAATGTGCAGCGCCCAGGAACGGATAGGGTCTTATGGTTCGGAGCAAACGGCGTCGTTACGGATAGCTGGGTGTTCTACGGCACGGACAAATGCACCGCATGGGCGACGTTCAAAGTTTCGGAATACATCCCCGGCACCTATGTGGATCTGAACTTCACCCACAAAGTCGGCGCGTGCGACGAGCTTAAACTCACCTCCGGCTCCATAAAACTCGATGTCCGGGATAGCAACCACATCCTTGTCGGGAATGCGAGTTTTGTCCGTATTCAGTAGCGGGCGGTTGCGCGGACTGAACCATGCCGGGCTAAAGGCAAGCGTCTTCGGCTTCGGAATCCTGTCCGGGCCGCTCCGGTTCGGGGAGCGGCGGTTGCGCGCCGATGGGGGCCAGATACGCATAGCCGTTGAATCCGCCGATGGGCGTCCGGTCGAGATAGACATGAATGACCCCGGCGCTGTCCTGCCTGGCGTTGCCGATCTCAAGCCATTTGCCATACCTCTTGCCTTCCCGCTTCAGGGCATAGGCTGTGTGCGTCGGCGCTTTGCTGTCGGTCATGCGAATGTCCTTTCATGGTCAGGGGTGGGGACTGAATTGACTATGTTCCCGATGCTGGAACTCTTCGTCGAACGCGTCTGAATCGAACGCGGCGTTATGCCACGGGTTCAGCCAGTCCAGCGTGTCGGATAGAAACGCGACGGCGGCAAAGGCCGCTTCCGGAATTGAGACCGGCCTCTGCGCGAACTTCTCCGCCGCCGCTTTGAACGCCCCACGGATTCCCTCGGTGCGCGTGCCTTGCGCCGGTTTCGGCTCCGGAGCGTGGCGCGTCAGAGCCGATGCAACCCGTCGGAATTGTTCCCCGAGTATCCCAGATAGATGAAGGGCTTTTCGGTATCGGTTGGGAACTCGGTCCTTGCCACGGGGGTTCCCGGCCCCGTGGCTTTCATCGTTCGCGGCCCAATCGTTCCCTCTCCCGCGCGGCCTCGCGTTCTTGCTCCTGCCGCCGCTGTTGCGCCAGATCGGCGGTGTAGTTGGCGAAGTCTATCGCGTCCTCGCCTTCGGCCTCGCGCCGCCGTTGCGCCCGTTCTCCCTTGGCGATCTGTCCCGGCGATAGCGTCGGCGCGAAGAGCGAAGCGACGGCATCGCTCGCGGCGTCGAGCGTCTTGCTCAAGGCGGAGAGGGCCGCATCCGCCGCGCCGGTTAACGGCTTGACGCCCCTCGGTTCCCGAGAGCCTATCTTGCGTCCAAGGCGGCCTTTGGGGCGCGTATCTTTCTCGGGAGCGAACGAGCCCCTGGATAGATCGCGGAAGGCCTGCCGCTCAAGTTCCCTGGTTGCGCCGCGCTCCTCCATATTTCTCACGGCGTCGTAGACGCAGCTCAATTGGCGGCGGTCGAGCGCGGCCAGGGCTTTCTGAACGCGGTCGGCAGTCTCGCCGGTCGTGCGCTTGTTGAGGTTGTAAACGCGGGCCGTCGGCGCGACGGCGACGATGTCCCCTTCCCGCAATTGCGCGGGCAACTGGCGCGACATGCCGGTGGCGTAGTGCCGGTCGATCTGGCTCCGGGCGACGTCATCCTTCGTGACGACGGCGAACTCGAATTCCCGTTCCGTGAGCGCCTTGGCGAAAGCGCGGGCGCTGCCCGAGCGTTGATACGCATTCCAGATTTCCGCTGCCGGGCCGCGCAGATCGTCCGGCGCTTCGATGCGCTGCGTCGCATTCCGCGCTTCTTCCTGGAACTGAGAGTGCGGCCCGCCCTTTCTCCGCCAGAATTCCCGCCCGTCGTCCGCGCGCATCTTGCCGGTCTGCCGCTCCTGAGTTGCCTGAATGGATTCGTGCTTTGACACATCCAGTGTGCGGAGGAATCCGGCAACTTCCTCGCGGCTGTCGCCGGTCGCGCGTTCGTCGAGCTTATGGACATGGCCCTTTGCATCGACGGCGACATACTCGCCTTCCCTGTATTGCGACGCATGGCGGCCAGCCTCTCTTGCGAAGGCGGCGAGCCGGTGGCTGCGCTCGGCTTCTTCTTTCGTTGCGCGCGCCAGACTGAACCCGGCTTCCTCAAGGTTGCGCTGGAACTCCTGGGGCGTCGCGCTAAGGCTATAGGCGAGACGGATTGAACTCCGGTCTTTGCCGAGCGGCTTCTCTTCTTTCTTTTCCTCCCCCGCCTGTTCCTTCTTCGGCCTGATATTCTCCTGCTCCCGCGCCCTTTCTTTTTCCCGCTTCTCTTCTTCCTGCCGCCCTTTCTCAATCATCTCCGCGCGCGCCATGTTGACCGTCGGGAGCGCTTCGCTGTCGATGTCGCCAAGTCTCTGGCGTATCCCCGTGGCCGTTACGTCGAGGACGCGCTTGCCGAGCGCGTGCAACCCGCCTTCCCGGTCGATGACGATGAAACTCCGCCGGTCGCCCTGGGCGAGAATGAGGTCTTGCTCCGCAAGCGCCGCCTGAAAGCTCGATCCGCTGTCGGAACAATCCCAGCATTGGCGGATGGTATTGCGAACCTCGTGAGGGCCGAACCCAAGACGCCGGGCCTGCTCTTCCTCGGCGCGTGTCGGCGCGAACTTGATTCTGTCCGGGCGGCGGTTCGTCACCGGCTCAAGGCCGAAGTGCAATTCCAGCTCGCGGCTAATCTTCTTGAGGCGTTCCTTGAAGAACGGTAGATGCTTCGCGGTCAGCGTATCCTGATCGATCCGGCTCCAGGCGGCGTGCATGTGCTCGTGGCCGGTCTTTTCGTCGATGTGAAAGGCAATCGCTCGGGGTTGATCTTGGAGACCGAGCATCCGCTCGATGCGGTCGGCGGTCTCTTCCCACTGCTGCCGCGTGAGATGTTCGCCCTCGCGGTTGCGCACCTGGACGTGAAAGAAAGGCTGCTCGCAGTGCGTTCCCTGGGCCATAATCTGCACGTCGCGGAACGCGTCCTTTATGTTCGTCGCCGCGAACCCGCGCATCTGCCAAAGCTCGGCCTTTTCGCCGTCCTTGCCCGTCGTCATATAGACGGCGAGCCTCGTCCCGTTATTGTGGGTCGTTCCTTTGGAAATCATGGCTCGTCTTCGCGCCCCACGGCTTCACGGATGGCGGCGGATGCGGCGCGGGCCTCGGCCAGGGCCGCGAAGCACTCCTGCAACATCATGGAAAATCCCCCGGCATTGAGGCCGTGGGCGATCTGGTTGAGCAGGCTGCCCGCTTTGTTGAGCGCCGCCGTCGCGCGGCTAAGAGCCTCGGCATTGACCGGCGGAGTGCGCCGCGCGCGGGGGCCGGGAGCGCCAAGCATGGAAGCGCGGCCATAGCTGGCGAGACTGAGGCCGACCTCGCGGGCCTTTGTCTCGACGATGGCGCGCTCGTCGGGCAAAAGCCGGATTAGGACAGCGCCCTTGGCGCGCTGTCGTTTTTCGCTGCCGCTCCGTTTGACGAACGGCTGCGGCTGCGCGTTGTCGTTGGCTGTCATGGGCGCGCCTCCCATGATCGAAACGCGACAACGCGGGTAAAGCCGAATGGCGCGGAAACGGGCACGGTTTCCGCCGCGCCCCTCGGCGCAAGGGAGGGGATGCAACGGGGAGGACCGAAGGCCCGCCCCTTGCCAAGTTGAGCGAAGGCGCGCGGCGGAACGCCGTGTGCCCGAGCGTGGCGCGGTTTATCCGCGCACAACTTGCTGTCCCCGATGTTCGTTACAGCCATATTTGGAATGAATCTAAAAACACGATTCGATGCAAGAAAGTTTTTAGGTTTCGAATGCAGAATCATGCCGATGTGAGTCGGGATGAAGTGGGCGGCAGGAAGAAAAAGGTCGAGGCCGATGCATACGAAAATATGCCCGCGCGCTGCGATGCCGTCGGCGTCGTGATCGATCAAGGCGAAAACAAGAAAGGGCAGGACGCCCGGAAGAGCGCCCTGCCCCGCGATGCGATGACCGCTATGCCGCGTCTTCGTCGGCGCTCTTCCGAGCCCGGCGATCCTCGGATTTAAGTCTCTCGATTTCGGTGTGAGCCGCATCGGCGACCTTTGCGACCAGAAGCAAGTCCGGCGGATCGAACGTGGGCGTCGAGCTGAAACCGCCTTCGGCGCTCTTGTAGTACTTCGAGATCGATGTGCGGTAGTAGACTTTGTCGTTGACCTCGTCCCGCCAGATGGCGGCGCTGATCGGGAAGAACGTGACTTTGGCTGCGGGTTTTCTTGTGTCGGACATGGTGTTTCCTTTCGAGGTTGAACGGCTGCGGGATCGCAACCGATGCAAAGACAAAGGCGCATCCCCGGAGGCGCGAATGTCCAGAGCGCACAGCGGGATCGCAGAAATTTCGTCTGCGTTATGGGCGGGGACCCGGAACGCAACGAAATTTCGAGAACCCACCTCTGGATAGGCGCGCCGGATGCGCCAGGATTTGCATCGGTGAAGGTTGCGATTCTCCGCACCTGAAACCACGAAGGCATGGAACGCCCCGCGCGCAATCGCACCCGCCCACGTCTGCAAACCAGCCGATCTGAGAAGCGCCCTGGCATGAAAACAGTGTGGCGTCTTCACCTCATGCTGCGTGAGCGCGGAGCGTGCCGCTTTCGGCAATTTGGCGGATTTGCGCCGCTAACGCATTGCGCGGACTGAGATTCCCGCGCCGGACCGTGCGCCAAAACAAGAGGTTTTTGGTTTCAAAATTTCATGGCAATATGCGCCGATACGGAGGAACCGGTTTTCGACAACGCAAATGAACGGGAGCGCAATAATGCCGAAGAGAAAAAAGGAAGAGACGATTCAAGATCAAGATATGTGGTTTGAACAGGCGCTCCAGGCCGCTCGCGAACACACCGACTGGGAATCTCCGCCGGAACGGGAACCCCTACCGACGGCACAGTATCGGACCGAGACTGTGCCGAAGAGGAAAACGGGCGCGGAAATCGTCTATGGCCTGAAACGCGATCTCTACTACAGCTACGGGGTGCCTTTCAAGGAGCCAAAAGAATTCAGCAGCCCCTGGAACGATCCCAAGGTGAAGGTTGAGTCCGATCCCCTCCTGCATGGGGTAGCGGAGGCCGTGAGGATTCTGGAAAGGGATTTCGCCTTCGAATTGGCAGCCGAGCCGATGACAGCCAAGCGAAAAGTAGCGAAGCCTCAGCTAAAATCCCTGGACAAGTAGGCGGATAGCCTCCCGCGCGGCGTCAGTTCGCTGCGAGAGCCTGGCGCGCCGCTGCTTCGTCCGTGATCCAGACATTGAAGAGTCGGCCCTTGAGCGCGGCGACGATGGCGGGTACTTTGTAGCTGCCCTCGATGACGATCACGGGCTTGCGCTCTTCGACCATCCGCCGGTAAAACGCGACGCCGCGACGCTTTGGGTCGTGATCGCCCGCCGTCGGAAAGAAGCGCCACTTGTCGTCGTCGCCCCTTCCGTCCGCGTCGAAAAAGCAATAGGCGATGTCGCCGATGGCTCCCTCCCTCGCAATGTCGCCCGGCTCGATGTGCGTCGTGGCTTTGAGAAGTTCCGCCCCGGTGACGCGGTTCGATAGCCCCGGCGCTCCCTTCGGCGGACTGACAAGGCCGATGCCCGCGAAGGCGACATCGATGCAATCCATATCCTTCTCGAAATACTCCCGGATGGATGGCGTCTCCGACAACGTGGCGCGTTGGCGGAAGATCTCTCTTCTCTTGCCGTCGTGGGAGTATCTTGCGTCGCCGGTCAGATCGTAAGGCGAGGCCGTCGCATAGGAGCAACGTTGCGGAATGCGCCCGGAGCGCGCCCAGGCCACGGTGACGTTGACGGCGGGATCGATGTGCGATTTATAGCGGATGGCCCCGCGCCCAATCGCGGCGCTGGCGTGGAAATACATATTCGCCCGCGTCCGCTCGGGCAGGCTGTTCACGACTTCGAGAATGGTTTCGCCGCCCGACATGGCGACGTGTAGTTCCTTGCCTTCCCGCGCGGCGTCGTCCCCGAGCCGATCCAGATAGGACGCGCCTATCGGCCCCCATTGCTGGATCAATCCCGCATAGGCCCTCTCGGTGGCGATTTCCGGGCCGCGCACGATCTGGACTCTCTTGAGGCAGGGGAATTTCATCTTCAGTTTTTGTTCGAGCAGCCGCTGCTCCTTGTCGGGCCGGTCGAGCCGCGTCAGCCGCTGCTGCTCGGCCAGAAGCCATTTGATCGTTTCGTTGATCAGCGGCGTGACGCTGCGCGCGCCGATGCGGAGTTTCGCGGCGATCTCTCCGTTGTTCCGGCCCTCCCGGCCTTTCAGCTTGGCGATCTGCAGCAGCAGATTCTTGTCGGGCTGCTTCCTCGTTCTCGGCACCGTTCTCCCTCCCTCGGCTCGAAGTACATCCGCCATTCCTGCGGAAATCCGCGGAAGCGTCGTTTTCGGCGGTGGCGGCGTTCACGCGGAAATTCGGATGCCTCCATTCTAAAACCATTCGCAGGCCAAGGAGGTTACGATGCCGAACTCATCCGGCGACAAGGCAAGCAGCAGAATTGAAACTCTTCGCCAACGCGAAGCGGCGCTCAAAGCCGCCATAGCCGAGGAGAAAGTGCGCCAGCAAAAACGCGAGGAAAAGGAAGACGCGAGGCTGCATTCGATTGTCGGCGCAACCCTGATCCACAACGCGCGCCAGCATCCCGATTTCGAACTGATGCTCAAAGGCGTGCTGGCAAAATCCACCAAGCTGACGGACGCCGAAACCAAGCTGCTCCGCGCGAAAGGATGGCTCTGATATGGGATTCCTGATTGAATTCCTCCTGATCGGCGGGTTCTTCGCCCTGGTCTTGAAGAGCCTGATCGACGACGCCCGGCGCAAGCGAGTGGAGCGCGCCTTCAACTTCAGGCCGGACAATGCCCACGGCGGCGCGCGCTTCGCAACCGACGTCGATCTCAAGCAGGCCGGGCTGTTCAAGCGCAAGGGCGTGCCCATAGGCTATTCGCCGGACGGCAAGCGCGCCCTGTTCTATCCGGGCTTCGGCCATCTCCTCACCGTCGCCGCCGCAAGAACCGGCAAAGGCGCGACTTTGCTGGTCAACGCGCTACTGTCCTGGAAAGGCTCGTGCATCTGCATCGACCCGAAAGCCGAGAATGCGGCCATCACCGCGCATTTCCGGCGCAAATTCGGGCCGGTCTATATCGTCAATCCCTTCGGAATGCTTCCCGAGGCCCTGGCGGGATTCCCGGCGGCGCGCATCAACCCGATGGACATTCTCGATACGCAGTCGAGCGCCTTCCACGCCATGTGCGACAAGCTTGCAGCCGCTCTCGTATGGGAGGAAGGCAAGGACGGAATGCACTTCACCACGGCGGCGCGCGCGCTGGTCTCGGGCGTCATCGCCGCGCTGAAACGGCACGGCAAGCCTTCGGAGCAAAACCTTCCCGCCGTTGCCCGCGTCGTCAACGGCGATCTTCAGGGCTTCTGCCAACGGACGGTCGAGGGCACGCGCGATCCGTTCATCGTGGACAAGCTCAGCCGTTTCGCCTGGGCGGACCCGGAAAGCCGCGAGGTGCAGGATGTCTTCGCCACGGCGCGGACGCAACTCGCCTTCCTCAACAACAAGGCGATTGCCGACAGCCTGAGTTGTTCCGATTTCGACATGGCCGACCTCAAGCGAAAACCGGGAATGACCTTATTCAACTGCCTGCCGCTGAACATGCTCGATGTCAGCGAAAAGTATTTCCGGCTCATTCTCGACTTCGGCCTCGCGGTCTTGCTGGGTATGGGGCAGCAGGGAAAGAAGAACAGGGTTCTGGCGATTGTCGATGAGATGGCGCAACTCGGGCCGCACATGAAGAGCCTCGAAAACGCCATGGGCATGGCGGCGGGAGCGGCGGGCCTTCAGCTCTGGTGCGTGTTGCAGGATCTCTCGCAGTTGAAGGGGATGTTTCCGCAAACCTGGGAGACCTTCATCCAGAATTGCGGCGTCACCACCTGGTTCGGCGCGCGCGACCAGACGACGCGCGAATATGTCTCCAAACTCAGCGGCGCAACCGAGGTCGTCAGCCGGTCCCGCAGCGTCAGCCTGGATCGCAAAGGCGAGCCGCATGTCAGCGACAGCATGAGCCAATGCGCCCGTCCCCTGCTCCTGCCGCACGAAGCCGGAGCGCTTGCGGCGGACGAAATGATCGCCTTCGTCGAAGGCGTCCGCTGCGGGCCGGTAAAGGCGAAGCGTAAGTTTTATTTCAAGGCGTTCTGGGGAGGCTACAGGCCGAACCCCTATGTCAATAACGCGGGCCTGCTGCGCCGCATATTCGGATGACCGGAAAGGAGAAGTTATGGGCGTGAATACGGCGTTTTTCGCGCGGTTCAAAAAGGTGATCGCGCTGGTGGGATCGGACCGCGAAGGCGAGCGGCATTCGGCGGCGGACAAGGCGTTCGAGATGTGCGAGCAGAACGATTTGAGCATTCAGGAAGCGATGGAAGGCGCGTTCGGCGGCACTGGCGACGATGGCGATGCGGAACGAGCGGAGCAACTGGAACGGAAGATCGCGGAGTTGGAAGACGACAATCGCAAGCTCTCGGAAGCTCTGAACATTCTCAACGCCAACCGTCCCCTATCGCCGGAGACGGGGAAAGAGTTGCTGCAAAAGCTGTGGTCGTATCCGCAGGCGCGGTTGTTGAGCGCGTTGCTGACGGCGAGTTGCGTTGTGTGGTTGGTTCCGCAATGGGCGCGCTGGCTTGAATTCCTGCATCGCGGGTGGGGAATTGCCGCCATGTGGGCGCTTCTCATCGCGCTGGCGACGGATGTTTGGGAATGGTCGGTCGCGGAATTCGCGCGCCGTGGCCTTGGCGTCACGCTCTTGAAGGCGGTCGTTTTGCTCGCCGGAATATTCCTGGCGGTCGCGGGCTTGCAACGGGATGCCGTGGGATGCTGCATCGCGCTGTTCTTCACCGGCATTCTCACGCTGACGAACGGGGCGGAGTGGCTGGCGGACAAGCTGGCGCATTCCAACGACGAATGGTGCGTCGCGCTGAGGTCGTGGTTTCTATGAGCGATGAGGAGAAGGTCAAGGCCGGAACCGAAGCCGCCAAGAAATACGGCGAGAACGAGGAAATCCAGCGCCTGACGCGGCCCGGCAAGGTCGAGCCGAGCCATTACCGCGTCGAGCTTGAACGCGAAGGGCGCAGCGCCTGGTCGGGAGGATGGGCGGGAGGGAGAACGCGATGAACTGGAGAGAAGAAGAAATCGTGAAGAAAGCGCTGGCAATAGCAGGCGCAAGCGAAACGCTGATCGCGCTGCCGCGCATGTGTTCGCGGCACGGCCAGCCTTATGTGGCCATGTACCGGCTCGACAACGGGTTTTGGCGCTTCAAGGAATGCCGCAAGCTCGAAGGAACCGGCGCGGGCGTGGCGCAAAATATCGAGATCGATAGAGACAAGATGACCGGCATCGACGATGAGCGCTGCCCCTGGTGCGGTACGAACTCGAAACCGCTCGGCGGCGGCGACACGCTCTTCTGCCTCTGCGGGCGGTGCAAGCAGTATGTCTGCATGGGCGCTTCGACGGATAAGGAATTCCGCTGCGCGCCGCAATGCGGAAACCGAAGCAAGCGATTGACGCCGATTGAGGAGACAACGCGCCTCGCTTCGTTGATCCCGCGCGCGTTGAGCCTCGGGGCCGGAGACCGCAAGCAGCTTTCCGCGCCGAACTGCGCCAGTCTCCCGGCCCCTTCCCGGTATCGGCTCACGAGCGGAAAAAGATAAGCCGCCCATTTGGAGGCGAGGAGAGAGGAGCTTTGTTATGAACATCGCAATATCGCCAATCGATGTGGATTTTACGGGGAAAGCGTGGAACGCCGCGCGGGAATTGACGCCGGAAGTGGGCGCTTTCGAGGAGCAGTATTGGGAGACGGCTTCGCGGCATCTGCTGATGGGGCTGACGATCTACATGGCCGTGGCGGTTCGCCTGGAGAAGAGGACGCTGGGCACGCTGATCGCGTTGCTCAAAGGCGGCCCGGCCTGCCTCAAGCGCATCCGGGAGACATGTCCGAGCGGCGCGGCGGCTGCATGGCTGTCGATGCGTCAAGGCGAGCGCTATGAGGCGGCGGTCATGGCCGACTGCCTCGCCCGCGTTCTGCGTTACCTGCACGATCATCCCTGTCCCTGAGTTGCGGATCGGACGTGAATTCCCCGAAAGAGAGTCACAATGGACTCTCCGCGAGGAAGGATTCAGGCGGAAGGAGGCTGTCATGAGAGCGACGCGCGAACTTATCGAAGAGTGGTTCCTGATCGCCAGGAAGCGCAAGGCCACGCATATGCTCACCGTATTCGACACGTTCGACCATGTCGATTTTCCCGTGTTCGTCGAGAAAGGCGTTGACCCACGCGCCGTGTACGACAAATATCACCGGCGGAATATGTACCTCGTCATGGAGGTCTACAGCCTGTCGATGCCGCTTGAGCCGCAGCTCGACGAACCCCGCGCCATGCATTTCAGGGGAAAGCCGCGCCAGGAGCGGGGGACCAAGAAACAGAGGTAGGGGCAGAAACAAAAACAAAGGGGGCGGTAGGAAAGAAGATGTTCGATGCGGAGTTGGACGGTTTCAAGACGGGGATCGATCTGCGGGCCTATGCGGCGTCGCAGGGCTATGAACTCGACCGCAAGGCGAGCTGGCGCGGCACGTCCGTCATGCGGCATTCGGCCAGCAACGACAAGATCATCGTCAAGCGCGGCCTCGACGGGCATTACGTGTATTTCTCGGTGAGGGACGACCGCGACAACGGCTCGATCATCGACTTCGTGCAATTCAGGCAGAAGCTCAGTCTCGGGGCCGTGCGCAAGGAACTGCGGCCCTGGATCGGCCAGCCTCCCGTGCCGGTCCCCGTCTTTCCCGAACTGCACAAGGTCGAGAAAGACAGGATGAAAGTCGAGGCGGCATACGCGAAGATGCATGATGCCGTGGACGGTCATCCCTATTTGGAGCGGAGCCGCGCCCTGCCCGCTTCGCTGCTGGCGCTGGATCGTTTCGCGGGCCGCATCCGCATCGACGCCAAAGGCAACGCGGTATTCCCTCACTTCGACGCCGAGGGATTGAGCGGGTACGAACTCAAGAATGTGAATTTCACCGGCTTCGCCTCGGGCGGACGCAAGGCGCTCTGGCTCTCGAACGAATTTCCCGAGGACAAGCGCCTGGTGTTTTCGGAAGCCGCAATCGATGCGCTTTCCCATGCGGTGCTGTTCCCGGATAAGGATGCGCGCTATGCGTCCATTGGCGGCAAGCCGAACCCGCAACAACCGGAACTCATTCGCGCCGCATCCGCGCGCTTGCCCTCCGGCGGCGAAGTGGTGGCGGCGATGGACAACGATGCGGACGGCAAGAAACTTGCGGAGATCGTCCGGCAGGCCGTCGAGCTGACGGGCCGCGCCGATCTGAAATTCCGGGCGCATTTGCCGGATACGGCGAAGGATTGGAACGACGTCCTCCGCGCCAAACCTCAACCCTTTCTTCCATACCGCCCTGGAACCCCTTCCATCGCGTGACTTGGTGAAAGTGGTTTCTGGCCTTTTATGCAAGGAGAAGTGCAAGAAGGACGGTGCCTATGCCGCGATTGTTGAACCCGGACGAAGCCGCAGCGCTGCTGCAAATGGATGCCCGGACTTTGGTGAAATGGGCGCGCTAGGGCTATGTTCCCTCTCATCCCCTGGGCGAAGGCAAGCGGCGGCTGTGGAGCTTTTTCGAGGATGAGTTGTTGCGCTGGGTCGATGCGCAGGGTGCCTCGAAAAACCGCGCCTGACCCAACAAAATTGCGGCCTTTGGCGGTAGCATGGACACAGCCATCGGCGCGCGTACAGGGAGGAAACTGTATGGCGCGTTATCAGAACGGAAGTCTCTTGAAGATCGGGCGCAAAGGCGGAGAACAGGTCTGGGCGTTCCGCTGGTATGAATATCCCGGCGGGACGCGGACCTATCGCAAGCGCATTGTCGGCACGGTGGCGCAATTGCCCCATCGCCGCGATGCCGAGCGTGCCGTCTCGGCCTTGCGCATCAACATCAACGCCGGTGTTCAGATACCGCAGACGGTCGCGGAACTGGCCGCCCACTACCGCAAGCTTGAACTGGTGCCGGAACGCAAGGCGGCCTCGACGATTTACGTCCACGAAAATCTGCTGAACCTCTACGTCGTCCCGAAGTGGGGCGCTGCGAGGCTTGAGGCGGTTCGCACGGTGGATGTCGAAGGCTGGCTCGCATCCCTGCCCTATGCGCCCGGCACGAGGAGCAAAATCCGCAATCTCATGTCGGCCTTGTTCAATCACGCCATCCGGCACGAATGGATGCAATCGAACCCGATCACGCGGGTGCGTTGCTCGGCCAAGCGTCTCCGGGTTCCCGACGTTCTGACGCCCGCCGAGTTCCGGGCGCTTCTGGCGCATCTGAAACTGCGGGACCGGGCCATGGTGCTGTTGGCCGGAAGCACGGGCCTGCGGCGTTCGGAACTGATCGCGCTCACCTGGGGAGACGTCGCCTTCGACCGGCGGGAAATTGCGGTTCGCCGGTCGCGGGTGCGGAAATGGTTCGGTGAGCCGAAGACGGAAGCCAGCCGGAAGCCGGTGCCGCTTCATGCTTCGGTTGCCGAGGAGTTGCTCGCCTGGCGCGCCGCGTCCCCGTACCCGTCCGATGCGGATTTTCTGTTTCCGTCGATCCGCAAGAACGGGACGCAACCGCTGACGCCGGACATGCTGCTGAAAAGAGTGTTGCGTCCGGCGGCGAAGGCGGCGGGGATCGAAAAGCGCATCGGGTGGCACACCTTCCGGCATTCGCTGGCGACGAATCTGCGCTCACTCGGCGTCGATGTGAAGGTGGCGCAGGAACTCTTGCGGCACGCGAACAGCCGGATCACGCTCGACATTTACACGCAGGCTGTCTCTTCGGAAAAGGCGTTGGCGAACGGTCGGGCGACCGATCTTTTGCTGGCTCAAACCTCCAGCACCCTCCCAGCACCCTCGGGGGATGCCGGAAAACCTCTAAGTTATTGAGAATTATGGTAGGCACGATTGGATTCGAACCAACGACCTCTTCCGTGTCAAGCTGCATATTACCTGTACTATCAACAACTTAACCGCACATAGAATACCGCCTAAGCACCTGTATTCACGTGCAAGACGTATGAGTTTTGGGTAAATCCTTGGGTAGATTTCGGATGCGCCACGGCACTTGCGCATTCCCCTTATATTCGCCACCCCCTCAGGCCGAAAAGCCTTCGTTATAAACTTCTCAAGGCATTTCGATTTCGATCTCGGCCTCCATTGCAATCTCGGCTTCGACCTCTGTCTGGAGGTCTAAGACCGCTGTGCGCAGCGGTTCATAAATCGAAATCTCCTGCCCCAGTATCTCCAGCGAAACCGCAAGCGCATATCTGGCATATGAATCCGGGTCGTGGCTCCAACCAGCATGACCAACAACTGCAATGCAGAAATGATCTGGCAACCTGTTAGATTTCACAACCGCCCAGTCTTTTTGAACTGTGCCACTGTTGCGTTTTGTGACTCGAATCCAGCCGTCGTTGGATTTTTCGTGTAGGGTCCAAGGAAGAACGGCACCGGGGAGCGGGTCTGCTTCGTTTTCTTCCTCTTTCATCGCACGCACTCGAAAGTCGGCCAGCCCTTCGCCAAGTTTGCTGCTTTTCCAATCTACCCATGTTGAGAGATACCGCCGCAGATTGCGGCGAGTTCGACGGGGTTGGGCGACGTAGGACAACGTTACATCAATGCGAATATCGAATTCGTCTGCTTGCCCACGCAGACTAGCTGGGATTGGAACCTGATAAATGTGGCATTCGCGTGCGCGTATCGATCTTTCCCCGCTGGTGATGAAAGTAGTGCGGTAGTCTGTGTTCGTTGTCGCTATGTTTTGGTCTGGTATACCGTAGCCAATCAGGCGAATTGTTTGGGAGGCCTGATCGAGGAGTTCCTGACGCCTCTCCTGATCGTTACGTTGATCGAGTCCTCGCAATTCAGCAAGGATCGCATCAGCCCATTGAGGCCAGCGAGCCGACTGCACAATCAGCGCCCTATACAGCAGAGCCGATTCTTCGGGTAGAAGTCTCTGTAAATGCGCTGCAATGCGAGCAACCTTGGGCGTTGAAAAAGAGGTTCCCGTTTCGTCCCGATCAAACGCTGGACCAGGGGGGAACATGGTCGAGCGAATCAACTCCGGGCACGCCGCTGCTATGCGTCCGCCCGCTTGAACATCAGGTGGGGCATTGATCGTTCGAACATCATCTCCACCATACTCGACGACTTCGGGTTTGATGACGTTCCAAATTCCAAAGCCTGTTCGAGAAAATGCTGAAGGGTTTCCATTCCCTTGCGCGAAGGTTCGCCAACCGTTCTGTTCAAATTGTCCGTAGGCAACAGACCCAACGGTGAGAGCCTGAAGACTCTGCGCTGGATTCGCGACTCTTGAGGAAGCCTCCAACAGGTACGAGGGATAATCACGACCTGCAACAAGATGCTCTTTCACACCTGGCAGTGTTGTGGTTCCAGAAATTGGCAGATTGCCTGCGCTCTGAATAATCAGTACATCATGGGTTGCGGAGAGCAGATCAATTTCGGCAGCCCAAGCGGACATGTATCGAGTGCGGCATGGTCCGCTCGCATTTATCGAATGGTTATAAATTCGTGTCTGGCGAGCACTTTGGCCATAACGCTCCACAATCGACCGAACTGCCTCGGGCGGAAACAACTCCACCGGCATTCGATTGTTCTGGTCGAGCACGCGGGCGTTCTGAATCCAAAATGGAAGCTGAGATGTGGAATTTACTGTGACATTCTCGCCATAAAGAACTGCTCCAGCTACACGGGTTCCGTGGCCGCCTGGAGATACCTGATCGTCTACCTCATTTGAATTGCGTCCTGGTAGAAAACAATACGAAGCTGCTTGATCGATAGCAGGTTGGAGCAGTATGTGAGCCTGTTGAATTCCGCTATCGATAACGCACACGGCAGGGGCTTCAACGTCGGGCGGTGGTGGTGGTGTGAGGCCATCCGGGTGATATTGTGATTCTGACGTGCGTTGAGGTAATGCTATGTCCTCTGGCTCTACGACCTCGAAGATGTAGGGATAATTCAGGATGAAGTCTCGTAGACCTTTTCCAGGAATACGGAGTCGTACTGTAAAGCTGTCTGGCAGCACTGCTGCATCGAAGGCCGCACCATCGATAAGGTGCAGGATTTCAGCACTGTAAAATCGAGCGAACGCCTCAATCTCAGTCTCGCGGGTCGTCTTAATGTTGTCCCAAGCCTCATACGCATTTGCTCTTGCTTGTGACCAACCGCTTTCTTTCCTTGCCCAGTCAGCATCGGAGTCTCTCTTGCCCCGATTTGGGTAAACGGGAATTTCCTGTGTTCCTGTGCAACTAATTCCGATGTCAACGATATAGATCTGCTCGTCACGAATGGTGGGCCATTCTTCGAAGAGACGTTCAGAAAGAACCCGCTGTAGCCGGTCGGTTTGGTTGGGATCATCGAACAACCGATGTACTGACGCGATTGTTGCCGAACCATGCACCTGAACTGAAAATCCATTGACCATTGCCAAGAACTGAGTTAGGTCAACGTCTTCAGATGCAACGATAACGTAGCCCTCTTCCTGCTCCGCAACAATCTCGAAAGAGAATTTTTCGCGGAGAACATCCAAGTCTAGACCCGGATCGACTTGTAAAAGAATCGGAATGCCCGCTGGGATTGTGGGCAATTCATCTTCCCTGAGTTCACGTCTATTTCTCCAGTTGGCGCTGAGAGACTGCGCTGCACCGAGCAGTGCGGCACTATGAGCTTGACGAGCATTCCGATTTGCAAGTGTTTGTGGCGACTGCCTGCCTCCACCCTGCAAGCGCGCTCTGCCTTCATAGCGTAGTAACAACGGAAGATGTTCGAAATTATGCTCACCCGGCATGACTTACCCTTCCTGCGCGATGCGATCACCTTTGCGAATCTCTGCCACTGCTTGCAAGAGAAGGGTTTCTGTAACACCCTTCGTTTCTCCAAGCACCGCAGCTTTTGCCGCATCCTGAGCGGCCTTGACAACCATAGCAGCAGAGGCACCGGATAGTTCGTCACAGACTCTTTCCCAGTTAATCATCTCTGCCATTCGAACCGCCGACAATGTCAGTCGTAGCAGT
>Ga0182013_10000806_pt1 | contig 43511 bp, 29 predicted proteins | sample 612S2MmetaG_FD_120487 | JGI IMG/M metagenome (GOLD analysis project Ga0182013, IMG submission 120487) | Permafrost microbial communities from Stordalen Mire, Sweden - 612S2M metaG | ecosystem: Environmental > Terrestrial > Soil > Wetlands > Permafrost | place: Sweden: Stordalen | collected... | reverse complement strand
CGCATCCGGACGTTTAGCCATCCAGGCCATTCTGACCATCCAGCAAACCAGCATGGCTGCCCTCTCCAGAGCCGCCTGAGAAAATCGTCGCGACATGCAAACAAATTCATGGATAGTAATACAGGGCATCGGGGCCGCAGCCAAGAGCACCGGGATGAGTCCCGGTGTGGCAGACCGAGGGTCCGCTCCACGAAAATACATGGTCTGACCGGTTATTTCTTGGACACTACACCAGAGTACAGCGACGTCGAGATGGTACTCACGGCAAGTCCTTATCTATCAACAAAAAATGGCCGTGACCGGACTCCGGGACGGTTGCGCGCGGAGTGGGGTTTGTGCATTTTTGTGCATGGAAGGCCAAGAAACCGGGATGCCGTCGGCGGGATTCAGACTGCCCACCCTGTTAGACGCGGCTCCCGCTGCCGCCAACCTTGCGCAATTCCAGTACCAAGCGCAGGGCTTCGTTCACCGCTCTCTCATTGCGAAAGGCCTTTCGGATGTCCGGGTCCAGCAAAACAAGATTCGTGCCTGCATCGTGGCGTTTCGCGTAGTTGCCCCGGGCTCCGGCCTCGAGCAACTGGCGAAGATCGTACTCCGGGCGCAACTCGTCGCTCATCTTGTCGCTGCGCTTCTTCATGGATGCTTGCGCGGATTCCCGGCCGCTTTGGCCGGATCCCACTCGAACTCCATATGCCCAGTCTAGCCGGTAAGAAGCTGGTCTAACTCTAACCTCGCCGCGCGTGATACGTTAAATCCAGCCCGGGCCGGAAGCGGCGATCTGGGCTTAGGCGTTCCCCTCCCGGTTTTCCCCTTGGCCCGACGGTCAAGTTGTCGCCGTACCGTTGGCGCTCTACGAGCTCGCATTTCCGTACCTGCTGGACAACTATGTATACCGGGGAACGGACATCGCGGTCGTACTGGTACGTCCGCTGCAATTGCTGGGTTTCGTGAAGCACGAGCACGCGTCCGATCCCGTCGCGTTCGCCATTGATCACCGTCAAGGGAAAGCCACCGTTCTGGTCTATCGCGAGCATCACTGGGAGCGTCGGGAGTTCGACGCTGCGTCTAAGCCTTGAACACTGCGCGACGGCCCGAAGCCATCCCCTTGGCCATGTGGTCGCCTTATCGGACCCGCTACCCGCCGGCGACGGAGATCGCCGGCGCTACTGGTGCAGCGGTCCGTCCCTTCACACCACGTACGGCTTGCGATAATTCCGCGTGATCAGCCTGTCCGCTTCGGCGTCGCCCGCGAACTTGGGCCCGGGCGCCAGGGTCAGCTTGCGGCCGACCCGGTAGCTGATATTGGCCAGGTGGCACAAGGACGCGCTCAGGTAGGCATTGGCGATTTCGTCGTGGAGGTCCTGGTAATTGCGCGAGCGGCAAGCGGCCAGGAAGTTCCGCATGTGGAGGGCGGTGGGGTCGCCGGCGGCGCGATCGGGGCGCTCCTCCATCACCAGTTCACTGCCTTCACCCTTGAAGGCCAGGAATCCTCCATCGCTCATGGCGGCCCAACCCTCGGTGCCGTAGAACAGATTGCCGATCATGATGTCGAGGGGCGCGGCATTGCGCGGGGCGATGGCGGTGGGCGCGGGGGAGGAAGGCGGCGCTACGGCTCCGGTGGCGGGCGGACCGGGGCGCCGTTTCACTACAGAGCCTTCGGCTCCGGTGAGAAGGCCGCGCACCTCGAAGACGATTTCGCGGCCGCCGTAATCGTAGCTGGCCAGCAGCGTGTTGGGGGTTTCCTGATCGTCGGTGTAGGCGTACTTGCCACCCTGGGCGTAAGCCGTTTTCGGCATCTGCGGATCGCCCAGGCCCCAACGGCAGAGACCGATTTCATGCACGCCCTGGTTGCCGATATCGCCGTTGCCGGTGTCCCAGAACCAGTGCCAGTTGTACTTGAAGCGCAGCTCGTTGAACGGCCGCAGCGGCGCGGGTCCCAGAAACAGGTCCCAGTTGACGCCCGGGGGCGTGGGCGAATCGTCCTTATGGCCGATGGAGGCGCGGCGCTTGAAGCACAGGCCCTTGGCCATGTAAACCTGGCCGATGAGGCCGCCCTGGATGGCCGCCATGGCCCGCATCTTCAAGGGCGAGCTGCGGTGCTGGGAGCCGATCTGCAGCATGCGCCTGGTCTCGCGCGCCACCTGGATCATGCGCTGGCCTTCGTAAATGTTGTAGCAGGCGGGTTTCTCGCCGTAGACGTCCTTGCCGGCCTTCATGGCCCAGATGGCGGCCAGAGCGTGCCAGTGATTGGGGGTGGCGATGGAAACGGCTTCCACCTCGGAATCGGCGAAAGCCTGGCGCATATCCTCGAATTCCTTGGCTTTTTCGCCGGTGTTCTTCAGGAGCGTGGCCTGGGCCCTTTCGCGCGCCGCCTGATCGATATCGCAAATTCCGGCCACGCGAACTTCGCTCATCCTGGAATAAATATTCAGATGATTGGTGCCGCGGCCGCCGAGCCCGACGATGGCCACGTTCACGCGATCGTTCGCTCCCCAAACCCGGGCTGCCGCGGCTGCTGTGGCCGCTCCCAGGAAGAACCTGCGGGACGTCGACTGGGACATGAGTTTTCGACCCTCCTCTACCCGCAGAAAATTATATCAGGGGTGCGTGCGATAGGGGCTGTGCGCGGCGGCGCGGTTTCGCCGGGCGATTCCAGACAATTGCGTCTTGGCCATTGGACTGCCGGCGAGTACCATCGAATTGGAGGTCGGTGGCGGCAACCTGTATGAAACTCACCCATTGTATTGTGGCCGGACTGGTTTGCGCGGGTAGCGCAGAGTGTCAATCCCCGTCCGGAATACACGCCGAAGCCGGCATCGAGCAACGCGTGGAAGCGCTGGTAGGGCGCATGACGCTGGACGAAAAGATCGGGCAGATGTCGCAGTCCACGTCCATGTCCACACCGCTATCGGGCGCCATTCGGGAGGAAATCCGGCGGGGACGGTGGGGATCGTTCCTCAACGCCGGCAGCCCGGCCGATCGCGCCGAGGCGCAGCGCATCGCCCGCCACGAAAGCCGGCTCGGCATTCCGCTGCTATTCGGACGCGACGTGATCCACGGCTATCGCACCATCTTTCCGATTCCGCTGGGCCAGGCGGCCAGTTGGGACCCGGAACTGATCGGGCAGGCCGCCCGCATCGCCGCCAGTGAAGCGGCGCGGGAAGGTATTCGTTGGGCTTTCGCCCCGATGCTGGACGTGGCCCGCGACCCGCGCTGGGGCCGCATTGCCGAAAGCCCCGGCGAGGATCCCTACCTCGGCGCAGCGATGGCCACTGCCATCGTGCGCGGCTTCCAGGGCGAATCGCTGGCCGACCCTTCTTCGATAGCCGCCTGCGCCAAGCACTTCGCCGCCTATGGCGCGGTGGAAGCGGGCCGCGACTACAACAGCGCGTGGGTGCCCGAGGTGCTTTTGCGCGAGGTCTACCTGCGCGCGTTTCACGCCGCCGCGGATGCCGGCGCGGCCAGTTTCATGACGTCCTTCAACGCGCTGAACGGCGTGCCCGCAAGCGGCAACGCCCTGCTGCTCGCGACCATTTTGCGCGGCGAATGGAAATACCGCGGCATGGTGGTGAGCGATTACAACGCCATCGAGGAAATGATCGCCCACGGGTATGCGGCCGATGGCGCCGACGCCGCCCGCAAAGCGCTGACCGCCGGCGTGGATATGGAGATGGTGAGCACCGACTATTTCGACCATCTGAAATCGCTGGTCGGGCGCGGCCTGGCCGATTCGAAACATATCGACGATGCGGTGCATAATATTCTGCGTTTGAAATTCCGGCTGGGTCTGTTCGACGAGAGCATCCCCGCGCCTGCCGAATCCGGTGTGACGCCGGAATCGCTCGCTCTGGCCCGGCGGCTGGCGGCGGAAAGCGCGGTGCTGCTCCAAAACAAGGGCGGCCTGCTTCCGCTGAGCGAATCGCTCGGCTCATTGGCGGCGATCGGACCGCTGGCGGATAGCCCGATCGACCAGATGGGCACCTGGGTCATGGACGGGAGGCCGAAAGACGTTGAGACGCCGCTGGCCGCATTGCGCAGCCAGTTGGGCGAGGGACGGGTTTTCTACGCGCCGGGCCTGCGCAACAGCCGCGACGCCAGCCGCGCCGGGTTCGCCGCCGCTCTCGATGCCGCCCGGCGTGCCGACGTGGTGGTGTTTTTCCTGGGCGAAGAGCAGATTCTATCCGGCGAAGCCCGTTCCCGCGCGTTTCTCAATCTGCCGGGCGCGCAAGACGACCTGGTGGCGGCAATCGCCGCCCTGGGAAAGCCCATGGCGGCGGTAATCATGGCCGGCCGGCCGCTTACCTTCCAGGAGACCGCCGCGCGCGTGAATGCCGTGCTGTACGCCTTCCATCCCGGCAGCATGGGCGGTCCGGCCCTGGCCGATCTTCTGTTTGGCCGCGGCACTCCCTCCGGCAAGCTGACGGCGACGTTCCCTCGTACGGTGGGCCAGGTTCCTATTTACTATGCGCACCTCAACACAGGCCGTCCGGCGCCGCAGGATGCCAGCGGCATTCCGGTGGGCAACCCCGCGCAGCCCGAAGGCTACACCTCGAAATATATCGACGCGGATTTCACTCCCGAATATCCGTTCGGCTACGGCCTCTCCTATACGCGCTTCGACTATTCGAACCTGAAGCTATCCTCGGCGTTCATGACGCGCACCGGCACCGTCACCGTCTCCGCCGATATCGCCAACACCGGCAACCGCGAAGGCACGGAAATCGTCCAGCTCTACATTCGCGACCTGGTCGCCAGCGTGGCGCAGCCCGTGCGCGCGCTCAAGGGCTTCCGGCGGGTGCCGCTCGGCCCCGGCGAAAAAAGCACCGTCAGCTTTACGCTGGATGCGGCTGCCCTGGCATTTTATAACCAGCACAACCAGTTGGTGACAGAACCCGGCCGCTTCCAGGTTTGGATCGCTCCCGATTCGGCGCACGGGGTGGAAGGCGAGTTCACGCTGCGGTAGCCTTTCACGGAAAGCGATAGCCGGGTTTCAAGTTACAAAGGTAGATCTTGCTCTGGTCGGTGTTCACGGTAAGGTGACAGGCAGCCCAGCTCAGAGAGAGATCGGGGCTGAGCGGGAAGACGACATTGGCGCCATCGATTTCGGCTTCCAGGGTGACGCCTTCGGCGGACGCGGGCACCGTGAAATCGAGCGACTGGCCGAAGACCACGGGATAGGAACGGCGCACGGTTTCGCCTACCATTCGGTGGAAGACCTCGGCTTCGAGCAGAAACGTGGCGGTATCGGACCAGGTTTCGGCCCAGACGCGGACGGTGCGCAGGCCGGAAGAAAGGTCGGGCCTGCCGACCCTGGTAAAGGGACAGGGTCCGGCGATGCAGGAGACGCGGGGGTCGCGGATTTCGTTGCCGGCGCCGGCGTCGAGCGTAGCGTAGGCCACGGCGGCTCTCCATTTGCCGTCGGGCGAGCAGGGGCGATCGCCGTCGCAGCTCCGGTTGCCGGTATTGACGGCTTGAAACACCTTGATCTCGCTGCCGACGTTGGCGTCGGAAATGCTGACCACCGAATAGCGGACCAGCACGTTGGCAACAGTCCTGGCATGATCCGCGACCGGGCCCTCTGAGGCAATCAGGGGAGCCATGCGGGCCAGGTACAACCGGTCGCCATGGAAGGCCAGCGTGAGGGGGTGGTAATCGGGCGCATCAAGCTGAAGGGTGACGGTTTCGGCAGGGTTGATGCCGCGGCGCAGGGAGAGGGTGAAGAAACCCGTGGCATCGGAAATGGTATGGGCGACCAGTTCGCCGCGGCGCATGACGACGTCCACGCCAGCCAGAGGCACTTGTTTGCGGGGATCGGCGTCCTGGCGGACGACAACGCCTACGGCCGTGATGGTACGGACCCGGAGCAGGCGCGGCAATAGCATGGCCAAAGTCACCGCGACAGCGGCCCCGAGGCCGGCTCGTATCGTCAACCTTAAACCCGTTGTCATAGGTTCGCCAACGTATTTCCGGGCAAGCGTTCACGCCGCTCCGGCGGCCTCGACCGGGTCGGCGAACGCGGTTTCCTCGTCCACCACCACATCGGCCGTCAGCCGTTCATGCAACAACCGCTCCGTCGCCAGCACCTGGGGCTCGCGGTGGAAGTGTTGCTGGATCGGGTTATCGAACAGGAGATTGGCGAGTGCCAGCAGGCTCATCCCCTGGTGGTGCGCCATCCACAGGCGCAGCGGGCTGGCTCCACCCTCGGAATACTCGATCGCTTCGTAGAAACCGTACCGCCCGGTCCATTCGAATTCCTGCATTCGCACCAGATTGGACAAGACGGAGGGCGTATCCACGGATGCCGCCAGAAAGGTGGAATAGGGCGAGATCACCAGGCGCCTTGGATTGGCCGGCTTCAGCGCCAGGGCGGGAATCCCGAAGGGCGCGTATTCGTGCCGGCCACCGGCCGATTCCGAAATACCCCACGGCGTGCCCTTGTGGCGCGCATATTCGCGCTGCACGCGGACCACGGCCTTGGCGGTGTCGCCCAGAATGGTATCCGGATAGGCGCGCATCCACAAGTTCGGCATGAGGTATTCGAACATGGTGCCGGTCCAGGAAAGCAGAACCCGCTCGCCGCGAACGCCGGTAAGGGCGCGGCCCAGGTGGAACCAACTTTCCTGCGGGATGTCGCCCTTGGCAATGGCCACGAAAGCGGCCGTGCGCGCCTCCGATGCCAGCAGGTCGTAGCAGGAGGAATCCACCTGGCGCGCGGCGAGATCGTACCCGACGGACAACAGCTTGCGGCGCCGCCGGTACAGAAACCGAAAGTCCATCTCATGAACCAGTCGATGGCAGTCCTCGGCGATGGCCGTCAACTCGGTCGCCATCTCCCGCGTAACGCCCCGCTTTACGGCCCATTCTCCGGCGAATGCCAGCGCCGCCTGCTTCAGCGTCCACAAACTCGCCGCCAGATTGCCGCTGTCCACGGTGGAGACGTACAACGGCGCGATGGGCTCCAGGCTGTTAATGTCGTACCAGTTCAGAAGGTGGCCGCGATACTTGGGGAGAGCCAGAACGCGATTGAGCGTAAGCCGGGTGGCGGCTATGAATTCGGGCAGACGCAACAGCCCCAGGTGAACCGCCGCCACGCGCGCGTTGAGCAACATTCCCAGGTTGGTGGGCGACAGGCGCAGGTCCACCGTGCCATCCTCGTTCACGTTATCGGGAATCATCCAGTTGGTCGAGGCCGAACTCCAGTCGTGAAAGAAGCGCCAGATGCGGTCGGCCGATTCGCGCAGCAGCTCGGTGTCCCGCGGGCTCAGTTTCGAGAGGGAAGGCCGCGGCCTCCGGTTCAACCAGGTCGAGAAACCGCGGGACGCGATCCACAGAGCCAGAATGGGCGCCGCCGAAGGCACCGCGGCGGGGCGCAGGAGGCACAGCAGCGCGCCGATCGCGGCCGCGATCCAGGGCGTCCATTTCAGGTACGTATCTACTACGGCGCCCGGCCCCACCCCGGAAGCTTCGGACTCCGCGGCCGTCTCCCACTCGAGCAGCTTTCGACGGCTTACGAAGACGCGGTCCAGCGAGCGGACGGTAGCATCGAGCGAGATCAAGGCCTGGTGCAGCAGGAACACCAGGCCGCAGAAGGTCACGGCGATGGTTTCGCCAAATGCGTGCGCCGACTGGCGCGCCCACGGGCCAAACCCGCGCCGGGTCCAGGGCGCGCCGATTGGCGCGAACAGCAGCACCAGAAAGGCAGGTAGGAACATCATGCCCATGGTCGCCAGAGTCCAGTCCGCCGGCTCTCCCGGCAGAAAGAACCAACCGCCAATCAGCAGCAGCAGGATGCTCGGTTCCAGCAGGCTGCGCCGCAGGTTGTCGAGAATTTTCCACCGCGAAATCAGGGTGATGGGATTGGGGATGGGGCGGCCATCCACCCCCGGGACGCGCGCCCGCACCCAGCGCATGATCTGCCAATCGCCGCGCATCCAGCGATGTCTGCGGCGGCTGTAGGCGCTGAAGTGGGAAGGATAATCGTCGACCAACTCCACGTCGCTCACCAGCGCGGAGCGCGCGTAGGCGCCTTCGATCAGATCGTGGCTGAGGAGCGTATTTTCCGGGAAACGGCGCTCCAACGCGGCGCGTATGGCATCCACTTCATAGATGCCCTTGCCGGTGAAGATCCCCTCGCCGAACAGATCCTGATACACGTCCGAGACGGCTCGCGTGTAAATGTCGAAACCGGTCTGGCCGGAATAGAGGGCCGCCATTCGGCAGCGGGCGGCGGATTGGACGCTGATGGCGATCCGCGGCTGCAGAATGCCGTAACCTTCCACCACCATCCCAGCGATGGGATCGACGACCGCCTGGTTGAGCGGATGGGCGATGGCCCCGATCAGTTTGGCGGCGCTGTCGCGGGGGAGTTGGGTGTCGGAGTCGAGGGTGATCACGTAGCGTACGTCCGGCAGAATCGACGTGTCGCCCACCTTGACTGGAAAGGCGTCGAAGCCGCCGCGCAGCAGTTGGTTCAGGTCCATGAGCTTGCCGCGTTTGCGTTCCCAGCCGATCCAGCGGCCCTCGGAAGGATTGTATGTGCGGTGCCGGTGCAGCATAAGGAACGGCGCCCGGCCGCCGCTTCGATAGCGCCGGTTCAAGCCTTCAATCAACTGCTTGCACACCTCCACCAGCGCGTCGCGCTCGTCCACCGCACAATCCGAATCGGGTGTGTCGGTGAGCAGGGCGAAATAGAGATTGCGGTCGCGATTGGCCAGAAAACGGATTTCCAGATCGAGAACCAGGTCGTGCACCTGGGCTTCGTTCAGCAGCAGAGTGGGGACCGCCACCAGGGTGAGGCAGTCTTCGGGGACGCCCTCGGAAAAATTCAGTTTGGGCAGAGTGCGGGCGGGCGCCACGAGAGCCGCCAGCCGGTTCATGAAATCCACCGCCGCCTGGGTGGCGGGCAGCGCCAGCAGCGCCAGCCCGGCCAGTGCCGGCATGAAGGAATCCAGGCGATACAGAAGCGGGAAGACGATGGCCAGGGTGATTAGCTCGATCCCCAACAGGTAGAACAGGGTGGGCCGGCGCAGAATGGCGCGCCGCGCCGCCTTTTGCAACGGGGCTCGATAGCCTACCGCCGCTTCCAGGGCGGGCAAGCCGCGATCCAGCAGATAGTAGCCGACATGGGTGCGGCGGCGCATGGCGCGCGAATCGTCCGCCACCGCGGCCGCCCGTTCGCTCAGCTCCAACGCGGCGGCGGCCACTTCCTCCTCGCTCGACGGGCTGTACCTGGCCAATTCAGCGACCACCTGGAGATAACCGCCCTGGCTTTGGCGATCCATGCGGCTGTAGACGCCGGCCGGATCGAGCGACAGGATGCGGTGGGGATACGCCAGCTCCGTGGCCGGTTCGCTCCAGCTTGTGTCCGCGATGCGGCGCATACTGGCGACGATGGCGGGAATCCCTTCCGCGGGCCCATGCAGCAGGCGCTCGAGCAACTCCCACAACAGGGCGGCGTTCAGTTCTCCCAACTCGGCCATTTTCAGGACCCGCCGGAACTGGTAGCCCTCCACGAACGCGACAAATTCGTCTTCGTGAAAGCCGTTGGCGGAGGAATCCGCATAACTCGCCGCCAGCAGGCGCACTTGGGGCGTCCGGCGGCCGTGTGCGTCCACGGCGGCGGGCAGACGATGGGCATTGCGGCGGAGGCCCCGCGTCTGCCGCTCCGTGGCCAGAAGCAGTCGCGCATTGCCGGCCAGCCACCGGGACTCCTCGCGGTCGCTGTTGGCGGCCTGCCCGATCGACGTCCGCAGACCTTTCCGCAGTGAGTCCCTTTCGATCCCGCTTTTCGGCTCCAGCCGCCGAACCGTGTCCGCCAGCGCGCGGCCCGCTTCCCGCCAGCGGTTGGTCTCCGCCTCGGGCAGGCTCGCCGAAAGATCGATGGAAGGAACGGTTTCCGGATTCATCGGTAACTCGAGGCCTGCAGTTCAAACATGCCGGCGTAGCGCCGGTTGAGGGCCATCAACTGGTCGTGGGATCCCTGTTCCACAATGCGGCCCCGTTCCAACACCACGATCCGCTCGGCCATGCGAACGGTGGAAAAACGATGCGAGATCAGCAGCGACATCTTGCCTTCGGTCAGTTCCGCGAAGCGCTGGAACACGTCGTACTCGGAGCGCGCATCCAGTGCGGCGGTCGGCTCGTCCAAAACCAGGAGCTGGGCGTCGCGCAGGTAGGCGCGCGCCAGCGCGATCTTCTGCCATTCCCCGCCGGAAAGATCCACGCCGCCTTCGAAGCGCCGTCCAAGCTGCTGCCGGTAACCGAGCGGCAGCCGCTCGATCACCCGGTCGGCCTGGCTCTTCTGTGCCGCCATCTCCACGGCGCCGTCGTCCGCTTGCCCGTCGCCGATCCGTCCCACCGCGATGTTCTGCCACGCGCTCATCTCGTAGCGCATGAAGTCCTGGAAGATCACACCGATCTGGCTGTGCAGATCTTCCAGGCTATAATCCCGCAGGTCGCGGCCATCCAGCAGAATGCGTCCCTCGGTGGGGTCGTAGAGCCGCGTCAGCAGCTTGACCAGGGTGGTTTTCCCTTCGCCGTTTTCGCCGATCAGAGCGATTCTCTCGCCCGGCTCGAGGCGGAGGTCCAGACCTTCAAGCACGTTTCGTCCGGTGCCCGGATAGCGGAAGCTCACCTGCTCGAACACAAAGCCGTGCTGAATCGGCCGCGGCGCCGGCAGCGCATTAGGTTTCGAAACCACTGTCGGGCCGACTTTGAAGAATTCCACCAGGTCGGTCAGGAACAGCGACTGATCCGCGATGCTCGAAAAAGTGGCGAACAAACTCTGGATATTGCTGCTGGTGCCGGCGATGGCGCCCGCCAGAAACTGCAGCGACCCCCAACTCAGCGCACCCGTCACGGTTCGATAAATCACGTATGCGTAGGCGCCGTAGTATGCCGCCGTGCTGAGCAGCGCCAGCACCGTGCCTGCCCCCAGCCTCCGCCGCGCCAGCCGCACGTTCTCTTCGTAGATTTGGTTCGCCAGGCGCGTGTATTCGCCCGACAGGTAATCGGTCAGCCCGAACAGCTTCAGTTCCTTGGCGGATTCCTTGCTCGCCCCCAGCACGCGCAGATAGTCCAACTGCCGCTTGGCCGGCGTTTGCCGGATGTTCTGCGCATAGCCGAGAAAAGCGAAGTGGCTTTCGGCCAGGAACGCCGGCAGCACCGCCAGCACCAGCACCGCCAGCAGCCACGGTGAGAACCATAACACTCCCGCCGACAGGCTGATCGCCGATATCACTTGCTGAAAGGCCTGCCCGATGGCCTGAATCATCGAGATGCGATCCGTGGCCTGAACCCGCGCGCGTTCCAGGACGTCATAGAACTTCGGGTCCTCGTATGCCGCCAGATCCAGCTTCGACGCGTGCTTCATCACCTCGATGCTGACGTGCCGGGTAAAGCGGTCCGCCAGTAGCGCATCGAAATAGCCGATGCCGCGCGCCAGGATGGCGCCCAGCGCGGCCAGGCCGAACTCCCCGCCCACCAGCCACCAGAAGTAGAGCGGCAGCGGACTTCCGCTGAAGTGCCTCTGCACCGCATCCAGGATGAACTTCGACACCGCCAGCATCGCCAGCGGAAGAAGTGCCGAAAGAATGCGGCAGGCCAGGCCGCCCGAAACTACCGGAGGTCCGCACTGCCAGACAATCCGCGCCAGCGGCGGGACGTTGCGCAGAGCCTGCAGGCGTTCCCGCCAGTTCGACCAGAAGGTCCGATTTCGAACGTTCATACCTGCTACGTACCCGTTTCGCAGTTGCAGTCGCGCATCCGGCAACCGCTCCCTCGCGGTCGCGGCTCGGAAGGGCGCGCTTGTCGGCGATGGACGGCTCGAAGCCGCACCGGCACGCCAATCCAAGTGCACACGCCGGGCCACTCCCGTATCTGAAGCACAAGCCGTGTGTTTGCAGCGACGGGGCGCGCCGCGCGCGTGCGCATTTTGCCGGTTGTGTGCATCAAAGAGCGCAGAATCTACCGCGTGGCGCGATTCACGGCGTGGATGGCGGCCGCTCCAGCGGGTTGTATGGCTTGAAGCCCGCCCGCTCCATGCCGCGCACCGCCTCCGGGTTCTTCATGAAGGTGCTCCAGACCAGCCCGGTGCGCGCGTTTTCGGCCATCAACATGGTGATCCCGGTGTCGATGCCGACCGCGTCCGCGTCGTACCAGCGGGTCAGCGGATTGAATGCGTTGACGAATCCGTAGCGGCTCCAGGCGTGTTCCCCGTAACGGTTGCGGACGGTCCGCAGCACCCGCATTACGGCTTGCGGAAGAAACGGCAGCGAGCCCGCCGCCGCGCTCGGAACCACCGTGCCGTCGATCGGTCCGGTGGCCGGCGGACCGCCCCACACCACGTAGCCTTTCTCGGAATCGGACGCGGTGATGCCCCACAGATCGTCGCTATAGTCCCGGAATCGCGGCGACAATTCCAGGCAGAAACGGCGGTGCACATCCGTGGCGGCGATGGAATTCTGAAAGTAATCCGCGTACTGGTCGCGCTTGCCGCGGAAATCGAACCATGCCTGCGAATACTGATGGATGAACAGGGGTGCGAACGATCCGATGTAGCGATACCCGTCGTATTCGAAGGTGGTCCGCTTCCAGGCGTGCCAGGCTTCGACGGGAAGCGGATGGGTAGTGGAGCCCAGACCGAGCAGGTACATCATCATCAGCTCGCTGTACCCATCCCAGCGATAGGGCAGGAAGCCGCCCTCCGGCGCCCATCCGTGCGGCAGCAATGGCGTATCTTCCGAGAGCCAGGTCCAATTTACCCGGTTCACGATCTCGTAAGCCAGGTCGCGAATATCGGGGCGATAGAAGGCCTGGCAGCACGTCAGCACGCCGCAAATCAGAATCGCCGTGTCCACCGAAGAGACTTCCGAGTCCCAGAGCCGTTCGCCGGTATTGACATTGGCAAAATGGAAAAAGAAGCCGCGATGATTGGGCAGCCGCCGCCACAGGAAACGCAGCGTGGCCAACACGCGCGCGTACGCGTCCGGCTCCGATAGGAAGCCGCGCTGGGCGCCGATGGCCAGCGCCGTCAAGCCGAAGCCGGTGGCTGCGATGCTGGCCACCACGCGGTCTTCCGCGCCGCGCACTCGCGCCCGGTCCCGCACCAGGCCGGTCTGAGGGTTGGTCTGCTCCCAGAAATATCGGAAGTTGGCCTTCTCCAGCTCGTGCAACAGCCCTTCGTCCTCTTGGGAAAACAGGCCCAACGGCGCATCGGCGGCCTTCGGCGCCGAACCGTGAGACGCCGCCCGCGCCATTAGCGGCGCGCCGGCCACCACCGCGCTCCATCCGCCGATTTCTTTCAGCCAGTCGCGGCGCGAGCCGTGTCCACGGCCGCCGCTATCCCTCGCCATCTAACCACAATCTTAGTCGATTTCCCGTGCCGGGCCGTAACAAATGATACTCTCGGGCAGGCGGTCAGATGAAATCCCGTTGGGCCTTCCGGTTCGGATTGGGCTTGGCGATGTGGAGCGCGCTCTGCGCTTTCGAACGCCCGTTTCGCGGGTTTTCCGGCGTGTCGCTAAGTACCCGATTTCGGAATTACGGCCGCACATCCCGCAACCGCTCCCTGACGGTCGCGGCTCGGACTGGGGCCTTTCCGAGCCGCGACCGTGAGGGAGCGGTTGCCCTCGAATACGTTACCGAACTTCCGAAACGGTGTACTAAGCTCAAGAGCAATGGCTGACAAGCTGCTGGAGCGGCTGGACGAGTGGAAGAGGAGCTTCGGCCCCCCGGAGAGCGGAGCATTGGAGCGGTTGCTGGCGTCGGCGGCGAAACGGCGTTTTGCAGCACCGGCGGACCTGATCCGGCTTCACGAGACGCTGCTGTTCCTGCGAGCTTATCCGCGCACGCCGGAAGTGGCCAGGCTAGCCGACGCCATCCTGCTCCGCTTCGAGCGACGCATCGCGGCGGTGGGCGCGGACCTGGCGGCCTTCGAAGTGCCGGAGATTTCGGGCATCGCCGGGACTTCGCTTTCGGCGGTCTTCAGCTACGCGGTGGCGCGGCGGCTGGCCCAACGTTACCCGCGGAATATCGAGATCGCATGGGATCGCTACGACGGCGTCGATCGGCTTGGCGCGGCGATGGTGCGGCTGATGCCCCTGGCGGCGGAGGATTGGCCGGTGGAGGCGCACTCTCCCTTCCGGCAGTGGATCGCGGCCGCGCGGGGCCGCGGATCGAGCGACATCGAGTGGCTGCTGGCGCGGCTCGAAAGCCTGCCATTGGGAGATCGCGAGCGGGCGGCGATCTACGACGCACTCGATATGCCGCTCACGTGGAAGATGGCGGGCGCCCGCGCCTCGCGTTCGCACTTGCGGCTGTCCGCGCGGAAGCTCTATTGCCACAGCGAACCGCTACTGCGGCGCGCCGATGTCTCCCTGGCGCGGGAGTTGGAGGGCCCCGCGCTTCCCGTCAAGCGCCTCTCGCCCGCCGCCGGCCGCAAGATGCTGGACCTGATTTTGGACACCTCGGCCATGCGCTACCGCGAGCTGTACGGCTTCAGCCATGGGGACGCGGGCGGCGTATATCGGGCCAGTCCGGGCCGCGCTGTGGAAATCTATTTCTGTGGCCTGCCGCCGGAATGGCACTTGCCCCTGCGGGCCTATCACGCCGCCATGTTTTTCACCAACGGCGTGCCGGCCGGCTATGTGGAGCTGCTCTCCTTCTTCGAACGCGCCGAGGTGGGCTTTAACCTCTATTACACCTTCCGAGAGGGCGAATCCGCCTGGATCTATGCGCAGGTGTTGCGCCTGTTTCGCCAGGTGCTGGGGGTGAAGGTGTTTTCGGTGGACCCCTACCAGATCGGTCAGGAGAACCCGGAAGCGGTGGATTCGGGGGCGTTCTGGTTCTACCGGAAGCTGGGGTTTCGCCCAGTCGATCCCCGGATCGCGAAGCTGGTGGAGCGGGAAGAGAGCCGGATCGGGCGGGAACCGGGATATCGAAGTTCGAGGCGCACGCTGGAGAAACTGGCGGCGGGGCACATCTTGTTTGAGGACCGCACAGCCGAGGCCGGCGCGTGGGACCGTTTCCTGATCCGCAATGTAGGGCTGGCCGTGCAGCGGGCCATCGGCGAGCGGTTCGGCGGCGACCCGGAGAAGTTCCGCCGCGCGGCGTCCAGGCGCGTGTCCCGAACGCTGGGAATGGAAACGCCCGACGGACTGGCCCTGGCGCTGAGCCTGATTCCGGACCTGGCGCGATGGACAGAGCGGGAACTTGGCGCCGCGGCCCAGATCCTTCGCGCCAAACAGAGCGGCAGCGAGACGCGCTACCTGCGGCTGATGCAAAAACACACCAGGATGCGGGCTGGAATGCTGCGGTTGGGGACGGCCGGAAGCTGACCCTCCCTATGGTTTGTCGTGAAGCGAATCGAGCGCCCGGTAGCGATCCCGGTGAGGCTCCGGTTCCGCCCGGCAATCCACGTCCAGGCGCATGATCTCGAAGCTGGTATCGCCGTTGTACGCCGGCCAGTTCGGCAATCCGGCGGCGTTCGGATTCCGGGTCTTGATGAAGTTGGCGAAGTACGCCTGCAGGACCTCGGAAAGCTTGTAGTCGGCGGGCTCCCAGGCGTACCTTTTGTCGAGCGGGAGATTGCCCATCGCGTATTGAATCTCGGCCGAATGCGCCGCGCCATAAGGCACCGTCGGGTGATCGGGAATCGTCTGCGGCTGGTTGGGCGTCCCGAGGAACTTCGGCCGCGGATGGGCGTAGAGGTAGCGATACACCGGCTTGCCAGCGGTCTTCGCCTGCAGTTCGGTCCATTTCCACGTGCCGTAGGCGATGAACCGGGCGCTGGCGAGGAAAGTGGCGGCCTCGACGACCTCGTCCGGTGTGGAAGCCGAATATACCTTCAGAATCTCATCGGCACGGTCGCCGTAGAGCTTTCGGACGGCGCTCGCGAAATTCTCCGGTGTGGGCTCAGCCGTCTGGAGCACCGAGCGCGCCGGTTGCTCTTCGGTGTTGGACCCGGCCAGCAGCGGCACCTTGGCCTGCTCGCCGGCGGCGAGAATCTCCGTCAACGGTTTGGCCAGGAAGTGGCCGTCCAGGTTCGGGCTGAAGCGCATGGGACGGCCCTTTGCCTCGGCCTCCTGAATCTGTTCGGCGGTCATGGCTCGCAAGGCCGCAAGCGACGCCGCACCGGCGGATTCGGCGAACCGGGTTCCCTCCTGTTCGGTTTCGGCCAGCGGGTGCGGGGGCAGAGTAGCGATCATCGCGCCGCTCTCACCGATGGCGCCGGCGATAAGGTCCTTGGACAACGGAGAGGCCATCAAGGCGCTGACCGACATCGACCCGGCCGATTCGCCGGCGATGGTGACCTGTTTCGGATCGCCGCCGAACGCCGCGATGTTCCGCCGCACCCATTCAAGAGCGGCCACCTGGTCCAGCAAGCCGTAATTGCCGGAGGCGTGGTGGGGCGACTCCCTGGTTAATTCCGGGTGGGAGAAGAATCCGAAAATGTTGGTCCGGTAGTTCACCGTGACCGCCACGATTCCCTTGCCGGCCATGCTCTCGCCATCGTAGCGCGGCTCGGAACCGTCGCCGTTCTGAAATCCGCCACCGAAAACGTACACCAGCACCGGCAGCCGCTCCCGGTCCGATTTCGCCGGCGTCCACACGTTCAAATAGAGGCAATCCTCGCTCATCCCGTTGCTGCGAAACCAATAGTCGGCGGTGGGCGAGGTCCGCTGCATGCAGCGCGGGCCGAACTGGTCGGCCTTGCGTACCCCCTTCCAGTTCTTCGGCGGCTGCGGCTCTCTCCAGCGCAGATCTCCGACCGGCGGCTGCGCAAACGGGATTCCCTTGAAACTGCGAACCCCGGAGCCGGCTTGGCCGGCCGCCTCGATGAGGCCATTGGCGGTCTTGACGCGGTCGGCGGCGTTCGCCGCGCCGAACATCGCCGCGCCAAGACAGATCGCCATGATGACAGGGACCGTGCGATTCAGTGGTTTCATAAGAACCTACCGGAACATATTTCAGCCCGGATTTCCACCCCCGGCCTTCAGCGGGCGCGAGCGAGGATCGAGGCGGCGATCGCCGGCAGCGGCAGAACCGTGTCCACCGCACCCCGTTTGATGGCCTCGTTGGGCATTCCGAACACCACCGAGGTGGCTTCATCCTGGGCGATCGTGGCCGCGCCAGCCTGCTTCATTTCCAGCATCCCGTTGGCGCCGTCGTCGCCCATCCCCGTCAGTATCACCCCTACCGCATTTTGTCCCGCGTAGCGCGCCGCGGAACGAAACAATACGTCCACGGAGGGACGGTGGCGGGATACCAGCGGACCGTCCTTGATTTCCACGTAGTATCGCGCGCCGCTCCGCTTGAGGAGCAGATGGTGGTTGCCCGGAGCGATCAACGCGCGTCCGCGCAGAACGGTGTCGTTGGTCTGCGCTTCCTTGACGGAAATCTGGCACAGGCTGTCCAAACGGTTGGCAAACGCCCGCGTGAAGACCTCCGGCATGTGCTGCACGATGGCGATTCCGGGAGCGTCGGCGGGCAGGACTTCGAGCAGCGCGCGAAGGGCTTCGGTGCCGCCGGTGGATGCGCCGACGACTACCACCTTTTCGGTGGTGTCCAGCGTCGCGCCTTTGGCCCGGGACAGAATGGCATCGGCCGTCAGCTTCGGTTCCACGGCGTGGCTGGGCACTCGCAAGCGGGCTGCCGCGGCGGCCTTTACCGCCTCGCACAAGATCACGCTCGACTCGGCGAAGAACTTCTTGGTCCCGAGGCGCGGCTTGGCGATAATATCCACCGCCCCGTATTCGAGCGCTTTGAGCGTGCTCTGCGCCCCCTCTTCGGCCAGCGTGGAGCAAATCACCACCGGGATCGGGTGCTGGCTCATGATCTTCCGCAGAAACGTCAAGCCGTCCATGCGGGGCATCTCGATGTCCAACGTGATCACGTCCGGCGCTTGTTCCCGCATCCGCTCGGCGGCGACGAACGGATCGCTGGCGGTACCGATGACTTCAATCCCGGGGTCCGAAGACAGCACTTCGCTCAGCGCCTGACGAACCACGGCGGAATCGTCGACGATCAGGACCCGAATTCTTGGCTGGCTCATCGCGTTATCCTGTCCTTCCAACGCCCTAGGAGTTGTCCTCTCACGGACTCGGACCTTTCCAGGCGCCTAGCCTCTGGAGCAGCACTGCTCCCGACCCGGTGTGGAAATGAATGCGGCGGCCGCGGACTCCGCCGACGTCGGATGCCGACACCGTGAATCCTTCCTCCGCCAGAATCTCCGTGGCGGCCATGCAATTCTGGGCTCCCACGGTGAGCGTGCCCTGGCGGCTTTCCGCAATCGGAAGCACATCGGCTCCGCCGAACATTTTGACTTCCAGGTCGCGCCGGTTCGCCCCCAGGGCGTCGAACTGTTGGGCCAGGTAGCGAATACTGAAGTCCACGTAGCGCTGGCGATCGGAGAGGGTCGATCCCGCGGGCCAGACTAGCGGGGATCGCGGCAGGACGCCATGGCACATCGCGCCGGCACCCAGGCGCGCGCTCCAGAACGTGACACCGACGCACGATCCCAGTATGGTTCGCAGAATGGCCGGGTTCCGGGCTAGGTAGAGCTCACCGGGCTGCAGATGCAAGTCCGGCAGGATGGGGGCGGCGTCGATCATTGCGGTTTCCTGTAAACCGCCGAGGCTACGGGAAACAGCGGTAAGTCCATGCCCTGGAGGGACTCGGAATGGCCCGCGAAGAAATAACCGCCGGGCGTCAGATAGCGGGTCAGTTTCCGCAGAAGCCGTATTTGGGTGTCCCGGTCGAAATAGATGATGACATTGCGGCAGAAAATGATTTCCGGCCGCTCCGCCAGGCCGAAGTCCGAATCCATGAAGTTCACCCGCCGGAAGTCGATCAGGGAGCGCACTTCCGGAACGATGCGAAGCAGGTCCGATTCCGGATCGCGGCTGCGCATAAAGTACTTTCGCCGAAAGTCGGGAGGAACCGGCCCGATCGTTTCGGACTTGAAAATGCCCATGGCGGCCTTGGCCAGCACGGCGGTCGAGATGTCGGTCGCCAGCACGCGGAACCGGAAACCGGGGCACCCTTGCGCGTATTCGCTGAGAACCATGGCCAGGGTGTAGGGCTCCTCGCCGGTGGAACAGCCGGCGCTCCAGACGAGTGCCTTGCGGCTGAAGCCCTTCCGCTCTGCCAGGTCGGGCAGCGCTTTGGACACGAGGTAATCGAAATGCCCGGCTTCGCGAAAGAAATCGGTCTTATTGGTGGTGATGACGTCGATCAGGTGGACCAGTTCGGTTTGCTGTCCTTCGGGGGCGAACACGCGTTCGCAATACTCGGCCAGGGACGAAATGTCGAGGCTGCGCAGCCGCCGCCTGAGCCGGATTTCCATCATGGTCTTCTTTTCCGAGCTCAGATTGATGCCGGACTCGTTGTAGATTAGGTTGCGCAGCCGGTCAAAATTGGCGTTGGACAGCCCTTCCTGATGGGTACTCATGGGATGGACCGAAAGCGGGGCCGCGAACCGTCGGGCCCCGCTCCCTCTCAGGCGTGCGGCTCCGCCAGCGGTTTGCTCCCTTCCGCGCCTCGAACCGCGGACAACTCCTCGGAGGAGAAAACGCGGTCCATGTCCAGGATCATGATGAACTGCCCGTCCCGCTTCCCCATGCCCTTGATGAAGTCGGTCCGGATCTGAGTGCCGATCCTGGGCGCCGGCTGAATCTGATCCGGCTCCAGATCGATCACCTCCTCGACCGAATCGGCCAGAGCGCCGATGACGGTGGATTCGCCCTCGAGCAACATCTCCACCACGACGATGCAGGTGTTGACGGTTTTCTCGGTCTTCGACATCTCGAAACACTGCCGCAAATCGACGACCGGCACGACATTGCCCCGGAGATTGATGACGCCGCTCATAAAGTCGGGCGTGCGGGGTATCTTGGTGATGGTGGTGAAGTCGAGCACTTCCCGCACCTTCGAGACATCGGTGGCGAAGACCTCATCGCCTAATTTGAAGGTGAGGTACTGTCTGGTTTCCGTGATTTCGGTGACGCTCATATTGGTTTCCTTTCGCGTTCTAAGTTTGCGGCGCGGGCCGGAGGCGCCGGCGCCGCGGTTGTCTAGAAGCGTTCGAATTCCTTGTCCATGTGGTCGCCGGTCTCTCTCATCTTGAGAGCCACGCCGGGTTTGGCGGCCTTTTTGGCGGCGGCGCGGGAAGCGTCGTGGGCGACGGCCTCATGAAGCTTGGTTAACGATGCGGCGGTCTTCGGGCCAGCGGACCGGGCGGGCGGAGCTTGTCCGGTTTCTCCCGTGCGGAAGAATCCGAGCGCGCTCATGAGCTGATCGGACTGGCCCGTCAGTTCTTCCGTGGTGGAAGCCATCTCCTCGGACGCGGAAGCGTTCTGCTGAATGACCTTCTCGAGTTGTTGCAACGCTTTGTTGATCTGCTCGGAGCCGGTATCCTGTTCCTTGCTGGCGGCGGTGATTTCCTGCACCAGTTCGGCCGTCTTCTGGATATCGGGCACGAGCTTATCGAGCATCTCTCCGGCCTTCTCGGATACTTTCACGGTCGTGCCCGAGAGATGGTTGATCTCGCCGGCGGCCTTCTGGCTGCGCTCGGCCAGCTTGCGGACTTCGGCCGCCACCACGGCGAATCCCTTGCCGTGCTCGCCGGCCCGCGCCGCCTCGATGGCCGCGTTGAGAGCCAGCAGGTTGGTTTGCCGCGCGATCTCCTCGATGATGGAAATCTTGCTGGCGATTTCCTTCATCGCCGAAACCGCTTCGAGCACGCACTTGCCGCTCTCCCGCGCGTCGGTGGCCGACTTGGTGGCGATCTTGTCGGTCTGCTGCGCGTTGTCGGCGTTCTGCTTGATGTTGGAAACCATTTCCTCCATGGAGGAGGAGGCTTCTTCGGCGGAGGCGGCCTGGGCGCTGGCGCCGTTGGACACCTGAACGGAAGCCGCGCTGATGGACTGGCTCGCCGACGACACTTCGCCGGCAATGGTGCGGATATCGGTCACGGTACGCATCAGGCCCGCGACCATCGCGATCAGGGCCTGCATCAGCTTGTCCTGGGCGGAGCGTTCGCGAACGGTAACGGTCAGATTGCCCTGGGCGATCTCTTCGGCGGCGTGAGTGACGTCGTTCATGGCCACGATGAGCGCGTTCAGGTTGCTCTTGATGGTGTTGAAATCGCCCTGGTAAGTGTCGGTGATTTGCGAGGGAAGGTCGCCCTTGCTGATGCGATCCACGTAGTTGGCCGCCACGTTGAGCGGTGTAATGACGGCGTTGAGAATGGCGTTCACTCCGACCACGATGTTGGAGTAGGCTCCCTGGAACTCGTCGTGCTTGCCGCGCTCGGTCAGCCTACCTTCTTTGGCGGCTTCCGTCAGCCGGCCAAGCTCTTTCTGGAGGCCTTGCAGGACAATGGCCACATTGTTGATGGCCTGTTTCATCCTTTCGTGATCGCCCTTGTAGGTCTGGGCGATCAGTTCGTCGATCTTGCCACCGGAGATCTGAGCGAGAATGCGGTTGCCCTCGCCGATCGGCAGCAGAATCGCATCCAGCATGGCGTTGACGCCGCGCACGATGTCGCCGAAGGCGCCGCGGAACTGGTCGGGCTTGCCGCGCTCGGAAAGTTGTCCCTCCCTGGAAGCCTCGGTCAGGCGCATCAACTCCTTTTGCAGGCCCTGCACCACTACGCCCACGTTGTTGACGGCATGCTTCATCTTTTCGTGATCGCCCTTGTAGGTTTGGGCGATGAGCTCGTCGATTTTGCCGTCGGAAATCTGGGCGAGGATGCGGTTGCCTTCGCCGATGGGCAGCAGAATCGCGTCCAGCATGGCGTTGACGCCGCGGACGATGTCGGCGTAGGCGCCGCGGAACTGGTCGGGCTTGCCGCGCTCGGAAAGTTGCCCGTCTCTGGACGCGTCGGTCAGGCGCATCAACTCCTTCTGGAGGCTCTGCACCACCGTACCCACGTTGTTAACCGCCAGCTTCATCTTCTCGTGATCGCCCTTGTAGGTCTGAGCGATGAGCTCGTCGATTTTGCCCTCCGAAATCTGGGCGAGAATCCGGTTGCCTTCGCCGATAGGCAGCAGGATCGCGTCCAGCATCTCGTTGATGCCCTGCACCATCTCGCGATGAGTACCTTGAAACTGGTCGGCTTTGCCACGTTCGTCCAGACGCCCCTGGCGGGAAGCCTCCACCAGGCGCAGGATCTCCTGCGATACCCGGTGCAACTCGGCGTCGGATGTTTTCGAACCGGTTCCCGCGCGGGCGGGCGCTTCGCGCCTGCCATGGTCCAGAACGGCTGTATCGCCATTACCGGAGTTTCGCGGTTGTTTGTCACTGTATACTTTGCGTGCCATCGATGCTGTTTTCCTTTGGGGCGAATTGTGCCGTTAACTTGGAATTGGGACTGTTTACACTCTTGCTCCGGTCGCCGGAGCGCTTCTTTGGCGACAGGCTCTGGAGGGCTTCCTGCACCAGGCGATGCGGATCGAGAATCAGGGCCACGGTGCCATTGCCGAGGATGGTGGCGCCGGCCACCACCTGGACGTTGCGATACAGCCTGCCCAGGTTCTTGATCACGGTCTGATGATCTCCGAGTACCTGGTCGACGACGAAGCCGTAATGGCCGTGCTCGGTCTCGACCACCATGATCTGCTCGAGATCCGGCCGGGCTGTTTCGATCTGGAAGTACTCGCTGAGCCGGATATAAGGGATGAGTTCGCCGCGCACGTTGGCAATGTGCTTGCCGTGCGCGTCTTCGATGTCTTTGCGGGATAATTCAACGCACTCGAGACTGTTGGCGAGAGGCACCACGAAATGAGCGTGACCGACGCGGACCAACAGGCCGTCGATAATGGCCAGCGTCAGGGGAAGGCGGAGCGTGACGGTGAGCCCGGCTCCCGGTTTACTGGCGATATCGATGGATCCACGCAGCGCCTCCACGCTTCGCCGCACAACGTCCATGCCGACACCGCGGCCGGAGACCGAGGTCACCTCTCGCGCCGTGGAGAACCCCGGAGCCATGATGAGCGAGCAGATCTCACTCTCGGAGAGCTGGGCGCCGGGACCGATCAAGCCACGCTCGATGGCGCGGGCACGCACGGCTTCCCCATCCAGGCCGCGCCCGTCGTCGCTAACCTGGATCAACACATTGGCGCCGGCGTGGCGGGCCGAAAGGTGAATGGTTGCAGTGGCGGGTTTGCCTGCCGCGCGGCGGGCTTCCGGGGTCTCGATGCCGTGATCCATGCTGTTGCGAATCAGATGGACCAGGGGATCGCTCAACTGATCGATTACGGTCTTATCGAGCTCGGTATCGGCGCCTTCGACGGTGAGCTCGACTTGTTTGTGCAGCTCGATCGAGAGGTCGTGAACCAGGCGGTGGAACCGCGCGAAGGTGGCTTTGAGCGGGAGCATGCGGATGCTCATCGAGTTTTCCCGGAGCGCCGAGGTGAGCCGGTCGACGGCTTCGGAAACTTCCAGGATGTCGGCATCGTCGCGGCGGCCGGCCAGTTCGCTCAGGCGCGCCTGCACGGTGACCAATTCCCCGACGAGGTTGACGAGTTGATCCAACTTGTCGGCGGATACGCGAATGCTCGATGCGGCTTGGGGACCGGCCGCGCCTCGCTTGCCCGGGACACCGGGAGTTGGCGCCAGCGCTGCCGGCCCAGGGGTCGGCGCGGCCCGGTCCAATACCCGATCCGGCACCCGCTCCACGCCAAGCTCGCAATCGTCCTCAATGAAGATGAAGACGTCGCGGATGGCTTCGAGCGCCGCCGTCGTGGTGAGAACCATGTCCCAGGCGAGGTAGCAACGATCCGGTTCGATCTCGCTCAGGGGCGGAATGGCGGACGTATCGAGGCTTACCCGGAGTCGTCCCAATCCGCGCAGCTCGCGCAGGAGCAACAGCGGGTTGGTTCCATTCAATAAGACGGCCGGCCCGGGCCGGAAGCGAATGCGCCACTCGCGCTCCGGGGCGCAGGCGGCGGTGCCATCCCCAGCTTGCGAAGCCGGTGGGGCGCCTGGTTGCGGTTCCGACAGGCCGGTTAACTGGCGCAGTTCGTCGAGAATTCCGGCGGACCGGGCCGGGTCCACGGCGCCCTGGCCGGAGGCCTCGTCCAACATGGTTTTCATCTGATCGCCGGCGGCCAGGGTGAGACGGATCAGGTCGGCGGTAGCCGTCATTTGGCCATTGCGCAGCCGGTCGAAAACGGTTTCCAGATTGTGCGCAAAGCCGGCGATATCGTCGAAGCCGAACATGGCGCCCGAACCTTTGATGGTGTGGAGCGCCCGGAACGCCCGGCCGACGACATCCAGGTCGCCGCGGTTTCGATCGAGTTCCAGCAGCGACGCTTCCAGCTCCACCAGCAGCTCGCGCGCCTCTTCCTGGAAAGCTTGTTGATGCCGGTCGTTCATCCAAGCACTCTTTTCACCACCGCCAGGAGCTGGTCGGTGCCGAACGGCTTCACGATCCAGCCGGTGGCGCCGGCCGCTTTGCCCTCGAGTTTGCGCGCTGCCTGGGATTCGGTAGTCAGCATGATGATTGGAAGGCCCTTGCAGGCGGGATTGGCGCGAATGCGCCGGATCAGGCCTATCCCGTCCAGGTTCGGCATGTTCAGATCGGTGATCACCAGGTTCACCGGCGCCGTCAGTTTTGCCAGGGCATCGGCACCGTCCACGGCTTCGATGACGCTATAGCCGGCCTCGGAAAGGGTGAACTTGACCATTTGCCGCACGCTGGCCGAATCGTCGACAGTGAGGATCACCTTAGCCATCGGTCACTCCTGAACGGCCGCGCCCGGAAAACGTTCGAAGCCGGCTTCGCGCGCCGCCGCGGCGGCCGCTTCCGATACGCGGCTCACCAATCCGAGACCCGCGCGCGCCGCTTCGCGTTCGGCTGCCCATAGCAACTGCATGACCGTGACATCGATTTCCTCGGCACGTTCCAGGTCCAACTGCAATGTCTTGCCCGAAGCGAGCCCTTCGAGCAGCAGTTTTTTCAGCTCGTCGGCGGAGGTGAAGCTTACCGTGTTTTCCAGCCGGATGAGCAAATGCGTGGCATGTTGTTCCCCCGTTACTGACAAAACCTGACTCCTTGCGGCCCGTTTACTTCGGCACTCTGGTTTGAAGGTGAGATTCGTACCAACATCTGCTTGAGGTGTGTTCGCCCGTGCCTTCGTTCTTGTCATTCTACTTATCGGAGGAATGACCGGAATCCTTTACATAGCTTTACACGCCCAAAAATCCTGGCGAAGCCGGATTGAGGAGGCTGGAGCAAGCCAACCTGCCAGCGCTCCGGCGTAGATTCAACGAGTTGCGAACACCGGGAAGCTGCCAAGCGGCCGATTCACCTTCGGTGGGACAGGCCTCCTGGCCTGTCGTAGCCGCGAAGCGGTTCTCTCGAGTCGCCGACAGGCCAGGAGGCCTGTCCCACTCAGCCGGTAAACCACCGGCGCGGACGCCATCCTGGTGCACAGCGTCGGCAATCCTGGCGGAGGTGGCTCGGTTGCTCGGCGCACCGCGCGCGGCGAGCTTCAGCGCGCCTTGGACAGATCGATATTCACCACCTGGGTGTACGGTTGGCTGATGTTACCGGCGTTATCGAGGACCCGAACGCCCACGATGTGGGCACCAGCGCCGCTCACGTTGACGGTAGCGGCGGATCCGGCCACGGTGCTTACCGGACCGCCGTCCACCCAGTAGAGAATCCGGCTGACGCCGCTGCCGCTGTCGCTGGCGGCGATCGCCACCGTTACCGGAGAGGTGCTGTTAGAGCCGTTGGCATTGGCCGCGGGCGAAAGGCTCAGGCTCGCGGTGGGAGGGGTCAGGTCCGCGGCAGCGGGAGCGGGCAGGAGTAACACGCCGCTGACAGGATTCAGGGTCAAACTCACGTTACCGCCAGCGACCGTGTAAGTGGCGCCGCCGATCGCGTCTTGCAGCACGGTGCCATCGGGGTAGTACGGGCCGACGGGAATCACGGGCGAATTGGCGCTGGAGCCGTTGTTCAGCGCCACGATGGCCGTCTCGCCGCCCGGAGTCGAACGCGCATAGGCGTAGGTATTGGCGGCGGCCGAGGGTTGCCCGGTGTCGCCGGTCAGCAGCGTGACGAACGTCCCGCCGGCCAGCGAGGGGTGTTGTTTGCGCAGGTGGCCCAGAGCCCTGTAATAGGCCATGACGCTCGGGTCCGGCGGTCCGTAGACGGTAGGGTCGCCCGGCTGATCGGTCCATGGATACGGTGCGCGGCCGTAGGGATCGCCGACCGGACCGTTAGAGCTGTTATACCGCGAGGGCGCGTTGAGGGCCGCTTCGTCGCCATAATAGACCGTCGGTGCGCCGATGTAAGTGAACTGGAACAGGGCGGCCAGCTTGAGCCGCTGTTTGGCCTGGACAAGGCCCGTGTCGCCCACCTCCGTCATGACATAGAGGGCGCGGTTGGTGTCGTGCGAATCGAGCAGGTCCATCATGGCCGCCGTAGCTTGCGGCGGATAGTCGTCGCGCACGGCGCGGTTGGCGGCGTCGAACTGGCTGGGGGTAAGCGGGAGGATGGCATCGTTGCCGTTGTCGTTATCGTCCACCCAGTTATAAGGCCAGCGCACGAAGCCAGTGACATTGCGCCGGAAGCGGTAGTTCATGACCGAGTCCATCTGGTCGCCGGCCAGCCACTGGGCGGCATTGTTCCAGATCTCGCCGATCAGCGGCCCGTTGGGGTTGTAGCCCTTGCCGGATTGCCGGGTGCCCACCCACCAGGCGTGCGGAAAGTTGGGATCGGGGGCCACGTCGAAGCGCCAGCCGGCGGCGCCGGCCTTGTACCAGGTTTGCATGACACTGCCGGAGCCGCTGTAAAAGAAATTCTCGACGGCGGTCTGGGTGTGATCGAAGGTGGGCAGAGTGTTGAAACCGTCCCAGGCGGGGTAATCGGCCGGCGTGCATGGCACGTGGGTGTCGCCCGGGTTGAAATGGAACCAGGCGCGGTAGGGCGAGCTTAGCGACTGGCATGCACCCACTGTGGGGAAGCGGTTGTATTCGTTGAAATAGGTACTGTCGGAGGAGGCGTGATTCCAGACGGCGTCGAAGATGGCGCGCATACCGCGCTGGTTCATGGCGGCGAGGAGTGAGGCCAGCGCCGCGTTGCCGCCCAGAGCCGGATCGACGGTGAGAAAGTCGTCGGTATCGTAGCGGTGGTTGGAACTGGCTTCAAAGATAGGAGTGAGATAGATGGTATCGAAGCCCAGGCCCTGAATGTAATCTAACTCGTTCTGTATTCCCAGTAAGTCGCCGCCATAGAAGATACTGCCGAAATTGTTGTAGCAGGAAAGACTCTGATTGTATGGGTCGCAAAGCAGCGTGTTCCAAACCGTAACGGCGATATTGCCGCTGGAGGGGCTGCCGTAGAAGGAAGGGCAGCCGGCGGAGCTTCCGGGCACACAGTAATCGTTGCTGGGATCTCCGTTGCGGAAGCGGTCCGGGAAGATCTGGTAGATGTTGGCGGCGGCCATCCAGGCGGGGGTCTGAAAATTGGGGGCGTAAGCGGTGATCTGGAAGGCGTCGAGCGGCTCGGTGGCGTAGGCCGCGCCAGCGCCGTCCTTATTCAGGTTGTCGTAGTCGTCGATGTAATCGTCGCTGTAGAAGGCGCTGGCCGAGCCGTTGAATACCGCGAATTTGTAATAGACGACGGCGGGCGTCACGGGAGTGGTGTAAGCGATGGAGTATTCGTCGTAGAGCGTGCCGTTGGCGGTTTGGGTTTCCAGGTACGCCATCGGCGAATCGATGGGTCCGGTGGTGTTGCCGGAACCGGTATCGAACAGATAGACCCGCAGATTGACGGCGGTGGCGCCCAGATGGGCGGTGCGGAGGCGCAGAGTCACAGTGGTCCCGGCCGGTACCGCGCCTTCCTGATTGCGGCAGTAGGGATCGAAGGTGTTGTGGTACAGCGCCGGGTAATTCACCGCGTTGCTGGAGTTATCGATGGAAAATGGCGGCGTGCCGGCGCCATTGGCCGTGCTATTGACGACGAAGTATTGCGAGTACACAGCCGACACGCCGACCGCACCGCCGCCGTTGTCGTTGGGCGCCTGGCCGTAGACATAGCCGGCGCTCGAGGTCACCAGGCCGAGGAAGAGGAACGACGGGGGCACACCGCCGCCGGTGATGGCCTGCCACGGAATGGCAAACTCGCGCACGCTGCCCATGGAGGCGTACGCGCCGAAGCCGGTAACCGGATTGGTCCAGTTGCCATTGCCGTCGGGGTGCCGGTATTCGTTGTAGCCGTCTTTGAAATAGGCGACGAACTGCGCGCGAAACGGCAGAGTGGCGATCCGTTCGCCGTCGTATAAGAAGCCGGCCAGGCTGCCGCCCGCGGCGGCACCGCCGCTCGGCGGATTGCTTGGGTTGGCATCGATATAGAGGACGGCGCCTTCGCCGGTATTGGCTCCGGCAATGCCCACGTAGAGACACGCCGCGTCCCAGGTCATGTACCAGGTCTGGCCGGTGTTAGTGCCGACCTGGTTGGTGCGGTTTAGAGTATTGCCGTATTCGCCCGGTTGGATGACGCCATCGATGGACGGCGTCTTGAATTGGGCATGAAGAGGAACGCGGCAGGCCGCCAAGTAAGTGACAGTAAGTGCAATGCGCCAAGCGGCTGCGCGGGACAGGGAAATCACGATAGGCCCTCCGGATCCGTCCGAGTATTCCTAAGAGTCTATCATCATCGCGCTACGACAATACGTCAGGTACTTACCGGAGGTGCCTAACCGATTTGGGGAGTTAGTCCCCGGCAACCGCTCCCTGACGGTCGCTGCTCGGTAAGTGACTGCAAGCACGCGGTGTTCGTAACCGAGCCGCGACCGCGAGCGACGGTTGCCGCGCCTAATCTGCGAAATCCCCAGGTCGGTTTCAGGCGCGCGACCCGAGGAAGTCCGCCAGCGCCTCCTGCCATGGGCGCAGCGGCGGCAGTTGCGTGTTTATGAGGATGGCACGTGGCGGGCGCTTGGCTTTGCGCGGAAAGCGGGTCGACGGCACCGGCAGCACCGCCGTTTTCTTCCCGGCGATGCGGTAGATCTCGCGCGCGAAATCGTACCAACTGGCGCCGCCTCTGTTGGTCGCATGATAGACGCCCGCGGGCGAAGCCGCCTCCAGCAGGCCGCGGGTGGCCGCCGCCAGGTCCGCCGCATACGTCACACTGTTGATTTCGTCGGCCACGGCCTCGATCGTATCCCGCTTCGCCGCCAGGTCCAGCATGATGTCGACGAAGCTCTTCTTCGACAACTCGCTCTCTCCCTTGGGCCCGAAAATCACGGCCGTGCGCACCACGTACCAGCGGCCGCCACTGTCCGCCACCAGTTGCTCGCCGCGCCATTTCGAATTCCCGTATGCCGATAGCGGCGCCGGCGCATCGGACTCGCGATATTCCCCCAGCGCCCCGTCGAACACGTAATTGGTGCTGTAGTGAACCAGCGCGGCGCCCTTCTCCTTCGTCCATCGCGCCAGCCGGCCCGGAAATTCCGCGTTCAGCGCGAACGCCCGCTCCGGATGGTCTTCGGCGCCATCCACGTCGTTGAACGCCACGCAGTTCACCACCGCGGCCGGCACGAACCCGAGCCCGTCCAGGCGCGCTTGGAATGCGGCGGCGTCCAGCACGTCCACATCTTCGCGGTCCCAGCCGGTCGCCCCGGGAAACAGCCGCATCAGTTGTCCGCCCAGCGTCCCCTTCGCCCCCAGTATCAACACTTTCCCGATTTCCGCCATGCTCCCCTATTGTAGATGGAACTGGTCGCTTGCCTCGTTCTTGACAAACAAGTAAGTACTTACTTATACTTGAAGCATGTCAACCCCAAAGCCCGCGCCCGCCCGCCTCCATGCGGGGGAGCGGCGCCAGCAACTGCTTGAAACAGCTCTCGATTGCTTCTCCCGCAGCGGCTTTACCGGAACCACCACCAAGGCCATCGCCACCGCCGCCGGAGTCACCGAGGCCATCGTCTTTCGCCATTTCCCGTCCAAGCAGGCGCTCTATCAGTCGGTCCTCGATTATCATCACGAATCGACCGAAATGCAGGACTGGCTGGCGGTGACCAAAGAGTGCATGGACCGCAACGACGATGCCGGCCTGCTGCGCGCCCTGGCTCTTCAGATTCTGGAGACCTACCGGCGCGATGCCCGCCTGCAGCGCGTCCTGCTGTTCGCCGCGCTGGAGGGGCATGAGCAGGGGTTGGCTCACTTCCGCCAGACGTCCATTCCCATCTTCGCACCGCTCGGTCAGTACATCGCGCGGCGGCAGCGCGAGGGCAAGCTACTCGATTACGACGCCGGCATGATTATTGCAGCCATCGCGGGCATGGCCGCGAATTTCGCCGCCATGAACCATATGTTCGGCTTCGAATGCGGCATGCCCGACGAGCGCGCGGCCGACATCTTCACCTCCATTATGATGACCGGCATTCAAGCCGGGAAAGAGCCCACCGGAAAATGAACCGAATTCTTCTCGCAGTTTTCGCCGCCGGCGCCCTGGTCACCGCCGGCTGCGGCAGGAACGAAACCGCCTCGGCTTCTCAAGCGGTGCCGACGAAGCTCACGGTTACCACCGCGAAGGCGGTGACTCGCAACGTGGCCGCGTCGTTTCAGGAGACCGGCACCTTCAATCCCGACGAAAGCAGCGACGTCGCCCCGCTGGTGCCCGGACGCGTCGTCGCCACTCCCGTCAATGTGGGCGATTTCGTGAAGCAGGGGCAGGCGATTTGCGAACTGGATCATCGCGACGCGCAACTCCGGCTGGATCAGGCGCGGGGGCAGCTCGCCGAAGCTACCGCCGCGCTACGCCAGATGCAGTCGCGCATCGGGTGGAACGGCGCGGCACAGTTCGATGCCGGAGCGGTTCCCGAGGCCGCCGCAGCGCGCGCCAATTACGAATCCGCGCAGGCGCAGGCCCGCATGGCCGCAGCCGATGCCAAGCGGTACGAAAACCTGGTGGCCACCGGCGACGTCTCCCGCAGCGCCTATGAAAAAGCCCGCACCGCGCAGGAAACCGCCGAGGCCCAGGCCAATGCCGCCCGCCAGCAATACGAAGCCGCACTGAACGCCGCCCGCCAGAGCCATGCCGCTGTGGAAACCTCGCAGGGGTCGCTCGACGGCGTGCGCGCGCAACTGGCGCAGGCTGAAAAAGCCCTGGCCGATACCACCATCCGCGCCCCCTACGATGGCTACATCACCGCCCGCCCGGTGGCCGCCGGCGTGTACGTGGCGCTCAGCAACAAGATCGCCACCATCATGAAGATCGGCGTCCTCAAGCTCCAATTGCAAACGCCCGAGCAGCGCGCCGCCCAGGTGAAACCGGGCATGCCGGTGACCGCCCGCGTCTCCGCATTCCCAGATCGCGAATTCACCGGCAAAGTCACCGCCGTCAACCCTTCGGTCGATCCCGGCTCGCGCAGCTTCATTCTGGAGGCCCGTTTCGATAACCCCGGCGCCCTGCTTCGCCCCGGCATGTTCGCCACCGCGCACGTGCTGCTTTCCGGCGGCGAAAACGCCGTCTTCGTGCCGCGAATCGCCGTAATCCGCGATAAGACCACCGATTCCTTCCAGCTCTACGTCGTCGAAAACGGCACCGCCCACCTGCGCGTCGTCGTCCTGGGCGATGCCGATGGCGACATGGTCCGAACCACCGGCGGCCTTTCCGGCGGCGAAACCGTGGTCGCCAGCCGTCAGGGCGAGTTGTTCGACGGCGCCGCCGTGGAGGTCAAAAACTGACATGCACGCTCTCGCGCAACTCTGCGTCAAAAGGCCCGTCTTCGCCACCATGCTCATCCTTGCGCTCATGGTAGTGGGGATTTTTTCTTATTTCAATCTGGGCGTCGATCTGTTCCCCAAGGTGGACATTCCCACCGTTCTGGTGACCATCGCCAACCCCGGAGCCTCGCCCGAGGAAATCGAAACCGAGATTACCAAGAAGGTGGAAGACACCGTCAACACCATCAGCCAGGTGGACGAAATCCGCTCCACTTCGTCGGAAGGCCAAAGCCTGGTCATCATCACTTTTCTGCTTTCCAAAAACGGCGACGTGGCGGCGCAGGAGGTCCAGAACAAGGTCAACCTCATCGTGCCGCAGCTTCCCCAGACCGCCAAGCAGCCGGTGATCCAGAAGTTCGATCCCGACGCCACGCCCATTCTCCAGATCGCCGTATCCGCGCCCCGCTCCCTGCGCGACGTCACCCTCATCGCCGACAAGCAAATCAAGCAGAAGCTGGAAAACGCCAAAGGGGTGGGCGAAGTCACCATCCTCGGCGGCGCCCGCCGCGAAATCCACGTGCTGGTCGATCCCGACCGCCTCCGCTCCTACAACCTCACCATCGACGACGTCTTCAACGCCCTCCGTTCGCAGAACCTGGAGCTGCCCGGGGGCAGTCTCAACGCCGGCGCCAAGGAGTTCACCGTCCGCACCACCGGCCGCGTCACCACCCCGGCCGATTTCAACCAGGTCACCGTCGCCACCCGCGGCGGCTACGTGGTCAAGGTGAACGACATCGGCTCCGCCGAGGATAGCTACGAAGAGCCGCGTAGCGCCGCCCGCCTCAACGGCGCTCCCGCCGTCACCCTGGTGGTGGCCAAGCAGTCCGGCGAAAACACCGTGGCCACCAGCGACGAAGTGAAACAGCGCCTCCGCGAGATCGCCGCCACCCTCCCCGGCGACGTCCACACCCAGGTGATCGGCGATCAATCTGTCTTCATCAAAGCGGCGGTGGACAACATCAAGCACCACCTGATCGAAGGCAGCTTCTTCGCCGCCGTCATCATCTTCCTGTTCCTGGCCAACATCCGCACCACGCTCATCGCCGCCGTCGCCATCCCCACTTCCATCGTTTCCACCTTCGCCGCCATGAACGCCATGGGCTTCACCCTGAACCAGATCACCATGCTGGCGTTGACCCTGATGGTGGGAATCGTCATCGACGACGCCATCATCGTGCTGGAAAACATCTACCGCTTCATCGAGGAAAAAAACATGCCGCCGTTCCAGGCGGCCATCCACGGCACCAGGGAGATCGGCCTCGCCGTCATGGCCACCACCCTGTCGCTGCTGGCGGTCTTCCTGCCGGTGGGTTTCATGGGCGGAATCGTGGGCCGCTTCATGAGCTCGTTCGGCTTCACTTCGTCGTTCGCCATCGCCGTGTCGCTGCTGGTTTCCTTCACCCTCACGCCCATGCTCTGCTCCCGCTTCATCCGCGCGCCCAAGCACGCGCCGGGTGTGCGCAGTTCCAAGGAATCGTTTATCTTCAAGTTCCTCGATACCCACTACACCACCCTGCTGCATTGGTCCATGGCCCATCGCAAGGCGGTGGTGGCGATCAGCGCGGCCATGATTCTCGCCACCGTGCCCTTGTTCGCTTTCGTCGGCAAGAACTTCCTACCGCAGGACGATCAATCGCAGTACAACGTTCTGATTCGCACGCCGGAGGGCAGTTCGCTGGCCACCACCACCAACGTGGCCGAACGGATCGCCCAGGATATCCGCCACCTGCCGGGCGTCGAGGACACGCTGATGACCGCCGGCGGCAGCGCCGACAAGAGCGTCAACAACGCTTCCATTTACGTCCAGCTCACCGACATCGCCGGGCGCCGCGTCTCGCAGGAAGAGCTCATGCAGCGCACCCGCTCCCTGATGCGCCAGTATCCTCCCGAAATCCATACCGGCGTCGAACTGGTCAGCACCGTGGGCGGCAACCAGAGCAATGCCGACATCCAATACTTCGTTCAAGGACCGGATCTGGACAAGCTGGCGCAATACTCCGACAAACTGCTGGCCGGCATGCGCGCCATTCCCAACCTGTCCGACGCCGATTCCACCCTGCGCGGCGGAAAGCCGGAAGTCCGTCTCGAGATCGACCGGCCCCGCGCCGCCGACCTGGGCGTTTCGGCCATGGATATTGAAAGCGCGCTCAATACCCTGGTGGCCGGGCAGACCGCCTCCACCTTCAATGCCGGCGAAGATCAATATGACGTGGTCGTGCGCGCCCAGGAGCGGTTTCGCGGCAGCACCGAAGGGCTGGCGCGGATGACCGTTCCCTCTTCCAAAGTCGGATCGGTCCGCCTGGACGAGGTGGTGCGCATCGCCCCCGGCACCGGGCCTTCCTCCATCAATCGCATCAATCGCCAGCGCCAGGTGACGCTCACCGGCAACGTGGTGGGCGGCGGCTCGGAGTCCGCCATCCTGGGACAAATGAACGCCCTCGCCGCCCAGCTCGGCATGGATCCGGATTACCGCTCCGGCCTCACCGGCGCCTCCCGCGAACTGGCCCGCACCGGCTATTACTTCGCCCTGGCCTTCGCCCTCACCTTCATCTTTATGTATATCGTGCTGGCCGCGCAGTTCGAGTCCTTCATTCACCCCATCACTATCCTGCTCACCCTCCCTCTGGCGGTGCCGTTCGGCATCGTGTCGCTGCTGCTGGCGGGTCAGACGGTCAACATTTTCTCCGGCCTGGGTCTGCTGCTGCTGTTCGGCATCGTCAAGAAGAACGCCATTCTGCAGATCGATCACACCAACGGCCTGCGCGCCGAGGGCATGGACCGCTACCAGGCCATCATCCAGGCCAATCGCGACCGCCTGCGGCCCATCCTGATGACGACCATCGCCCTGGTGGCTGGCATGGCGCCGCTGGTTATCTCCCGCGGTACCGGCGCCGCCACCAACCGGTCGATTGGCGTGCTGGTGGTGGGCGGGCAATCGCTCTGCCTGCTGCTCACCCTGCTGGCCGTTCCGGTCTTCTACTCCCTGTTCGAAGACCTGGGCGATTGGTTCGCGGCCGGCCGCCTGTCGCGGTTGTGGAAGAAGGGCGCGGTTCTGGTTACCACCCTGCTCACCCTGTCCGCCAGCATGTTCGCGCAGACCGCCGTGCAAGTGGAGCCGCTCCCGGAGGTGAATCTGAAACCGCGCGCCGGCATTGTGGGACAGACCGGAATCCGGCTGCCGGACGCCATCGAACGGGTGCTGGCGAACGATCCCGATATCCAGATCTCGCGCATCGAGCTGCAGGAAGCCGGTTTCGCCATCGGCGGGGCCGAGGGCGCCTACGACCCGGTCGCCAGCCTCCAGGCCTACCATGTGCGCGCGGTGACGCCGGTCACTTCCATTCTGGGCGGCAGCGCCGATGGCAAGCTCACCACCGAAACCTGGAGCGGTACGCCGCAGTTCGCCGGCCTGTCCCCGGGGGGCGGCAATTACACCGTGAATATTGCCAACCAGAGCGTGCGTACCGACAACCAGTTGACCACCCTCAATCCCCTTTACCCCACCCAGTTGAATTTCAATCTCACCCAACCCCTCTGGCGCGGCCTCCGGTTCGACGAGAATCGCCACCGCCTGCAGGTGGCCCGCAAGAACCGCCAACTCAGCGCCGAGCAATTGCGCCAGCGCGCCATCGAAGTCGTCACCCAGGCCATACAGGCTTACTGGGAACTGGACTACGCCTGGCAGAACTTCCAGGTGCAGGCCGAAGCCGTGAAGCTGGCCGAGCGCCAGTACGACAGCAATCGCCGCCAGGCCGAACAGGGCATTCTGGCCCCCATCGACGCCGTCGCCGCCCAGACTCAAGTGGCCACTTTTCAGCAGGGCCTGTTCCTGGCGCGGCAGGCGCTCGCCGCCGCCGAGAACAATTTGAAATCGCTGATGCTGGCCGGCCGCGGCGATCCGCTGTGGAGCACGGCGCTAATGCCGGAGACCGCGCCGGATCCGCACGCGCCGCTGCCGGCGTGGGAGGATGCCATCCAACAGGCGCTGGCGGCGCGCCCCGAACTGGCCCAGAACGCCATCGCCGGCGGCGTGAATCTCCTCGACGAAAAGCTGGCTCGGGAAGCGGAAAAGCCGCGAATCGATGCTTTCGCCAACCTCTCGACCCAAGGCTTGGCGGGCGCCGGCAATACCTCCCTTTCGGCCAGCCCGCTGGCAGTCTTCTTCCCGGGAGGCTTCGGCGCGGTGCCGGCGCTGATGGGCGGCTACGGCCAATCCATGAGCAATCTGGCCTCCGGCAAGTTTCCCAGCGTCCAGGTCGGCGTCCAGGTTTCTCTCCCGGTTCGCAATCGCACCGCCACCGCCCAGGCCGCCACCGCCGCGGCCGAGGCGCGCCGCTTGAAGACCCTACGGAACCAGATCGGCATGGCCATCGAAGCCGACGTGCGCAATGCCCTGGAGGCCGCCACCGACGCCCAACTGCGCTTCGACGCCGCCGTCCTGGCGCGGCGCTCCGCCGAAGAGCAATACGCCAGCGAGCAGCGCCAGTTCCAGGCCGGCACGACCACCGTGTTCCTGGTCCTGCAGCGTCAGACCGACCTGATCGCCGCCCGCGCCCGCGAAGTCCGCGCCCGCGCCGATTGCGCCGAATCCGTCGCCAATCTGGACCGAGCCACAGCCCGCACCCTGGACGCGCGCGGGATCGCCTTGAAACCTTAGGACACAACTTCATAGGGGCAACCGCTTGGCGCGGCTCGGTTTCGCTTGTTTCCGAGCCCCAGGGAGCGGGTTTCTTGGTGGCGCAGGCGGTTCCGCCTGCGATTCGTGATTTTTTCACAGCTTACCGAGCCGCCAATGCGGAACGGCGGCGGCCGGCGCGGTCAATGGTCCAAAACGCTCCGCAAGCTTCCGGCGACCGATGTATTGACATTCGATATCGACACTCGATATAATGCCACCGTGGCCAAACCCGCTGAGCTGTTACAAGGCACGCTGGACCTGCTGATTCTCCGCACGCTCGAATGCGGCCCTTTGCACGGGGTGGGAATTTCCGACCGGATCGAGCAGGTGACGCGGGGCGTCTTCGCCGTCGGTCCGGGATCTCTGTTTCCGGCGCTCCACCGGCTGGCCGGGAATGGATGGGTTTCCGGCGAGTGGAGCGAAACGGGGAACAAACGGCGGGTGAAAACGTACACGCTTACAGCCGCCGGGCGCGCGCAACTCAACCAGGAGAAGCGCAACTGGAAGAAGGTCCTCACCGCCATGAACCGCGTGCTGGCCGAGGAGGTCTAACGCATGTCCATCCTACATCGCTGCGGCGCATTGGTGAAGCTGCTGTTTCGCCGCGGTCAAGCGGAAGCCGAGCTGGACGACGAGGTGCGGGAGTTTTACCGGACCATGGTGGACCGCGAAATCTCGCGTGGCGTGCCGGAGCGGGAGGCGCGGCGGCTGGCCCGGCTGCGGTTCGATTCTCCCGAGCAGGTTAAAGAACGGGTGAGAGATGCGCGCGCGGGCGCGGCCATCGCCTCACTGGGGCGAGACCTGGCATATGCTCTGCGCTCGCTGCGCAAAGGGCCGGCCTTCGCGGCGGCGGCTCTGCTGACGGTGGCGCTCGGCATTGCCGCCAATTCCACCGTGTTTTCGATCGTCAGCCGGTTCGTCCTGCGCCCGCCGCCGGTCGGCGACCCAGCCACGCTTCTGAGCCTCCACAGCACGCACCAGGGGGACCAGTGCTGCAACAACTTCTCCTGGCCGCTCTACCTCGATGTGCGTGACCAGGCCCACTCATTTTCAGGCGTGGCGGGCTACTACGAGCTGGTGCCCGCCTCCGTCGGAGGGAACGGCGAACCGGAACGGGTATGGGGGCAGGCCGTAACCGCGAACTTCTTCGAAGTGGCGCAACTCGCGATGACGCTCGGCCGCGGCTTCGGCCGGGACGAGGAAAACGTTCCCGCGGTCGTGCTGGGGCACCGCCTGTGGCAGAGTCGTTTCGGCGGCGATCCGGCGATCGCGGGCAAAACCGTTACGCTCTCCGGCCGGCCATTCACGGTGGTTGGGGTGGCGCCCGCTTCGTTCCGCGGCCTCGACCTGATTCTGGATTGCCAGTTCTGGGTTCCGCTCGGCAATATAGACGAGTTGCTTCCCAACACCGGCAACCGGGTGTCGCGCTTGTACCATTGGGTGAACGCGGTTGGCCGCCTGCGGCCGGGCGTGACGCGCGCCGAAGCGGCGGCTGAGCTGGGCGTGCTCTCGCGGCGCCTCGCCCAGGCACATCCCGAAGCGGAAAAGGGCGGCGGCTTCCGCTTTGAGCCGGCCGGTTCGCTGCCGCCGAGAGACAAGTCCGCGGTGACGATGTTTCTGGCCGCGCTCACGGTGGTGGCGCTGCTGGTTCTTGCCATCGCTTGCGCCAACGTGGCGAATCTGTTTCTGGCACGGGTCGCGGCGCGCCAGCGCGAGATGGCGGTACGGCTCGCCCTGGGCGCCACCGGCCGCCGCCTGCTGCGCCAGATGCTCACCGAAAGCGTGCTGCTGGGAATCGGCGGAGGGCTCGTCGGCGTCGCCATTTCTTATTGGGCCACCAGCGCGCTGGCCGCTTTTCGTTTTCCCGCGCCCGTGCCTCTGGATCTTAGCGTCGGCGTGGACTGGAGAGTTTTGTCTTATGCCTTCGCTCTGAGCGTGGCGGCCGGGGTTGTGTTCGGGTTGGCTCCGGCATGGACCGTGCTGCGCCGGCCGATGGCGAGCGGCATCAAGGGCGAAGACATGCTGGCACGGCCCGGCCGCCTGTGGAGCCTGCGCAACGCCCTGGTGGTTTCGCAGATCGCCATGGCGGTGGTGCTACTTTGTGCGACGGGCCTGTTCCTGCGAAGCCTGGAGAACGCCTCCGAAATCGACGCCGGGTTTCGCACCCGCGGCATCCTGAGCATGTCCGTCGACCCTCGCCTGCACGGCTACACGGCCGAACGCACGGTGCTGCTGCTGGAACAATTGCGCCAGCGCGCGGCCGTCCTGCCGGGCGTCGTCTCCGCCACTTATACCGATACGGTGCCGCTATCGGGAGGCGGCCGGCGCGACGGATTTCACCTCGCCGGGCAGCCGGACTTGGGGGCCGATCCGCACGTGGATCTATACATGGTCGGGCCGGGCTATTTCGAAACCATGGGAATGCCTCGCCTGGCGGGAGGCGGCTTTGATGGCGAAAGCGCGGCCGGGCCGAGAGTGGCAGTCGTGAACCAGGCCTTCGTCGAACGGGTCTTGCACCGTGAAAATCCGGTTGGCCGGCGTGTCACTGGCGGCGGCAGAATCTACCGGATCGTCGGCGTGGTGAAGAACATCAAGTCGCGGACGCTGGGCGAACGGGTGAGCCCGGTTCTTTATCGGTCTCTGGCGCAGGACATTGGCCCAGACCCGTCCTTCGCGGGATATTCGCTGCTGGTTCGGTATGGGGGCGAAGCGGGTGCGCTCGCCGCGGCCGTGCGCCGGGAGATTCACTCGATCGATCCCACGCTGGCCGTTTTCAACGTCGAAACCATGGAGGAGCACCTTCGCGATGCGCTGTTCCTGCCGCGGCTGGCGGGGTGGCTTTTCGGCGTCTTCGGATTGCTGGGCCTCTCGCTGGCGGCGGTGGGGCTGTACGGGGTTATGAATTACTGGGTGAGCCGCCGCACCCGCGAGATCGGTATCCGCCTGGCGCTGGGGGCGCAGATCGGCGGCGTCGAGCGGTTGATCGTTCGGCAGGGAATGGCGCTGACGGCGATCGCGATGGTGCCCGGACTTGCCGCGGCATGGGTGGTGACGAAGCTCTTCACCAGCGTTCTATACGGCGTGCCTCCCCACGATTGGGCGATCTTCACCATGGTGCCGCTGTTTCTTGCGGCGGTCGCGTTGCTGGCGTGCTGGCTGCCCTCGCGTCGCGCGGCTGGAACGGAGCCGCTAGTGGCGCTGCGGCATGAATAACCGCCTGCTCCACCATTGAAAACAATGCACCTGCTTTGGTGGCGCAGGCGGTTCCGCCTGCGATTTGTGATTTTTTCACGGCTCCCCAGGGAGCGGTTGCTTACGGTGCCCGGCTCCGCTTCAGCCGCTATTGCTCCAGCACCCGCAGGCACTCCTCCAGGTCCGAACGGACCTCGGCCAGGGTGCGCGCCAGGTCCGCCGGCAACCCCGCCGGCTGTGTGCCCGGGGCCACGCCCAGCAGCAACGAGAGCAGCATCTCCTGGCGCCGCGCGGCCGCAAAAGCCTCTTCGCCCGCCGTCTGCCAGGCGGCAAAATGCGCCGGCGTGGATTTCGGAATCGGTGCGCCCAGCCCCGCCAGCACCGGGCCCAGGCTGCCTTCGATGGCTTCCACCTGTGCCGCCATGGCGTTCACGTGTTCCGCCGCCAAAGCCTGCAAGGTGTGCCGATCGGCCGCCGAGAGCGCCGTCGTGCCGCCCGGCGGGAAGCGTTGCGCCAACCCGCGCAAGGCATAAGCGCGCGCCATGGCTGCCTCATTGGCGTCCAGCAGGCGCGAGCTGAGATCCTCCCATTGCGCGTGGCCGCCAGCCAGCCCTTCCAGGCGGGCTTCGAGCCTCGGCGCCGGCGGAGCGGCCGTGGGCGCCGCGTCCCCGCCAGCCGGCGGAATCCCGCCGCTCGGCGCCGGCTCGGAAAATCTCACTACCACGTTCGGATGGGCGTCCAGCAAAGCGTGAATCTGGCGCTGCCGGTCGGGCGCCAGTCCGGCTCCTTCCACCGCCACTCTTCCATCCGCCAGAGTGACTTGAACAGGATCGCCCAGGTCGGCCCCGATCTTGTGGAGCGCGGCAAGAACTTCGAGCTCATCCGAGATCGAAGCCGAATTCCTGGGCGAAGTTGCGGCCGGCCGGCTTGGTACGGCCGGCCGCACGGGAACCCCCTCATGAGAAGCAACGGCAAAACCGTCGGCTGGAGCTGGAGGTTCCGAAACTCGAGTGAATTCCAAAGAATTGTCGTCGCGGAATTGGAGCCTGCCCGCAACCGGCTCCAAGTCCGCGGCGCGCAGGGTGAGACTGGCCTCGGCCAATTCGCCGCTGAACACCACCGTGCGGATCTCGTACAGGCCGGCGGACTCCACTACCCGATCCCGCTTTTCGCCCGCCCCGTCGCGCCACTCGGCATAAGCCCGCGCGCTCAGCGGGTCGGCGTCGTCGTAATGCGCCCGCTCGAATAAGTTCTTCATCCCGGCCGGCATAGCCTCGCCGGCCGCCGCTCGGGAAGCCGGGCGCACGCCCGAATTCCGCACGAATTCCTGGCGCCCGGCGCGGATGCGAACCCGATGGGGCTTCGCCGGACGAGCTTCGGCCGCAGCCTCGGCGCGATTCAATAACGCCGCCGCTTCCACCGCCGGCGGGCGCTCAAACTGGCGATACACCAGCGCCAGCGCCAATCCCGCCGCCAACACTGCCGCCGCCCAGCGCCATCCCGGCGCGATTGCGGCCTTCTCCGCGCGCGCGTCCTGCCGGTTCATGGCCGCGTATATATCGATCCACGGCCGCGGAGGCTCCGGCATTCCCGCCGCCATCGCCTTGCGGCGGTACTCGACACAATCCCCTACCGTGGCTTCCAGAGCTTCCCGCTCGCACCGGCACTGCCAGCACGCTTCCAGGTGGGCCCGCACCCGGCGCGTCTCGCGCCCCCGTAACTCGCCATCCAGGTAGCGCAACAGTACGCCGTCGTCCGGGTGTCCCGATGCCCATTGCGTCATCGCTCACCCTCCCCGTTGTCGGTTTTCCGCAGTCGAGCCACCGCGCGGCGAAGGAACTCCCCCACCGCCGACGCGCTGATGCCCAGCGCCGCCCCGATCTCGGGATAACGCAACCCCTCCATGCGCAGAAACAGGCAGCGTTTCTGTTGTTCCGACAAACCGTCCAGGCCCCGATGGATGCGCTCAATCCGCTCCCGCTCCAACAGTTCCCGCTCCGGGTTCGGGCCGACGGCCACCAGCCGCTCTTCCATTTCCACGTCAAACCGTGTTTCATTCGCCTGGCGAGCCCGCAGATGCAAACCGTAATTGTGCGCCACGCGAAAGACCCATCCGCGCGGGCTGGCGATCCCCTCGCCTTTTTTCAGTGCCGCGTACAGGCGCAGAAAAACCTCCTGCACCGCGTCCTGCGCCGAACTTGGGTCCAGCCCAAGCGTCAAAAGATATCGGAAAACATCCTCGCGCGACTCTTCAAACAACTGAGCCACTTGAGTTTGCAGGCGAGATGCGGTGCGGCTGGAGCGTAAGATTGTCACCAACTCGTTACCAATTGAATATGCCGACATCGCGGACTCTGTCTAACCCTAAGACCCGCGACCGGTGCTTTCCACTACACTCAATCGAAATTTTTTTTAGAAAAATGCCTGGCCGCGCCTTTTCAGTGTAGTGGAACTGCCCTTCCGGGGGTCTTAGTACTCTGAGCTGAGGAATTGTGACCAAACCGACTGTTTGCGTATCGATCGTCACCTTCAATAGCGCCCGCTACATCGGCCGCTGCCTGGAGGAGATCCTCTGCCAGGAGGGCGTCAACCTGGAGGTGATCGTGGCCGACAACGGCTCCACCGACGATACCCGCCAGACGCTGCGCCGCTTCCGTGGCCGCATCCGCACCATCCTGCACGGCCGCAACCTGGGTTTCGCCGAAGCCCAGAATACCGTCATCCGCTCCAGCTCCAGCGACTGGGTGCTCACCCTCAATCCCGACGTTTTGGTGGAGCCGGGCTTTGTGCGGGCTCTGGTGGAGGCCGGCGAGACGGATCCGGGAACAGGCACGGTGTGCGGCAAGCTGCGCGCCATCGGCCCCGGATTCGTCCCGTTGGATTCGCCCCGCATCGATTCCGCCGGTATCTACTTCACCCCCGCCCTGCGCCATTTCGATCGCGGCTGGCACGAGCCCGACGTCGATGCCTACAACCAGCCCGAATACGTCTTCGGCGCCACCGCCGCGGCCGCGCTCTACCGCCGCCGCATGATCGAGGACGTATCCATCGACGGCGCTTTCTTCGATCCCGATTTCTTCGTCTACCGCGAGGATGCCGACGTCGCCTGGCGCGCGCAATTACTAGGCTGGCGGTGCCTGTACACTCCCGCCGTGCTGGCTTATCACGTGCGCACCATGAATCCATGGAACCGCCGCTCGGTTCCCTCCGCGCTCAACATGCATTCGGTGAAGAACCGATTCCTGATGCGGATCAAGAACGCCACCGGCGGTCTCTATCGCGCTTGCGGCCTTCCCATGACGCTGCGCGACGCGGTGGTGGTGGGCGCTTCCTTGCTTTGGGAGCCCACTTCGCTGGTGGCCTTCTGGCGCGTGCTGCGCTGCCTGCCCCGCACCCTCAAGCAAAGGAAGATCATCATGGGCCGCCGCCGCGCCGCCGACCACGCCCTGGCACGCTGGTTCCAGTGGAAGCCCGCCGCCTTCCCGGCGGTTCCGGTGGTAGACCTGGCCGCATCCTGGGATTCCACCCCCCACGCCGCCCCGCCCGCCCAACGCGCCGACCTGCCGGCGTGAGGTCTGTTGCCCCTTATTAAACATCGGTACGAATGGTAGGGCGGAGCCTCTCGCCGGCTTGCCCGGTGCTGATCTATGGGCTGGAGGCCGTTGGAGACGTCCGCAGGTCCGCGGCCCGATCCCCCAATGAGTCTGCGCAGGGGTTACTGTCCCCGGCATCCCCGCCCGGCGTCCCCCGGGAGCGCAGGGAGCGCAGGGGGACGGAGCGCAGGGGGACAGCCTGAGTAGCCACGTTCGAAGGAGGCAGACCGGGGTGTCCCGGTGAGAGGAAATGCGTTTTCCTGGCACTATTTCACCAGGATGCCCAGAAACGCTCGGACGGTGGCTGT